>WNGA01000983.1_pt1 | contig 62117 bp, 75 predicted proteins | sample 5400061 | NCBI WGS metagenome assembly WNGA01 (sample SAMN13153366, study PRJNA577476) | soil metagenome | isolation source: 100 cm soil or saprolite under grassland replicate 2 | place: USA:California | collected 2016-06-15
ACTCCAACGCCGGCGTCAACGCGGCGAGCCGCGTCATCTACACGATGGGGCGCAACGGCATCCTCCCGCGCACATTCGGGAGCACGCATCCGGTGCACCGCACGCCGCACGTCGCGATCATCGCGCAGACCGCGCTCGGGATCGTCGTCGCGCTGCTGATGGGCTGGAAGTGGGGGCCGCTGAACGCGTTCGGGATCATCTCGTACGCACTGACGAGCCTCGTGATCCTCGTGTACATCACGGTGTGCATCTCGACGCTCGTCTACTACGGGCGCGAGCACAGAGCCGAGTTCCATACCTGGCTGCACGGCGTCTTTCCGGTCGCGGGCGCGCTCGCGTTCCTGCCGCCGCTCTACTACCAGTTCCATCCGCTGCCGGCGTATCCGCTGCGCTACGGGAACTGGGCTGCGATCGGGCTGCTCGTGCTCTGCCTCGCCGTCACGGCCTATATGGCGACGCAGAAGCGACAGGTGATCGAGAATCCCGATCTGATCTTCACTCCGACGGAGGTGGACGACATCGATCGCTATCCGGAGACCGGCGGGGCGACTGCTCCCGTCTGATGGCAACCGCGGTCGGCCACCGCATCGGGCGCGACGAGATCATCTGGGCCTTCGGCCCGGAGCTCGAGCCCGTGCTCGAAGTCGATCCCGGTGAGACGGTCACATTCGAGACGAACGACTGCTTCACGGGCCAGATCACCTCCGAGGACGACCTCGTCACCGAGATCGACTTCGAGCGCGTCAACAGCGCCACCGGTCCGGTCGCCGTGCGCGGTGCCGAGCCCGGGGACTCGCTGATCGCGGAGATCCTCGACGTGCGGCCGATCGAGTTCGGCTTCGCGTGCCTGATCCCCGGGTTCGGCCAGTTGATCGACCAGGTCGACGCGCCGGTGACACGCATGTTCCGCGTCGAGAACGGATGGATCCAGATGAACGAGCGCGTGCGCTTCCCCGCCAAGCCGATGGTCGGCGTGGTCGGGCTGGCCACGGACGGCGACACGCTCACGAACGGGCTCGCCGGGCGGCACGGCGGCAACCTCGACGACCATCTGCACGGGAAGGGCGCACGCATCTACTTCCCCGTGCGCCAGGAGGGCGGCATGTTCGCGGTCGGCGACATGCACGCGTCGATGGGCGACGGCGAGATCTGCTTCACCGGCGTGGAGATCGCCGGCGAGGTCGACATCCGATTCGACCTGCTGAAAGGGAAGCAGGCGACCTGGCCCGTGACGGAGCTCGACCACGCCTGGGTGCCGCACGCGACCGCCGACGACTACGACGAGGCGCTGAAGCTGTGCGCCGAGGAGGCCGCGAAGCTGCTCGTCGACGAGTGGGACTTCTCGCCGGAAGACGCGTTCATCTTCCTGTCCGTTGCCTGTGACGCCGGCGTCGCTCAGGCGTGCAAGCCGGCGCCACAGTTCGGCACGATCGCCCGCTTTACCATCCCGAAGCTGGACGCAACACCGGCGCCGTTTCGGGCGTCTTGACCTTCCGCGGTTCCTCGCGGACGGCGCGTGCCACCTTCAGGATGATCGCCAGCAGCGTGGCGACGCTGGCGAGAACCATCAAGCCTGCGATGAGGATGTCGTTTTCCATGCGAGCATCGTCGCCCGGCGGCGTACCCCGAACCAGCCGGTGAACCCCCGAATCGAACGGCGGAAAACCGCACCGCTACAATCCGGATAGCAATGGCGGTGCGCACGATGAACCCGATCCACGAGGCGACGTCGTGCGCCGTTGCCGCATGTGCCGAGATCATCGGCGCCAAGTGGACGGCTCTGCTCGTCCACGACCTTTCGGAGGGTCCGCGCCGCTTCTCGCAGCTCGAGCACTCCTGCGCCGGGATCAGCCCGCGCACCCTCTCCGAGCGGCTACGCGCGCTCGAGGAAGAGGGCCTCGTCGAACGCCGGAGCTACGCCGAAAGCCCGCCGCGCGTCGAGTACGAGTTGACCGAGAAGGGCGAAGCGCTGCTGCCGATCATCCGCGAGATGCGGGAATTCGGGCACGCCTACCTGACGCACGACTAGCCCACTCCGACTTTGCGATTTTGACCGCCTGACGGCGGCCAAAATCGATGTGGATTTCGCCGCTTCGCGGGAAACGTGCGCGGGCAAGCCCGCGCACTCTTTGACGATCGGCGATCGCTCCCGATCGTGCGGCGGGCAATTGCTTCGCGATCGCCCGTCGCATCACTTCGCCTCCTGCTAAGGCCGCTTCGCGTGCCTTAGCGTCCGGCCTGGTGTGGGCGAGGGTCGAGCGGTTCAGGCGGCCGTCGTGCTGCTCTGGTAACGCGAAGCCCACTCCGGCTCCGCCAGCAGCTTCGCCAGCTCCACGATCGTCGCCGCCGACGTTGCCATGTCCTGGACGGACGCCCATTCGAGCACGGAGTGGAACTGCTGCCCGCCGGTGAAGATGTTCGGCGTCAGGAGCCCGCGCGCGCTGAGCAGAGAGCCGTCGGTGCCGCCGCGGATCGGCTCGCGCCACGGCTCGATCCCGCAGCGGCGCGCAGCCTCGTCAGCCGCCTCCGCCACCGCCGGATCGGCGTCGAGGAACTCCTTCATGTTGCGGTACTGCTCCTCGACCGTGACGCTGATGCGGGCGCGCGGTTCCTCCGCGGCCAGCTCGTCCGCGAGCCCCCGGAGCAGCTGCTCGTGCTCCTCCAGCTTCGCCGAGTCGAAGTCGCGCGCGATGAAGCGCAGCTCGGCCTCCGCGGTCGTGCCGGTCAGCCGATGGGGGTGGATGAAGCCCTCGCGCCCTTCGGTCGTCTCCGGGGAGCGCGAGTCCTGCGGCAGCCGCTCGACCAGCCGCGCCGCGAGCTTGATCGCGTTGACCATCTTCCCCTTCGACGTGCCGGGATGGACGCTGAGCCCCTCGATCTTGATCCGTACCTCGAGCGCGGAGAAAGTCTCGTCGTCGATACGCCCGAGTTCGGCGCCGTCGAGCGTGTAGGCGAAGTCCGCGCCGAAGTCGTCGAGGTCGAAGTGGTCGACGCCGCGGCCGACCTCCTCGTCGACCGTGAAGCCGACGCGGATCGGCGCATGCTCGATCTCGGGACGCGCAGCGAGATACGCGACCGCGCCCATGATCTCCGCGACGCCCGCCTTGTCGTCCGCGCCGAGCAGCGTCGTCCCGTCCGTCGTGACGATGTCGTGACCTACCCGCACCGCGAGGATCGGGTTCTCGTCGACCCGCAGCACTTTGTCGTTGTCGCCCGGCAGGACGATGTCGGTGCCGTCCCAGTTCCGGACGACCTGCGGTTGCACGTTCGCGCCCGACTCGTCCTGGCTTGTGTCCATGTGCGCGATCAATCCGACGGTCGGGCCGGCTGATCCCGGCAGCGTCGCGAAGACGTACCCGTGCTCGCTGAGCTCGACGTCCTCGAGACCGATCTCGCGCAACTCGCGCTCCAGTACTTCGCCGAGGTCACGCTGCCGGGCCGTGCTCGGGTACGTCTCGGAGTCCTGGTCGGACGTCGTGTCGATGCGGACGTAGCGCAGGAACCGCTCGAGCACGTCCTCCTGCAGCTCCGCGGCGAGCTCAGCCAAGTGCGGCCAGTCCCTTGTACAACTCGGTCGCGGCGGCGACGGCGCGGTCGACGTCCTCCACGCGCAGCCGCTCGTTCGGCGAGTGGACGTTGCTCTCGCGCAGCGCGAAGCCGGTGCCGATCGTCGGGATCCCCTTCTCGGCGAGGGCGGGATAGATCGGCAGCGTGCCGCCGACGCGGACGAGGATCGGCCGGACGCCGACCGCGCGTTCGAAGGCCTCGAGCCCGAGCTGGATCGCGGGCGAGTCCGGTGCGAAGACGCCCGGCGGCGCCGAGTTCTCGCGCTCCATGGTCACCTGCGCGCCGTCCGGGATCGCCGCCCGGAACAGCCGCTCGGCGGCTGCGCCGATCGTGTCCGGATCCTGGCCGGGGGCGAGCCGGATCGTGAAGCGCGCGTGCGCCTCGACCACCAACGTCGTGTTCACCAGGTCAGGCTTGCCGCCGAAGATCCCGTTGACGTCGAGCGACGGCTCCGCCCACGTGCGGTCGTAGAACTCCTTCTCGGCCTCCGGGTCGAGCGGCGTCGCCCCGGCCTCGAGCAGGATCTCGCCGCCCGTCGGCAGCTTCTTCAGGCTCGCCACCTCGACATCGCTGAGCGCTGTCCGACCGATGCGCAGCTGGTCGGGGAGCAGTCCGTCGCGCGCGAGCAGCGCGGACAGTCCCTGCAAGAGCACGTGGATCGCGTTGAGCGCGGCGCCGCCGTAATAACCGGAGTGCATGTCGCGCTCGCCCGTACGCACCGTCACGTGGAAGCCGACGAGCCCGCGCGTCGCGAGCGCGAACTCCGGCTGCTCGGGTCGCGTCATGCCGCCGTCGAAGATGATGCACGCGTCCGCCCCGCGGTCGTCCTCCTCGAGGAACTCGACGATCGAATGGCCGCCGATCTCCTCCTCGCCGTCGCAGGCGACGCGGACGTTGACGGGCAGCGCGCCGTCCGCGCGCAGCAGCTCGGCCGCCTTGAGCAGCGTGTACAGCTGGCCCTTGTCGTCCGCGATCCCGCGCGCGTAGAACCAGCCGTCGCGTTCCTCCAGCTCGAACGGCGGCGACTCCCACAAGTCGAGCGGCGCGGGCGGCTGCACGTCGAAGTGCCCGTAGACGAGCACCGTCGGCGCAAGGTCGCCGTTCGTGCTCGCCGGGATATCGCCGATGACGAGGTCGCGCGGGCCGTGCGGGACGAGCTCGGCCTCACCGCCGGCGCGCTTGACGAAGTCGCGGACCCACTCGGCAGCCCGCCGCACGTCGTCTTGATGCGCCGGATCGGCGCTGACGCTCGGGATCGCGATAAATTCGCGCAGTTCGTCGAGCCATGAGTCGTTCACGGCGCGCGAGTCTACTTGGACGGTGCTTAGTCCCGGCCGGCGATGATGGTGGAGCCGCTCTTGCCGCCGCCCGTTGGGTGTTGGTGCCCGGCCAGGACGGGAGACGCAAGGACGGCGGCCACGAACGCCGCGCCTAGGAACGCAACGAGCTTCCTCCGCATATAGGAGAGTCTATACGGGGGCGCGCTTGAGAGTTCTTGGAGCTCAGGCGACGTCGCGGAGCTTGATCGCATCCGCGAGGGCGCGCAGCTTCTTCAGGCTCTGGTTCTCGATCTGCCGGATGCGCTCGCGCGTGACGTTGAAGGTTCGCCCCACCTCGTCGAGCGTGCGCGGATGCTGGCCGTCGAGCCCGTAGCGAAGCTCCAGCACCTGGCGCTCGCGGCTCGAGAGCGTGCCGAGGATCTTGCGCAGCGTCTCCTTGCGCAGCGTGATCTCGGCCTCCTCGTCCGGGAGCGGCAGGTTCTCGTCGGTGATGAAGTGTCCGAACTCGGACTCGTCCTCGTCGCCGACCGGCTTCTCGAGCGACACGGGTGTCTGCGCGCTGCGGCGGATGTGCTCCACCTCGTCGGGGGTGAGGTCGAGGTCGCGCCCGATCTCGGCGGCGCTCGGCTCGCGGCCGAGCTCCGCGCGCAGCTTGCGCTCCGAGCGGACGATCTTGTTCAGCTTCTCGACGACGTGGACGGGCATGCGGATCGTCCGCGCCTTGTCCGCGAGCGCCCGCGCAACCGCCTGGCGGATCCACCACGTCGCATAGGTCGAGAACTTGAAGCCCTTGCGGTAGTCGAACTTCTCGGCGGCGCGGACGAGACCGATCGTCCCCTCCTGAATCAGATCGAGGAAGGGCAGGCCCTGGTTGCGGTACTTCTTCGCAATCGAGACGACGAGGCGGAGGTTCGCCTCGACCATCTCCTGCTTCGCGCCGTGGTCGCCGCGCTCGATCCGCTTCGCGAGCTCGACCTCCTGCGCGGCGGTGAGGAGGTCGACCTTGCCGATGTCCTTCAGGAAGAGTTGCAGCGCGTCGGTCGAGACCTCGCGCGGCTCTTCCGCGGCTTCCGGCTCGTCGTCGTCCGTGGTCGCAACGACCTCGATGTGCAGCTCCTCGAGCGCGTGGTAGAAGTCGTCGATCTGCGCCGGCTCGAGATCGAGCTCGTCGAGCGCGACCGCGATCTCGTCTGCGCTGAGGTGGCCGTTCTCCCGCCCGGCCTCGAGGAGCGCTTTTGCGTCGTCCGTCTCGAGAAGTTCGGAGACGGTCTTGGGCCCTGCCACGACCTCTGTTGCGCTCACTCCTGTTCCCCCCTCGTGGAACCGGCGTTTGGCGATGCCGCACTGTGCCAGTTGGCCAGGACGAAAGCCATAGGCCGAACGGCTCATTTTTGTGCCGAATGGTCCTAGGGCTTACGACCCGCCCGGAGAAGAGTCTGAGCCCTCTGGCCAAGCCGGGTGCGGGGTCCCGCCGCGCGGACCAAAGTCAACTCCTGCCGGGCCCGGGTCAGGTCGCCGAAGTAGATCAGGAGCAGGCCGAGGTGGAAGCGGACCGTCTGTGCATGCGGGAACCGGCGCGCCAGCGGGCCGAGGTGTGAGAAGGCGGCGGCCGGGTTCTCCTTGTCGTAGAGGCCGACGGCGGCCGCGGTGAGCGCCTCGGGGTCGTTCGGCGCGGCGCGCGCCGCCGCGGCGAACTCGCGCTCCGCTGAGACCGGACGGAGCGCCTGCTGGAACGCCGCCCCCTGGAGCAGGTGACGCTGCACCACCGTCGTCGCCCGGGTGAACGTCGGCACGAACGGCGGCAGTCCGGGCGGCGTGTTCGGATGCCGCAGGTCCGCGGCGTGCACTGCAGACGGCGAGTCGCGCTGCGCTCGCTCGGCCGCGCGCCAGGCACGCGCGGCCTCGGCGTTCTGGCCTGTGAAGGCGAGGGCGAGCCCGAGCTCGAGCCGCACGAGTGCGTTGTGCGGGTAGCGCGCGGCCAGGATGCGCAGTCGCCGGGTCGTTCCAGCAGGCCAGGCCCGCAACGCCTCGCGCACCTCGTTCACGATCTCGGGCGGCGCGGTCGGGTCCGGAACGAAGGGCGGCGGCTTGCTCGCCGGCCGGTCGACGTCGGACCGGGTCGCGAGTGTCACACCGACGGCAATGCCCGCGGCCCCGGCCGCCGCCGCGCCGACGAGGAGCCAGACTCGCAGCCGCGGGCTCATCCGCACCGACGGTACCCACTGCCGGAGCTTGGGTCCGAAGGTGGTCTTGCCAACACTGTGTGATAGACGGCTGCGCTGGCGGAGCCCGCGCAGCCTCTATGCGGCGCCGCGAGCGGCGCCTGAGCGCGAACTTCGTCGCTATATTTCGGAAAGCGATGCCGACGTACAGGGAATTGCTGCAGCAGGTTCGCGCCGAGATCTCCGAGATCGACGCTAGACGTGCGCGCGAGGTCGTGGACGACGGCGCCGCCGTGATCGTCGACGTCCGCGAGCAGGACGAGTGGGACGAGGGGCACATCCCCGGCGCCGTGCACATTTCGCGCGGGTTCCTCGAATCCCGGATCGAGCGCGCCGCGCCGGACACGTCGAGCCAGGTATTGCTGTACTGCTCGGCGGGCAACCGCTCCGCGTTCGCGGCGAAGACGCTCGAGGACATGGGCTACGAGGACGTGGTCTCGCTCGCCGGGGGCTTCACCGACTGGAAGCGGAACGGCTTCCCGATCGACCTGCAGTCAGGCCTCGATGCGCCGCGCCGCGCGCGCTACAGCCGGCACCTCCTGATTCCGGAGGTCGGCGAGCAGGGACAGCTGAAGCTGCTCGACTCGAAAATCCTGCTGATTGGCGCAGGCGGGCTCGGCTCGCCGGCGTCGCTCTATCTCGCCGCAGCGGGCGTGGGCCGGATTGGCATCGTCGACGCAGACGTCGTCGACGAGTCGAACCTCCAGCGCCAGATCGTGCACTCCACGGAGCGGCTCGGCGAGGCGAAGGTGGAGTCCGCGAAGCGGACGGTCGAGGCGCTCAACCCCGACGTTCAAGTCGTCGCGTACAAGGAGCGGCTGACGTCGGAGAACGTCGAGCGGATCCTTGCGGACGGCTGGGACGTGATCGTCGACGGAGCCGACAACTTCCCGACCCGCTACCTCGTCAACGACGCGTCTGTCTGGCACGGCATCCCCGTCGTGCACGGCTCGATCTACCGCTTCGAAGGGCAGGTGACCGTCTTCCAGCCCGGCGCAGGTCCGTGCTACCGCTGCCTCTTCCCCGCGCCGCCGCCGCCCGAGCTGGCGCCGTCGTGCGCGGAGGGCGGCGTGCTCGGCGTGCTGCCAGGTGTGATCGGCTCGCTGCAGGCGAACGAGGCGCTGAAGCTGGCGCTCGGCATCGGCGAGCCGCTCGTCGGCCGGCTGCTGCTCTTCGACGCCCTGTCGCCGGAGTTCACCGAGGTGAAGTTGCGACGCGATCCCGGCTGCCCCGTCTGCGGCGAGCATCCGACCATCACCGACTACATCGACTATGTCGAGTTCTGCGCAGGCACGCGGGAGCCGGCATGACGCGCGTTCGTATCCCACCGACGCTCCGCGAGCAGACCGGCGGGGAGCGTGAGCTGGTCGCCGAAGGGGAGACGGTCCGCGACCTGCTCGACGATTTGATGAGCCGGTTTCCGGCGCTGGAGCAGCAGCTGCCGTTCGCGAACGTGTACGTCGAGGGCGAGGACGTGCGCACCCTCGACGGGCTCGACACGGAAGTGCGGCCGGGCTCTACTGTCATCCTCCTGCCGGCGATGGCCGGTGGCTAACCGCCGAAAGTGCTACGCACTTTCGGCGGATGATTAGTTAGACCTTCGCTTCGCTCGATGAACTCGAAGACGACCGTCGAGCAGCTCTACGGCGAGATCTGGGCCGAGGACGGCCCGCTTGCCGACGAGCTCCGCGAAAGCCTCGATCCGCGCGGCACCGAGTGGCTGTTCGAGGTGTTCGCGGGCCTCGGGCCCCAACGCGATCAGCTCGTCGTCGACGTCGGTGCCCGCGACGCGAAGCACGCGATCCGGCTCGTGCAAGAATACGGCTTGCGCGCGATTGCGCTCGACCCGGTTGCGCACCATGTCGAGCTTGCGCGCCGCGCCGTCGCCGAGGCCGGTGTCGACGTCGACGTCGAGCAAGCGGGCATCGAGGCGATGCCGATCGGCGACGGCGCGGCGGACTGGATCTGGTGTCGCGATGTCCTCGTGCACGTCGATCTCGCACGCGGCTTCGCGGAGTGCGCGCGGATCCTCCGTCCGGAAGGGCAGATGCTCGCGTACGTCACATGCGCGACGGAGCTGCTGGAGCCGCGCGAGGCGGAGCTGCTGTTCCCCGCCGTGGCAGTGGTCCCCGAGTCCACACAGCCGGACGCGATCGAGCGCTGTGCGGCCGAGGCCGGCCTGACGCTCGTCTCCAAGACAGAGCTGCGCGGCGAATGGCGCGAGCGCATGATCGAGGACGGGACCTGGGATCCGAAAGACAACCTGCTCCGCCTCTCACGCCTCGACCGGCGACGGGACGAGCTGACACAGCGCTACGGGGCGGAGGCGGTCGCCGCATATGCGGCAGACGGCATGTGGGGCGTGTACCAACTGCTCGGCAAGCTGCGGCCGACGGTGTACGTGTGGACGTCCTCGAGCTGATCGGCAACACGCCGCTCGTCGAGCTGCGCCCGGTCGGTGACGTCCGGATCTACGCCAAGCTCGAAAGCCAGAATCCGACCGGTTCGATCAAGGACCGCGTCGCGAAAGCGATGATCGAGGCTGCGGAAGCATCCGGCGAGCTCGAGCCTGGCCGCGAGCTGCTCGAACCCACGAGCGGCAACACGGGCATCTCGCTCGCGCTCGTGGCGAAGCTGAAGGGGTATCCGCTGACGTGCGTGATGCCGGAGAACGCGTCGGAGGAACGGAAGCGGCTCCTGCGTCTGTACGGCGCGCAGATCGTGTACTCGCCCGGCGACCAGGGCTCGAACGGCGCGGTGCGCGCGGCGCTCGAGCTCGCCGAGCGCGAGCCGAGGTACTTCATGCCGTTCCAGTACGCGAACGAGGCGAATCCGCGCGCGCACTACGAGGGCACGGGTGCAGAGATTGCCGCGGCGCTCGAACGCATCGACGTCGTCGTCGCGGGGCTCGGTACAGGCGGCACCCTGATGGGCGTCGGCGAGCGGCTGCGTGAGACGTTTCCCGACGTTGTCGTCGCCGCGGCGGAGCCGCTGCCGGGCGACCCGGTCATGGGGTTGCGCTCGCTCGACGAGGGCTACGTCCCACCGATCCTCGACGTCTCGAAGCTCGACCGGAAAGTGCTCGTCTCGAACGAGGACTCCGTGCGCGAGGTGCGGCGGTTGCTCGACGAGGACGGGCTCTTCGCAGGCGTCTCCTCCGGTGCGGTCGGACACGTTGCGCGCAAGCTCGCGGCGGAGCTCGACGACGGCGTCGTCGTGGCGATCCTCGCCGACGGCGGCTGGAAGTACCTCTCCGCCGATTTCTGGGACGCCGAGGACGTGGAACGCTCGATGGAGTCGACCGTCTGGTGGTGATCCCCGCCGAGGTGCGCGCAGCTCTCGTCGCGCACGCGGAGCGAGAGGCACCGAACGAGGCGTGCGGGCTCGTCCTGTTGCGGGAGGGGCACGCCGAGCGCTACGAGCCCGGGTGCAACGCGGCGGCGTCGCCGTACCGCTTCGAGCTGGAGTTCGAGGATCCGGAGATCTGGTACGCGGAGGACGAAGGCTACGAGCTGGCCGTGTTCCACTCACACGTCGGCGCGCCGGCGCGGCCGTCACGGACGGACGTCGAGAACATCGGCCTCTGGGCGGGCAAGCCCTATCTCGTGTACTCGCTGCAGCAGGACGACCTGGCCGCCTTCCGTATCGAAGACGGCCGGATCGAATCCGTCCCGCTTACGACGTAACGCGGAAGTGACCCTTCATGCCGCTCGCGGCATGCGGATCGCACTGGTACGTGTAGCGGCCGGCCTTGAGCTTGATCGTCCAGACCGTCTCGCCCTTGAACTGCACGCTGGTCTTCTTGTTCAGGCCGGGGCCGAACAGGTGGAAGTTGTGGATCGTGGCCTTGTCCTCGACCTTGATCTTGTAGGTGCCGGCCTTGATCGTCTTCAGATCCTTGCCCGCCTTCTGGACTTCGATCGAGAAGCCCGGGCCGACTTCGCCCTTCAGCGTCACGAGGCTGGTCTTCCCGTAGGCGGGCACGACGAGGAGCGAAGCTGCGGCAAGTGTCAGAAGTGTCATTCGGAGCATTCAAACCCCCTCGTTGGTCGATGGACGGTCATACGCGAGGAGGCGACAGGCGGTTTCCGCGCTACGTGACGGTCAGCTTGCCCTTCATGCCGGCGGCGGCGTGGCCTGGGACCGTGCACTTGTAGGCGATCTTCCCCGCCTTGAGCGTGGCCGTCAGCGTGCCGGTCTTGCCGGGCTTGATCAGCTTGCTCTTCTTCCCGGCGATCGCGAAGTCGTGCGGCAACTTGCCCTTGTTGACGAGCGTGAAGGTGACCGTGCCGTGCTTGACGGATGTCTTGGAGAGCGTGAACTTGAACTCCTTCATCGTCACCTTGACGGTGGTCGCCGTCGCGGTGGAGGGTCGTGCCGCAACAGGTGCGGCCGCGACGAGCGCCGCCAGCGCGACCCCGAGCGCGAGCGTGATGCGATTCATGAGGATGTGGCCCCTTTCCCGGTTGCTTTGCTCGGCCATCGTAGCCACGAGCCGACAGGCCAGGATCCGGGAGAGCGCTCGTGGTTGGCGCTGGGGGAACCTCCCGGTTCCCCCAGACCCCCTCCACCGGTCCGCTTCGCGGACAGGACGCTTCGCTTCGCTACGCGTCCGGGTCGAAGAGTTCTGCTTCGAGCTCGTCTGCCTCGGACTCGTCCCGGTCTTTCTGGTCGCGGCGCTGCTCGAACGTCACCGCGATCTTGTTGATCCGCGAGCCCTCCACCTCGAGCACGTCGAAGCGCATGCCGTCGTGAGAGATGTCGTCGCCGACCTCCGGCTGGCGGCCGAGCAGCCCGAAGACGAAGCCCGCGACCGTGTGGTAGTCCTCGGCCGGCAGGTCGGTGCGGAAGCGCTCGTTGAAGTCGTCGATCGGGAACGTGCCGTCGATGCGAATCGTGTCGTCGTCCACCTGCTCGACCGACTCGTCCGGCAGGTCGAACTCGTCCTCGATCTCGCCGACGATCTCCTCGAGCAGGTCCTCGAGCGTCACGATCCCCTCCATCTCGCCGTACTCGTCGACCACGATCGCCATGTGCTGGTTGGTGCGGCGGAACTCGGCTAGGAGCGCTGCGAGGTCCTTCGTCTCCGGGACGATGTGCGCGGGCCGCACGATCTCCTCGATCTTGACCTCGTGCATGCCGCGCTCGCGCAGGCCGGAGAAGAGGTCGCGCACGTGCAGGATCCCCACAACGTCGTCCAGCGACTCGCGGTAGACGGGGTAGCGCGTGTACGGCGAGTCCATCACGGCCTCGAGCGCCTGCTCCGGCGGTAGGTCGATCGAAAGCGCCACGACCTCCGGCCGGGGCACCATCACGTCCGACGCCTCCTTGTCCGCGAAGTCGAAGACCTTGTAGAGCATCTCCTGCTCCTGCTGCTCGATCTCGCCGTGCCGGGTCGACTGCGACACGACCATGCGCAGCTCCGCTTCGGAGAGGACGTCGTCCTCGGCGCCCGGCGGCTGTAGCCCGAGCCAACGCAGCACGACCTCAGTCGAGCGCTGCAGGAACCAGATCAGCGGGCGGAAGAGGGTGAAGAAGGCGCGCACCGGCGGCGACACGAACAGTGCTGTGCCCTCGGAGTGCCCCAGTGCGATCCCCTTCGGAACGAGCTCGCCGATCACGACGTGCAGGAATGTGAGGAGCAGGTACGCGAGCAGCACCGCGAGCACCGTCGCGAGGAAGTCGCCGAACGCGTCGGCAAGAGCCTGCTCGCCGAGCGCGCCGATTCCCAGGGACGTGAGCGTGACGCCGAGCTGCATCGCCGCAATGAATTTCGGCGGATCCGACGTGATGCGCAGGACGTCGCGCGCGCGGCGGTTGCCCTGATGGTGCAGCTCGACGATGCGCGTGCGCCGGGCGGTGACGAGGCCGTATTCGGCCGCGACGAAGAAGGCGTTCAGCAGGATGAGAACGCCTACCGCGATGAGCTCGAAGAGGAGCGTCACGCCCCGACCCCGTGGGCGTTGGTACTAGGAGGGATGTCTTCGTCCAACTACGGACCAGTATAGGTAACGGTCCCGCCGTCACCCGCCCGCGCGCCACGGCCTTCGCGCACGAGCCGTTCCAGGTGCGAAAGCGTCTCGGCGACCGCAAACCGCCGCTGGGTCGGGCTCAGCTCGGCGCCGAACACGGTCAGGGACACCTCGTAGGCGGTCTGCGGCTCGGCGGACAGCGCCGCCGCCGCCACGTCGAGTCGCTCGTGGTGATGCGCGACGAGCTCGCGGGCACGAGCGGCCGCGTCGTGGATCGGCTCGCCGTGTCCCGGATAGACAACGCGCGGCGCCAGTTCGACCGTTCGCTGCAGCGACGCGAGGTAGTCCCCGAGCGGATCGGGACGGCTCTCGGGATAGAGGCCGACCGCGGGCGAGATCTTCTGCAACAGGTGGTCGCCGGCGATCAGCACGCCGTCGCGGAGGAAGCCGAGATGCCCGTCGGCGTGGCCGGGAAGCTCGACGACGCTCCAACCGTCGAGCTCGCTGCCCTCGTACAGCAGCTCGGGATCGAGCGCGTAGCGGATGAACGGCGCGAACGCATGACCTTGCTCGATCAGGTCGTCGACGACGGGCGCCGGCACTCCGTGCCGCGTGAACCAGGCCGCCATCCGTTCGGGCCAGTCCTTACTCCCCCACACTCGTTCGCACTGCGCGTAGTCGAGCCCGCCCTGGAAGACCGGCGCGCCCGTCGCGGCCGCCGCCGCAGCCGCGCCGCCGACATGGTCGGGATGGAAGTGCGTGATCGCGATCCGCTCGACCGCGACCAACCCCCAGGGCGCGTCCCCGAGCCCGAGCCCGGTGTCGAACAGCGTCCCGTCGACGAGGTAGCAGTGGACGTGCTTCGGCCCGGTCGGCAGCGGCAGCGTCAGGCGCCGAACCCCGTCTTCGAGCGATACGAACGTTTGTTCTATACTCCCTGCTGAGGCCATGCGGGTCGAGTATCGCGAAGAGCCCTGCAAGAGCGCCCTCAATCCGGTCAAGGGCATGGGCTTCAAGTGGTCCCTGAACCCGTACATGGGCTGTGTGCACCGCTGCACGTTCTGCTACGTGCGGCACTTCGAGCACCGCTCCGACCGGCCGTCCGACGATCGCTACGGGACGTCGATCCGCGTGAAGATGAACGTGGCGGAGGTCCTGCGCAAAGAGCTGGCCCGTGCGTCGTGGCAGCAGGAGCACGTCGCCGTGGGCGCCGCGACCGATCCCTACCAGCCGGCGGAGGGGAGGTACAAGCTGACCCGAGCGTGCCTCGAGGCGTTCCGGGACGCGGCGAACCCGTTCTCGATCATCACGCGCGGGCCGATGATCGTGCGCGACCTCGACGTGCTCGTCGAGGCGTCGCAGCGCGCCTCGGTGTCGGTGACGTTCTCCGTTCCGACCGTGGACGAGGATGTCTGGAGGCGCACCGAGCCTTCGACCGCACACCCGCGCCAGCGGCTGAAGGCGGTGAAGACGCTGGTCGACGCCGGCGTGAAGGCGAGCGTCGGGATGGCGCCGATCCTGCCCGGCATCTCCGACCGGCCCGAGCAGCTCCGCGAAGTCGTCCGCGCCGCGCGCGAAGCGGGCGCGACCGGGATCTGGGCGAACCTCCTGTTCCTGCGGCCCGGCACCCGTGAGCACTTCCTCGCCCACCTGGCCGAGGACTGGCCGGAGCAGCTTCCGCTGTACGAGGAGCTCTACGCGGGCAAGGCCTATCTCGGGGCTGACCTGATGAAGCCGCTCAAGAACGAGGTCTCGCAGCTGGCTCACAAGCATGGGATTCGCGACAGGCGCAAGGTCAAGCTCGCACCCCCGCCCGAGCCCGAGCAGCTGTCGCTGAGTCTTTGAAGACGGCCGCGCGGGCAAAAGCCCGCACGGCCTCTATCAGCCGCCGACGATGTCGGCGGCTCGGCGGAATATCATCCACAGTGGGTGTCCTCCTCCTCCCCGCGTGAGATCACCACCTTGATCGTCGACGACCACGAGGTCGTTCGCGAGGGTCTGCGCCTGTCCCTGTCGCGGGCGCCGCACATCCGCGTGATCGGCGAGGCGTCGGACGGTGCCAGCGCCGTGGCGCTCGCGGAACGCAGGCGGCCGAACGTCGTGATCATGGACGTCCGCATGCCGGGGATGGACGGGCTCGAGGCGACGAAGATCCTCACCGAGAGGGTGCCCGACTCCGCGGTGCTGATCTTCACGGCGTACAGCGAGCGCTCGCTGCTCGGGCGCGGGCTCGAGTCCGGGGCGAAGGGCTACATCCTCAAGGAGGCGCCGCACCAGACGCTGCTGCGCGCAATCGAGAAGGTCGCCTCGGGCGAGGGCTACGTCGATCCGGCGTTGATGCCCGCGTTCCTGACCGGCAAGGACAAGGACGAGATGCTGACCGGCCGCGAGCGCGAGATCCTGCAGCTGCTCGCGGATGGGATGTCGAACCAAGACGTGGCTGCAAAGCTCTTCATCAGCCAGGAGACCGTCAAGAGCCACGTCCGGCACATCCTCGCCAAGCTCGAGGCTGACACGCGGACGCAAGCGGTGGCGATTGCGCTTCGCGAAGCGATCATCGACTAAGACACCGCTTGCGGTGTCTTCGTCAGGTCGTGCGGGCTTTTGCCCGCGCGACCGTCTGAAATGACCGATCGACACAATCCTCGTAAGACCGACACCGCAACTAAGACACCGCTTGCGGTGTCTTCGTCAGGTCGTGCGGGCTTTGCCCGCGCGACCGTCTGAAATGACCGATCGACACAATCCTCGTAAGACCGACACCGCAACGAAGGCGGGACTCCTGGTCCTGGCGTTCGCGGCCGCTGCCGTCCTGGCCGTCGTTGCGATCGCCGTCGGCAGCGCCGTCCTGATCGTCGTCGGCTTGGCGCTCGCCGTCGCGCTGGCCGGGATTGTCGCCGCGTACTTGATCGTCACGGAGCGGCGCCGTCACGAGGCGGCCGAGCAGGAGCTCACGAGCGAGGCGCGCTTCCTCGAGTCTCTCGTCGAGACGATGGGCTCGATCGCCGGCAGCGCCGAGGTGCTGGAGCGCACGCGCGAGGAAGCCGAGCGCCTGTTCGAAGCGCGCGCGCTGCTCCTCGCTCCCGGCGAGCGTCCGCGGCGTGCGCCCGCGGAGAACGCGATCGTGATCCCGCTGCGCGCACGCGACGAGGAGATCGGTGCGCTGCGGCTGACGCGCGACCGTCCGTTCGACCGCGACGACGTCGTCCGCGCGACGGTTCTCGGTGACTTCGCCGCGCGCGAGCACGAGAACGCGCGCCTGCTCGAGGACGCGCAGCTGCGCGAAGCAGAACGCTCGCGCCTCTCGAACCAGATCATCACGGCCGAGCAAGACGAGCGCCGCCGCCTCGCCAACGAGCTGCACGACGGTGCGGTGCAGTCGCTCTCCGGCGTCGCCCTGCTGCTCGATGCGGGGCTGAACTCGATCGCGGAAGGACGCAGGGAGGAGGCTCAGCAGATCATCGGCCGCGCGCTCGACCGGCATCGCGCCACGATCGGCCAGCTCCGGAGCCTGTCCTTCAACCTCGAGCCGGTCGTGCTGCGAGACCAGGGCTTCGCGCCCGCGGTGCGCGCACTGACGGATCAGGTCGAGCTCGCGCACGACGTCCACGTCGAGCTCGACGTCGATGCCGCCCAACAGCTCGCCCAGCAGACCCAGGCGGCGCTCTACCAGATCATCCGCGAGGCGGTGAACCAGGCAGTGCGGCGCGGGCCGCCACAGACGCTGTCGGTGAAGGTGCGCCAGACGGAGGAGGGCGGCGTCGAGACGCTGATCGCGGACGATGCGCCGGGCGAGCGTCGCCGTCGCACTCTCGAGGAGCTGGAAGAGCGCGCACGCACGCTCAACGGCGACCTGACGATCGACCACGGCGGCGGCGGCACGACCGTCCGCGTCGTGCTGCCGCCGTACGCGACAGCGCGCTGACACTTCATGCCCGAAGCGGCGTTAGTGAGGTGCGTGAGACGGTCGAGCGGGCCAAGCCCGCTCGACCTCTATGCGGCGCCGCAAGCGTCGCCTTGGGCGACTGCGCGTTAGCATTCGCCGCCAATGGCGGATCGCGGCAAGTACCTGCTCTTCGTCTGGAAGCCCAGCGGCTACGAGCTACGCGAGGTCGATGGCGAGGTGCCGGCCGTCGGCGCCGAGGTCGAGCAGGACGAGCTGAAGCTGCGTGTCACGAAGGTCGCGCCATCGCCGCTGCCGGGCGACCCGCGTCCGTGCGCGTACCTACAAGGTGTTTGACGCTTCAAGCGTAAGCGTCCCAGGCAGCGGTGGAAGACGCCGTGCGGGCGCAGCCCGCGCGGGCTCTGAACGGCGCCGCAAGCGGCGCCTTAGCTACAGGCGGTCTAGCGCCGTTTCCGCCGCGACGCGGCCGAAGACAAGCGCCGCAGCCAGCCCGCTCGCGTAGCCGCCCGTCGAGATGCCGCCGGCGTCGGCGCCGGCCGCGAGGAGGCCGTCGGTTCCGACCACCTGCGCTCGCTCGTCGATGCGCAACCCGCCGATCGTGTGCGTGATGCCGGGTCGGACGCGGACCGCCAATCGCGCGTCGCGCGGCGCCGGGAAAGGAAGCTCAGCCGGATCCGTCCGAGTCGGCGCGAGTGCCACGCGCTTTGCGACGGCAGGGTCTTCCAGGGCCGCGTCGTCGAGCACGTACCACGCCTTCGCGCCCGGCTGGCGGGCGGTTGCCTGCACGAGGTCGTTCTCCGACCACGACACGTCGCCTTCGAAGAATTCCTCGCCGCGCTCGTTGTACACGCGCGCGACGCGGCCGTACAGCTGCGCGAGCGGCACGAACTGCGCTTCGGAGAAGTCTGCGTCGGGCATGTTGCGCCCGTAGAACTCGTCCATCCCGGCGGAGAGCTCGGCTCCGTGTTCCCTCGCGTAGCGCAGGCCGTCCCCGGCGCTCCAGGGGTTGGCGCGCAGCCGCAGCGATCCGCCCGGCCGGATGTGCTCGTCGACCAGCGACGCGTCGCCCTGAAAGCCGCCGGTCGCGAGGATGGCCGGCTCCGCCGCGGGTTCGCCGAGCCGCACGTCGCGGGCGGAGCGCACGAGCACGTCGGTGAGCCCACGCGGATCGAAGCGCTTGCCGACCGTGCGTGGATTCCCGGTTTCGTGCGCGACAACGGGCGCGCTGAGCGACTCGAGCCAGGCGATCCCGTCGTCCAGCCGCTCCCAGACGACCCGCTGCAGACGCTCGTCCCCGGTCGGACACTCGGCACGGAAGTCGTCCCAGTCGCGGAAGCGCCAGATGACGCAGCTCGAGAGCAGCATCGACCCGCCCGGTCGCGTTCCCTTCTCGTAGACGACGGGTGCGGCGCCGAGCTCTCGCGCGCGCACGGCCGCGCACAGGCCGGCCATCCCTGCGCCGGCGATGCTTAGGTCAGCGCGAATTCCGGTTTGTGCTCGACGTACTCGATGCGCACGCGTTCCGGGCCCCACATGAAGACCGCCCGCGTGTTCGCCGCGTCGACGACGTTGTCGAGCACGCCCATGTCCTCGGCCTCCGCGATGTGCTCGTCCACGGAGTCGACCAGGACGGCGAGGTGGTTCAGCAGCGGCTTCTCCGGGTCGCCGGGCTCGCCGGGATGGAACTCGACGTACGCGCCCCCGACCTGCACGCGCGGATGGCCGTCAGGTGAGACAGGCGCCGGATCGAAGCCGAAGCGCCGGTACTCCTCGGCGGTGCGCGCCGGATCGCTCGAGTAGAGCGCGACGTGGTCGAGGTCGTACTCGGTGTCGGTCGGCGCCACGACGAGCTTGACGCGCACGTCCTGCCCGAGATCGAGCTCGGTCTTCTCCGGCAACGCGGACACTCGCAGCGCGACGTGCTTGAAGGCTCCCGGCTCACGCGGGCCCTCGGCGCTGAACAGCGTCAGCTTGCCGCGGCGGGCGTCGGCGCCGACGAGCGTGAAGTTCTCCTGCCGGTCGATGACGTGCATGCCGAGCTTGTTCGTCAGGAACTCGGCGACCGGCTCCCGGTCCGCCAGCCAGAAGGCGACGTGGTCCAATGTCTTCGGTTCCACGCCGCCACCCTAGCTAGCGGCTGTTGAGTTACGTCGAGCTACTTCCGCGCGTCCACCGCCCGCTGCGACACCGCTTGCGGTGTCGCCTAGAGGCTGCGCGGGCTCAGCCCGCGCAGCCGTCCTGACTAACCGTCTTGGAAAGCCACCATTACTTCCGCGCATCCACCGCGCGTTGTAGCTGAGCCTTGCTCATCTGGGAGCGGCCGGGGATGTTGCGGCGCTTGGCCTCGTTGTAGAGCTGCTCCTTCGTCCGACCCTTGGGTCGACGCGTCCCGGAGCGAAGCCCGCCGCGGCGGTACGACGACATGTCACGGGTCGAAGTCCGCGATCCGCGGCCCTTCGTCTCGCCGGAACGAGCGCGCTCCTTGTTGACCGTGCGCGCGGCGATCTCCTTCGCGCGCTTGGTCGAGCGGCCCTGCTTCTTCTCGCCTTCCTTGATGTGCTCGTACTGACGTTCGCGCTTGTTGCTCCATGCTGACTGAGGCATGTTCAACCCCCTACTACTGGACTGCTGAGCGGGTACCCGCTTTCGCGGGTCTTATTCCAGCGGGGGGTTCTGGACGTTGTGCTCCGTCGCGTACTCGTCGGTGAGCTTGTTCACGACGTCGAGCCCTTCGCCGTACGCGTAGTTGATCTTCACGAACGGCTCCCACTTATCCGGGAGCGCGTCTTCGGGGAAGATCGCCTCGACCGGACACTCCGGTTCGCACGCGCCGCAATTTTTGGTCATGACTCCACCGGACAATGTGAACACATGCTTGCCCGGCACGACCGCGCAGAACGTGTCTTGCTCTTCGGCATCAATCGGGTCGACGCTCATCACTCGCCAGTACGTCTCGCGCGTTGCCAGATAGAGCCAGCGGATAAGTCGAGTGCGAACGCCGAAGTTGGTCTCACGGCTCGACTCCTCGCCCGATCCGATCGTGATGTACCCGGCGTAGGGCGCGACGCGTTCGAGCCACGTCAGCGCTTCGTGGTCGATCGAACGCAAGCGCCAGGACCCTGCCTTGACTTGATCACCGTCGGCAGCGAGCCAGCCGTCGACGAAGCCGGCGATGTATTCGGAGTCCGCGTCCTCCGGCAGCAATCGCTTGAGATTTGCCTCCGAACGCACCACGCCCGTTCCGACGTAACCGGGATGAACGTCGAGGCACGGGGAGAAGCTCACCTGGTCGAAGAAGTCCTTGTACTTCGCGACCTTCTCGCCGTAGAGCTGGACGTAGTGCAGGTGTTCGCCCGAGCGGATCTCCTGCTTGTTCCAGCTGCCGTCGCCGAAGACGAGACCGTGCAGGACGCCCAGCCGGTACGTCTCCGAACTCCGCTTCGGCCGGAGACGTGCCGACGGCACGAACTGCCCGGCCGAGAGCGAGTCCGTTGACTCACCGTCCGCGAGCACCCACGAGTGTGTCTGCGTCGCGAGCACGTCCTTCCGGAACTTCGAGATGTTTCGCGTCGTGAGTCTCGTGCCGCCGTAACGGTCACGTTCCTCGAACGCCGGAGCGAGCGTCACGTTCACCAGCGGCTTCCGCCGGAAGCGGCGTACATACGCCGGCTTGAACCCGTCGTCCGTCAAGACATCGACAGCGGTGTTCTCCAGCTCGGCGAACGTCCGTAGCCCGTACGGAGTCAGGAATTCCTCGGTGGGCGCAAAGCAGTCGATGCACTCCTCCGGGTCGATGACGAGGATGCGGTCGGCCTGGTGGATGCAGTCGACGGGGCAGACGTCGACGCACGACAAGTCCTTAATGTCGATGCAAGGCTCGGCGATGATGTACGTCATATGAGTCTCAAGCGGTTGAGATTCTTCCCTTCGTAGCTGTCCATCAATCGGGTTTAGACGGCCGCGCGAGCCGAGCTCGCACGGCCTTGTCACTCTACTGAGGCGATCAGCTCCTGGACGATCTGAGGCGCCCGCTCCTGGAGCGCGTTCTTGACGAGCACCTGGTCGAACCCCGCCTCGTGCGCGCGCCTCAGGCCGGCAGTGTCGGTGTGCCCTCCGAAGCCGACGATCGGCACTTCCGGGTAGGAGTCCGCGACATCGTCCGGATCGACACGGCTGATGTCCGCGATCACGAGGTCGGGCCAGTCGGCGCTGTCCGACGTCACGAAATGATGGCCAGGCAAGAGGGCTTCGAGCTTGCCCCGAAAGTAGACCTCGACCCCACACAGCAGGATCGTCGCCACGGCGGGGAGCGTACCGCGGCCAAGGGTCACGTTGCTAGGGTCGCGCCGTGGAATTCGTCCCAGTTGCGCGGGTCGAGGACATCCCTCCAGGCACGATTCGCACGGTCCGGGCCGGCGACGAGGAGATCGCGCTCGCCCACTGCATCGGTGGCTTCTACGCCGTTCAGCAGCATTGTCTCCACCTGCAAGGCCCGCTCGGCGAGGGGCGGCTCGAAGGGTGCGTGCTGTCGTGCCCGTGGCACGGCTGGCAGTACGACGTCCGCACCGGGCAGAACGAGTTCGACCTCGCCATTCAGCTCCGCACGTACGACGTCCAGGTGGAAGACGGAGAAGTTCGAGTCGGCGTATAGGACCGGGCTAGGGCTGATCCGCGCCGGCGAGTACTTCGCCGCGCACGAGGAGCTCGAGGACGCATGGCGCGCGGCCCCGCAAGAGGAACGCGACTTCTTCCAGGGGATGGTGCATGTCGCAGTCGCGTGGTACCAGGCCGGCCGCGGCCGGCGGATCGGGACAGAGCGTCAGCTGGCAAAGGCGATCCGGCGCCTCACGCCCTACACGCCGCGACACCGTGGGCTCGAGCTCGAGCCGCTGCTCGCGCAGCTGCGCGCGGCGCTAGAGGTCGCCGAGGCCGAGCGCCTCGAGCACACGGTGCGTATAGACCTGCACCCGGTAGAACTCGTCGAAGAACAGCAGCAGCCCTAGCGCGACGAGGATCACGCCGCCGACGATCGAGAACACCCGGTAGTGGTCGCGCAGCCAGCGGAAGAACGCCATCCCACGCACGAAGAAGACGGCGACGAGGAGGAACGCGACGCCGAGGCCGGCCGAGTAGGCCGCCAGCCACGCCGAGCCGCGCCAGACCGTCTCGGAGTTGCTCGCGGCCGCGAACGCCTCTCCGAGGAACGGCCCGACGCACGGGGCCGCGCAGATCGCGAACGCACCGCCGAGCAGCACGCGCGAGCCCCGGCGGCGCGCGCCCTGCAGCAGTCCGCCGGCGACGAGCCGGTCCGTCCACGGCAGCAGACCCATGAACGCCAGCCCCGCGACGACCAGGATGAAACCCGCGAGCGCCTGCTGCGAGCGATCGCTCAGGACGCTCGAGATGAGGTTCGCCGCCGCGCCCAGCACGACGAACACCGCAGCGAACCCCGCGATGAACGGGAGGCTCGAGAGCGCAACGCGCCGGCCGACACCGGGATCGCCGAGACGCTGCGCCTCCACGGCGGAGACCGCCGAGAGATAACCGGGGACGAGCGGCAGCACGCACGGGAATGCGATCGACGCAAACCCGAGCAGGAAGAGGCCGCCCGCCTTCTCCATCAGGCCTCGAAGCGGCGCAGCTCGTCGTCCAGCCGCTGCTCGAGCGCCGGGTCGAGCTGGACGGCGACCGGCGCGGGCTCACGCGCGCGGGACCAGCGCCACGCGCCCACGCCGACGAGGATGGCGGCGACGACGATCCCGGCGATCGGCAGCCACCACGCGAGCAGACCGAAGCCGTGATGGGGCGGCGCGGCGAGGATCGCCTGGCCGTACTCGGCCACCAGGCGATCCTTGATCTCGCTCTTCGTCTCGCCAGACTCGATGCCGCGCGCAATCACGCGCTTGATCTGCTCCGCGGCGGGGGAGTTCGACTGGTCGAGCGTCGTGCCGCACACCGGGCACATCACCTCGCCCTCGAGCTCGGCCTGCGTCGGATGCTGTTCGCTCGCACCGGCGACCGGCACCGCGAGCAGGGCTGCCGCGAACACGAGTGCGACGAGCTTCACGAGGCGGCGATCTGCCGCAGGTAGCGCGGCAGGTCCTCCTCCGCGATCAGCTCGCCGACAACCTTGCCGCTTCGCGCGACGAAGAACATCCTCGGGATCGGCAGGCCGCCCCACTTCGCCAGCACCTTGCCGTCGCCGTCGTGCACGCTCGGGTACGTGATGCCGTGCTGGCGCAGCCAGCGTCTCGCGTCGTCGGAGAAGTCCTTCGTGTCGACGCCGATGAAGGTGACGCGGTCGCCGTAGCGCTGCTTCGCCGCCTCCAGCCGCTTCGACTCGTGGATGCACGGCACACACCACGAGGCCCAGAAGTCGAGCACGAACGGCGTCTTGCCGCGCAGCGAGGCGAGGTCGATGCGGCCGCGGCCGTCGAGCCGCTTCAGGTCGAAGGTGGGCGCGGTTGGATGCCGACCGTCGTCCAGCGCCTTCGAGACGTTGGCGGTGTCGTCGTGCGCGACTCGCCAGACGAGCAGCGCCAGCAAGCCGAGGACGACTGCGACCGCGAGCGCCTGAGCAGTCAGGCGGAGGGAACGCGCCATCAGGCCGCGACGATGAAGACCGTCGTGCCCACCTCGACGTGGTTGAACAACCACTCCGCCTGCGGGATGTGCATGCGGATGCAGCCGTGTGAGACGGAATAGCCGATCGACGCGTCGGACGGCGTGCCGTGGATGCCGACGCCGGGTGCGGACAAGCCCATCCAGCGCGTGCCGAGGGGATTGTCCGGGCCGGGCGGAATCGGCTGCTGCCCCTCCGCCCACGGCGAGTCGGGCGGGTACCACCACGGGTTCCTCCACTTGACGACTATCGTGAAGCGGCCGAGCGGCGTCGGGTACTGGTGCTGTCCCGTCGCCACGGCAAAGAAGCGACGGTATTTCGTCCCGGTGTAGAAGAACAGCCGGTTCGAATTGCGGCGGATGACGATCACCGGCCCGAAGTTGCGGCGCGTCACCTTCGGCTTCACGGTCGTCAGCTTGAGCCGGAGCGCGTCACGGGTCCCGGCAACGAGCGCATCGGCGATGGCGCGGATCGCCTGACGCTGCTCGAGCTTCCGCCCCGCACGCTCCTTGGAGAGCCACGGCCGCAGGTCCCGCAGGAACAGCTTGGCGTCGACCGCTTGAATGTTGAAGCGGTCAGCGAGCTTGCCGACGAAGTCCGCGATCGCGCCTGGGGTCAGCGCGACGCCGAGCGTGATCGCCGAATACGGCTGCGCTGCGAGTGCACGTTCGATCGCCTTGTCGATCACCGCCGTCGCGCCGAGGACGTCAGGCGTCACGAGCACCTGAGTCGTGCCGACCTGCAGTTCGAGCGGTGCCTGGAACTCTTGCTGCACCGTCGCCGCCGCGACGTCAGGCGTCAGCCCGCCGACGTCGACCCCGGAGATCGTGACGCCGACCGGGATGGTCGCAGGCGGATCCGCGACCGCCGCAGGGGCGGACGCGACGAGCAGCCCGGCAATGAAGAGGAGGCAGAGACGCTTCACGTTGTCAAACCGGTAAAGACCCGCGGATCGTTCGTGATGATACCGTCGGCTCCCGCCCGCACAAGCCGCTCCACGAGCCTCGGATCGTCGACGGTCCACACGTACACAGCGGCGTCGAGCTCGTGCGCGCGGGCGATCGCCGCGTCCGAGGCGATGGAGTGGTGCAGCGTCACCGCATCCGCGTGCGCGCGCGCGAGCAGCGCCGGCAGCCGGCGAGGCAGGGACGCACCGACCGAGGCCAGCACTCCGCGCACGAGCGGCGCCAGCGGACCGCGCTTGGAGATGCCGAAACGATCTCGCGGAAGGGTGTACGAGCGGGGCAGCGTCGGCTCCAGCTCGGCGAGGCGCCGCAGGGAGAGGGCGTCGAAGGTGCTGACCCAGGAGCGTTCGAGCACGTCGTGTCGCCGCAGCGCGTCGACGACTCCCCGCTCGAGGCTGCGCCGCTTGAGGTCGACTTGGAGGCCGACGCCCGGCAGCCGCTCGACGCAGAAGGCGAGCGTCTCGTCCAGGGTCGGCAGCTTCGGCGTGAGCTCGCGCAACGCGTCGAGGCTTCCCCGCTGCGCGGAACGTCGAAGCTCGTGCACCAGCACCAGCGTGCCGTCGACGAGGTCGAGAACGTCGAACTCGAGCATGTCGCAGCCGAGCTCGACGGCGAGCTCGAGCGCCTCGAGCGTGTTCTCCGGCGCCAGCGCCGAGGCGCCGCGATGACCGACGCGGGCGAAGTCGCCCGCCGGCCGCCTGAGCCTCAGCAACCCACGCGGCGGACGACGACGACCGCGCAGTCGTCGGCGAGCTCGCCCTGCGCGAACGCCCGGCAGTCTTCGAGCACGGCCCGCGCCAGCTCGGCGGGCGGGAGCTCCGCGCCTAGTGCCAGCACGGCGTCGAGGCGCTCGGGGCCGTACAGCTCCCGGTCGCGCCGGGCCTCGAGCACCCCGTCCGTATAGAGCACCACGGCGTCGCCGACGGCGAGCTCGCTGCGCGCTTCTTCGTAGGTCTGCGCAGGCTCGATCCCGAGCACGAGCCCGTGGGCGTCGAGCGAGGTCACGCCGTTTCCGGCGCGCAGGAGTCGAGGCATCGGGTGGCCGGCACCCGCGACGGCGAGCTCGCCCGTCCGGGGGTCGAGTACGACGTACACCATCGTGATGAACTTGCCGGGCGCGATCTCCCCGACGACGACCTCGTTCGCCGCTTGCAGGAAGTCACTCGGTTCCGGATGCTCGCGCGCGAGCGAGCGGAAAACGAACTTCGCCATCGCCATGTCCGCGGCCGCCTCGATCCCGTGGCCGGTCACGTCCCCGAGCGCAACCGCGAGACGACCGTCCCCGAGCTCCATGAAGTCGTAGACGTCGCCGCCGACCTCCACCCGCGCGGAGGACTGGTAGGCGTCGCCCAGCTCGAGCCCAGGCAGCTCCGGCACGGACTGAGGGAGCAGCGAGCGCTGCATCGTGTCGGCGAATTGCTTCTGCTGCTGGTAGAGGCGTGCGTTGTCGATCGCCAGCGCGGCCTGCGTCGCGATTCGAACGGCCTCGTCCATCGTCGCCTCCGTGACGGGAGCGCCCGGTCGTATCGACAGAATCGTCAGCGAGGCGAGCACCTCCGCCGGAGTCGCGATCGGTACGACGGCGCCGGTCCAGCCGTGGCGGAGGAACGGCTCGAGCTCCGGCAAGGAACCGACCGTGAGCTGGAACGGCTCCGCCAGGCGGAACAGCCGCTGGATCTCGTGCGCGCCGAAGGGCTGCGGGCGGAAGAGTATGGCCCGCGCCGCCTCGTCGAGTCGCGGCTCCGCCACCGTCAGCGCACGCGGCACCAGCCAGTCGCGACGCTCGTCCGGCATGCGAATCAGGGCCGCGTCGACGTCGAGCACGTCGACCACGGTCGTCGTCAAGGCGTCGAGCGTCGCCTCGAGCGACAGGCTTTGCGCGAAGGAACGCGAGATCTCGTACAGCGCTCGAATCTGCTTCGAGGCAGCCCGCTCCGCTTCGAGCGCCCGCTCACGTTCCTCGCCGAGCTGCTTGGTTCGCTCGTGCAGCTGCGCGTTCTGCACCGCCACTGCGAGCTGCGCGGCGAGCGCGGTGAGCAGCGCCAGCTGGTTCTCGGCCAGGGGCTTTCGCTTCGCGGGGAAGACGGAGAGCAGGCCGATCACGTCGTCCTGGGCGAAGAGCGGCACGGCCACGGCCGCCTCGATGCCCGACTCGGCGGCCGCGTCCGCGACGCCGGTCAGGCGGGGATCAGCGGCAACGTCCTGCACGACCAGCAGCCCGCGCGACCGGAACGGTCCGAGCGCAAGCTCGAGCAGCCGCCCGGCGAGCCGCGTGTGCGGTCCCGCGAGTCCGACCTCGGCGGCGGCGTAGAGACGCTCGTCCTCGCGCAGGTAGACGGCGAGGCGGTTCGCGTCGAGCAGCTCGGCGACGCGGGCGACCGCGGTCTCGAGGGTGTGGGCAAGCGACAGCTGTGAGATCGCTTGACCGACCACCGCGAGCAGCGCGCGCGTCCGGTCGAGCTCGAGGGCCTGCGTTCGTGCGCGGATGCTCGCGCGCAGCGCGTGCGCGGCGCGGACCCCGAACGTCGAGAGCGTCGAGAGATCCTGCTCCGTCGGCTCCTGTCCCGGTGCGAAGAGCAACTGCAGCGTGCCCAGCGCCGGCTGTCCCAGCGGCAGCGCCGCGGACGTCATGCCGTCGAGCTGCTCGACTGTCACCGCGCTCCGACCGGCCAGCGCACGCTCGGCCGCCGCTCGGCCGGCGGCCTCGCCGTCCGCACCGGCCGAGGCGACGAGCTCGAGCTCACCCTCCTCGCCGCGCCGCCAGAGGAGCGCAGCGACCGCTCGCGTCGCCTCGGCGGCAAAGCGCGTGAGCTGACCGGCCGTCTGAGTCTCGTCCGCACCCGCTGCCAGAGCGTCGCCCGCGAGGGTGAGCAGCGCCTCGGCCCCGAGAACGTGCTCGGATGAGCCGCCGCCGCCGAAGGCCCTGATCGCAAGCGTGACCTGTCCTGCGGCCAGGCGCGCGAGGTGGCGTTCCCGCCGGGAAAATCGCTCGCCGGAGCGCATCAGCTCGAGCGAGCCGCGGACGCGCCCATCGATCTGAGCGGGCAGAACGACGACCGCCGAGGCCCCGGCCCGCCGCGCGGCACTGCGCGTACCCGCGGGCAACCGATCGAGCTGGGTCTCTTCGTGCTCTGGCAGCTCGTCGAGGCCCAGTCGGGATCCCGCCAGCTCGGCGCCAAGCGCCGCAGATTGCGTCGAGACCGCTGCCACTCCGGCCTGGCCGCGTCCGTCGTCGGCGACCCGCGCGAGCGCGACCTCCGCGTGCGTCGCTTTCAGCGCTGCATCGACGACGAGCTGGAGCGCGTCAGCGAGGTTGCCGGCGGACGCCAGAGCCAACCCCGCAGCCGCAAGGGCGTCGAGCTCCCGCTGACTTTCCGAAACAGCCATCCGACCGACCCGGTGAAAGTATGGTCGAACCGGGCCGAAGCGGCACTAGACTCCCCGCATGGCCGAGCCTGCCCACCGCGTCGCGGTTCCCGAGGAGCCGCCCGTCGATCCCGAGGCGATCGACCGTGCGTACCACTACCACCGCGCGCGACGGAGTGCGAAGCTCAGAAGGAAGCGAGAGAAGTCGCGCGCCCGGCTCCGTTTCGCGCTGACGCTCTCAGTGCTCTTCGCCCTCGCGATCTTCCTCATGCTCACCATGTGGCACGAGGTGCAAAAGGTCTTCGGTCTCTGACCGAAGACCTTCGGGGACGCCGGCTGCGCGGTGGTCCGGCCGGGTCGGGCGGTTAAAGAACTTGGTGGGAGCGGGTGAAGGGGCTCCAGGGGAATTGCTCCCAGGAGCGGCCGCCGCACATCGGGCATTGCGGGAGGACGCGGACGATCGTCACGCCATAACCACAGTCGGAACAGTGGAACTCTCCCTTGACCGTCTGTCCGGCGGCCCAGAACTCGACGTAGTCGTCGGTCGCCGCTCGAGACGTCGTCTCAATGCCCTGCGTCATCCCAGACCCCCTAGAGTATCCGCTTCGGCGAGATGATCCTCCCCCTGCTGCGCGCGTGCAAACCCCAGACGAGACCCCCGATCCCAACCTCCCGCCCGCGCCGGAGGAGGATGACTGGCTGATCGCGCCCCAGCCGCGGCCGTCGCGCTCCTTCGAGCAGATCTGGGGCTGGGGCCACCAATTGACCTGGATCGCCGGGTTGATCCTGGCTCTCTCCGCCTTCACGGACTGGTATGTGGGCTCGGGCGAGGGCCCCACGACGAGCGTGATCGGCTGGCATACGGGGGCGCTGGGAAAGCTCGTCTTCTTCATCGGTCTGGCGGTGCTGGCCTTGGTGATCCTGCGCGAGTCCGGGATCGAGCTGCCGGCGACGGTGCCCGAGAGCCTGGTCGTGATCGCGCTCGGGGCCTTGTCGACGATCTTTGTCCTAATCCGGCTGATCGATGTGCCCGACGAGTTTTTCGGCTGGCGCGGCCGCGGCATCGGCATCTTCATCAGCCTGCTGGCGTCTTTTGCGGTAATCGCTGCCGGACTCTTACGAGCCGGCGAAGAGCTATAGCGAGCAGCACGCCGAGGACGGCGCCGCCGATCACGTCGAGGGGGTAGTGGACCCCGACGTAGACGCGTGAGAACGCGACTGCCGCGGCGAGGAGGAAGAGCGCCGAGCCGAGCCGCGGGAAGGCGAACGCCAGCAGCGTTGCCGCGGCGAAGCTCGTCGCCGCGTGGCCCGACGGGAACGAAGCATCGTGCGGGGCCGGGACGAGCGTCTTCGGTTCCGCGTAGTGCGCCGACGGGCGTTCACGGTCGACCAGTGCCTTGATCCCCATCGACGACCAGTCGGCCAGCGCGATCGCGATCACCGTCAGCCACAGCGTCCCCCAGCGCCGGTAGACCGCGGCGAGGACGAGCGCGAGCGCGATCCACAGCAGCCCGAGCCGGCCGGCGTACGAGAGGCCCTCGAAGACCGGGTTCAGCCAACCCGCGCGATGGTGGACGACCCAGCGCTCGAGATGGCGGTCCTCGGAAATCAGGCCGGGACGATCTGCTTCGTCTGCTCGATCAGCGCGCGGAGGTCGAAGGGCTTGCCGACGAAAGCCTGCGCTCCGCGCTCGGCGGCCTCGCGGCCCGCATCGAGCTGTCCGCTGAACATCACGACCGGGATCGAGCCGACGCCGTGGCGTTCCTGCACGCGGCGCAGCATCTCCCAGCCGTCGACCTGGGGCATCATCACGTCGAGGAGAATCAGGTCGGGCGCTTCGTCTTCGAGCGCCGCGAGCCCGTCTTCCGCGTTGCCGGCCTCACGCACTGCATAGCCCTCCATCTCGAGGTTGATGCGGACGACCTCTCGCACCTGCGGGTCGTCGTCCACGAGCAGGACGAGCGGGCCGCGCGCCGGCTTGCCGGGCCCGGAGCGTTCGAGGAACGCTTCGAGATCGCCGCGCTTGTACCGCCGGTGGCCGCCGGGCGTGTAGAACGCCGGTACCCGGCCGAGGTCGGACCACTTGCGGATCGTGCTCTGCGCGACGCCCAGGAACTTCGCTGCCTGCCCGAGTGTCAGCCAGTCGCTGTCGGTTCCGGCTGGGCGGCGTGTGTCGTCGGTGGCCACCCCGCGAATCTACCCAAATATGCCGCTTCTTTACACACGCGAGTTTTCCGCTCTTTGCGAAATCTGGTGCTCAGGGAGAGACGGTTGACGCCGGATTTCCCGTCGTCGGGATGTGAAGAGTGCGTTCCAGGGTGATCGTCGAGCTCGGCTTCGGGTTGTCGTGGAGCGCCTGGCCGAGGGCGATGCCGAGCAGGAAGACGAGCAGCGCGAGGCCGATTCGGATGCCCCAGCGGATCAGCTCCTGCCGTCGCCGGCGCTGCCTGCGCTCGCGGCGCTCGACCGGTGAGAGCGTGGTCACGGCGTGTAGTCGACGGCGCCGCGCTGGTACAGGTGGAACGCGGTGTCCTGCACGATCGCGAGCGTGCGCGGCCAGCCCGGGGTCGGCGCGCGCTCGGAGACAGCGCCCCGCGCCCACTCGTCCGACCGTTCGTACGCGGCGGCGAGCTGGTCGAGCGTGAAGGTCTGACCGATGCGCTTTCGCAACTCGTCGGTGACGACCTCGAGCTGCCTGCTCAGCCTGTCGGCCGCGACCCGGTCGCGCGTGAGATCCTGGTAACGGCGATAACCGTCCTCCCACTCACTCCGAACGACATCCAGTACGAGAGCCACCCGCGCGCCAGTATCGCTCACGCGCTGCAGCAAACATCCGGCCAGAGCGGGTCGAGCTCGGCGCCGATTCGCTCGCCGAGCTCGTAGCCGGGTCGGGCGAGCGCGAAGGCGACGTGGGCATGCAGGCACTTGAGGCTGCCGGCGCCGGCACGAGCGCCGCCGATGCCGAGGTCGAGCTCGGGGCGGAGCCGGCGCTGTTCCTGGTCGGCCCGTTCGAGGCTCGCGGCGAGCTGGGGCTCCTCCTGCGCGGCACGCGTCCAGCGTTCGACCCCGCCCGCCGCCTCGAGCCGCGAGACGGCGGCGACAAGGTGCGGGCACGTCAGCCAGAAGGTCGTCGGGAACGGCTCGCCGGCATCGTCGTAGGGCTCCTGTTCGGTTACCGCGGGGCGACCGAACGGGCAGCGCACGACGACGCGCCGGAACGCGCGCGGGGGGCGGCCCAGCTGGCGTTCGACGACGGCGCGATCACTCTCCACCCGTTCCGATCTTAGAGTGCACCTTCTGCCAAGCCTTGATGCCCTTGACGATGAAGAGGTGCTCCCCGGGGCGGACATAGCCGAGCTGCCGGGCCTCGCGCGCCAGGCTGTCGAGGCGTGCGGATGCTTGCACCCGCTGCTCGAGCTCGCGCTTCTCGGCCGCGAGCTGTGACACCTCTGTGCTGCGGGAGTGCAGCTCGTGTCGCGTCTCGAGCCAACTCCGCAGCGGGTGGTAGTAGGCGTAGCCGATCATCCCGATCAGGGCGACCGCGAGCCAGCGTCGCGCAAGCGTCACCACGGGAGGCCGGCGTGACCGAGCCGCAGCCATGCGCCCGAGTTCGTTAGGGCGGGCCGCGCTCCTCCGAACCAGCCGGGCCCCGAACACCTGGGTCTGACCCTGGGTGTGACGAAACCGTGACGATCGATCCACAGGCGACTCGGCCCGCACGGCGCCGTCCTCAACACCTGGGTCTGACCCTGGCTGTAACGAATGTGTGCCGATTCGTGCCGGAAACGCGCGCGAACCGGTTACGCCACGTCGACCTTGATGACGTTGGTCGAGCCGGGAATGTTCACGGCCGTCCCGGCCGTGATGACCACGGTGTCTCCCTGCTCCACGAGACCGCTTGCTTTCGCTGCGTCCAGCGAGCGGTTCCACAGGTCCTCGACGTCCTTGCACTCGGGGATCCAGATCGGCGTCACTCCCCATTCGATCGCCATCTGGTGCACCGACCAGCGCTTGTGCGTCAGGGCAACGATCGGGCGGCGCGGCCGCAGCCTGGCAACCGCTGACGCCGTCCGCCCCGTGAACGTGGGCACGAGCAAGGCCGTTGCGCCGAGCGCCTCAGCCAGGTCACAGGCGGCGTTCGACATCGCATTGCCGATGGTCGGATCGTCCGTCGCCTCCGGGATCTGATGGCGGTAACCGAGACTCGGCTCGACCGCGCGCGCGATGCTGTCCATCGTCTGCACCGCCTGCACCGGGTACTCGCCGACGGCGGTCTCGCCGGACAGCATCACCGCCGACGTCCCGTCGAGGATCGCGTTCGCGACGTCGCTCGCCTCGGCGCGCGTCGGCTCCGGGTGATGAATCATCGACTCGAGCATCTGCGTGGCGGTAATCACCGGCTTTCCGCGCTCGAGCGCCTCCGCGATGATCCGCTTCTGGACGAGCGGGACAAGCGCCGGCCCGATCTCCACGCCGAGGTCGCCGCGCGCGACCATCACCGCATCGGTCTCGGCGAGCACGTCGTCGAGCGCATCCACTGCCTCGGCCTTCTCGATCTTCGCGATCACGTGCGCCGTCGAGCTCTCCTGCTCGATCAGCGCCTTCAGATCACGGACGTCGGCTGCCGAGCGGACGAACGACAGCGCGATGAAGTCGCAGCCGAGGCCGAGCGCGAACTCGAGGTCCTCGAGGTCCTTGCGCGTCAGGGCGGGAATCGGAATCGGGACGCCCGGCAGGTTGACGCCCTTGTTCGACGAGACCGGGCCGCCCACGATCACACCGCAGCGGGCCCGGCCGGACGCCACCTCCTCGACCTGGAGCCGCACCATCCCGTCATCGATCAGCACCTCGTGGCCCGGCTGCAGGACCTCGCCGATCGCCGCGGGCGCGATCGGCAGCTCGCCGGCGTTCCCGTCGGCGCCGACGACGACGGTGATCTCCTCGCCCTGCTTCAGCTGCAGCGGCTCGGAGAGCGAGCCGACGCGGAACTTCGGCCCCTGCAGGTCGCCGATCAGAGCAAGTGGCCTCCCCGCCCGCTCTTCCGCCCCGCGCACAAGCTGTGCACGAGCGGAGTGATCGTCGTGCGTTCCGTGCGAGAGGTTCAGCCGCGCCGCATCCATCCCGGCGTCGACGAGCGCGTCCAGCTGGTCGGGCGACGAGCAGGACGGGCCGATCGTCGCGACGATCTTCGTTCGCCTCGGGCTCACGGAGGCCATGGACGCAATGTAGCTAGCACTCAGGCTGTGCCTCGCGAAGCTGCGTGACGAGCTCCGCGACGTAGGCGGCGTTGGGGATGTCGAAGAACCCGAGCGAGGAGTGGTCGAGCGCAAAAACCGGAAAGTCCGTGTCCAGCCAGGTCCGCGGTCCGAAGACGACGGATCCGGAACCGTCCGAGCGGCGGTCGCAGCTGACCGCGGGGAACCTTTTGACGGGGACCGCTGCGACGTCTGCGCGCGACCCCTTGCGCTGAATCTTCAGCACACGCTGGTCCGTGACCACATACCACGTCCGCGAGCGAAGGCGAGCGCGGACGAAGAAGCGGCCGACCAAGACGAAGAGAGCAATGGGCACCAACGGCGCGATCAACAGCGCAAAGATGACGTCGCCCCTGAGAACGGCCGCGACGAGAGCCCAAATCATGAAGCCGCCCCAGAGCAGGCTGAACGGGATCGCGAAGGTGTCAGTCTTGTTGAAGTGCCGCGACGCGTCCGGCTGCCCGACCCAGAGCAGGCGCTCTGCTGACGAGAGATGCGGCTGTACGACCTCGCTGCCCGCGATCGCCGCCATGGCAGAGTTTTCGACCGTCGCTCAGGCAGACTTGAATCGCGGAAACGCCGACCACCCCGGATAGACGGCGGCGTCGCCGAGCTCCTCCTCGATCCGGAGCAGCTGGTTGTACTTCGCGACGCGATCGGTGCGGGACGGCGCCCCTGTCTTGATCTGGCCGACGCCGGTCGCGACGGCGAGGTCGGCGATCGTCGTGTCCTCCGTCTCGCCGGAGCGATGCGACATGACGCACGCGTACCCACCCGAGCGGGCGAGCTCGATCGTGTCGAGCGTCTCCGTCAGCGTCCCGATCTGGTTGACCTTGAGCAGGATCGCGTTCGCGACGCCCTCGTCGAGCCCGCGCTGCAGGCGCTCGACGTTCGTCACGAAGATGTCGTCGCCCACGAGCTGGAGCCGATCGCCGAGCCGCTCCGTCATCGACTTCCAGCCGCTCCAGTCGTCCTCGGCGAGGCCGTCCTCGATCGAGACGACCGGGTAGTGGTCCGCGAGCGCGGCATACAGCTCCACCATCTCCCCGGCGTCACGGGTGATGCCTCCCTGCCGCTCGAAGACGTAGGCCCCGTCGCGGTAGAGCTCGGTCGACGCGGGATCGAGCGCGATCGCGACACGCTCGCGATGGCCGACACGCTCGGCCGCCTCCAGCACGGCCTCCACCGCGGCCTCGGTCGAGTCGAGATCGGGGGCAAAGCCGCCCTCGTCGCCGACCCCGGTCGCGAGGCCGCGCTCGTGCAGCACGTCCTTCAACGCATGGAAGGTCTCGGCGCCGATCCGCAGCCCTTCGGCGAACGAGTCCGCTCCCGCCGGCACGAGCATGAACTCCTGCAGATCGAGGGAGTTCTGCGCGTGCGCGCCGCCGTTGACCACATTCATCATCGGAACCGGCAGGAGGTTCGCGTCGCCGCCGCCGATCCAGCGGAAGAGCGAGACACCCGCGTGCGCGGCCGCAGCCTTCGCCGCGGCGAGCGAGCACCCGAGGATCGCGTTCGCTCCGAGCCGAGACTTGTTCTTCGTCCCGTCGAGCTCGATCAGCGTCGTGTCGAGGGCGCGCTGGTCGTCTGCATCCAGGCCCCGGATCGCATTCGCGATCTCCGTCTCGACGTTCTGCACGGCGCGAAGCACGCTCTTGCCGCCGTACATGCTCTTGTCTCCGTCACGAAGCTCGACCGCCTCGAACTGCCCGGTCGACGCGCCCGAGGGAACCGCGGCGCGACCGACTGCGCCCGATTCCAGCGCGACCTCGACCTCGATGGTGGGATTTCCGCGCGAGTCGAGGATCTGGCGTGCATGGACGAGGCTGATCATCGGAACTCCTCCTTGGCAAGATCGAAGTACCGATCCTGCTCCTCGAGCTCCAACTCTGCGAATGACTTCCCTTCGCCGGCGGCGCGCTCCTCCGCCCGCTCGACGCGGTCGACGAAGCGGCGCGTCATCGTCCGCAGCGCCAGCTCCGGATCGACGTTGAGCCTGCGCGCGACGTTCACGGCGGCGAAGAAGACGTCGCCCATCTCCTCGAACACGTGCGCAGGCGGCTCTGTCTCGGGCTCCGGCTCGCCCGCCTGCGCGAGCGCCTCCTTCAGCTCGCGCACCTCGTCATCGAGGTCCGCGAGCGCGCCCGCCGTCTCCGGATACTCGAAGCCGATCGCGGCAGCCCGGCGCTGCACCTTCCGCGCATACAGGAGCGCGGGCAGCGACTCGGGCACGTGGTGGAAGATTCCCGCGCGCTCCTCCTCGGTGCGCTTGATCTCGTCCCAGCGCTCGCGCACGCGCACTGCGGTCCGCGCGTCGGCGTCCCCGAACACGTGCGGGTGACGCCGCACGAGCTTCTCGTGCACGGCGCGCGCGACGGCCTCGAGGTCGGCGGAGCCGCGCTCCTGCAGCAGCAGCGCGAGGAAGTAGACCTGGAAGAGCAGGTCGCCGAGCTCGTCCGCAAGCTTCGCGTCGTCGCGGCCGATCGCCGCGTCGGCGACCTCGTAGGCCTCCTCGACGGTGTGCGGGACGATCGTCCGCTCCGTCTGCTCGCGATCCCACGGGCAGTCGCGCCGCAGCCGCTCGGTGAGGGCTTGCAAGTCCGTGAGCGCTTGAGCGAGGCTCACGTCCGACATTGGGCCCTGTCGTGACATCGGCCGAAACGGCCGCGCGGCGAAGCTGCGCGGCCTCCAATGGTCGGCATCGCAAGCGACGCCTCAGCCTGCAGCTCGACGAGCGCCTCGGCGAGGCTCAACCTACTGCGTGGCGGTCGTGGTGCTCGTCACCGACGCGCACGGATCCGGGTTCGGCTGGTAGCCGACCTGGTACTTGATCTTGCCGCTGCAGTAGTCCTTCTTCGTGTCCTCGAGCCACTTCGTGATCTTGTCGTTCTTCCGCTGCTGCTCGAGCTGCTGCTTGATCGAGGCGCGCACCTTGCTCAGCGGCGTCGTCGTGGCGGCCTTGATGCCGGAGAGCGCCTGGATGATGTGGTAGCCGTACTGCGTCTTGACCGGCGCCGACAGCTGGCCCTTCTTCAGGCTGAACGCCGTCTTGTCGAACTGCGGCACCGTTTGGCCCTTCGACACCGTCAGCTTGCCGCCGTTCGCCGCCGAGCCGGGATCTTTCGAGTACCGCTTCGCCAGCTTCGCGAAGTTCGCGCCTCCCTTCAGCTGCGCGTAGAGGCTGTCTGCGAGCGACTTCTTCTGCACCAGGATGTGCCGCACGTCGCGGCTCTCCGGCTGCACGTACTGCGACTTGTGTGACGCGTAGTACGCGTTGATGTCCGCGTCGGTGACCTTGATGTTCCCGGTCACCTTGTCGAAGACCCGCTTCGAGACGAGCTGCTGCCGGATCGCGTCCCGCGCCTGTTCGTCGGTGAGCCCCTGCTGCTTGACCGCCTTCTCGTAGCGCTCGTCGCTGCCGCCGTAGAACTGTTTCTTGTACCGCGCGATCTCCTTGTCGACGTCCTTGTCGCTGACGTCGACACCCAGTTGCTCGGCCTGCTCCTCGACCTCCGCCTGCTGAACGAGGAACGTGATCGCCTGGCCCTTGAGCTGCTCGTACTCGGTCGAGCCGGCCTTCGGGAAGTCGCGCTTCTGCGCGTCGTAGCTCTTCTTGGCGCGCGCCATCAGCTGCTGGAACTGGTCCTTCGTGACTTCCTTCGAGCCGACGACGGCCACGTCGTCCGATGCGAGGCTGGCCGTCGACGAGCCACCGCAACCGGCAGCGAGTACCGCGAGCGAGGCGAACGCGAAGAGAAGGAATCGCTTCATGGAAAAAGCGCCATTTGCAGCGGTTTTACTCACGCTGCCTGGCGCGCGGCCAGTATAGCATCGACCAGTCTGAGCGCCTGTGGGAAACCGTTCTCGCGCAGGCTGACCTCGCGGTTTGCGGTCGTGTACACGGCCGTGTCGACGCGGCGCCGGAGATCTCGCAGCTCCGCGGAGCCGAGCACCATCTGCCCGACGCTCGCCTTCCCGCCGCGGAAGACGAGGTAGTCGGCGCCGACGCGCGCGAGCTTCAGCTTCGCCTCCTGGATCAGGAAGAGGTTCTCGACCGGCTCGGGCAGCGGCCCGAAGCGGTCCTCCGTCGCCGCCTGCAGCTCGCGCAGCTCGTCCTCGTCCTCGGTCAGCGCGAGCCGGCGGTGGAGGTCGATCTTGAGCGCCTCGGACTCGATGTACTCCGCGGGCACGTACGCGTCCACGCGCGCGTCGACACGCACCGGCCGCGCCGCGATTCGGCGCTCGCCGGACAGCTCCGCAACGGCCTCCGCGAGCAGCTCGACGTAGAGCTCGAACCCGAGGGCGGCGACGTGGCCGGACTGCTCGTCCCCGAGCAGGTTGCCGGCGCCGCGGATCTCGAGGTCGCGCATGGCGATCGCGAACCCCGCGCCGAGCTCGGTGTGGTCGGCGAGCGTGGCGAGCCGCGCGCGAGCTTCCGGAGTCAACTCAGACATGTCGGGATAGAAGAGGTACGCGTGGGCGGTCAGGTCGGATCGCCCAACGCGCCCGCGGATCTGGTACAGCTGCGAGAGCCCGAGCTGGTCGGCGCGCTCGACGATCAGGGTGTTCGCCTGCGGGATGTCGAGTCCCGACTCGATGATCGTCGTCGAGACGAGCACGTCGGCGTCGCCCCGTAGGAACGCGTGCATCTTCTCCTCGAGCGCCCGCTCGCGCATCTGGCCGTGTGCGACGAGGAAGCGCAGGTTCGGCGACAGCTGGCTGAGCTTTTCCGCCGCCTCCTCGATCGTCTCGACGCGGTTGTGGAGGTAGAACGCCTGGCCGTTGCGCTCGACCTCGCGTTCGAGCGCCAGCTTGACGAGCTCCTCGTCGTACTCGCCGACTGTCGTCCGGATCGGCCGGCGTCCCTCCGGCGGCGTCTCGATGATCGAGATGTCGCGCAGTCCGGAGAGCGACATGTGCAGCGTGCGCGGAATCGGCGTCGCGCTCAGCGTGAGGACGTCGACCTCGAGCCGCAGCGAGCGCAGCAGCTCCTTCTGCGCGACGCCAAAGCGTTGCTCCTCGTCGAGGATGACGAGGCCGAGCTCCTTCGGGATCACGTCGCGGCTGAGGATGCGATGTGTCCCGATCAGGACGTCAACCTTGCCGGCCTGGAAGTCGGCGAGCACCTGCTTGACCTCGCGCGGCGGCCGGAAGCGCGACACCATCTCGATGCGCACCGGGAAGTCGCGGTAGCGCGCGCGGAACGTGTGCCAGTGCTGCTCGGCGAGGATCGTCGTCGGCGCAAGCATCAGCGTCTGCTTGCCGCCGACGGCCACGGCGAACGCGGCGCGGATCGCCACCTCCGTCTTGCCGAAGCCGACGTCACCGCAGACGAGCCGGTCCATCGGGCGCGGCGCCTCCAGGTCCTCCTTCACCGCCTCGATCGCCGCCTGCTGGTCGGGCGTCTCGCGGTACGGAAACTCCGCCTCGAGCCGCTCGAGCCACTCGTGCCGCAGGTCGTAGGCGACGCCGGCCGCCTGCTGTCGCTGCGCGTACAGCGCGAGCAGCTCGCCGGCGAGCTCGCGCACGGAGGCACGTGCGCGGTTCTTGAGGTTCTCCCACGCCTTGCCGCCGAGCTTCGAGAGAGCAGGGACGGTGTTGTCGGCGCCGATGTAGCGCGAGACCTTGCCGAGCTGCTCGTGCGGGACGTAGAGACGGTCGTCGCCGCGGAAGCCGAGGAAGAGATAGTCGCGCGTGACGCCGGCGACCTCCTTCGTCTCGAAGCCCAGCAGCTTGCCGATGCCGTGGTCCTCGTGCACGACGTGGTCACCGGTGCGCAGGTCCGCGAATGACTGCAGCGCCCGGCCCCCGACGCGCCGCTCGCGCGGCGGTCGCTTGCGGAAGACCTGCGTGTCGGGCAGAAGGACGAGACCGAGGTCGCGCCAGACGAAGCCGCGGCGTGCAGGTGTGACCGCGAAGAGGAGCTCCGGGTCGTGCGGGAGCTGGTCGCCGTCTTCGAGCAGCCGGGCATCCGCGCGCCGCAGCAGGTTCTGCTGGCGCAGCGCCTCGCCCAAGTGCGGGAACGCAACGACGACGCGTTGTCCCGCGCGCACGAATGCATTCAGCTCGTTCTCGGCCTCGGCGAGGCCGCGCGCGACGAGCGCCGGCCTCTGCGCCTCGAACGCGAACGGCTGCCCGGCCGGCAACGTGTCGAGCCGCGCGGCGCGCTTGAGCGTCACCGGCTCGAGCCCTTCCTCTTCCCAGACCGTGCGCACCTCGTCCGCCTGCCAGACCAGGTCCGGCCCGGCCGGGATCGGCGCGACGAGATCCTTCGGCATCGAGATCGGTTCGTCCTCGCCGGAGAGTGTCGTCTCGAGGAGGTCGAGGCGCCGTTCGGCGGCGGGATAGACGACAGCCGCCTCCACCGGATGCAGCGCGCGCTGCGTGAACGGCGAGAATGCTCGCATCTGCTCGATCTCGTCGCCCCAGAACTCGACGCGCAGCGGCTCGCGGCCCGTCGTGGGGAAGACGTCGACGAGCCCGCCGCGCACGGCGAACTGCCCGCGCTCGTCTGCGCGCTCGACGCGCTCGTACCCTGCGAGTGCGAGCGCCTCGGAGAGCTGCTCGAGGGTGACCTCCTCGCCCGGCGCGATGCGGATCGGCTCCGGCCGGGCGTCCGCCGGCGGCAGCGGCTCGGCGAGCGCAGCCGCGGAGGCAGAGACGAGCCCGCCCGCAGCGAGGACGTCGAGCGCGCGAGCGCGCTCGCCGACGAGGTGCGGCGCCGGATCGAGCCCGGAGCCCCAGTGCACGCCGCGGCTGGGAAGCAGCGCCACCCGCTCGTCGCCGACGAACCAGGCCACGGCCTCGGCGACGTCGCGGGCGTCGGCATCCTCCGGCGCCAGCAGGACGAGCGGTCGCCCGAGCTCCTCGTGCAGCGCGGCGATGAGCAACGGCAGCGCCGGCTCGGACACGCGCGCAGCCGCTGGGAACGCCTCGGCGAAGGCCCGGAAGCGCTCGCTCTCGCGGAGCGCTGCGACGAACGGATGCAGGATCGGGTGGTCCATGACGAAAGGCCGAACCGGCCGGTTCGGCAGGGTCATCGTAGCCGTGCGATGGCAATCGACTTGAGCGACCGCAGGTACGCAAGCCGGCGGCCGTCGAAGTCGAAGTCGCCGTACGCAGCGGCGGTGAGCGCGACGATCTCGCCGTCGAGCGTCTGGACGACGAGCTTGCCGCGGTTGAAGTACGCGACGCGCCCGGCGGCGAGCCGCACCTCGAACGGAATCGCGTTGCCAGGCAGGAAGTGCGGCCACGGCTCGGCGACCGATGCCCAGCCGACGCCGCCGTCCGAACCCCCGAGCGGCGTCGGGTCCTGGCCAAACGCGACGGTGCCGTCAGGAGCGAGGTCGATGTCGACGAACGGCGCTGGGTCGAGCCGGTACGCGGCCCGTCGGGCGCGCAGGTCGTAGACGAGCAGCGCCCGCTTGACGTAGATGAAGTTGTGACCGCGCGGCACTTCGGTCCATGCGGCGTAGCGGCCGGCGAGCGCGACGTCCGCGTATTCGACGGAGCTCGACTTCGCGAGCGTTCGTCCGAGCACGACGCTGTTCGTGTTCGAGTAGAGGATGCGGTTGCGGTCGACGTCGACGTCGAGCGTCAGACCGTGATTCACGCGTCGGAGCGGTCCGCGGGGCGGGCCGCTCCAAAGGTCCTTCTGCACGACCTCACGGCGGTACGGGCAGATGTCGCCGGCCGGGCAGAACGGCTGGAACTCGACCGTGCGGATGAACGCAACACGCTTCGCCGACGCCGCGATCTGGCCGACGCGCTGGAAGAGCGGCGCCTCGACCTGTGGCGCCTTCCAGATCCGCTGGATCGGGCTCGACGAGTAGACCGCGAACGTGTGCGAGGCCCAGGTGACGCGCGGCCCCGTGAGCGCAGGGCCCGACGCGATTGCAAGCGCTGCGGCGACGACCGGAGTGACCATGTTGATTGAGACGCGGGGCGAGGCCCGCTAGTTGAACTGCGCCTGCGCGCGGTCGAGCCCCTCGGCGTCGAGCGTCTCCACCGCGTCGGCGGCGCGCCCGATCAGCGCCTCGGCGTCGTCGGCCGGCTCGAAGTTCGACAGCACCCAGTCGGCGAGCGGCCGCGGGTCGCCGCGCCCGGGGCGGCCGATGCCGATCCGCAGGCGCATGAACTCCGGCGTCTTCAGGTGCTGAGCGATCGAACGCAGCCCGTTGTGCCCGGCCAGTCCGCCGCCCTTGCGCGCCTGCAGCCTGCCGAGGTCGAGGTCGCCTTCGTCGTGCACGACGAGAATGGCGTCGGGCTCGAGCTTGTAGAAGCGAGCGGCCTCGGCGACCGAGCGGCCCGACTCGTTCATGTACAGCTCCGGCTTGAGCAGCGCCACGCGGTGCCCGTCGAGCCGAAGCTCCGCGAGCTGTCCGGAGAACTTCCCCTTCCACGAGACGCCGTGGCGCCGCGCAAGCTCGTCGAGCACCAGCCAGCCCGCGTTGTGGCGATGCCGCGCGTACTCGCGGCCGGGGTTGCCGAGACCGACGACGAGCAGGTCGAGCGACGAGGCGCGTTCGCCTCGACGCCAGGGCAGGCGCACTTAGCCCTCGGTGGTGCCGGGCTCGCCCTGCTCGCCCGTGGCGGCCTCTGCCCCAGGCTCGGCCGGCTGCTCGGCCGCTCCCTCGGGAGCCTCTTCGCCCTCGGGCACCTCGCCCTCCGCCAGCTCCTCGCCCTCCTCGACCTCGGGCTCCGGCTCCTCGACGCGCGTCGGCAGTCCGACGCTGGCGAGGACGGTCTCCTCCGGATCGTCGAGGTAGGTGACGCCTTCGATCGGTGCGAGGTCGGCGAGGCGGAGCGTGTCGCCGATCGCCATGCCGCTGACGTCGAGGTCGATGTGCTCCGGAACCTCCATCGGCAGCGCCTCGACCCGGATCTCGCGCTGGATCTGCGAAAGGACGCCGCCTTCCTTGGCACCCGCCGGCTCGCCGACCAGCAGCACGGTGACGGTCGCCTGGATCGGCTGATCGAGCCGCACCTCCTGGAGATCGACGTGCGAGATGTGCCCGCGGATCGGATCCTGCTGGTAGTCCTTGAGGATCGAGGCATGCGTCGTCTTCTCGCCCTCGAGGACGACGTCGAGGATCGCGTGCAGCCCACCCTGGCCGGTGAGGACCCGGCGCAGCTCCCGCTCGGGAATGCAGATCGCGTACGGCTGCTTGCCGTTGCCGTAGAGGACGCCCGGAATGAAGCCCTCCCGACGCAAGCGGCGCGCGTCGGCAGAGCCGCGCCGTTCGCGCTCCTTCACCTGCAGCTTGACTCGCTCGCCGGCCATTTCCGGCGGGCAATGGTAGCTACTTCTTGATGTGCAGGTTGATTCCGAGCAGGACCAGCGGCCAGAGGAAGATGGCGAAGACGGCGGAGAGCACGCCGCGCCAGCCGTTGACGTGCTCGAAGTAGTGGTGTGTGGCGGCGATCGCGACGCCGACGCCCACGTAGATGATCGCGAGGAGGCTAGGCCCTCGTCCTCTCATGGATGAGTCCTAACCCTCGGATCTGTTCGAGAAACGCCGGTCGCTAGAAGAGCGCGTTCATGTCGCCGAAGATCGCGGAGACCGAGTCATCGGCGAAGACGTTGTGGATCGTCTCGGCGAGGATGTCGGCGACGGTCAGCACGGTCACGCGCTCCGGCTTGGTCAGCGGGTCGATCGGCACGGTGTCGGTGACGACGACGCTGTCGAGGGGGCTCTCCTCGATCCGCTCGATCGCCGGCGGCGAGAAGATGCCGTGCGTCGCGCATGCGTAGACCTTCTTCGCGCCGTGGTCCTTCAGGAACTGCGCGCCGGCCACGAGCGTTCCGGCTGTATCGACCATGTCGTCCGTCATGACGGCGCACTTGCCCTCGACGTCACCGATCACGTTCGTGATGTGCGCGACGTTGTGGGCCGGCCTCTCCTTCTGCAGCACGGCGAGGTCGCCGCCGATCATCTCTGCGAACTTGCTCGCCAGGCGCGTGCGGCCCGTGTCCGGCGCGACGGCGACCAGTTCCTCCGGCAGGCCGAGGTCGCGGAAGTACTGCGCCAGCATGGGCAGAGCGGTCATGTGGTCGACCGGGACGTCGAAGAATCCCTGGATCTGGCCGGCGTGGAGGTCCATCGTGAGCACGCGGTCGGCGCCGGCCGTCTGAAGCATCTCGGCAATGAGCTTCGCTGTGATCGGCTCACGCGGCCGCGACTTCTTGTCCTGGCGGGAGTACGGGTAGAGCGGCAGCACCGCCGTGATGCGCTTCGCCGACGCAAGCTTGGCCGCGTCGATCATGATCAGCAGCTCCATCAGGTGCTGGTCGACCGGCGGCGAGCTGGTCTGGACGATGAAGAGGTCGGCGCCGCGGATCGACTCCTCGTAGCGGCAATAGGTGTTGCCGTCGGCGAACGTGCGCAGGGAAACGTCGCCGACCTGGATGCCCAGCTTGCCGGCGATCCGCTGCGCGAGCTCGGGATGCGAACGTCCCGAGAAGAGCATCAGCCGCTTGGACGGCCCGGTCTCGATCCAGTGCTCCGGCTTGAGCTCGGGCTTGGTCTCGGCGACCTCGAGCCCGGGCAGGCGAGTCAGCTCAGTCGTTGCGCTTTCCACGGAGGTAGCCCTCTTTCGTGATCTGCTTCGGCGGGAACCCAGCAAGCGATTCGGGAGGGACATCTTCTGTTATGTACGCCCCGCCCGCAATCCATGCGTCGTCTCCGATCTCGACCGGGGCCTCGAAGCCATTGTGTCTCGGCGTCGCCGATGTAGGAGAGGTGCGGTACCTTCGCCCGGGCGCCGAGCTCCGAGTTCTTGATCTCCACGAACGCCCCCGCTTTCGCGCCTGCTTCGAGCTTCGTGCCGGGGCGGAGGTAACAGAACGGTCCGACCTTCGCGTCCGGCCCGATCTCGGCGTCGACGACCACAGCGTGCGGGCCGACCTCAGCTCCGGAAGCGACGCGGGTCTTCCCGCGCAGCACCGTGAAGGGATGGATCGTCGAGTCCGCCTCGAGCTCGACCTCCGGGTCGATCCACGTCGTCTGCGGATCGACGATCGTCACGCCCGCGAGCATGTGGTCGTTGTTCACGCGCGCGCGTAGGAACGCGGCGGCGTCGGCGAGCTCGGCGCGCGTATTCACGCCTTCCACCTCTTCCGCATCCGGAGCCATGAACACCCCCACCTCCTCCCCACCTTCGACCAGCAGCCGCACCGCATCCGTCAGATAGAGCTCGCCCTGCGCGTTCACCGGCTCGATCCGCTCGAGCGCCGGCCACAGTTTGTCAGCCTCGAACACATAGATGGAGGAGTTGACCTCGCGGAGCGCGCGCTGCGCCTCGTCCGCGTCGGCGTGCTCCACGATCTGGCGGAGCCGGCCGTCGCCGTCGCGGACGATGCGGCCGTACGCGCGCGGATCGGGTGGCTCGAACGAAAGCACGGTCGCCGCCGCACCGGAGACCCGGTGCTCGTCGACCAGCTGACGCAGAAGATCGGAGCTGAGGCGCGGATGGTCGCCCGACACGACCAGGAGCTCTTTGGCGCCTTCGACCTGCGTCCGGGCTGCGCGCAGCGAGTCGCCCGTGCCGAGCGGCTGCTGTTGCACGGCGACGTCGACGCCGGAAAACGCATGCACCGCGTCGGGCGCAACGACGACGACGAGCGGATCCGGGCTGAGGGGGCGCACGGCCTCGACGACCCAGTCGACGAGCCGCCGGCCGAGCAGCGGATGCAGGTGCTTCGGCGTGGCGGACTTCATCCGCATGCCGAGCCCGGCGGCCATGACCACGGCGGCGAAGTCGCCCATCAGAGCTGGGGCGCCAGGATTCGAACCTGGGATCGCGGGACCAAAACCCGCTGCCTTACCACTTGGCTACGCCCCACGGAACGGTTCCGATCCAAAGTGTCGCAGTGATCGGCGGTCGGCGGCCGCGCGGCGGAGCCGCACGGCCTTGATGGTCGGCGCCGCAAGCGGCGCCTCAGCACTTGGCTACGCCCCACTCGGGAAAGTGTCGCAATTCATCTCGGTCGGCGAACGGCGGCTGCAGCGGCGAGGCCGCAGCGGCCTTGATGGTCGGCGCCGCAAGCGGCGCCTCGGCACTTGGCTACGCCCCAGAGCCGGAGAAGCTTAGGTGCGTTGGCGGTAGTCGGAGAAGAGATAGACCAGCGCGACAAGCGCGAAGCCGACGATGATGACGATCGCAACCAGCTTCAGGATGAAAGCGAAGATGACGACGAGGATCGCGAGGACCTGCGACGCCGCCGCGATCCACGAGAGCTCGCGGGCGACATCCCAGCGGAACGCGCGGCCGGCGACGATGTAGAACGCCAGCACGATCACGGCCATGATGAGGATCGTCCACCGGCCGATGTCGTGCGAGAACGCCGCGATCAAGCCCTCGATGACCGCGACCCAGAGCGCAATCCGAATGCGCCGCTCGTGGAGCCAACGGCCCCCGCGCGTGCTCCCTGCTTCTATCGCCGGCTGCGTGTACGCCACGAAATCAACGGTACCACGCTGGTGCGGTGAGCCACGTGCGCCCTTTGGGGGAGATTCGACGCTGCGCCTTCCGCGCCTCGTCGGCGTGGAGGAAGAGGCCGTAGACGGCGGGGCCCGCGCCCGTCACGTCGGCGCGGAAAGCGCCAAGCTCGAGCAGCTCGTCCGCCAGTGAAGACGACGCGAGATCGTTCGGTGGCAGCGCGGCGAGGTCACGCGGGCGCCGAATCCCCTGGAGCGCGGCGACCAGTTTCCGGCGCCTTGCGTCGTATCCCTGCTCGCCACCGCGCGCGTCGAACGCCGCATAGACGTCTCCCGTAGACGACTTCTCAGCGTCCTTCGGTAGGACGAGCACGACCCAGTAGTCCTGCGGCAGCTGCAGCGGAGCCAGCTCTGTGCCGTCACCACGACCGAGCTGCGGTCCGTCGACGAGGAAGTACGGGACGTCGGCACCAAGCTCGCGTGCCGCGGCAAAGAGCTCATCCTCTCGAAGAGGTGGCTCGCGCAACGCGTTCGCAAGTCGCAGCGCGGTCGCCGCGTCGGAGCTTCCTCCGCCGAGCCCGACGGCGACGGGTATCCGCTTGCGAATGGTGGCGCTGAAGCTCGAGCCGTCCGCGAGCGCCTCGAGTGCGCGCGCGACGAGCGTGTCGCCGCCGAAACCTTCGACGCGAAGCGTCGGCGCCCGTTCGAGCGTGATGTGGTCGCAGAGCGCGATCCGCTGATAGACCGTGACGAGCTCGTGACGACCGTCGTCGCGGTGAGGGCCGACGACGAGCGAAAGATTGATCTTTGCGGCCGCGGCGGCACGTTTCATCGAAACGCCTCGGCCAACTGGAGAAACTCGGCTGGAGTGAGCTCTTCCGCGCGGACGTCGGGGACAGCGACGTTCGCCGTGTCGATTCCCGAGAGCTCGAGCGAATTGACCAGCTTCTTGCGCCGATGCGCGAACGCCGCCTCGACGATGCGTTTCACCTGTGCGAAATCAGCCGGGAGACGTCGCCGCCGGAAGGCGACGATCGCCGACTCGACGTTCGGCCGCGGGCGGAACACGTTGCGCGAGACCGGATGGAACCCGGTTCGTTCGGCGGCGAGCTGGATCAGCACAGACACCGCGCCGTACGCCTTCGTCGACGGCTGCGCGAAGAAGCGGTCGGCGACCTCCCGCTGCACCATCACGCACCAGAGCGAGATCTCGTGGAGCCCGTCGAGGCTCTCCACGAGCAGAGGCGTGGCGATGTTGTACGGCAGGTTCGCGACCAGCTTCGTCGCGCCGGGCGCCGCCTCCGCGAGATCGAGCTGGAGCGCGTCGCCGAAGCGGAGCTCGACATTGGGCCGCCCGGCCAGTCGTTCCAGCAGTTGCGGCGCGAGTGAGGCGTCGAGCTCGACGGCGTAGACCTGCCGGACACGGTCGGCGAGGTACGTCGTCAGGACGCCGAGTCCCGGGCCGACCTCGAGGACGACATCCTCTTCGTCGAGCTCGGCCAGGCGGCCGATGACACCGAGGATGTTCTGGTCGACGAGGAAGTGCTGCCCGAGCTCCTTCTTCGCGCGGACGGTCACGAGAGGGCGAACGCCGTCGCGGCGTTCGCGTCGATGCGACGTGCGAGTTCCTCTGGGTCCTCACCACGCGTCTCGGCCAGCGACGCGATCGTGTGGACGACGTAGGCGGGCTCGTTCCGCTTGCCGCGCACCGGCTGCGGCGCGAGGTACGGACAGTCGGTCTCGGCGAGGATCCGGTCGGCTGGAATCTGCGCCGCGGCCTCACGCAACTCGACGGCCTTCGGGTAGGTCACGTTACCGGCGAACGAGACGTAGTAGCCACGCTCGAGCGCGACCGGGAGCAACTCGGAGGAGGAGAAACAGTGCATGACGACCGTCCCGTGGAAGTCGCGGAGCAGCTCTGCGGTTTCCTCCGCGGCCGCGCGTGTGTGGATGATCACCGGCTTGCCCAGGCGCTCCGCGAGCCGAAGCTGTTCCACGAAGACGCTGCGTTGTTCGTCACGCGGTGCGTAGTCGCGGTAGAAGTCGAGGCCGATCTCGCCGATCGCGACGACCTTCCCGGCGACCAGCTTCCTGAGCGCCTCCAGCGACTCGCCGTCCGCCGCTTGGTGCGGATGCACACCGGCCGCGACGAAGACGCCGTCGTTCTGCTCCGCGATCGCAAGAGTCGCGCGCGTCGACGCGAGGCCCAAGCCGATCGCGACGATGCGGCCGACGTCGGCCGCTTGCGCACGAGCGACCGCTTCAGTGGGATCCTCGAGCGCATCGAGGTGCGCGTGCGTGTCGATCACGCAGCGGTCGTCGGCGCGTCGACCCGCGGGAAGAGCGGCGGCGCAGGCGCGATGCCGTCCGCCTGGGCGGTGAGCGCCGGAGCGACGTTGCTCCACGAGAGATCGTCGGGCTGCCCGAGCGCGCGCAGAATCTCCGGCGCGGATTGCGGCAGGTACGCCGACAGCGCGACGGCCACGATGCGGACACCATCGACGAGTTCGTAGAGAACTCGGTCGAGCTTCTGGGCATCGGCATCGTCCTTGGCGAGGTCCCACGGCCTCGTCTCTTCGACGTGCTTGTTGAGCGCGCGAACGAGCGTCCAGATCGTCTCCGCGCCCGCCGTCAGGTCGAACGAGTCGAGCTGCGTCGGAACGTCGCGCTGGACCGCTTCGATCGCTGCTGTAAGTGACGAGTGTGCGACCGGGGCCGGTATGCGCCCGTCGCGGTAGCGCGCGATCATCGCGGTCGTACGCGAGACGAGGTTGCCGAGGTCGTTGGCGAGCTCGCTCTGGTACCGGTCATGGAGGCTCTCGAGCGTGACGTTCCCGTCCTGGCCGAAAGACACGGCGCGCACCGCCCAGAAACGCACCGCGTCGCTGCCGTAGACCGAGACGAGATCAAGCGGGTCGATCACGTTGCCGAGCGACTTCGAGATCTTCTGATCATCGAGTTGCAGCCAGCCGTGCACGAAGAGTTGCTTCGGGACGTCGTATCCGGCGGCAAGCAGGAGAGCCGGCCAGAAGACGCAGTGGAAACGCAGGATGTCCTTGGCGAGCAGGTGCCGCACCTCGGGCCAGAACGTCTCGCGGAGGTCCTCGTCTTCACGCGCGTACGTGAGCGCGCTCAGGTAGTTGATCAGCGCGTCGACCCAGACGTAGACCACCTGGTCCTCGTCCCAGGGGATCGGGACGCCCCAGCGCTGGCCCGCGCGGCTGAGGCTGAAGTCCTGCAGCCCGCCTTCGATGAACGACCGCGCCTCGTTGTAACGGAAGCGAGGAAGGACGAAATCGGGCCGCGCGTCGTACAGATCCAGTAGTGGTTGTTGGAAGGCCGACAGCCGAAAGAAATAGTTCGTCTCTTCGATCCACTCGGGCGCAATGCCGTGGTCGGGGCACTTCCCGTCGACGAGCTCCGCCTCGGTCTTGAACGCCTCGCACCCGACGCAGTAGAGCCCGGCGTACACGTCCTGGTAGATGTGGCCGTTGTCGTAGATCCGCTGGATGAACTCCTGGACGAAGCGCTTGTGGCCCTCGTCCGTCGTGCGGATGAAGAAGTCGTACTCGGCATCGACGAGCCTAGGCAGCTCTTTCCAGGACTCGGCGATCTGGTCCACGTAGGTCTTCGGTTCCAGGCCCTGCTCCTCGGCCGCCCGGTAGACCTTGGAGCCGTGCTCGTCCGTCCCGGTGAGGAAGAACGTCCTCTCGCCGCGCTGTTTGTGATGGCGCGTGAGGACGTCGGCCGCGATCGTCGTGTACGCGTGGCCGATGTGCGGCGTGGCGTTGACGTAGTAGATCGGTGTCGTGAGGTAGAAACTGTTCACCTCCAGCCATGATAGGTCTGGCGTCGAGCTTCCCGACCCGCCGCCGGAGCGCGAAAGCGAGCCCCGACAGCACTGCACAGGCGGCCACCGCCGCGGCGAGCGTCCAGGGCAGCCCTCGCCCGGTCGCAGGCGCGCCGATAGGCCGAGGCAGGGGCGGTCGTGCTCGTGACAAGCCCTCAACCGGAGTCCGAGCGACCGACGAGCCAAGGTCGAGGCCGAGCGTCGGTAGCTGCTTCGCGCTCACGGCCGGAGCGACCGGAACGGCGACCGCATCGGCGCGCGCCTCCGGGCCGTCATGCGTCGGCGCCACAGCATTGGGGTCGCCAACCGCCTCGGCTGCCGAGGTCTCGACGCTCAGAGGCTCGGCAACGCCGGGCGGCTCGCTCGCAACGACGGGCGCGGCCACGACCTCCGCCGGCGCTGCGGGCTGTGCCTCAGGTGCAACGGCGGTAGGCGGAGCGGGCCGCGCAGCGGCCGCGGGCTCCGGGACGACCGCCGCGGGAGCCGCGGCCTTCTCAGCCGGAGTCGCCTGGACCTCGGCCGGCGACTCGACGGCCGCGGACGCGATGGGACGGGCGGGCAAGAGCGTCAGCGGGTCGACGTATCCCTGCTCCTCCGACGTCACGCGGACGCCGAAGTAGACGTAGGGCTCCGACAGCTCGACGGTGCCGCTGGGCCCGACAGTGCCGACGACGGCGCCCTCGCTCACGACCGTGCCCCGCGTGACCCCGATCGACCCGAGATGGACAAGCGTCGCCGTGTAACCGAACGGCGTCTGGATCGAAACGGTCTTGCCGCCGGCCGGCACCGTGCCCGCGAAGGAGACGACTCCCCCCGCCGGCGCGACGACCTTCGTCCCCGTGGGAGCGCCCAGGTCGACCCCGCGGTGCTGTCCGCCTGCGTACGGATGCGCACGGTCGAAGGAGAACGGTCGCAGCACAGGGCCGTCGACCGGCCATGTCCAGGCCTGCGCCGCCGAGACCGGCAGCCCAAGGGCACACAGGATCAACACCACAGCGAGTCGCCGCACGAGAAACACTCCTTTGTTGTCAGGATTGAGAACTGAACGACCGTAGCAAGGCCGTTCTTCGTTGTCAATACTGGCTACAAAGTACGGCGGTAGAGCTCGTTGCGCGACGTGCCCGTCAGCCGGGCGACGACGTCGGCCGCCTGTCGGCGCGGAACTCCGGCGGCGACGAGCTCGGCCACTGCCATGACGGCATCCTCGCCGTCACGCACCGCACGGCCCGGCCCGAGCACCAAGGTGATCTCCCCTTTGGGCACCTCCGAGAAGCGCGCTGCAACCTCGGCCGCGCCCCCGCGCACGACCTCCTCGAACTTCTTGGTCAGCTCGCGGCACACGGCCACCGGACGGTCCGGATCCGCCGCCGCGAGCGACCGCAGCGTCGCCGGCAGCCGCTGGGGCGACTCGAACGCGACGACGGGATACGCCCAGCCGCGAAGCTCCTCCCACAAGGACGCCAGCCCCTTTGCCCCGCGCGGCAGGAAGCCGACGAACTGGTACCGCTCTGCCGTGAAACCGCTGGCGATCAGCGCCGTGTCGACCGCCGAAGCGCCCGGAAGCACGGTCACGGGCACGCCTGCCTCCAGCGCCCCGGCCACGAGCCGGGCGCCGGGATCGCTGATCCCCGGCAGGCCCGCATCGCTGACGAGGGCCATCCGCTCCCCGGCCTCGAGCCGCGGCAGCAGCTCCGCCGTCCGCTTCGCCTCGTTGTGCTCGTGGTACGAGAGCAACCGCGCCGAGATCCCGTGCCGCTCAAGCAACACGCGCGTGTGACGTGTGTCTTCGCAGAGCACGACGTCCGCGCCGCGCAGCTCCTCCAGGACGCGCAGCGTTACATCGTCGAGGTTCCCGATCGGCGTCGCGCAGACCGCGAGCGGCATCAGCGCAGCGCGTCGAACGCGACGAGCCCGGCGCCGATCAGGCCCGCCGCCGTTCCCAGCTCCGCGCGCACGATCCGCACGCGCTTCCCCGCGCCCGCGAGCCCCTCCCGCGCGACGATCTCCCGCGCTGGAGCGAGGATGAAATCCCCGGCAGCGGCAAAACCGCCGCCGATCACGACCAACTCCGGATTGAAGATGTTCACGAGGCTGCCGATGCCGGCGCCGAGGTAGCGCCCGATCCCGTCCAGGATCTCGACGGCGCGCGCCTCGCCCTCGTTCGCGAGCCGCACGAGGCGGTGCGCGTCCACGGCCGGGCCGAACACCTCCTGCGCGAGCTTCGTCGCGGCGAAGCCGGTCACGTAGGGCTCGAGGTGTCCGCGCCCGGTGCACGTGCCCTGGCAAGGAATCCCGTCGAACTCGACGACCATGTGCCCGAACTCGGCCCAGCCGCGGTAGAGCTCACCCTCGATCACCGCCCCGCCCCCGCAGCCCGAGCCGAGCGTGAGCATCACCATCGTCTGTACGTCGCGCGCCGCGCCGAAGTGAAACTCCGCATACGCGGCGGCGTTGGCGTCGTTCTCGATCCCGACCGGCAGGCCGAAGCGCTTCGCCATCCGGTCACGGAAGTCGACCGTCGCGTCGAGGGGGATGTTCACGGCCTGCTGCGCCCTCCCTGTGCGCTGGTCGATCGGGGACGGAATCCCGAAGCCGAGCGCGACGACCCGGTCGTCGAGCAGCTCCTCGACGGCGGCATCGAGACCGGCCAGGAGGTCGTCCTGGGAGGTGACGGGCGTGGGATGTTCGCGCCGCTGCTCGACCTGCCCGTCTCGGCCGACGATCCCGGCCAGGATCTTCGTGCCGCCGAGGTCGACGCCGATGACGCGTTTTCCGTCCAAACCGCGCGGCTACCCTACTGGCTCGATGGCGACGGGAGAGAAGCCCTACCGCGTCTACCGAGGCGGGCGCGTGAAAGGGCGCGTGCCGCTCGAGCGCCCGCAGGCGCGGCCCGATCGGAACGGTCGCTCACCTGCGCCGCCGCGCGTGCGCAGGCCGCGACGCCGCTGGAGCTGGAGGCGCCGGATCGGCATCGGGCTACTGCTCTTCGTCCTGCTGGTCGTGATCTGGTCGATCCTCGGCTACCTCTCCTTCCGCAGCGGTGTCTCGAAGGCGAACGAGCGGCTGCAGAGGACGTCACCAGGGATCGAGCGCGTGCTCGCGCCGCAGAACGGCGCGATCCTGTCGCACGCGACGGCGATCCTGATGCTCGGACGCGACTTCGCGAACACCGATCAGCGCGTCACGGACAACCACTCCGACTCGATCATGATCCTGCGCACCGATCCCGACCGTCATCGGCTCGCGTACCTCTCGATCCCGCGCGATCTGCGCGTGGCGATTCCCGGCCACGGCGAGCAGAAGATCAACGCGGCGATGCAGATCGGCGGGCCGGAGCTCGTGATCCGGACGATCCAAGGGCTCACCGGCAACGCGCTTCGGGTGAACCACGTAATGATCGTCGACTTCGCGAACTTCAAGGACCTGATCGACAACATCGGCGGCATCGACATCACGGTTCCGGCGCCGATCCTCTCCAACAAGTTCGACTGTCCCTACGACGCCGCCGGCTGCGCGAGGTGGAAGGGCTGGCGCTTCGCAAAGGGACGGCAGCACATGGACGGCCGGCGCGCGCTGATCTACTCGCGCATCCGCGAGAACCAGCTCGACCCGCGCGACACCGACATCAGCCGCGGCGGGCGCCAGCAGGCGGTCCTCCGCGCCGCGCTGCACAAGCTGCTCGGGTTCGGCACGTACGCGAAGCTGCCGTTCGACGGGAGCGGACTGCTGAAACCGCTGACGACGGACCTCTCGGCGTGGCAGTTCGTCCAGCTCGGCTGGGTGCTCAAGCGCGCCAGCGACGGCAATGCGCTCCACTGCAGGCTCGGCGGGACCGCAGCCGGCGGGGACATCATCGGCAGCGAGGACAACATCTCCGTGATCGGGATGGTCACCGGCGCCTCGGCGCCGCAGCCGCCACGTCCCGGCGAGGGCCTCTTCGCTCCCGGCTGCGTCGTCGGGAACCGGGCGTTCGAGCCCTAAGCCTCCGCTGCTTTCTTTTCGGGCGGCTTGTCCTTCTTCTCCGTGCCGGTCGAGTCGGCCGGGTCCTTCGCGGCCTCCTTCTTGCGGCCGCCGCGCCCGTAGTCGGTCGAGTAGAAGCCCGAGCCGCGGAAGTGCACCGGGACCGGATAGAGAACCGTCTCGACGGGAGAAGCCCCGCAGACGGCGCACACGTCCGGCGCAGGGTCAGCGATGCGCTTGAAGACTTCAAAGACGTGCCCGTTCGGGCACTTGTACTCATACGTAGGCACGAGAATGAAAGACGCTAGCAACGGTATCGGCTTGGACACGCTCGAGAGAGAGACCCGATTCGACGTTGCCGCACTGAAGGTCGATGCGTTTTGGGCCGCGACCGGAACGGTGACGGCGGCCGTCGCGGGCGTGCTCGGCTGGTTCCTGCGGTCGTGGCCGCCGCACGAGGACGAGGCGCTCGCACTCTTCGTCGGGCGCGGCTCGCTCGGCGACGTGCTGCACACGGTTGTCGCCGAACGAGGCGGAGCGCCGCTGCACTTCTTGTTCGCGTGGGCGGTCGTCCACCTCGGCGGCGGCCTGACGGCGCTCCGGATCGTCTCGCTCGTCTTCGCCGTCGCGTGCGTGCCGCTGATCGTGGAGCTCGGCGCGCGGCTCGCCGACCGCGTGACGGGAGTGCTCGCGGCCGTGTTCGCATCCGCCAGTTGGGTGTTCCTCTTCCACGGCGTGTTCGGGCGGATGTACAGCCTGTTCCTGTTCACCAGCCTGCTGTCGTTGCTTGCGCTGCTCTCACGCAGGTACGTGCTCTGGGGGCTTGCGTTGCTGCTGGTGCTCGCGAGCCACCCGTATGCAGTGCTGGTTGTCGCTGCGCAGGCGTTATATGTCGTGCTGCACGGGCGCGACCGGCGCGCTCTCGTGACGCTCGCCGCGGTCGGCGTCGCCGGCTTTCCCTTCTGGTGGGCGGACATCGTTCTCCGGAACCGCTTCGACGTCGGGATCGGCGGCGGCGGAACGCGGCTCGGCTCGCCCGGAGCCGTGTTGCGCTACCTCTGGTCGGTCGCGGGAGACTTCAGCTCGCACACGCACCTCTGGTCGCTGTGTTTCGGCGCGCTGGCGGTGGCGGGCGCGGTGCTGCTCGTGCGACGCAACCGCTCGGACGCGCTGCTGACCGCCTGCGTGATCGCCGTGCCGGCCATTGCGTTCATGCTCGCGACGTTGCGCTCGACGACGTCGCCGGAGGCGCGCCACCTGATCTTCGCGCTGCCGTTTTACAGCGTCTTGCTCGCGCTGCCGCTGGTCGCACTGGCACGCGTGAACGTGGGCCTGGCCGCAGTCACGCTTGCGGTGGCGGCAGTGCTCGTCGTCGGCGAGGTGCGGTGGGCGCACACGAAGACGCCGGAGCTGTTCGACGGCGATCCGCCCGGCGAGGCGCACGCGCGCGACGCGGCGGCTGCCTGGCTTGCAGCGACGAGCCGGCGCGACGACGTCCTGCTCGGGTACGAGCCGGTCTTCCTGCGCGCGTGGGAACAGAACCGGTCGTTCTCGGACAACGTCCTGCCGCGTGCCGACCCTGCGCTGTTCGCGGACGCGCTCGAGGGAATCGACATCCCGCTCGGCCGTGGCATCTGGGTCTTCGACGCGAGCGACACCACGAATGCACGCCAGCGGTCGACGATTGCCTTCCGCTTGCCGCAGCCGGAGTCCGCCTTCGAGGGGCGCGTGTACGGGCCGTATCTCGTGATCCGCTCGCGCCGGCCGCTGCTGACGAGGGCGAACTACATCACCGTGGCCGAGCGCGTGATGCGCGTCGGCGTCGGGCTCAGGATCAACGACGCCGAGGTGAACCTGCAGACGATGCGCCGGGCCGAGTCACGCCTCTAGCTCTTCGAGCTCGCGTTCGACGACCTCGCGATAGCACGGCGCACCCTCGAAGGCCTCGAGACCCTGCGGCGTCCTCCGGGTGACCTGGCCGCGCCGCCGGCGACGGCGTGCGGCGGCGAGCGCCGCCGATGCCCCGACCAGCCCGCCGACCACGAACGAGCTGAGACGGCCGCGCCTGTTCTCGCCGTCCATGGGACGATCGTAGCTCCATGTTCGTCGTCACCCTCGGCGATCTCCTGCTGGACGTGATCGTCCGGCTCGGCGAGCCGCTGGCGACGGGTGCCGACGCGAACGCGGACACGCTGGCTGCGCCCGGCGGCCAGGCGGCGAACGTCGCGGCGTGGGTCGTCGCGCTCGGCGGACGGGCCCGCTGCGTCGTCAGGCGCGGCGACGATTTGGCGGGCGCGCTCCTCGCGGGAGAGCTGGAGTCGCGCGGGGTCGAGCTCGTCGGCCCTGCCGCCGGGCGGACCGGCGCGGTCGTGTCCCTGGTGACCGCAGACGGGGAGCGCACGCTGGCGTCCGACCGCGGGACCGCGACACTGCTCGAGCCGAGCGACCTCGACCCGGGCTGGTTCGCGTGCGACTGTCTGCACATCTCCGGCTATGCCCTGCTCGCCTCGCCGATCGACGCCGCAGCTATCCGCGCCGCCGAGCTCGCGCGCACGAACGATGCCCGCGTGAGCGTCGACCTCTCCGCGTGGACGCGCATCCGGCGTTCGGACAACTTCCGCGACCAGGTCGCCGCGCTCGATCCGGACGTGGTCTTCGGAAACGAGGTCGAGTGGGACGAGCTCGGCGCAGTCGGTGAGACGCGTGTCGTGAAGCGCGGCGCGGGCGGTTTCGACGTCGTCCGCGCCGACGGGATCGAGCGGTGCCAGGCACGCGGCACGTCCGTCGTGGACACGACCGGCGCCGGTGATGCGCTTGCAGCAGGGTTCCTCGTCGGGGGACCCGAGCTCGCCCTCGAGGCCGCCGAGCGCTCCATCGCGCAGGTCGGGGCGATGCCCTGATCCAGGTCGCCGAGGAGATCCGCGAGGCCCGCGCGGTCGTCGCGCTGGAGACGACGCTCGTCGCGCACGGGTTTCCGCCTGGGGAAGGCGTGGAGGTCGGCCGTCGGGCCGAGGCGCGCGTCCGCGAAGCGGGCGCCGTGCCGGCGACGGTCGGGGTCCTGGACGGAAGGATCCGCGTCGGCCTGTCGTCGGACGAGCTCGAACGGTTCGACGCGAGCGCGCGCAAGGCCGGCCCGCGCGACCTCGCCGTGTGCGCGGCGCAGGGTCTCGTCGGCGCGACGACCGTCGGCGGCACGCTCGCCGTCTGCCGCGCGGCCGGGATCACGTTCATGGGCACCGGCGGCCTCGGCGGCGTGCACCGCGGCTTCCCGCACCCGCCCGATGTCTCCGCCGACCTCGGCGAGCTCGCGCGCACGCAGGCGCTCGTCGTCTCGTCGGGGATCAAGTCGCTGCTCGACGTGGCCGCGACGCTGGAGCTGCTGGAGACGCTCGGCGTCCCGGTGCTCGGCTACGGGACGGACGAGCTGCCGCTGTTCTATTCCGCCGGCGGAGGGCCGGCAGCGCCTGCGCGCGTCGACTCGGCCGGTGATGCCGCCGCCGTCGCGCGTTCGCACTGGGAGCTCGGAGGCGGAGGCCTGCTGCTCGCGCAGCCGCCGCCGACCAGCCTCGACGACGTCGAGCCGCTGATCGAGGAGGCGCTCGCAGAGTCCGAACGGCAGGGCATCAGCGGCCAGTCCGTCACGCCGTTCGTCCTGTCATTCCTGCACGAGCGCAGTCGCGGGCGGACGCTGGACGCCAACCGCGAGCTCGTCGTCGCGAACGCCGGCCTCGCCGCGGAGGTGGCGATGGCATGGAGCAGCTGACCTTCGACTTCCCCGGCCTGCGCATCGGCGTGGCCGAGTACGAAGAAGGACCGACCGGCTGCACCGTCTTCCACTTCACCGGCGGCGCGATGCTCGAGCGCGACGTGCGCGGGGGCTCGCCCGGGACGTTCGGCGACCTCGACTGGATCGATGCGATCTGTCTCGCCGGCGGCTCGCTCTACGGGCTCGAGGCGTGCACGGGTGTCGCGGCGGAGCTGTTCGAGCAGCGCAACTACGACACCGGCTGGACGGCGATCGCCGACGTCACCGGCGCGATCATCTTCGACTTCGGGCCGCGCGAGAACGCGGTGTATCCGGACAAGGAGCTCGGCCGGGCGGCGCTTCGCGCGGCGCAGGAGGGAATCTTCCCGCTCGGCCGGCGTGGGGCCGGCCGCTCCGCGACGGTCGGCAAGACCTTCGGCTTCGAGCTCGCGGAGCCGGGCGGCCAGGGCGGCGCCTTCCGGCAGGTCGGGCCGACGCGCGTCGCCGTGTTCACCGTCGTGAACGCCGTCGGGGCCGTCGTCGATCGCGACGGCAAGGTGGTCCGCGGCCACTTCGACCGGCCGACCGGCGAACGCCGCGCGCTCGTCGAGGGGATCGAGGCTCGCGTCACCGGCGGAAACACGACGCTGACGGTGGTCGCAACGAATCAGAAGCTCGACCGTTGGCTGCTGCGCCAGCTCGCGCGCCAGGTGCACACGTCGATGGCACGCGCGATCCATCCCTTCCATGCGCTCACGGACGGCGACGTGCTCTTCGCGGCAACGACGAACGAAGTGGCGAACGACGCGCTCGACAGCCTGACGCTCGGGGTCGTCGCGTCGGAGCTCGCGTGGGACGCGGTGCTCGCGGCGGTGCGTTAGCGCTTACACTGCATCTTGTGCCGCGCGGTTACGAAGAAGGCCCGGTCGCCGAAGCCGCCGAGGCGCGCCGAGACGCGATCGAGCGGGGCGAGCCGCTCGAGCCGGAACGTCGCGGCGTTGACCGTCGTGCCGTGTACGGCTCGACCGACGACCAGCCGAAGAAGCACTTCCTCGGCTGGGCGGACGAGGTCGACGCCGACGCGCTGTTCGCGTCGGGGAAAGCCTGGGGGATCAGCGTGCTGCGTCAGCCGGGGTAGGTCCACCCGGGGCCGGAAAATAGGCCTCCCGGCCCATTGCATCGGGCCGGCGCGGGCGGCACCTTTGGCAGGTGCATGTCCTCTCCCGCACCGAGCTGCTCGCGTGGATCGTCGCGCTCTTCGTCGTAGAGGTGCTCCACCTGAAATGGATCTGGCTCTCCGAGTGGAGCTGCCGGCGCTGCCAGCAAAAGAATCTCGAGTGCGGCTGCCCAGGCCGCTGGATCAAGTATCTCTGAGCGAAAGCTGCGCTTTCGCTCAGATCGAGGATCGCCGCTTCGCGGTGAACGTGCGCGGGCGAAGCCCGCGCACTCCTCTCCAGGCTCTGCTGAGCCACTGAAGTGGTCCGCGTGCGGCGGCGGCTTCGCCGTCCCCGCACGCGTGAGTTCGGCTTCCGGTTAGAGCGGCTTCGCTCGCTCTAACCTCCAGCCCTCGGCGAGTCGAGGGTCGCGCCGTTCGCCCTAGCCCAGCGCGTTCAGGAACTCGTCGATGGTGAGGGCCGTCAGCGTGCGGATCTTCGTGCTGCCGCGGGCGCCGAGGGCGACCGAGACGCGCGCGATCGTCGCGGAGTCCGGTGCCTCGACGACGTTGACGAAGTCGTACTCGCCGAGCGTCGCCCACTGGTGAACGACCTGCGCGCCGAGCTCCTCCACGTCCTTGTTCACCTCGCGCAACCGATCAGGGTTCGACTTCAGTGTCTGCACGCCCTGTGCCGTCAGGCTGGAAAGAAGAATGTACGTCGCCATTGGGCCTCCTCCTCGCTCGGGGGCCCGACTCTACTCGGGCTGACTGGTCGACGTACAGAACGGCCGCGCCCAAGACGAAGACGGGAGCCAGCACGAGCAGCGCCAGCACGGCTGCGATGTGCAACGCCTGACCGCTCCCCTCGCGCAACGCGAAGAAGATGACGAGGCCGGTCAGAAAAATGGTGATCGCCAGCGTCGCGAGCGAACCGAGCGCGTGGACATAATCCGCGCGCGCGAGCTCCACCCCGCGGCGGAGCGAGTCCGCGTAGCCGCGGCGCTCGACGAGCGCGGCCGGAACCGCGAGCCCGACCAGCGCGAGCCAGCCGAGCGCGAGCAGGTAGATGCCCGGAAAGACCCAGAGGCGGGAGACGCAGATCGGGAGAAACGCAAGGAACCCGACCGCGAGCGCGACGGCGACGTAACGCCCGCGGCCGATGGGCCGAACGAGCGCGACGGCCCCCGCGTACGACGACGCCAGCACGAGCGGCCCGGCTCCGAGCACGACGCCGGCCCGAAGTCCACCGTCGAGCTCGGCGGCGGCGACCCCGAGCAGCGCCGGCCCGATTCCGAGCGCGAGCGACGGCCAGAACCGTGCGCCGTACAAGCGCAACGCCTCGGCCACGAGCTGCCCGACCGTGCGCGTCTCCGGGGGAAGCGGCGGCGGGAGCTGGCTGCGCGGCACGCGACGAATCTAGCGGGGAAACCCTGGAAAGACAGGCCGGCCGTTCACCCAGTCCACTTCCAGGAGGACGCGCGAGTGCTGCAGCGCCTCCAGGTTCGCGACCGGCTTGCGGGTCCGCGTGTCGACGACGTCGCCCGAGTCGCCGACGTAGAGGAAGCGTCCGTCCGCGCTCAGCGTCAGCGAACCGATCTCCGAAAAGGTCTTCGACAGTCGAACGTCCTCGACGCGGCGGGGCGGGCTGTTGGGCAGCGCGCTGACGTCGAAGACATGCGCCGTGCGGTTCGGCGTGTCGAGCACCCACAGCTCGGGACGGTCCGGCGCCAGCGCCAGCCCGTGGCTCGGCGGATTCGGCCCGAAGCGCCGGTTCCATGTGAAGCCCTTGAAATGCACGACGTACCGCGTCGCACCGGTGCGCATGTCGATCACACGAAATCCGAGCAGCCCGCGCTGCGTGACGTACATGACCTGGTGCTGGAGATCCGTCTCCTCGAGAGTGTCGGACGCGAAGGGGACGAGGCCGCCCTTGCGCAGATGGCCGTTGCGCAGGTCGAGCGTGAAGGGCCCCGAGGCGGTCCGGAGCGCGACCTCGCCGAGCAGTGGTGCGGCGGACGAGATCTTCCGCGCCCGCTCCACCTTCAGTGCGCCCACGAGCTTGTTCTCGTCGTCGATCGCGAAGAAGCACGCCGCCCTGTCAGGGAAGACCACTGCGTAGCGGTGGGTGTCGCCGTCCCGGGGCGCACGCCAGTCGGAGACGCCGGAGACGAAGCACGGCGGCACCTTCTCGGAGCTGAAGAAGATCGTCAGCCCGACAACGATCCCGGTCGCGACGAGCACGAGCGCTCCTGCGCGCAGCCAGATGCGGCGCGTCACCGCAGCTCGGCAAGCACGTTGCGGAGCGCGGCTTCCAACCCGGCGAGGGCGTCATCGAATCGCCAGCGCGAGCGGTCGCGCTCGTCGACGAGGTTGGAGACGCATCGGAGCTCCACGGCGGGCACGCCCGCGAGCTGGGCGGCGCGGAGAACGGCAAACCCTTCCATCGCCTCGACCTCCCACGCCGTCCCGCCGCCGATCGAGGCGCACGTCGCGATTGGGCAGATGTGAGCGTCAGGCAGCGCTCGCTGTGCGGCCGCGAGCAACGCTGCGTCCGCCGCGACACGCTCGACGCGAGGCAGCACCGCCCCTGGATCCGCGACGATGTCGCAGTAGATCGCTTCGGACCCGAGGACCACGGCAGGCGGCGCGAGCGTCTTCGCCCCTGCGATACCCACGTTGACCACAGCCGCCGGCTTGTCCGACGCGAGCGCCCGAGCCGTCGCCGCAGCTGCCTCGACCGGCCCGATCCCGCAGACGAGCGTGGCGGCTCCGTCGGCCCCCGCCAGTTCAGGCTCCGTCGCTGCAACGACGAGGATCACAGCTCGAACGCTAGTCACCCGCAATGGGTGAATCCGCGCAAGGAACTCCCAAGGCCGGCATCTCAACGGTCAACCGCAAGAAAAAACCGCCGCCGGCCCGCCGCAGGCCGGCTGCGAACAACCAAGAAAAAGGCCGTCCACCGCAGGGGCGGCCTTTCTATGAGCGGAGGGAAAGTTTCAGCAGCGGGGGCTTTCCTAGGTTGTTAGTCAGGACGGTCATGCGGGCCAAGCCCACATGACCTCTCTGCGGCGCCGCCGAGTCGGCGCCTTTCTATGAGCGGAGGAAAGGTTCAGCAGCGGGTGCTTTCCTAGGTTGTTAGTCAGGACGGTCATGCGGGCCAAGCCCACATGACCTCTATGCGGCGCCGCCGAGTCGGCGCCTTTGGTCCTGTACCCCAGGAGGGGGATTTCTGTTTTCCCTTGCAAGATCCGTGCCGATCCTGCGTCTCAGAAGGAAAGCCGCAGTAGTACGGAGGTATGTGATGTACGCCGCACAGATCCAAACGGGGGAGCTAAGGCCGCAGGACCTGCCGACCACTTACGGTGATTGGAGCGACTACGCACGCTTTGCCGTCACGTTCGCTCCGAAGGATCGTGAGGGCTGCAGGGAGTTCGCAACCAGCGCGTTCGCGCGCTGGCGCCGCAGCGGCGAGGTGCCGCGCATGCTGCAAGAGCTGCGCGCGTGCCTCTGGTTCGAGCAGCGCAGGTGGCGCTTCATGGGCCGCGAGCCGGACTCCGAGGGCATGCAGTACGCAGCGGCCCTGATCCGGGCGATGCGCAACCATCTCCCGGCTCACTAGAGACCGGCCGCAAGCACCGCCGCAGTCACCGTGTCGTCCACCGACGACACCGGTGACTCGCGCCCGACCCAGGGATCGCCGCCGAAGTAGCGGACGAAGATCTTCTCGGCCGTCCGCGTTGCGAGTGCCTGCGTCGTCAGCGTCGGATTCGGGCCGCCGACGGCGTTCGGCAGCGCGGAGTTGTCGGCGACGAA
>WNGA01000464.1_pt1 | contig 62084 bp, 60 predicted proteins | sample 5400061 | NCBI WGS metagenome assembly WNGA01 (sample SAMN13153366, study PRJNA577476) | soil metagenome | isolation source: 100 cm soil or saprolite under grassland replicate 2 | place: USA:California | collected 2016-06-15
GCAAGGTTCGGCGTTCGCTCGGGTGCGCTCCCGTTCACTCGCCTGTACGCGAACCCTGCAAAACAGCTGTTTGAGCGAACGGGCGCGAACGGGCGCGAACGGTCGCTCGCATTTGCCATGCAGAAGGTCGTGGGTTCGAATCCCATCATCCGCTCTGAAGAAAGGCCCCGCAAATGGAGCCTTTGTTGTTTAGCGCGGCCCTGCGGCGTCGACAAGGCCGCATCGGAGGAGGAGTGGACTGACTCCGACCGCCAGCACCGCGAACGGATGCTGCGGGAGGCGTTCGAGGAGTCCACCCCCGATCCCAGGACGTGACCTTGCGCCTAACGGCACGACCTGTGATACTCGAACGCGCGCCTTGACCTGGCGCCGAAGCCGCCGAGGCATCTCGAAGCCCCTGCTCGACTTACGACACAGGCCTTAGCGCAGCAGAGGGCGCTGAGGCGCCTAGTGCGATGGGGAGGCATGAGATTTGGGGATGAAGGGCCGGCACGCACTTCTCGTAGTCGTCGCTGGCGTGACGGTCGCGGCAGGTGTCGTCGCGAGCGGGGCGCGTTCTGAGCGCGCAACGCCCCTGGGGACGGGAGAAGTCACGATCTTTCCTGACAGCCCAGCGGTCGGTAACTGCATCCCGTTCGGCACGGGGGATCCCAACCTGGATCTTTGGCGGCCGTACGCCGCCTTCGTCTACAAGGACGTTCCCACGTTCGTCCTCGATCCGGATACAGACGACATCCTCGCGTTCGACTTGGGCGACATCAACGACTCCGACATTGAGGTCGACATCGCCATGGCGCGTACGACTACGAATGGCGGCGACCAAGAGGCGGAGCCATTCGTAACGGTGGCACACAACACGCAGACACCGACCAACCCGCGAGGCAACACGACTGTGGGCGACTTCGAGCTCCGTTGGACGGTCGAGGCGCCGTTCAGCTTTCCGGGCGGCGGTCTCATCATTCGCTTCTCGAACCCCTCCGCCGGCTACCTACAGGACGGCACCTGTACGCAGGTGCTGGTGTACGGGGACGCCACCGATACGAGTGGCTACTTCGTCAAACGCTCCTACGCTGACGCTGACGGCGTCTACCCCTGGAGCCCACAGGACTTCTTCCGCATTGGGGCGTTTCGGGTGACGATGTTCGATCCTCCGCCTCCGCCTCCGCCTCCACCGCCACCTCCGCCTCCACCCCCACCGCCGCCACCTCCACCTCCACCTCCACCTCCACCTCCGCCGCCACCGCCACCGCCACCGCCGCCACCGCCGCCACCGCCACCACCGCCGCCACCGCCGCCACCACCGGTGCGCTGCCACGTGCCGAGGGTGATCGGGCTGACGCTCGGCCGGGCCCGCGTGCGGATCCGCCGCGCACACTGCTCGGTCGGAACCATCCGGCGTGCTCGCTCCAGGCGACCGGGCCGTGTGATCGCTCAGCGGCCGAGGCCCGGAGCCGTGCGACGGAGAGGCTTCCCGGTCAGCCTCGTCGTCGGGCGCCGGTAGAGCCGAGCCATCGCCGCTTCATGGCGGCGGTGGTGAAGCCGTGCCAGGACCGCTGGGGCTTCATGTGAGCGAAGGCGGGCCTGCGCGATGCGACCTCACGGATCAAGCCGGAAAGGCGGGTACTGGTCGGTGACCAGGACGAAGGCATAGGCAGTCACGCGATTGCCCCAGCGCAGCACTCCCAGCACGAAGTCGAACAGGCCCCGGGGACATCTCGCTGCCTGACTCCATGGCTGTTCGCTCAGGGGCCGTGCGGCCCCGTGACGACACCATCCATGCGCAGAAGCTAGACGCTCCAGCCGGCCGAGGCTACTCCGATCGTGAGCAGCAGCGTGCCCGCTTCAGTCGAGTACCCAGCAGCTCGCCCACCACTCCGTACTACTCAGCTCCAGGAGCGCGTCGACGTCGAAGGGCGTCCGCCGCAGGTCGACGCCGAAGCGCCCGTCCTCGCAGTTGAGGATTCCGTATTCGGCCCACGGCGCGATCCGCACGGGCCGCGGCCACCATTCACGAAACGGCAGGCCGACGCTACCCGGGTTGACGAAGATCGATTTCTCGTAGCGGCGGATCAACTGGAGGTGCGTGTGGCCCCCGGCGAGCACCGGCGCCTCGAAGCCGGCGAGCATTCGTCCCAGCTCCTCGTCCGCGGTGGTCGCGAAGATCCAATCGTCGTAGGAGTTGGGGGAGCCGTGGAAGCAGAGCAGGGTCGTCTCGTCGTCGAGCGGGACCTCGAGCGTCTCTTGGAAGCTCCGCATGAACTCCTTGTCGTCGGTCGAAAGGAAGTTCGCCCACCACTCGCCTTGCTCGGCGAGCATCGACGTGAGCTCGTCCTGTGCAGGCGGCATCTCGGTGAGGAAAGCGGCGTCCCAGTTCCCCATCACCACGGGGCAGCCGAGCTCCCGAATCCGGGCGAGCGACTCGCCGGGCTGGGGACCGACGGCGACGTCGCCGAGGCAGACGATCTGGTCGATCTCCTCGCGCTCGAGCTCCGCGAGGACCGCATCGAGCGCGAGGCGATTGCCGTGAATGTCCGAGATAAGTCCGATTCGCATCTGTCAGCTGCCCTTGTCAGCCCCTATTCTCGCGCAGGTTGAGAGCCTCTCCGCAAGCGCCCACTGCGCTGCGCACCGCTTGGCACGCGCTGCGCCTCGGGATGCTGGCGCTGCTCGTGGTGGGCGTCTTTGGGGCGATCCTCTACCGGTCGTGGGTCGAAGCTCAGGGTGACGGCATCGTCGTCTTTGCGTCCGTCGCGCGCGCTCCCGTCGTTACCTGGGCCGTCGAGCAGCTGACGGACGACCCCGAGCTCGAGGAGATCGATCTCGCGGGCAGTCCGACAACCGTCGCGCGGCCCGGGGGGAAGGGGCCCTGGCCGGCCATCGTCTTCCTGAACGGAGCGACGCGGCGCGGGCGCTTTCATCCGCGCGTGCGCGATGCGGCCGGCGGGCTCGCACGCGCCGGGTATCTCGTCTTCGTGCCGGACCTGCCGGGCGTACGGTTCGGCGAGATCACGACTCGGACGCTGGACGGAGCCGTGCTCGCAGTGCGCGAGGCGCAGCGGCAGCCGGATGTGCGCGGGGGGCGAGTCGCGCTCTACGGGGTCTCGACCGGGGCGACGCTCGCGCTCCTTGTCGCCGAGGACGCGAGGGTGGCGCAGGCAGTCTCGATCGTGGCGGGAATCGCCCCCTACACCGATCTCCGCGACGTGGTGCGGCTTGCTTCGACCGGATACCACCTCGATCGCGGGAAGCTCGAGCTCTACGACGCCGAGCCGTACGTCTCGCTCGCAGTCGCCCGCTCGCTCGCGGCGGCCCTCCCGCGCGGGCGCGACCGCCACCTCCTGCTCAGGAGGCTGCTGACCGTCGCCGACGACGAGCCCGACCCGCTTGCCGGGCTTCGCGCGCCCTGGGTCGAGAAGCTCGGGAAGAGCGCCCAGACGCTCGTCAAGCTCCTCCTCAACACCGATCCCCAGCGCTTCGAGCGACTGTTCTCCGACCTTCCCGCCGCGATGAAGAAGGACACCCGGCGCCTCTCGCCGATCTCCGGCGCGGCGGCGCTCTGCGCACCGGTCGAGATCGCCACCGCCCCGCACGACAAGTACTTCCCGACCGCCGAGTCGCGGGCACTCCAGCGCGCTGTGCCGACCGTCCGCGTGACGGTGACGTCGACGCTCGGTCACGCGATCCCCGAGCCGTCGCTGGGTTCGCTCGGCGACCTCGCGGCCTTCGACGCCTTCCTCGTCCGCGCGCTGCACGGAGCGCAATAGCTAGAGATGCGCCGCGGTCGCGAGCTTCGGATACCCAGGAGCCGCGGATACCATTCGGGCTCTCGGGCGCCGTGGCCGAGAGGTTAGGCAGGGGCCTGCAAAGCCCCGTACAGCGGTTCGAGTCCGCTCGGCGCCTCTAGGGGCGAGCACTTCACTCGGCCTGGGCCTCGAACATCTTGGAGACTTCGACGTCGTCCTCGTAGATCCAGGCTTCCGTGATGAGGCCGTCGGGGCCGACGTCGCAGACGCTAGCGCCCATCCACTCCACCCGCTTGCCGCCGGGCTCGAACCAGATGCGGGCGATGCGCACGACGTGGTCGTCGTCGGCGAGGATGTGGACCGTGTCGGCCTTGACCGCCCCGTTGGTCATGCCGTAGAGGCCCTTGAAGAAGTCGATCAGCCCCTGCCGACCGTGGTACACGCCTTGCAGCGGGTTACGGCACGGATAGTGCCAGACCAGGTCTTCCGAGAAGTAGAGCGATGCGGCTTCGTATTCGCGGCGGTTGAAGGCATCGAGAGCTTCCCGGAACGATTTTTCATTCGGATGCACGCGTTCGGACCTCCTCTAGGACGCTATCCGTGACCGAGTACGATAACCCGTCCCCGAAAGGAGCGTTGCATGGCGCAGGAAAGCGCAAAGCGCCGGTTCTACGATGCCCAGATCCGGTACCTGCAGGCGGGCGACGTCGACGGCCTGATCGACAACCAGTACACCGACGACGCCGCTCTCATCTCCTTCGACAACCAGATCACGGGCAACGCCGCGCTGAAGGAGTACTTCCGCGGCTACTTGCAGATGCTCGGAACCCTCGACATCCTCTCCACGGACAAGTTCGTGGAGACCGACGACAGCCTTTTCTTCCAGGCCACGGTGAAGACAAGCCTCGGCGAGGCGAAAGTCTACGACGCGTGGGTCCTGCGTGACGGCAAGATCTCGCACCATTTCACCGGCGTGTACCCGTGACCGAAGAGGAGATTCGCGACCTCGTCGAGCGGTTCACGACCGAGGCGTGGAACGGCAGCAACCTCGACCTCGTCGACGAGTTGTTCGCGCCCGACTACGTCGGACACGACGCGCCCCGGCCCGAGCCCGTGCGGGGCCCCGAAGGCATGAAGGACTTCCTGCGCATGTACCACCACGCCTTCTCCGATGCGTTGATCACCCTCGACGACGTCATCATCGCGGGCGACAAGGTCGTCACCCGCTGGACCGGGCGTGGCACTCATGACGGCGATCTCATGGGCATCCCGCCCACGGGTACGTCGGTGGCCTTCACCGGCATTCGGATCTTCCGGGTGGCGAACGGCCAGATCGCCGAGGGCTGGGTCGTCTGGGACACCTTCGGCCTGATGCGCCAACTGGGGAAGGCATGAGCATCCTCGTGGTCGGCGCCACCGGCCTGCTCGGAAGCCGGGTGTGCCGGGAGCTGGCCGCCCACGGCAAGCCTGTGGCCGGCATGGTCAGGAGCGGCGACGACGAAGCCAGGCTCGCGCCGTTGCGGGAGGCGGGGGTCGAGCTGGTCGAGGGGGACCTGAAGGACGCGGCGTCGCTGGAGCAGGCGTGCCAGGGTAGGACGGCGGTCGTCTCCACCGCCTCGTCCTCGCTCTCCCAGCAGAGCGGCGACAGCATCCAGTCCGTCGACCTCGACGGCCAGCGCCGCCTGATCGACGCGGCGAGGAGCGCCGGCGTCTCGACCTTCGTCTACATCTCGTTCTCCTCCAACATGACCACGGACGCTCCGCTGACGGCCGCCAAGCGGTCGGTCGAGCAGTACCTCCAGGCCAGCGGCCTCGGCTACACCATCCTGCGGTGCGGGTTCCTGATGGAGGTCATGGTCGGCCCGCTCGTCGGCTTCGACTTCGCCAACGCCAAGGCCGTCGTCTACGGCACGGGTGACAACGGGCTCAGCCTGGTGTCCATGGACGACGTGGCCAGGATGGTCGCCCTGTGCCTCAACGGGCCGGAGGCAGCCAATGCAATCATCGAGTTCGGCGGCCCGGAGGCGGTCACGCTGCACGAGGTGGTGGGCGCCTTCGAAGAGGTCAGCGGTCGACCGTTCGAGGTGCAGCACGTGCCCGAAGAGGCACTGGTGGCGCAGTGGCAGGAGGCGGCCGAGCCCCTCCCCAGGTCGCTCGCCGCGCTGATGGTCGACTTCGCCAAGGGCGACCCGATCGAGATGGGCCCGACGCTCGAGCGATTCCCGATCACGCTCACGAGCGTGCGCGAATACGCCACCAAAGTCCTCTCTAACCCCTAGGAAGGTCATGCGTGGGGACAGTCGAGGGGCCGGACAAGGGTTCGGATCCGCTTGGGCCTCTGCCTCACTCGACAATGCGTGCCGACTCAGTGGTTGCCGCGCGCAGGCGCGCCGCTCGCTCGTCGGTGAGCTGCCCCTCCTCGAGCCGCCAGGCCCAGTTGCCCTCGCTTGTCCCCGGCAGGTTCATGCGGGCCTCGTTGCCGAGGCCGAGCACGTCCTGCATGGGCACGATCGCTACCCGCGCAGGTGAGGCGAAGGCCAGGCAGAGGAGCGCCCAGGCCGGATCGTCCTCCTCGATCCCGGCACGGGCGAGGACCCGCTCGGCCTCCGCGCGCTCGGAATCGCTGACCGTCGCCCACCAGCCCGCGGTCGTGTCGTTGTCGTGCGTGCCTGTGTAGACCACGCGGTTCTCGACGTGTTGGTCGAAGTGGTGCGGGTTGGAGCCGGCCCCGCTGAAGCCGAACTGGAGGACGAGCATCCCCGGCAGGCCGAGCTCGTCGCGAAGCTTCTCGACCGGCGGCGTGATCACGCCGAGGTCCTCCGCGATCACGGGAAGCTCGCCGAACCGGTTGCGGACGGCCTCGAACAGCTCGTGCCCGGGGGCGCGTCGCCAGACGCCCGTGCGCGCGGTGGGCGCCTCGGCCGGTACGGCCCAGTAGGCCACGAGGCCGCGGAAGTGATCGATCCGTGTCAGATCTACGAGCTCGAAGGCGCGCCGGAAGCGCTCGATCCACCAGCGGTAGCCGATCTGGCGCATCGCGCTCCACTCGTAGAGCGGGTTCCCCCAGCGCTGGCCGTCGCGGGTGAACATGTCCGGCGGGACCCCGCCGACGAAGCCCTTCTGGAAGAGCTCGGGCCAGGTCTCATGGTCGGCGCCGCCGTCGGCAACGTAGATCGGCATGTCGCCGATCAGGCGTACGCCGCGGTCGGCGGCGTACGCACGCAACGCGCTCCACTCGCGCCCGAAGCGCACCTGGTCCGCAACTGCTTCGCCGCCGGCGAACTCCGCCCAATGCCCGATCCAGTACGCGTGCTCGGCGACGAACTGCTCGAGCTCTTCGGTGTTGACCGGCGCCGCGGGGTCGGCGAGGATCCCTGTCCACCCGGCGAAGGCGGACGCGGAGCGGTAGGGCGAGCCCGTCTCGTCGGGAGGGCCGAGTGGCAAGAGCTGCCACCAGCTCTGACCCGCGGCGGCGAGCCAGTCGACGAAGCGGTACGCGTCCGGCCCGAGCCGGCCGCCCGGCAGCGACGTTGGGTGAAGCAGGATTCCAGAGGAGCGTGGAAGATCCATCGTGAAGACTCTGTCTAAACCGTCGAGCCGTGTGAACGCAAGGGCAAGCATGACGTCTCTGAAGGGGACGGGCGCTCCCCACCGCATCCAGATCCAGCGCGTCGCCCCCCAGGTCGACGGCGGCAGACACGCCGTCAAGTCCACGGTCGGCGACCCGCTGGAGGTCTCCGCCGACGTCTTCCGTGACGGGCATGAGCTTCTGGGCGCCGCGGTGAGTTACCGGCCGACCGGCGAGCGCCGGTGGCGCGAGACGCTCATGCACGAGGAGGGCAACGACCGCTGGACCGCGACATTCGTGCCCGACCGCTGCGGCGCCTGGGAGTTTGCCGTCGAGGCCTGGGTCGACCGCTTCGCATCCTTCCGCGACGAGCTCCAGCGCAAGTTCGACGCGGGGCAGGACGATCTCTCCGGCGAGCTCTCGGAGGGGGCCGCCCTCTTCGGAGTCGAGTCGCTCACGGTCGAGGACGCGCTCACAGGCACGGAGGCGGACCGCTCGGAACGGATCGCTTCTCCGGTCTATCCGGTCGACGTCGACGTCCTGCGCGTTCGTTTCGGCTCGTGGTACGAGCTCTTCCCGCGCTCGTGGGGCGGTTTTAGCGGTGTCGAGCGGCTGCTACCCGAGCTCGCCGAGCTCGGGTTCGACGTCGTCTACCTCCCGCCGGTTCACCCGATCGGGCACACGAACCGGAAAGGGAAGAACAACGCCGCGACGGCCGGGCCCGACGATCCGGGCAGCCCCTGGGCGATCGGCTCGGAGGACGGCGGGCATACGGCGGTCAACCCCGAGCTCGGGACGCTCGAGGACTTCGATCGGCTGACCGCGCGTGCGCGCGAGCTCGAGATCGACGTCGCGCTCGACTTCGCGATCCAGTGCTCGCCGGACCATCCGTGGCTGAAGGAGCATCCCGAGTGGTTCCACAGGCGCCCGGACGGGACGCTGAAGTACGCCGAGAACCCGCCCAAGAAGTACCAGGACATCTACAACGTCAACTTCGACTGCGAGGGCTGGCAGGGCCTCTGGCAGGCACTCCACGACGTCGTCCGCTTCTGGATCGGCCATGGGGTACGCGTCTTTCGCGTGGACAATCCGCACACGAAGCCCGTTCCCTTCTGGGAGTGGCTGATCGCCGAGATCCGGCGCAGCGACCCGGACGTCTTCTTCCTGGCCGAAGCCTTCACGCGTCCGGCGATGATGAGGACGCTCGCCAAGGTCGGCTTCAACCAGTCCTACACGTACTTCACCTGGAAGAACACGAAGTCGGAGCTGCTGGAGTTCATGCAGGAGGTCCTCGAGTGGTCGCCCTTCTACCGGCCGAACTTCTTCGCAAACACCCAGGACATCCTCCACCGCTACCTCCAGGAGGGCGGCCGGCCCGCGTTCGAAGCGCGGCTCGTGCTGGCGGCGACGCTCTCGCCGACCTACGGCATCTACTCGGGCTTCGAGCACTGCGAGAACGTGCCACTCGAGGAGGGGAGCGAGGAGTACGTCGACTCGGAGAAGTACGAGGTCAAGCAGCGTCGGCTCGACGGGCCGCTCCTCCCACTCGCGCAGCGCCTGAACACGATCCGCAGGGAGAACCCGGCGCTCCAGCGCGTCGACAACGTCGCGTTCCTCGAGACCGGGAGCGACCACCTCTTCGCCTACGCGAAGCGGCAGGACGACAACGAGGTCCTCGTTGTTGCGAACCTCGACCCGTTCGAAGCGCGCGAGGGGGTCGTGGTCGTGCCGGGCGACGGCGATAGGCCGCCGGCGTTCACCGTGCGCGATCTTCTGAGCGGGGACGTCTACCCCTGGGGCAGCGGCCCCAACGACGTGCGCCTCGACCCCGGCCGGAGTTACGTCTTTCGCGTCGAACGGTGACCTCGTGAGTCGTCCAGCGAGAATGAGCACGACCCGCATGTGGCGGCGGTCGCTGGGCGTGGGCGACCGCGGGGAGACCATCGTCATCGAGCCCGGCCAGTGGTTCGAGTCCGATCATCTGTGGTTCAAGGGGGCCGTGTTCTACGAGATCCACATCCGCGGCTTCTACGACTCCGACGGCGACGGCGCCGGCGACCTGCGCGGCGTCGAGGAGAAGCTGGACTACCTCCAGTGGCTTGGTGTCGACTGCCTCTGGCTGCTGCCGATGTATCCCTCGCCTCTTCGCGACGGCGGCTACGACGTCGCGGATTTCATGTCCATCCACCCCGACTACGGCACGGTCGAGGACTTCCGGCGACTCGTCGAGTCGGCGCACCGGCGCGGCATCCGCATCATCGCCGACTTCCTCGTCAACCACACCTCGAGCGACCATCCCTGGTTCCAGGAGGCGCGCTCGAGCCCCGACTCGCCCAAGCGCGACTGGTACGTCTGGTCGGATACCGACGACAAGTGGCCCGAGGCCCGGATCATCTTCATCGACAGCGAGCCCTCGAACTGGACCTGGGACGCGGAGGCGGGCCAGTACTACTGGCATCGCTTCTTCCATCACCAGCCGGACCTCAACTTCCGGAATCCCGAGGTGCAGGAAGCGATGCTCGAGGCGCTCCACTTCTGGCTCGATCTCGGCATCGACGGCTTCCGGCTCGACGCCGTCCCCTACCTCTTCGAGGCCGACGGAACGAACGGGGAGAACCTTCCCGAGACGCACGAGTTCCTGAAGCGGCTGCGCGCCGAGATCGACGCCAATTACCCCGACGTCGTGCTCCTGGCGGAGGCGAACCAGTGGCCGGCCGACGTCGTCGAGTACTTCGGCGACGGCGACGAGTGCCACATGGCGTTCCACTTCCCGGTCATGCCGCGCATGTTCATGGCCTTGCGCCGCGAGGAGGCGGCGCCGATCTACGAGATCCTCGGCCAGACGCCGGCCATCCCCGAGTCGTGCCAGTGGGGCCTCTTCCTCCGCAACCACGACGAGCTGACGCTGGAGATGGTCTCGGACGAGGAACGGGACTACATGTACAAGGAGTACGCGAAGGATCCGCGGGCGAAGCTGAATCTAGGGATCCGCCGCCGCCTCGCGCCGCTGCTCGACAACGGCCGGATGGAGATCGGGCTCATGCACGCCATCCTCTTCTCGCTGCCGGGGTCACCGGTTCTCTACTACGGCGACGAGCTCGGAATGGGCGACAACGTCTACGTCGGCGACCGCGACGGCGTGCGTACCCCGATGCAGTGGACGGGCGACCGGAACGCCGGCTTCTCGCGCGCCGACTTCGCGCAGCTCTACCTGCCGCCGCTGATGGATCCTCTCTACGGCTACCAGGCGGTCAACATCGAGGCGCAGCTGCGCACACCGTACTCGCTCCTGCGCTGGATCCAGCGCTTCATCGAGGTGCGCAAGGAACATCCGGTCTTCGGGCTCGGGACATATGAGCCGCTTCCGACGCCGAACCCGCGGATCTTCGCCCACATTCGAACGTACGCGGACGAGATTGTCCTCTGCGTCCACAACCTCGGCCGCTCGGCACAGTACGTCGAGCTCGACCTCAAGGAGTTCGAAGGTATGGTCCCCGAAGAGTTGTTCGGGCGCACACGATTCCCCCCGATCGGTCAGCTTCCGTACCTGCTGACCCTCTCGTCGCGCGGGTTCTTCTGGTTCGCGCTGCGGCGCGACGGCGAGTGATCGAGGAGCGCGTTCGGGCCCGCGACCTGGGCTTCCTCGAGGCGCAGGCGCTGACCGATTTCGTCCGGCGTCAGCGCTGGTTCGGCTCGAAGGCGCACGAGATCACTCACGCACGCACGGTCGACGCGGCCGTGCTGCGGACGGAGCCGCCGCTGATGGTCTCCGCCCTCGTCGAGATTCGCTTCCGCGAGGGGACGCACGAGCTCTACCAGGTGCTCCTCGGCTTTCGGCCGTCCGACGACAACTGGGACGGAGAGACGGTCGCCGAGAGCGACGGGTGGCGGATCTACGACGCGCTCGTCGACCCGACGCTCGCGCGCGAGCTCTTCCACCTGATGCGCGAGCAAGGAACGCACGAGGGGGAGGAGGGGCGGCTCGAGTCCCGGACGATCGACACGGGCCTCATCGTCGCCGAGTTCGCCGAGCCCCGCCCGGTCGGCTCCGAACAGTCGAACACCTCGATCGTGTTCGGCGATCTCCTCATACTCAAGGTGTACCGCCGCATCGAGCCGGGGATCAACCCGGAGCTGGAGCTCCTTCGATTCCTCACCGAGCGGGGGTTCGCGAACACCGCCCCGCTCGCCGGCTGGTACTCGTACACCGGACGCGTCCTGGACGTGACCCTGGGGATCCTCCAGCGCTACGTGCCGGACGGGATCGACGGCTGGCAGCTTGCGCTCGATGAGCTCGCCCGCGACCCGGAGGCTTTCCTCGCCCGCGCGCGGCGGCTCGGCGAGGTGACCGGCGATCTGCACAGCGCCCTCGCGTCCGACTCGCTGAACGCAGATTTTGCGCCCGAGGAGGCGAGCCCCGAGTCGATCCCACTCCTGGCCGCGACCATCGACCACGAGATCGAGAGCATCTTCCTCGAGCTCCCGAAGACGGAGGCGTTTGCGCCGATCGCCGATCGCGGCGAGGAATTGCGGGACCGGCTACGCAACATCTACGTCAGCGCTGTCGGGAAGATCATCCGGCACCACGGGGACTACCACCTCGGCCAGGTGCTCTGGTCGGGCGAGGACTGGATCGTGCTCGACTTCGAGGGAGAGCCCGCCCGGTCGCTGTCGGAGCGCCGGCGGAAGCGCTCGCCGCTTCGAGACGTCGCCGGCATGCTGCGCTCGTTCGCCAACGCCGCCGCCGCCGCGCGCATCAATCAGGGCGTGGACGTGCCCGAGGATTGGGAGCAGCGCGCATGTGACACGTTCCTGGAGGGGTACTACGAGCGGGTCGATCGCAAGCTCCTGCCGCTGGGTCGCGACAACACCGAGAAGCTCCTCGCGGTCTTCGAGCTCGAGAAGGCGGTCTACGAGCTTCGTTACGAGCTCAACAGCCGTCCGGACTGGGTTCCGATCCCGGTGTCGGGCATCGTCAAGCTTCTCGACGCTCCCTGGTAGAGCGGGCGGCTACAGGCTGGGCGTCCTCCGGGACGGCGGAGCAAGCCGAACGACCTCGCGAGGCTTCCCCTGCCGCCGGGAACGCTTGTATTCCTCGACCCACTTGCGGGTCGAGTACCACTGGTCGATCCGGCGGATAGCGCGGAGCCGACCGCGCTCGGCGGCTCGCCTCAACGCGATGAGTGAGATGTCCTCCGTCGCGAGTGCGCTAAGGGGAATGATTCGGTGCGGGCCGGCGAGGCCGGGGAGCAGGAAACGGTCGATCCCGTATTTCACGGAACGCGCGAAGAGTTCTCCGAGCGCGGAGCCGTCCCCCCTGTCAGCCCTGTCCAGGCCACAGAGGTACTTCGGGCGATCCTTCTTGTAGATGATCGCGGGCGGATAGCCCATGCGCACGAGCATGAGGTTTAGTGCGAGGCGGCCCGCCCGCCCGTTCCCGTCCCGGAACGGGTGGATGCGCTCGAACGCGGCGTGGAGGTCGGCAAGCTTGACGACGGGGTGATTCGCCGAAGGCTGGTCGCCCTCAGACTCCAACCATTGGAGGTAATGGTGGCGCAGCTGGTCGGTTTCATGAAGCCAATCTCTGACGAGTGGCGACACGTCCGGCCACGGCGGGGGTTCATCCCCGCCGCAAAGGGTTCGACGTCATGCCGCCTGAATGAACCTGGTCCCTCGTTCTGGTCATGGTCGACCGGCGGGAAGTGACGCCAGCCAGGCTCAACGGTTCGCTTGTGAATTGCTTTCCCGAGCGCCAGCGTTAGCAATAATGGCAACAGTTGATACGTTTCTAGTCAGAAAAGACAACGTACCAAATGTTGTCACTTGAGGCGCGGCGAGTGCATCCGAAGAGCCATCTGGCGGAACTTACCGCCCTCTTCAGCTAGGAGGCCGGCACCGTCTCCGCCGCCGGGACCTCTTCCTCGACCCGTTCGCCTGTCATCGTCGGCACGAGCCGCACGCGCACGCGCACCTCTTCGCCGGGAGGCAGAGTAACCGTCAGCGCCTCGGGGTCGAAGCGGTCGTACCGCCGGTCGTCGACCCAGACGGCCTCGAGGCGGACGGAGCCGGGAGGAAGGAGGTCCGGAGCCACCCTCAGCATGCCGTCCTTGAAGCCGTCCGCCTTGGGCTTGAAGTAGAGGTCGAGGGGCTGGTTCATGACGAGCAGGTTCGTATAGACGGCGGCGAGGTAGCAGAGCTCGAACGCGTGGTAGCCCGACATCGAGTGGCTGCCCTTGAAGCGCTCGGTGCCGAGCAGGTACGGCAGCCCGTTCGCGAGCACGTTGAAGTAAACGCCGCCCGCGTCGTGGTCGAGGAACCAGGCGTTGTAGAACGCCGAGGCGTTGCGAGCGTGGTAGAGGTACCGCTCGCGATCGAGTGTGCCGGCGAGGATCAGGTAGGCGAGGATCGCCTGCTCCTGCTGCCACCAAGCCTTGCGGTCGTGCCACGTGAAGCGGTGCCATTCCTGGCCGTCACCAAGCTCCCGCTCGACGACGTCGTACCAGCCGCCTCGCTGGAGGTCGCTGCCGGCAGGCGGCATCACCTCGGCGATGTGCTCGGCGAGCTCTACGTAGGCCGGGTTCGGACGGACGCTCTGGATCCGCATCAGGTTCCAGGCGATCTTCAGGTTGTGCCCGACGACAGCGCGGTTCTGCTGCCAGCCCCACTCGTGGTCGGGCGACCAGTCGCGGTGGAAGCGCTCGTTCACGAACGGGCTGTTGTCGTAGTCGGGGAAGCGCTCGACGATCGTGTCCGCTGTCAGGGCGAGAAAGTCGGCGAAGCGCTCCTCTCCCGTCGCCAGGTAGACGTTGATCAGGTACGCAGGGGCGTGGTCGCCGACGGAGTTCCAGTTCTTGCATGAGCGGTTCCGCCCGAGCACCTCGGCGTGCGGGTTGAACGTGATGGGATCGACGTGCGAATAGAAGCCGCCTTCGTCGGGGTCGAGGAAGAAGCGGTTGAAAAGCTCGTGCGTCATCTCGACATCGCGGATGATCCGGGGGTCACCGGTTACGCGGTACGTCTGCGCGGGTCCGCACATCGCGTAGATCTGCTCGTAGGCCGGGATCGCGTCGATGTCGTCGCCGAACTCGGACGACATCACCTTGCGCTCGCTGTCGCCGCTGACGTCGATCCCGTGCACCCAGCACGCGATCCCCTGCGCGAGGTCGACGATCCGCATGTGGTCGCGCAGATACTCGACTCCTCGCTCGGCCGCGTTGAGGAAGCGGTCCTCCCCGGTGAGGAGGTACGCGGTCGCGAACCCGTAGACGAGTCGCGAGATCGTGTCCGTCTCCTGACGGTGGGTCGACGGCTTGTACCCCTCGAGGGTGAGGACGGTGCGGTAGTTCCGGTAGTCCACCTCTCCCTCGCCGAACTGTGCGCGCAGGTAGAACTCGGCGAGCGAGCGGACCTGGGTGATCCACCAGTCGGGCTGTTCGAACATGTAGTCGAAGGGCGTGCGGCCGACGAAGACCAGGTGCTTCGCCTCGAAGGAGTGCCATTCGCCCTCTGGGTAGAAGACCCCGTAGGCGAACAGGAAGCGGCCAGGCGCGAGCATGTCGCGCATCTGGCCCGTGGCGTCGACGTACGGCTCGCCGAGGTTGCGGAGCAGCTCCCCGTACGTCGTGTCGGTCAGCGTGACGTCGAACTCGCGGCCGTCGGCGGTCTGGAGGCCGAAGCTGTCCGAGTCCGGGTCGAATCCCGTGACCGCGCCGGCGATCGTGTCCGAGAACGTGAAGCGCATCGTGTCGCTCATCAACTCTCCTGTCAGGTGTCGGATTCCAGCGGCGGCGGATTCTCTTCGTCGATATAGCCCTGGTTCAGCTCCACGATGTTGTCCTCGGGGTCGGAGACCCACGCGACCCGCAGGCCCGGAATCAGCCCGTCCATGTCGACCGGCCCGAGCGTGATCGGCGCCTCCGTACCGAGCTCGGCGAGCTTCGCGTCGAGGTCGTCGACGAGGAAGGCCAGGTGCCGAAAACCGGGGTACTCGGGCCCGGCTCCGTCGCCTTCGGGAGCGGCAGGCCGCTCGCCCTTGGCAGGGAAGAGCTCGAGCGAGACGCCCCCGTTCCCGATCACGACGACCTGATCGGGCCCGGGCAGGAAGACCCGCTTCCGCGTGAAGCCGAAGTGCTTCGCATACCAGCGCTCGAGCGCGATGGGGTCGCGGCAGGAGAGTCCGAGGTGATTGATCACGTAGTCGCCCATGTCAGCTTCCGTTGGACCTCCCTGCGAGGATGTCGATGATCTCGCGGGCGAAGAGGTGGCAGTGGCCGCCGCTGCGCCCGGTAACGAGGTCGCCGTCGACGACGACGTCCTCGTTGACGTACACGGCGCCCATGTTACGCACGTCGCCGAGGAGGTTGTTGTGCGCGACGACGCGGCGCCCGCGCACGAGCTCGGGCACCGGCGCGGCCAGCCACATGCCGTGGCAGATGATCCCCTTCAGCACATCCGGCTCGGCGAACGCGCGCTTGAGGAACTCGGTCGCAGGCGGCAGCTTCTCGATGTCCTCGGTGTAGCGGAGCCTGTCGGAGACCATCCCCGAGGGCACGATGACCGCGGCGAACTCGCGCAGAGCATCGTCGTCGATGCCCTCGAAGCTCTCGTCGACCTCGAGCGGCACCTTCCACTCGTGGCCCGTGAACGTCAGGCGATCCTGGCCCCAGAGCCGCGTCAGGAAATGGAGCTCGGCGCCCTCCTCCTCGAACCGGTACCGGTAGTACCAGATCTCGGGCTCGTAGTAGTCGCTCTCGATGAGCACCGCGATCTTCATCCCTTGCAAGCGCACGCGCCGGCCCTCAGCGCGTCATCCGTCGGCGAGGCCGTGCTCGCGCTTCAGCATGTCGGCGCAGCGCTCGGCGATCATGACGATGCCGGCGTGGCAGTTGCCGGAAGGAACTCTCGGCATCACGCTCGCATCCGCGACCCGCAGGCCCTCGGCGCCGCGGACGCGGAGCTCCGGGTCGACGACCGCCAGGTCGTCGCTGCCCATCCGGCAGGAGCCGGACTGGTGGTGGTACGAGTCGGCCTTGCCGCGGACGAACGCACGCACGTCCTCGTCCGAGCGCACCTCGGGGCCGGGCATCAGCTCGTCCGCCACCCAGGCAGAGAAAGCCTTGGCGGCGAAGATGTCGCGGGCAAGATTCACGCCCTCGACCAGAACGTCGAGATCCCGCTGGTCGCCGAGGTAGTTCGGGTTCACGAGCGGCTTCTCGAGCGGGTCGGCGCTCGCCAGCCGCACCCAGCCCCGGGAGACGGGCTGGACGACGCCCGGCAGGATGGTGATCGAGTTCGGATGCCCCTCGCCGATGATGATGTCGAAGGGCACGTGCACGAACGCGATCTGGAGGTCGGGGCCGCGCGTGCCGGTGCTCGAGCGGCAGAAGAGAGCCGCCTCTGAAAGGTTCTGGTTCGGCGGCGGCACGGGCTGCGAGCACTCTCGGATCACGCCCGTCAGAACATGGTTGTGGAAGTTCTCGCCCACGCCCGGTAGGTCCGCCATCACGTCGATGCCATGCTCGCGAAGCTGCGCCTCCGGACCGATCCCCGAGAGGAGCAGCAGGTGCGGCGACTCGATCGCGCCCCCGCAGACGATCACCTCGCGGCGAGCGGTGGCGGTCTCCACGCTGCCGTTGCGCGCGTACTCGACGCCCGTGCAGCGGTCGCCGTCAAAGAGCAGACGTCTTGCCTGCGTGTCCGTGCTGAGGGTGAAGTTCGTGCGGCCGGCGGCCGGGTCGAGGTAGGCCTCCTTCGTGCTGAAACGGCGACCGTCCTTGACGTTGATCCGGTGCCAGCCGGTGCCCTCCATGTTCTCGCCGTTGAAGTCGTCGCTCCCCGGGTAGCCGAGCTCGCGGCACGCGTCGATGAACGCCTGCGAGGTCGGGTTCGGCCCGTTCTCGCCCGCGTGCTGGAGCGGCAGCGCCTTCTCGAGGCGCTCGAAGTACGGGAGGCACTCCGCGTACGACCAGCCGTCGCACCCGTTCGCGGCCCAATCGTCGTAGTCCGAGGGATGGCCCCGGATGTGCATCATGATGTAGAGGTTGCTCGAGCCGCCCGGCGCCTTGCCGCGCGGCTCGTAGGTCTGGCGGCCGTCCAGCGCCTCCTGTGCGACGCTCATGTAGCCCCAGTCGATCTCCGAGCCGAAGAGCGTGAACCAGAGCGAGGGAACGGCGACGTTCTCCGGTAGCTGGGCGCCGCCGGCCTCGAGCGCGAGCACGGAGGCGCTCCCGTTCTCGCTGAGGCGGTTCGCGAGCACAGCCCCGGCCGACCCGGCGCCGACGACGATGAAGTCGTACTCAGCCATCAGGTACGAGGACCGCGATGTCCTCCGGCTTCGTCGCCTCCGTGCTTACGTCCGCGCTCCGGCGGATTGCACGCCCTCGCTGATCATGTCCTCGATGGTGAAATGAACGTCCGGGAAGGCGCCCCGGAACATCTGCGGAATCATCTTCACGCCCTCGAGCCCCTCCGGAGCCCCGGGCGGGCGCGTGCGATCGACGTAGTCCGAGGAGAAGAGCTCGGGGATGACCTCGACGTTCCCCTCGTTGATGACCTCCTCGACGAACCGCTGGTAGACCGTCTTCATGTCTTGTCCGGACACTGCCCTGCTCCTTTCCTCGTACCGTCTACGAGGTCCGTTCGGCCAGCAACGAGGCGAGTCTACGACGGAAGCGGAGCGTCGTCTAGAGCCGTACATTCGCCCGTCCGAGCGCGTTGCTTCCGCGTCCTGAGCGCGAAGGCCTTCTCACAGGCCCCGCGGCATGAGATAACTACCCCGTGCACACTGCTCGCGGCGGGGATCTCACCTGAGCGCACCGGAACTGGACCCGAACCGCTGGAAGGCGCTGGGGCTCGTCGGCACCGCGTTTCTCATGACCGTGCTCGACGTGACGATCGTGAATGTCGCCCTGCCGTCCATCGGCAAGGACCTCAGCTTCTCGCAAGAGAACCTCCAGTGGGTCCTCACGGCGTACGCGATCACCTTCGGCGGCTTCCTCCTGCTCGGCGGACGGGCGGCCGATCTGCTCGGGCGCCGCAACGTCTTCATGGCCGGCGTCGCGGTGTTCACCGCCGCGTCGCTCGCCTGCGCGCTCGCCACGACGGAGGAGTTTCTGATCGCGGGTCGCGCGGTGCAGGGGCTGGGCGCGGCCATCGTCTCGCCGGCCGCGCTCTCGATCGTCAGTACTGCGTTCCCCGAGGGAAGCGAGCGGAACAAGGCCCTCGGCGTCTGGGGCGCGCTCGGCGGCAGCGGCTCCGCGATAGGCGTGCTCCTCGGCGGCATCCTGACGAAGTACCTCGGCTGGGAGGCGATCTTCTACGTCAACGTTCCGATTGGGATCCTCGTCCTAATCCTGGCTGTGCCGCTCGTGCGCGAGAGCCGGGTCGTCGGAGCCCGCCGTCATTACGACCCGCTCGGCGCCGTCGCCGTCACCAGCAGCCTGGTGCTGCTGGTATACGGGATCTCCAAGGCGCCCGACGCCGGTTGGGGTTCGGCCCGCACGATCCTGCTGCTCGCCGCGGCCGTCGCCCTGTTCGCCGCCTTCCTGTTCATCGAGAGCCGGACGGCGGCGCCGCTCATGCCGCTCCGCATCTTCCGTGTGCGCAGCATCGCCGGCGCCAATGTCGTCGGCATCCTGATCGGGGCAGTCACCTTCAGCATGTTCTTTCTGCTCACGCTCTACGTGCAGCAGGTGCTCGGCTGGGGAGCGTTGAAGACGGGTGTCACCTTCCTCGCGACAGCCGGCACGGCGATCATGGCGGCCGGCGTGGCGGAAATCCTGGTCAACCGGATCGGCGCGAAGATTGTGATGGCCGCGGGATTCGCCTTCATCGCACTGGGCCTCCTCTGGTACACGCAGATCGACGTCGACGGGACCTACGCGGTCGACCTGCTTCCGGGTTACCTGCTGACCGGCATTGGCATCGCGTTCGCTTTTGTCCCGGTGTCGATCGCGGCGCTCGCGGGCATCGAGGAGCGGGACGCGGGGCTGGCTTCGGGCCTCATCAACACGTCGCAGCAGATCGGCGGCGCCGTGGGGGTTGCGGTCGCGTCGACCATCTTCACCACGCGTTTCACGACGCTGCTCGAGGCGGGGAACCCGCCGCCGGTCGCGCTCACGGAAGCATTTCAGCTCGCTTTCTGGGTGATCGCGGGAATCGCGGGCGCGGGCATGATTGCCGCGCTGACGACGCTTCGGCGCGTCGAGCTCGAGGTGGCGCCCACCGCGGCGGTGGCGGCGGCCGGTCTTGTGCCAAACCGGATGACAACGGCCATTCTGACGACTGCGCTTCTGTCGGGCGCGGGGGACGACGAGGGCCGCCCGCCCGGCCGGCAGCCCTCCTGACCATTTACATCAGCCGAGATCCTGCGAGGTGAACGGCTGGAAGGGAACGGTGTCGTGGAAGTTCGCCATGTACGCGATTTTCCCGTCTTCGAGCCGGAAGTAGTTCGCCACGTCCGCCTCGATCGGCTCGCCGGCCGCGTTCGCCGCCGAGATGTGTGACACCACCGTCGCCTCGTCGCCCTCGACGACGAGGTGTCGCGGCACGTTCTCGAACTTCGAGTAGCCGCGCTTCATCACGTCGATCGCGCCCCGCAGGATCTCGATCCCCTCGACGTGGCCGGCGAGCTGCTCGTCGATCGCCACGTCGTCTTTGAAGAGCGTCAGCCATGTGTCCCAGTCGCCCCGGTTGACGGAGTCGTAGTAGGTCTCGATCACCTCGCGAGTGTCCATTCCCACGCCTCCGGCTCTTAGCTTCTCACTGGGGCGCCGCCGGGGACGGCGCCGAGCTGCTGCATGAGCCCGACCATGTCGGGCACGCCCCAGCCCTCGACGCGTTGGTCGCTGACGATCCGCTCGATTGTGATGCCCGCCAGCTCGACCTTCCTCCCAGTCGCGGGGACGCCCATGAACTCGCCCTCGTGCGTGCCGTGGGCGCGCCAACGGATCGCGACCCGGTCGCCCTCCGCGACCTCGTCCTGGATGACGTTCTCAACGTCGGGGAAGGCCTCGAACAGCGGGTAGACCGTTCCTTTGTAGCCCTCGACGCCCCTGATGTCCTGCCCGATGACGTGGTAGACGTAGTCTGGCGCGAGCATCTCCTCGAGGCCGGTCAGGTCGTGCCGGTTGAACATCTCCTCGACGTAGCGCCGGATGAGCGCCTTGTTGGCTTCGAGGTTCGGCTCGCCCGCGCCGACGGGAGGCTCGGCCGCGCGTGGGGCGGAAGCCGGCATCGGTGTGCCCTCCGCGGGCGCTTCCCCCTCGGGTGCCGGGATCGCGCCGAGCTGCGTGAGCAGGCTGGCCAGGTCGGGCGCGCCCCAGTGTTCGACGATCTTGCCGTCGGCGACGCGGAAGAAGCCCATTGACGCCCAGGTCGCTTGCACGCCTGTCGGTTCGACGCCGAGGAACGGCCCCTTGTGCGTGCCGCGTCCGGTTACGCGCGTCGCGACGATGTCACCCTCCTCGATCATGTCCTCGATCGTGAATGTGACGTCCGGGAATGCGCCGCGGAACATGCGCGGGATCGCCTTGACACCCTCGAGCCCCTCGGGCGCGTCGGGTGGTCGTGAGTGGTCGACGTAATCGGCGCTGAAGAGGTCCTCGACGGCGTCTGTATTTCCGCCGTTGATGACCTCGTCGACGAAGCGCCGGTAGATCTCTTTGCTCTGTTGCTCAGCCATTGATCTTGCTCTCCTTGCTGCTGCGTCGTTTCCTTTTCTGAAGAGCGCCTACGCCTCTGCTCCAACAGGCTGCTCCTCGCCGCCGCCCGACGAGTCGCCGCCCACGCCGAGCTGTTGCATCAGGCCGGCCATGTCGACGTCGTACCAGCTCTCGACGATCTTGCCGTCGGCGATCCGGAGGATGCCCATCTCCGTCCACTCTGCCGTCTTGCCCGTCGGCGGAATGCCGAAGAGGTCGCCCTCGTGCGTGCCGCCCTGCGTGAAGCGCGCGGCGACCCGGTCGTCCTCGCCGGCGATTAGGTCGATGCGGATCCAGTAGTCGGGAAACGCCGTACGGAACATCTGGCCGATCTGCTTCACGCCCTCCGGCCCGAGCGGCAAGCCGGGTGCGCTCGGGCTCGACGCCTGCGGGTGGAACAGCTCGTCTGCGACGTCCATGTTGCCCTCGTTCCAGAACTCGTCGACCAGTCGCTGCATGATCGCCTTCGTCTCCTCGCGCGTCGCCGGCGCCCCGGTGATGTGCGGCGGAGGCGTGTCCGGCGGCGGTGGCGCAGGCGGGGCCGGGACGGCGCCCATCTGCTGGAGTAACCCGAGGAAGTCGAGGTTGATCCACCCCTCGGTCACCATCAGGTCCTTCAGCCGGAAGAGGCGCGTCCCCGTCCAGTGGACTCGCTTGCCCGTCGGCGGGATCCCGAAGAACTCGCCCTGGTGCGTGCCGCTGATGACGCCACGGCCGAAGACGAGGTCGCCCTCGGCGATGATGTCCTCGAAGACGAAGAGAACGTCGGGGAACGGCTCGAGAAAGGTGTGGTACGCCTTTTTCAGGCCCTCGAGACCGGGTTCCTGACCCGGGGTCGGGTCGTGGTCGACGTAGTCCGGGATCACGAACCGGTCGAAGACCTCGACCTCGAGGATGTTCGTCGCGTAGACGTAGCGCGCGATGATCGCCTTGTTCGCGATCTCGACCGGGTCGGTCGAGGCGAAGATCCGGTCGAACTGGTTCGCCTTGTCCTCGACGGTGATGTCTTCAGGCTTCGCCATGTGGCTTGCTCCTCTCGATCTCGGGTCAGGAGTAGGGTCTAACCTAACCTCCGCCGGGGAGCACGCCGGCCTGCTGGAACAGCGTCAGCGTGTCGGCGGACACCCAGCGCTCGACGATGCGGCCGTCGGCGATCCGGACGAAGTCGCTGTGCGTCCACGTCAGCTGCTTGCTCGAGGGGGCGGTGCCGAAGAGCTCCTCGCCGCTGTGCGTGCCGGTGACGAGCGAGTGGGCCGCGGCCTGGTCGCCCTCGGAGACCATGTTCGAGCGGTCGACCTCGAACTGCAGATCCGGCATGGCGCGGCGGAGGGTCTCGTACGACTCGACGACCGAGTCGAAGCTCTCCGTGCCCCAGACCGGGTTGTGATCGACGAATGCGTCGCGGTCGACGAGTGCCTCGGCCGCACCTCGATCGCCGCTCGCCAGAGCCTCGACGAGCTCCAGCACGACGGCCCTATTGCTCTCCGCTGAGGAGGACCCGCCTCCGGCCTCCGATCGGGTCTCCCCCCAGACCGGCGAGCGCCCCGTCGCGACCGAGCCGGGGCCGGCCGTCGGCAGCGCGCCCATCTGCTGCATCATCCCCACCATGTCGAGCTCGCCCCACCCTTCGACGACGATTCCGTCCTGCACGCGATCGAGCCCGACCGAGGTGACCGCGACCTCTTTCCCGCTCGCGGGCACGCCGTAGAACTCCGCCTCGTGCGTCCCGTGCCAGGTGTTGCGGATCGCGACGAGGTCGCCCTCGACGATCAGGTCGTCGATCTCCATGCGGCCGTCCGGGAAGGCGGTGCGCCAGGTCCTGATCAGGTCGATGAGGCCGTCCGGGCCCATGCCGACCGTCTGGCCGCCCGCGCCGTGGACGACCATGTTCGGCGAGATGATCTCGTGGGCGAGGTCGTACTTCCCGCCCGACCAGCCCTCTTCGTTCCAGCGGCGGATGACCTCCTTCGCTTGTTCGGAGGTGGATGCCGTCTGAGCCATTGCCTGACCTCTTTCCGTCGGCGTCAACTTACGCGGGTGTCGCCTGCGCTTCTTTCTTGGCTTCCTCCTCGGCGGCTTTCGCCATCTCGGCCATCGCCTCGCGCATGAGGTCGTTGGCCCGCTCGAGGACCTCCATGTGCCGGGTGGTCAGATACTCCAGATCGGGCATCGGGACGCCGCCGATTCCCCACTGCATCGGGGGAGTCTCGTCGATGATGCAGTACGTAAACGGCCGGACGACGTCGCCGAGGATCTCGACGAACGTGTCGGTCATCTTCTCGACGAGCTCGAGCTTCTGCTCGGGCGTCGCGACCACGCCCTCGATGAACTTGATGTTGATGATCGGCATAAAGCTCCTTCCTAGGTCGAGCGTTCACCTTCGCGCGCGTTCCGGGGCGACCAGAACTGGTCGTACTCGGTCGTTCCGTCGCCGTAGATCGCTCCCTTGCCCTCTATGACCTTTCCGTCTCGCCAGCGCAGCACGTGGACGACGTCGATGTCGAGCTTGGTGTACGGAACCTCGCCGGAGCCTTCGTAGCCCTCGCGGTAGCCGAGGTTGTGCGTCACGTCCGCCGACCAGCCGTCGCCGGTCATGACCGCGATCGACTCCATGTTGAAGCTGTTGCCCGAGAGGGCTCCGACCTGGCCCATGAAGCCGAGGAAGCCGTCGAGCCCGTGGTACCAGCCCGAGAGCGGGTTGTGGCCCGGAACGAGCCAGACCATGTCCTCGGCCCAGTAGTTGCGGATCTGCTCCATGTCGCCCGACATGAGCGCTTCGTAGGCCTTGCCGACGAGCTCCGGTGTCACCTCTGTCGTACTGACGGTCTCGCTCATCGCCCGCCCCTCAACTCAGCCGGTCGGGAATCGGCTTGAGCTCGGAGACGGCCCAGAAGAAGTTGTCGGCGCCGTACTGGTCGCCCATGTAGACCTGGACCTCGGAGATCTTGCCGTCGCGCACGATGTAATGCGTGCAGTTGACGGCGTCGAGCTTCGCGTCGCCCACCTGGCCGTAGCCACGGTGCACCTCGACGACCGTGTCCTCGGTCCACTGGGCGATGTTGATCAGGTCGACCTGGACGCCGTGCTTGTTGAGCTCGCCGAAGAACGCGAGCACTTCGTCCGCGCCGTGCTTCGTCCCACCCAGCGGATGCCGGCCGGGAAGGGTCCACTTCAGGTCCGGCGCAAACACCTCGTTCTTGATCGTGTCCATGTCACCCTTGTTGAAGCAGTCGTACATCTTCTCGACGACTGCCATCGCGGTCGTTGCCTGTTCTACTGCCATGTCGCTCCTTTCTGACGGTTCCGCCGAGATTCCGGGGTTGCGGAACTCTCCGCCGGACCGTCTCCCGTCCGGCATCCCTCTCTTGCTCGGCCTTGGCCGGCGCAAGGAGTCTACGACTCAGGCCCCACATCCGTCTAGGGGTCTACTCGGGCAGGATGAGCTGGAGGTCGCCGAACTCGTGCCAGAGGTATCCGCTCTCGAGCGCGGCGTGATAGGAGCGCTCGACGAGCTCCGGGCCCGCGAGCGCCTCCAGGAGCTGAAGATGTGATGTGTGCGGCTCGTGCCACCCGGTGAGCACGCCGTCGACGGCGCGCGTACCGCGCTCGGGAGTGACGACGAGCTCCGTCCAGCCCTCCCCGGGGACGACCGTGCCGTCGGGGCGGGCGACAGTCTCGAGCGCCCGCACAGCCGTCGTCCCGACGGCTATCACCCGCCCGCCCCAGGCGCGAACGGCGTTGACCATGCGCGCGGTCTCGGCGGGAACCCGGTAGCGCTCGGCGTATGGCGGCTCGTCCTCCTCGAGCGACGACACGCCGGTGTGCAGGATGAGCGGCGCGAGCTGAATTCCCCGCGCCGCCAGCCGGGTGATGAGCCTCGGCGTCAACGCGCGGCCGGCGCTCGGCATCTCCGCGCTGCCGGCTTCGGTGGCGTAGGCGGTCTGGTAGTAGTCGAGCGGCCAGTCCCGGTCGACGTAGCGGTAGCGAATCGGACGTCCGTGCCGGGACAGGTATGCCTGCACCTCTTCGGGAAGCTCGAGCCGGGCGAGCCAGAGCCGCGAGCCGCGAGCCTGCCGGGCGAGCAGCGTTGCCCGCCCGCCCCCGGGCAGCGAGAGCACCTCGTCCGGGCGACCGCCCGTGAACGGGGCCGTCGCCGTTTCGGCGGGCCGGCGCAGCTCGACGATCCACCGTTCGCTGCCCGGCGCAGCCGGGTCGGGCGTCGAAAGGTGCAGGGCGAGGGAAGTACCGTCGGCGTCGCGGGCGTCCAGCGCTGCTGCGAGCGTTCCCGAGGTGTTGAGCGCCAGCAGGTCGCCCGCCCGGAGGAACCGCGGCAGGTCGTCGAACCCGGCGTGCACGAGCCTCCCGCTCTCCCGATAGGAGACCATCACGCGGACGTCGTCGCGTCCGTCCCCACGCTCCTCGGGCGGCTCGTGCGCTTCGAGCGCCGCCGGCAGCTCGAACTCCATCTCCTCCTCGACCTCGGCGAGCGCCCGTCTCATGCAAGCTCCCGCGCTTCGTAGCGGCCACTCGGGAGCTCGGCATCGATCAGCTGCAGCAGGCCTGGAATGCTCGCCTCCGGCGGCGGGCGATCGGAGACGTCTTCTCCGGGGTAAGCCTGCTGCTGCATGCGCGTGCTCATGTCCCCTGGATCCACCCGGTAGATCCGGAGATCGGGATGCTCGTTCGCGAGCACGTTGGTGATCTGCTCGAGGGCGGCCTTGGCCGAGCCGTATCCGCCCCAACCGTCGTACGCCACGATCGCCGCATCGGACGTGACGTTGACGATCTGCCCACCCGAGCGCTGGAGCAGCGGCAACGCGAGCTGCACGAGCGCGAGCGGAGCCAGGACGTTGACCCGGTAGACCTCCTCGAGCATTTCGAGCGGGTAGTCGGCAAGGCGAGGCTGCGGGCTCGGCCCGAGCACGCTCGCGTTGTTCGCGAGCAGGTCGAGCCGCCCGAGCCCGTCCGCCGCCTCGACGAGCGCGCGCCGGTGGTCCGCGTCGGCCACGTCGCCCGCGAGTGCCCGCACTTCGGTAAGGGCGGCGAGCTCGGCGCGTGCCGCCTCGAGCGGCTCGGGCTCGCGGGCGTCGACGACGAGCTGCCAGCCTCGTTCGGCGAGCGCGCGCGCGAGCGCAAGCCCGAGCCCGCGGGACGCGCCGGTGATCAGCGCCACCTTCATACACAGAAGGTACGGCCGGGCGGCGCCGCGCACCATCGGCCCGAGGATCGGTCTTTGCTCAGCCCTTCGACCTAGGACTCGAGGCGTCTACTCGGTCTCGACGAGGCCCGAGCGAACCGCCCAGAGCGCCGCCTGCGTGCGGTCGGTGAGCTGGAGCTTGCTGAGCACGTGGCTGACGTGCGTCTTGACCGTCTTCTCCGAGAGGACGAGCTCGGCGGCGATCTGCTTGTTCGACAGCCCGCGCGCGATGAGGGCGAGCACCTGACGCTCGCGCTCGGTCAGGACGTCAACCTTTCGCCGCTCGGGCTCCGCCAGCTCCCGTAAGAGGCGGGCGGTCACCGACGGGTCGAGCAGCGCCTCCCCGGCGGCCACGGCGCGAATCGCACGCGAGAGCTCGCGCGGCTCGACGTCCTTCAGCAGGTACCCGGCCGCGCCGGCGTGGAGGGCGGGAAACAGCTTCGTGTCCTCGATGAAGCTCGTCAGCACGATCACGCGCGCCGACGGCCTCCGCTCCCGGATCCGTCGGATCGCCTCCACACCGTCGAGGTGGGGCATCACGAGGTCCATGAGAACGACGTCGGGGCGGAGCCTCTCGGCCGCCGCGACCGCCTCCCGGCCGTCCGCCGCCTCGCCGACCACCTCGAGGTCCTCCTGGAGCCCGATGAAGGTCCGGAGGCCCTCCCGCACGACAGCGTGGTCGTCCGCGATCAGCACCCGAATCCGCTCAGGCATCGTCGAGCTCGAGCGAGACGGTCGTTCCACTACCCGGCGCCGAGCGGATCACCAAGGTCCCCCCGAGCACCGCCGCGCGTTCCTCCATCGAGGTCAGGCCGAGCCGACGGGCCCGGAGGCCGGGCTCGTCGGGAGCGAAGCCGACGCCGTCGTCGCCCACGCTCGCGCTCAGGTGTCCGTTCCGCGATTCCAGGCGCACCCGGATCGTCGTCGCCTGGGCGTGCTTGAGCGCATTGTTGAGCGCCTCCTGGAGGATGCGGAAGACTTCCAGCGCGCGCGGGGGATCGAGGTCCAAGTCCTCCTGGAGCTCGACGTCGATCCGGGGCCCCTGGACACGCCGTAGCACGTCGACGTGCTTGCGGAGGGTGGTTGTGAGCCCCTCCGCCTCGAGGTCGGCCGGGCGCAGCTCGAAGACGAGGGCGCGCAGCTCGTGCAGCGCCTCCCGTGCAAGCCGGCCGAGCTGGTCGACCTCGACCTTCGCCCGATCGGGATCGCGCTCGAGCAGCGTCCCGGCGGCGTCGGCGGTCAGGACGAGGCTGAAGAGCGTCTGCGTGACCGAGTCGTGCAGCTCCCGGGCGAAGCGGTTGCGCTCCTCGACGACGCTCAGCTCACGGCTTCGCTCGTACAGGCGGGCGTTCTCGATCGCGACAGCCGCGTGCGCTGCGAGCATCTCGATCACCCGTTCGTCGTCGTTGCCGAACTCGTCGGCCGCCTCCTTGTTCGTCAGGTAGAAGGCGCCGATCACGGACCCCTTCGAGACGATCGGCACGCCGAGGAACGAGCTCATGTCCGGGTGCGCACGCGGCCACCAGCCACGAAAACGCGGGTTGCGCTTGATGTCGGTTGTCTTGTACGGCTCCGTGGTCTCCAGCATCGCACCGAGCAGCCCGTGCGTCCGGGGAAGCGGCCCCATCCGGGCGATCTCCTCTTCGCTCATCCCCGAGGTCAGGAACTGGGCGAACGCGCCCTCTCCGTCCGGGATCCCGAGCGCGGCGTAACGGGCCCCCGCGAGCTCGCGAGCCGCGTGCACGAGCTTCGAGAGGACGGGCTCGACCGCGTGTTCGGCGGCGACGGTCAGGATCGCGTCGCTGATCGCGCCCAGGAGGAGCCGGGAGCCGGCGTCCGAGGCCGGCTCCGGCTGTGAGACGGGTTCCGGAGGCGCGCTCACCCCGGACTGATGATGCCGACGATCAGAGAATCGTGGAGCCCGGCATCGGGTCGAGGTCGTCCACGATGTAGGTCGCGATGACAGGCTTTCCGCTCGCCTGGGAGCGTTTGACGACCCAGGTCTGGTAGGCGTCGAAGCCGAGCCATTTGCTCTTCGGGTCCGGGGGATCCCAGATCTTCGCCTGCCAGTTGACGCAGAGCTTCACGTCCGCCTTGTCGTCTCCGGTCGAGATGTCGAGCTCCTTCATCGTGTGCACCTCGTCGAAGAAGCGGTGGTACCACGTATCGAGCATGCCCTTGAACTCGCCGGGCGTCCGCACGGTGGCCTCGGGAAACTTCATCTCGAGACCCTCGTCTGCCTCCGCAACCATCGGCATGATCTCGTCGGCGGGCGCGTGTACGTCGAGCTTCAGGTACCAGTCGGTGACGAACTCCTTCACCTCGGCCTCGGTCAGCGGCTCGGCCATTCGGTTCCCTCCTAGCTTGTGTCGGCCGGCGCCTCATCGTCGATGACGCCGGCGAAGTGGTAGAGGATCTTGCCCTCGCGCAGGACGAACGCATCGTAGACCCGGGACTGCCCGAGGCTGTGCACCTGGCGCTCGTAGAGGTCCCGTCCGCCTCCGTCGTCCATGCGGGCCTCTACGAGTGCGCCCGCGTCCCCGCGACGGGCCGGCGCTGCACGAGCGCCTCCTCGTGCCCGGGCACCTCGCTCTGGAGCACGACGTCGATGAGGTACGGGCCGGGATGCGCAAGCGCCTCGGCGATCGCGCCCTCCACCTGGTCGGGCGTCTCCACGCGCGCGGCCGCGACGCCCATCGCGCGCGCCAGCTCGTCGAAGCGCAGGTCCGGCTCGGCGAGGTCGAACGAGGCCGGGAAATCGCGCTCGGGCAGGTCGCGCTCGCGCCAGTACTGCTGCAAGTTCAGCTTGAGCAGCTCGTAGCTGCGGTTGTTGCAGATGACGAACTTGGCGCCGATCTCGTGGTGGGCCGCGGTCCAGAGCGCCTGGATCGTGTACATGCTCCCCCCGTCTCCAGTCAGACCGATCACCGTCTTGTCCGGGTGGGCGAGCTTGATCGCGATCGCCCCAGGGATGCCGACGCCGAGCGAGCCGCCGCGGGTCTGGAAGTAGTGCCCGGGCCGGGTGGGGACGAGGTGGTGCGTGAGGTCCGGCGAGACGGTCAGCGCCTCGTCGAAGACGATCACGTCCTCGGGCACCTGGCGCCCCAGCTCGGCCATGAAGACCGAGGCGTGCATGGGCACGGCGTCCTCGAAGGCGCGGTCTGCTTCGTGCGCGGCCTCGAGCTCCTGCCGTCTCAGCTCGGCGAGCTCGGCTGCGCGCCGGGCGGCCGCCTCTCGCTCCTCGGCGCTGAGAGTGCGGTCGAGCTCGTCGGCGATCAGCCCCAGCGTCAGCTTCGGGTCGGCGACGATGCCCAGGTCGACCGGGAAGTTCTTCGCGATCTCGTACGCGTCGAGGTCGACGTGCACGACCCTGGCCCCCTCGCCGAAGACGCCGTCGAGGGCCGGAAAGACCTCCGGGAAGACGTAGGTGCCGCAAATAAGGACGGCGTCCGCCTGCGACGTGATTGCGCGGCTGTGGTCGCCGAACATGTGGCCGAGCTGGCCCCGGAAGAGCGCATGGTCGGCGGCGATGTTCACCTCCGACGAGTTCGCGCCCCACACCTCTGCGCCCAGCAGCTCGGCCACTCGGGTGAGCTCCTCCTGCGCGCCCGAGAAGGCCACGCCGTCCCCCATCACGATCAGCGGCCGCGAGCCGGCGGCGAGCAGCTTGGCCGCCCGCGCCACCGTCTCGGCGATGGGCACGACGCGCGTGTCGAGCAAGGACGTTGGTACGACGGCCTCCTCGCACGGCGCGTCGAGCACGTCCATCGGCAGGTCGACGAAGACTGGACCCGTAGGCGGCGTCGCGGCGATCTTGACGGCGCGGCGAAGCACCCGGAGCACCGACCCCGGATCGACGACGCGGGTTGCCCACTTCGTGACAGGCTCCGCCATGGCGACGAGGTCGGCCGCCATCTGCGCGTCCAGCGCGTCGTAGCGGATGCCGGCTTCCGCGGCGACGACCACGATGGGCGCGTAGCCGCGCTTCGCCTGATAGAGCATCCCGATCCCGTTTCCGAGCCCGACGCCGGTGTGCAGCTGGACGAGCGCCGGGCGCTGAGTCGCGCGGGCGTAGCCGTCAGCCATGGCCACCGCGATCGTTTCCTGGAGCGTCAGGATGTACCGGAAGTCGGGGTAATCGCCGAGCGCGTCGAGGAAGCCTTGCTCGACCGTCCCGGGGTTGCCGAACATGACCGTCATCCCGTCCGCGAGGAACTGCTCGATGATCGCGAAGCGTCCGGTCTTGCCGCTCATGGGCTCACGTCACAGCGCGGTCACTCGGCGTGGAAGCCCCACCGGCGCAGGCCGTCCTCGAGCACCTCGACCACCTTCTGGCCGGTCAGGTACGAGTCGGGCGTCGAGCGGCCGGTGATGAACGGGTAGTCGACGATCACCGAAGTCTCCTTGCCGACGTTGCCGTGGTACTGGCCGCCCGGAGCGGTCGCGTCGCGGAGGATGTACTCGAGTGGGTAGGGCGGGGGGCCCATGTTGAAATCCGTTCCCATGAAGCCCGTCCCGTCCTTGTAGTCGTACTCGATGCAGTGGCCGGTGACGTGCTTGCCCGAGATGATGCTCTTGCGATCCTCCTGGTCGCGCGCGAACGCAAGCGCGGTGACGCCGTAGCACTCGGCGGCGACGGGCTTGTCCGCCCGGTAGAAGGTGAGGACGAGGTCGTGGACGCGGTGGTTGTTCGCGAGGTCGACGATCGGGCCGCTCCCGCCAACGATCAGGATCGAGTCGTACTTCTCGACCAGCTCCTTGCCGACCCGGTCGAGCTCCTTGTAGTACGCCTCCTGCTCGCGCAGGAACGTGGGCGAGCTGTGGTAAGGGCGATCGGGGAGGAGCGCCGAGAGGTTGATCGGGTTGTCGAGCCGCGGCGAGGTGTCGATCTCACGCACCTTTTCGCCCATCTCTTCCGAGGTCACAGAGCGGCCGAGCGGCGGATCGATGTAGCTCGGATCCATGCTGACGCTGATCGCGACTGGCCGCTTGCCTGTGGGCGTCGCGAAGTCGACGTCGTAGCCCTTCTCGTCGAAGACTTCGAGCGGTCCGACGAGCTCCTCGCCCCAGTAGCCCCATTCAGACAGGATCATCAGGATCCGCTTGCTCATCCCTACGTAACCTCCCTTTTCCGACTGAACGTGAGCCAGGCCCTCGACTTCCGACTATAGCCTGCCGCGCGATGCGCGTCCGCCTGCCGCTCGTGCGCCCGCTCGGCGCCGTTCCGACCGAGGACGGCTCGGTCGGCTTCCGCGTCTGGGCGCCGGCAGCGTCCTCGGTCGCGGTGCGTATTCGCGGCGCCGAGCACGCGCTTTCGCAGGTCGAAGACGGCGTCTTCGACGGCACCCTCTCCGCCGAGCCGGGCGACGACTACCTCTACGTGCTCGACGGCGAAACCGCGCTCCCTGACCCGTGCTCGCGCTTTCAGCCCAAGGGCATCCGCGGGCCCTCGCGAGTCGTCGATACGCGCGCCTTCCGCTGGACGGACAGGGAGTGGCCCGGTCTGCGGCTTGGCGAGCTGGTGATCTACGAGCTCCACGTCGGCACGTTCACGCCCGAGGGCACGTTCGACGCGATCGCGCCGCGCCTGGCGGAGTTGAGCGACCTCGGCGTCACCGCGATCGAGCTGATGCCGGTCGCGACCTTTCCCGGCGAGCGCAACTGGGGCTATGACGGCGTGTATGCGTACGCGCCCCATCCTGCGTACGGCGGCCCGGAAGGGCTCGCCCGGCTCGTCGACGCCGCCCACGCCGCCCGTCTCGGGGTCATCCTCGACGTCGTCTACAACCACATCGGGCCCGGCGCGGCGGCGATTGGCGCTTTCGGCCCCTACTTCACCGGGCGCTTCCAGACGCCCTGGGGCAAGGCGATCGACTTCTCGGAGCGCGGCGTGCGGGAGTGGGCGATTCAGAACGCATCCAGCTGGGTGCGTGACTACCACGTCGACGGGCTCCGCCTCGATGCCACCCACGCGATCCTCGACGACGGTCCGCAGCACGTCTGCGCCGAGCTGGCCGAGCGTGTCCACGAGACCGACCGGCGGGCGCTCGTGATCGCCGAGATCTCGAGCGGCGACATGCGTCCGCTCGAGGAGTGGGGCTGCGACGCGCAGTGGGCGGACGAGTTCCACCACGAGCAGCACGTCCTGCTCACCGGCGAGCGCGAGGGTCACTACGCGCCCCATCGCGGCTCGGTCGTCGACCTCGCGCGACAGCTCGAGCGCACCCCGCCCGAGCGACTCGTCTTCTGCGTCCAGAACCACGACCAGGTGGGCAACCGGGCGGTCGGCGACCGGCCCTCCGCCACGGCCGCGCGCCTCCAGGCCGCCCTGCTCCTCCTCGCGCCGCAGACGCCGCTCCTCTTCATGGGCCAGGAGTACGGCGAGCGCCGGCCGTTCCAGTTCTTCACCGACCACATCGACCCCTCGATCGCCGAGGCGACGCGCGAGGGCCGAAGGCGCGAGTTCGCCGCGTACGCCGGCTTCTCCGCCGAGGACGTCCCCGATCCGCAGTCGCCCGAGACGTTTCTGCGCTCGAAGCTCGATCCTGCGGGCGGCGACGCGGAGGTGCGCGCCTTTTACAGAGAGCTCCTGCGCCTGCGCCGGGAGCTCCCGTCCGAGGTGGAGGCGAGCGCGGACGAGGAGCGCCGGGTCCTCCGCCTGCGTCGCAGCCACGTCGAGCTCGTCGTCGATTTCGCCGAGCTGACCGTGGAGATTCGCCGCTAGCCGGAGGCCTGGCCGGCTGCCGACCAGCGAAAGCGCGTCACGTCGTCGCGCGAGGCCAGGGCGCCCGGCCGCACACCGCGCCGGACGAGGAGCGTCGGCGCCGGCGCCGACTTCACCAGCTCCGTGCGGAGTGGGCCCAGGCCCTCCTCGCGCCACCGCTCGGAGAGCCCCACCACGAGCAGCCCTGCGCCTTCCGCCGTCCGGAGCACGTCCCGGCCCGGATTCGTCAGCACCGGCTCCGCGGCCACGGCGGCGAGCTGCTGCACGACGAGCGAGGCATTCGCGAGCAGCCGGCTGGCATCGCGCGATCCGGCTTCGCCGGTCGAGGCCGCTCCGAGGAGCTTCAGCGGCGCTCGGCGGGCCGAGGCGATCCAGGCGCCGAGCTCGAGCGCCGCCCAGTCGTGCTCTGCCCCTCCGAAGGGGACGAGCACCGGGTTCTCCGCGTCGACGACCGGCACGCCCTCCCGCTCGACGAGCACGGCAACGTCGCACGGCGCCCGCTCGAGGACTGCCCCGACCTCTCCTCGCGGCACACCCGAGCCGAGGAGCGGCCGGCGTCCGTCGATGAGCAGAAGGTCGATCCTGTCGTCCGCAGCGATGCGGACGAGGTCCTCGCCGGGGTCCGGGGTCGTGAACGCGACCGCTTGAACGTCCAGGCCGCGCTCACGAAGGAGCTCACGGCGCAGGTTCAGGTCCTCGCTCGCCTGCCGCAGCTCGCGGTCGTCTGCCGCGAGGCCGGTGGCGACGAGCTGCGGCACGAGGAGCCGCACGAGGAGGAGCTCGCGCGGCGGCTTCGACTGGGAGAGCGGCTCGGCGATCGCCAGCAGGGCGTCGAGGTTCTTCCCGTCCTGGGGGGCGACGACGATCGAGTGCGGCCGCTCCGCCGGCTCGGGCGCGACCTGCAGCAGCGCTGCGCGGAGCTCCTCTTCCGGCGAGGTCCCGAGCTCGCCGCGGGGGTCGAGCAGGCGGAGAGCCGGCCCCGCCATGAACGTCGTCACGAGAGCCATGACGACGAGCATCGTGAAGAGCGTGGACGAGATCAGGCCGAGGTCGAGTCCGACGTTGAGGACGATCAGCTCCGTCAGCCCGCGGGTGTTCATCAGCGCGCCGACGGCGGCGGAATCGCGCCACCCGAAGCCGCCGTAGCGGGCCGCGGCCATCGCGCCGAGCCACTTGCCCGCGATCGCGACGGCGATCAGCCCGAGCGTGATCGCCCACAGAATCGGACGGTTGAGCAAGCCGATCTCGGTGCGCAGGCCGGTGACGACGAAAAAGAGCGGGAGCAGCACGGTGACGACGAAGTCCTCGATCCGACGCGTCACGTCGTCGGTGAGACCGGCGTGGCGCGGCATGATCAGGCCCATGACGAACGCCCCGAAGATGGCTGCGATGCCGATCTGCTGTGAGACGTAGGCGGACAGGAGCACGCTGACGAAGATCACTCCGAGCCAGAGCGCCGGGACGCGGCCGGCCTCGTCGTAGGCGGCCGAGACACGGCCGAGCAGCGGACGCCCGATGAAGATCATGGCGGCGGTGAAGACCCCGGCGAGGCCGACCACGCCGAGCGCGTCGAGGCTGGAGCCGGTGCCGGCGACGGCGGTAGCCAGGGCCAGCAGCCCCCAGGCGGTCACGTCGTCGATCGCGGCGCTCGTCATCGCCAGCGCCCCGACGGGGCGCTTGAGCATGCGCCGCTCACTGAGGATGCGGGCCAGCACGGGCAAGGCGGTGACCGACATGGAGACGCCCATGAAGAGCGCGAACGGGACATAGTCGGTGTCCGGGGCGAGAATCTCGTAGATGGGCAGCGCGGCCAGGAGGCCGAGCGCAAGCGGAAAGGCCACGCTTGTGTTCGAGATGAACGCCGCCTGGCCGATGCGCTCGCGCAGCATGCGCGGATCGAGCTCCATGCCCACGAGGAACAGGTAGAAGGCGAGCCCGATCTGCGAAGCGGCGCTGATCAGCGGAACGATGTCGCCGGGAAAGATGTAGTCCTTGACCTCGGGCGCCACGGCCCCGAGCAGCGTGGGCCCGAGGAGGATCCCGGCCAGCACCTCGCCCATCACCTGCGGCTGGCCGGCCTTGACGAGCACCGCGCCGAGGAACCGGGCCGCGAAGATGACCGCGGCGACCGCGAGCATGAGGCGGCCGAACGTCTCCTCGCCGGAGCGCTTCTTCGCAGGGGCCTTGGCCTCGCCCGGCTTGGGCAGCTCTTCGGCAAAGCTCGCGGACAGGCTCTGGCCGCCTGCCGTCCCGGCGAGCGAGACGTCCGTGCCCGCGCCGCGGACGGCGAGGTCGGCCTCTGCGCTGCTGCCGTCGGCACAGGTGACGTCGCCCACGAGCCGGCGGTGCCGAAGGCGCAGCTCACCGCCTGCCGGCCCCGGTCCCTCCAGGTCGACGAACTCGCCCGACTGGTTCAGCCTGAAGCTGTTGCCGAAGCAGCCTCCAGCCTGCGTCTCGTAGATCCCGGCGATTCCGGGCGCCGCGTGCTCGTCGGCCCCGATCCCGAGCGAGAGGCCGACTGCAGTGATGAGGAACAACGCGACGACGGCGTAGCCGCCGGCCAGACGGATTCCCGCCAACTTGCCTTCCCCGCTGACCGGATCACCGCCCGTCGCCATCGCCTTTCCCTGGGAAATGAGCCGGGGGGAAGATAGGCGACCGGCGTCCGCCGAAGCAGATCAGCACACAGGCTATGGAGTTGTCGCGTCCGGGCGCTTATCCTTCCCCACTGTGTCGGACTTCTCACCTGCGGACCGTGAGCTGGGCGTCGGCGACTCCCTCGGTCCCTACCGGCTCGAGGAGCTGCTCGGCGAGGGCGGAATGGGCCTCGTCTTCAAAGCCGTGCGCGAAAGCGACGGTGAGACCGTCGCGCTCAAGATCCTCAAGCTCGAACTGACAGGGGACGAGGTCTTCAGGAGGCGGTTCGAACAGGAGGCTCGGGCCGCGGCGGAGGTGCGCGAGCCGCACCTCGTCCCGATCCTCGAGGCCGGCGAGGCGGACGGGCGCAGCTACCTCGCGGTCGGCTATGTCGAGGGCGACACGCTGGACGAGCGGCTGCGCCGCGACGGGCCGCTCGGTCTGGAAGAGACCGTCAGGCTCGTGACCGACGTCGGCATGGGGCTCGATGCCCTTCACGACAAGGGCGTCGTGCACCGGGACGTCAAGGCGTCCAACATCATCATCGCCCAGCAGGACGGGACCGCCATGCTCACGGATTTCGGCCTCGCCAGGGGCCGCGCCTACACGGTCCTCACGAGGCCGGGGCAGGTGATGGGCACCCTCGACTACCTCGCCCCCGAGCTGATCAAGGGCCGGCCGGCGACGTCGGCTTCCGACATCTACGCGCTCGGCTGCACGGTGTTCGAATGCATTGCCGGGCAGCCGCCGTTCGCCGATCGCGGTGTGTTCAAGATCGGTCTCGCGCACCTGGAGGAGGCGCCGCCCGACCCGGGCGCGGCCCGAGACGACCTTCCGCCCGAATTCGGCCGCGCCGTTCTGCAGGCGCTCGAGAAGGAGCCCGAGCGCCGGCCTGAGACTGCGACGGCGTACGCGAGCCTCATCCAGGCCGCCGCCGAGGGGGGCACCTAAAGAGCCGGCTTTTCCGCTACCAGGTGCCGCGTTAGCATAGGTTCGAGAAGGAGGTCATTGCACAAGCCCCCAGCCGCTTCGGCACGCCCGTGCCGGCGCGAGCGCGTCGAACGGCACCCGGACTCCGAATGAGCCTGACTCTCGAAGTCGGCAGCGAACTGGCCGGCTACCGGGTCATCCATATGCTCGCGCGGGGCGGAATGGGCCTCATCTACGAGGCCGAGCACCAGTTGCTCGGGCGCAAAGCGGCGCTGAAGACGCTCGCACCCGACCTGGCGCAGGACGGTGACTTCCGGGAGCGCTTCATCCGCGAGTCACAGATGGTCGCCGCCATCGACCACCCGAACATCATCCCGATCTACGACGCCGGCGAGGTGGACGGCATCGTCTACATCGCGATGCGTTTCGTCGAAGGCCAGGACCTCGCGCAGCTGATCGAGGGAGAGGGGCACCTGGGCGCGAGCCGGGTGATCTCGATCCTCGAGCAGGTCGGGAGCGCCCTCGACGCCGCGCACGCGAACGACCTCGTCCACCGCGACGTCAAGCCGGGCAACGTCATGATCGAGGAGGCGACGGGCCGCATCTACCTGACGGACTTTGGGATCGCCAAGAGGACGCGGTCGCCGGGGATCACGAAGACGGGCTTCTTCCTCGGCACGGTCGACTACGCCGCTCCGGAGCAGATCTCGGGAGAGGCCACTGTCGACTCCGCGGCGGACGTCTACGCCTTCGGCTGTGTCCTCTACGAGTGCCTGACCGGTCAGAAGCCGTTCGACAGGGAGACCGACGTCGCGGTCGTGTACGCGCATCTCCTCGACCCGCCGCCGGCTCCGACGGACAGCCGCCCCGAGCTGCCGGCTGGCCTCGACGCGGTCGTCGCGAAGGCACTCGCCAAGCAGGCGGAGGAGCGCTACGGAAGCTGCCGCGAGGTGATCGACGCCGCCCGCGCCGCGCTCGGCGGAGCAGAGCCGGTGAGCGCGACCGCCAGGGCTCCCTCAGCGAGCGCGCCGGCCGTGGTGCAAGCGGCGGAGCCCGAGTCGAGCCTCCCTGTGCCTGCGACTCCGCTGGTGGGACGCGAGGAGGAGCTCGAGGCGGTGTGCGAGCTCTTGCGCCGGCCCGAGGTCAGGATCGTCACGCTCATGGGCCCCGGGGGGACCGGCAAGACGCGACTCGCCCTCGAGGCTGCCGCTGCGCTTGCGAGCGAGCTGGGGGGCGCGTTTTTCGTCGACCTTGCGCCGATCCGGGACCCCACACTCGTCGCGTCGGCCATCGCCCGGACACTCGACGTCGAGGAGTCGCCTGACCGGCCGCTGCTCGAGGCGATTCGCACCCGAGTCGGCTCGGACCCGCTGCTGCTCGTGCTCGACAACTTCGAGCAGGTCCTGCCGGCGGCGGAGCTAGTCGCCGACCTGCTCGGCGTCGCGCCTGGGGTGAAGGTCATGGCAACGAGCCAGGCGTCGCTGCACCTCCGGGGCGAGCACGAGTATCCGGTGCAGCCGCTGTCGCTGCCGGATCCGCGCGAGGAGCCGACCCCGGCCGCGCTCGCGGGCTCCGCGGCAATCGCGCTGTTCGTCCAGCGGGCGCGGGCGGTCAGGCCGGAGTTCGAGCTGAGCGACGAGAACGCGCCTGCGGTCGCCCGGATCTGCGTGCGGCTGGACGGCCTTCCGCTCGCGATCGAGCTTGCGGCCGCCCGTGTCAAGCTCCTCTCTCCGCAGGCGATGGTCGAGCGGCTCGAGACGCGGCTCGACTTCCTGACCGGAGGGGCGCGCGACGTCCCGGCCCGTCAGCAGGCGCTGCGAAACACGATCGATTGGAGCTACGAGCTGCTCGACGAGCGCGAGCAGGCGCTCTTCGCACGCCTGGGCGTCTTCGTCGGCGGCTGCTCGCTCGAAGGCGCGGAGGCGGTTTGCAGCACAACGGACGGAGCCGGGCTCGGCGAGGTGCTGGATGGGCTCGCGTCGCTCGTAGACAAGAGCCTGCTCCGCCAGCGCGAGGGCGCCAGCGGCGAGCCGCGCTTTCGCATGCTCGAGACGATCCGTGAGTACGCGCTGGGGCGCCTGGTCGAGCGCGGTGAGCTCGAGGAGCTGCAGCGCCGCCACGCCGAGCGCTGCCTCGCGCTGGCGGAGGCTGCCGAGCCCGAGCTGACCCGCTCGGGCCAGGCCGTATGGCTCGAGCGCCTCGACGAGGAGAACGACAACATCAGGGCTGCGCTCGCCTGGTCGCTCCAGGCCGGCGAGCGCGAGCTCGGCCTCCGGCTCGCGGGCGCGCTCGTGCGCTTCTGGAGTACGCGAGGGCTCATGACCGAGGGCCGCAGGTGGCTGGCGGAGGCGCTCGCCTCGAACGAGGGCGTCTCCCCGCCGGTGCTCTGCAAGGCGTGCTTTGCGGCGGGCTACGCCGCGCTCGGGCAGGGCGACTATGCGCAGTCGACACAGTACTTCGAGCAGTGCCTGGCGCTGGCACGTGAGCTCGAAGACGTGCGCAGCGAGGCCGCCGCGCTCGCCCAGCTGTCCTGGCTCTCGATGGCGGGAGGCGAGCACGAGCGTGCGATCCAGCTCGCGGGGAAGAGCCTCGAGCTGGCGCGAGAGGAGGGTGACAGCTGGACCGCCTCCGGCGCGCTCAACGTGCTTGCGGAGGTCGAGGCGGAAGAGGGCGACGAGGCGCGGGCGACCAAGCTCTTCGAGGAGAGCCTGACGCTGCGGCGTGAGCTCGGCGACAAGCGGCTCGTCGCGAACTCGCTCCTCAACCTCGGCCGCCACGAGCTCGCTCACGGCGCGGAGGAACGGGCGACGGTCCTGCTCGAGGAAGGACTGGCGATCTCGCGCGCGCTGCCCGACACATGGAGCATGTCCGTGGCCCTCGTCAACCTCGGGCGCCTGCAGCTTCGCGCGGGGGATCACGCACGCGCGGAGGCTTTCTTCGCCGAGGGGCTGACGCTGGCGAGAGAGCGCGGCGACAAGCGCGTCGCCGCCGAGTGCCTGCAGGGCCTTGCCGCCGTGAGCGGCGCCCAGGGGCAGCCGGCGCTCGGCGCGAAGCTTCACGCGACGGCCGAGGCGCTGCTCGAGGCGATCGGCGCCACGCGGTCCCCGGCGGAGCGGGCGATCCACGAGCGCTTCGTGCCGGCGCTGCGCGCCCAGCTGGGCGACGAGGCGTTCGAGGCAGAGGCGGCGGTAGGCCGCGCGCTCGCCCCCGAGGACGCGATCACGCTCGCGCTCGCGACCCGTGAGGCCCGTTCGGGCGACACGGTACGCAGCGACGCCTAGCGCCGCTACTGGCGTGCGTGATTCGACTCGAGCGGCGTCAAGCAGCGCCAGAGATCGCGGTCAGGCCCGCGGCTGATCCGCGCGCACGACGCCAGCGACAGCCCGGGCGTCCCGGTGAGCTTGCCGGGGCGGCACTCGTGCCAGACACCGGTCTGGCGGACAGGCGTCGGGACCTCCTCGCAGTAGCCGATCAGCCCCGCATTCTGGAGCACGTGCTGCTGACGGACGGTGACGAGCGCTGCCGCGATCATGGCGGCGACAATCAGGATGCGAACCACGATGCTTCATGTATCGGCTCGCACGAGAAGGGGCAATAGCCCTGATTTCCAAGGCTTTCGTATGGGGAGGCTGGTCAACGCGTGCTGTGCCGTCGGGCGCCGGCGAGCCGCTGCCGCCAAGCCTCGCCGGCCGCGCGGCCTTCCGGGGTCGCCAGAAAGTGCTCGAGCGGGACGTGGACGAAGGCCATCCGCGCTTCGGCGAGGAGCTCGCCCGCGTCCCAGAGCTCCCCGCGGACGTGGATCCGCCGCCCCTTCTCCTCCTCGACCCAGCCGCGCACAGAGAGCGGCCGATTGATCGGCACGGGCCGGCGGTAGCGAAGGAAGATGCGGCCGGTCACGGCCGGGAAGCGGTACCAGGTGGCGAGAAGACCGCACGCCTCGTCGAGGAGTGCGGAGACGAGGCCGCCATGGACGAGGCCCGGACCGCCCTGGTGACGCTCGTCGAAGGAGAACCTCGTCTCGTAGCGGTCGGCACCTTCCTGCTCGGGCGGCGGGAGGTGAAAGCCGATCGGGTTGTCACCGCAGCCGAAGCAGGTCGGGTCGTGGTGCGGGGGGATCTTCAGCGCAGGCCGCCGCGCTCGAAATGCGCCTTGAAGAAGTTCTCCGAGCCGGAGGTCGCCATCGCGGCCGAGGCGGAGATCTCGAGCGCGAGCGTCGCGGCGGCGACGATCTGCGCGAACCGGTAGACCTTCCCTGGCCCCGCGCAACCCATCAGGCCGAGCCACGAGCGGGCGTACGGAAGCGTCGTGCCGCCGCCGACGGTGCCGACCTCGAGCCCAGGCAGGCGGATCGCGCAGTTGATCCCGCCGTCGACGCGCCGCCCGGTGCCGTGCGCCATCGAGCTCGTCCCGATCATGCCGAGGTCCTGTCCCGTCGCGGCGAAGATCGCGGCGATCGCCGTCGCCGGCGTGAAGGCGACCGACATCATCCCGGAGGCGACGGCGCCATGTGTGCCCGCCCAGGAGAGCTCGAGCAGGTCGTCGACCGTCGTGCGGAGAACCCGGCGCACGGCCTCGTCCGTCAGTGTTGCCTCGGCGATCACAGTCTTCCCGTGGCCGCCGCGCTCGAAGTAGCGGTGGGAGACCTTCTTGTCGCCGCCCATGTTCGCTTCGAGGATCGCGCGCTCCGGCTTCGTGTGCGCGTTCTCCATCACGTAGCCAATGTTCAGGGCGTATGCATTGCGGGTCATCATGTTCGGTCCGCAGGCGTCGCCCGTCGTGAAGGCCCACATGACGTGGCAGAGCGGACCGGCGACGTACGTCTCGACCTCCCGCAGCTTCGCGTAGCGGGAGACCCAGTCCTCGTCGCGCTCGGCGAGCCACTCGCGCATCCTCGGCAGCTCGGCTTCAACCCAGCGGGCGAGTGCGGCCGCCTCCTCGGCGGAGCGGCAGACGAAGGCGGAGGCGCGCGTCATCCGGTCGCGCAGCACTTCGGTGCGGAATCCGCCCGACTCGGCCGCAGCCCTCGCGCCGCGATAAAGGGAGTCCGAGAGCGAGCCCTCGGTGTGCGCGAGCGGCACGTAGACCTCGTCGGTCGCGCGGCCGCGCTCGGCGAGCTCGCCCTCCGGCTCGGTCAGCCCGTACTCGCCGAGCGAGATCGTCAGCGGCCCGATGACCGAGGTCGGGATCACCGAGACCCCGGTGAGCGCCTCCTGGGCCCGCACCCACGGTGTCAGATCGTGTTCGAAGACCTCCGCGTCGATGCGCCCGTCGAGCGCCGCCTGCCGCGCCTTGATCGACTCGGAGTCGTTCTTCCGCGGCCATTTCCTGAGTTCCACCACCGGGACGATAATCTGCGCCGGATGGCTACCGAGCAGGTCGTCGAGGAGAAGACGGGGGAGCGCGGCGAATATGCCGGCGTCCTCCGCTTCTACGAGCTCGCCAAGCGCCAGGAGTGGCAGGTGCGCGATCTGCCCTGGGGCGAGATTCCGCCGATCCCCGAGGGCAAGGGGTCAGCGCAGCGGCAGGCGCGCCGGAAGGACCTCTGGCGTTCCGTGCTCACCCAACAGCTCCAGGCCGACATGCTCGCCTGCGACATGTCGTCGCAGCTGCTGAACATCGCGCCAGACCCCGAGGCGAAGCTCTACTACTCGACGATGGTGCAGGACGAGTCGCGCCACACGGAGGCGTGGCTGAAGCTGATCGGCGAGGTCGGCGGCATCGCAGAGCGCGACCCGCACCTCGACGAGCTCGCGCACATGACGCTCGAGGCGGACACGCTCGAGGAGAAGGTCTTCCAGATGCAGGTCTTCTACGAGCGGCTGATCATCTCCAGGTTCCGGCTCATCGCCCGCGCGTCCCGTGGCACCGTCCTTGAGGACCTCTGCAACCGGCTCGCCACCGACGACGGCATCCATCACGGCGCCGGGATGGCCTACGAGCGCGTCCTGCTCCAGAACGCGTCGAAGAAGACGAAGCGGAAGCTGATCGACGCGGCGAACAGGCTGCTGCCGATCTTCGTCGAGCATGCTCTCTGGCGGCCGAAGGAGCGTGCCTTCATCGGCAGCGCGATGCGTTCGCGCGATATCGAGCGGCTGCGCGAGGACCTGGAGGAGGGCGTCCGCCTGGCGGAGTCTCTCGGGCTCGAAGTCGGCGACGTCGAGCTGCCGATCCCGTAGCCGGGGCATGGCCGCGACGATGATGGCGGGCGGCGAGCTGGCGGCGCGTATCCGCGCCGAGGTCGCCGAGGAGGTGCGCGAGCTCGGCGAGCTCGGGCTGGCGACCGTGCTCGTCGGCGACGACGAGGCTTCCCAGATCTACATCGAGCGCAAGCACGATGCGGCCCGCGACGTGGGGATCGTCGCGCGCGACTACCGGCTGTCCACGGACACCTCCGAGGAGGAATTGCTCGACCTCGTAGCCTCCCTGAACGCCGACGAGGCGATCGACGGGGTCCTCGTCCAGCTGCCGCTGCCCGGGCATATCGACGAGGGGCGAGTCATACGCGCCGTCGAGCCCGTGAAGGACGTCGACGGCTTCCACCCGTTCAACGTCGGCCAGCTCTACCTCGGACAGCCGACTCACGTGTCGGCGACGCCGCTCGGGATCATTGCCCTGCTCGAGGAGCACGGCGTCGCGCTCGAGGGAGCGCGAGCGGTGGTCGTGGGACGCAGCGAGATCGTCGGCAAGCCGGTCGCGCTGCTCCTGCTCGCGCGGAACGCGACCGTGACGATTTGCCACTCGCGCACGCGTGACCTCGCCGAGCGCTGTCGCGAGGCCGATGTTCTCGTCGTCGCGACCGGTCAGGTCGGCCTCGTCGGTGCCGGCGACGTGAAGGCGGGGGCGGTGGTCGTCGACGTCGGCATGAACAGGACTCCCGAGGGCCTCCGCGGCGACGTCGATCCGGCCGCGGCCGAGCTCGCCGGCCTCATGACGCCGGTGCCCGGCGGCGTGGGCCCGATGACGATCGCGATGCTGCTCCGAAGCACGGTCCGCGCAGCCCGCTACCGCCGAGGCCTTCTTGCGTTTCCCGGGGGCTAGCGGTACGCTTCGGCCGCTTTACAGAGGGGCCGACGGCTCGGCGTCCGGGCCGTCGTTTGTTTGTCTGAAGGAGGAACGTTGGCAGAGGGCACCGTCAAGTGGTTCTCGAACGAGAAGGGTTTCGGCTTCATCGAGCGCGAGGGTGGGGACGACGTCTTCGTCCATCACAGCGCGATTCAGATGGACGGCTACCGGTCTTTGACGGAGGGTCAGCGCGTGCAGTTCGAAGTCGTGCAGGGCGACAAGGGCCTGCAGGCTGCGAACGTGACCGCTCTCTAGAAGCTTCTGGAGTCGAGAGTCGACGCGGGCCCCTTCGAAGGGCCCGCGACATTTGCCCGTCTGACCGGTCGACACAATCGAAGCCAACGCCAACGGCCAGAGGCGTCGCTTGCGATGCCGCTATCAGGACGCCGGGCTTTTGCCCGGTGTCCGTCTGAAATGACCGGTCGACACAATCGAAGCCAACGCCAACGGCCAGAGGCGTCGCTTGCGATGCCGCTATCAGGACGCCGGGCTTTTGCCCGGTGTCCGTCTGAAATGATCGGTCGACACAATCGAAGCCAACGCCGTCGCTCAGAGGCATCGCTTCTAGGATTGAACGGTGGCGATCTCTCGCGATGAGGTGCTGCACGTCGCGCGCCTTGCCCGCCTCGCGCTGACCGACGAGGAGGTCGAGCGGCTCGGCCGGCAGCTGAACGCGATCCTCGAGGCGGTCGGCAAGGTCGCCGAGCTGGACCTGGAAGGGGTCGAGCCGACCTCGCACCCGCTCGAGCTCGCAAACGTCTGGGCCGAGGACGAGCCGCGCCCCTCGCTCCCCGCGGACGAAGCGCTTGCGAACGCGCCTGACCGCGAAGCGGGCTTCTTCCGCGTCCCCCCGGCATGAGTGCGCGCGAGCACCCCATCAGCTGGTGCGCTTTCGTCACACCCGCGTCACCCACGCGTGCGCTTTTCCTCAGTAAGCTCGACGTGGGGAGGAGGTCGGCGGTGCCGTTTTACAGGGGCCGTGGCGCGTGATCGACACGCTCCGCCTGACCGCCGAGGAAGCCGCCGGGCTGATCGACGGAGGCGAGGTCTCCGCGGCCGAGCTGCACGCCGCCTACCTCGAGGCGATCGCCGAGCGGGACCCCGAGCTCAACGCCTACCTCACAACCGTCGAGGAGAGCGGCGGCGACGGCGTGCCGATCGCATTCAAGGACCTCATCTCGACCCGCGGCGTCCAGACGACCGCCGGCTCGAAGGTCCTCGAGGGGTACACCCCGGTCTTCGACGCGACCGTAGCCGCCCGCTGCAAGGAGGCGGGCCTGCCGCTGCTCGGCAAGACAAACATGGACGAGTTCGCGATGGGCTCGTCGACGGAGAACTCCGCCTACGGGCCGACGCGCAACCCGTGGGATCCGGAGCGCGTCCCCGGTGGCTCATCCGGCGGCTCAACGGCCGCGGTAGCCGCCGGCCTCGCCCCCTGGGCGCTCGGCTCCGACACGGGCGGCTCGATCAAGCAACCTGCCGCGCTCTGCGGGCTCGTCGGCCTGCGCCCGACGTACGGCACAGTCAGCCGCTACGGGATCGTCGCCTTCGCGTCCAGTCTCGACCAGGTCGGGCCGATCGCGAAGACCGTCCGCGACTGTGCGCTCCTCTACCGGATCATCGCCGGTCGGGACCCCTGCGACACGACCACCGTTGAGCTGCCCGAGCCGGTCGAGCTGCCCGAGACCGAGGATCTCCGCGGCCTCCGCGTCGGCGTGCCGAAGGAGCTGAACGAGGCCGAGGGCATCGAGCCGGGCGTGAGCGAAGCGGTGAACCGGGCGATCGAGCTCTGCCAGGAGCTCGGCGCCGAGGTGGGGGAGACGTCCCTGCCTCGCTCCGTCGAGTACGGCCTGCCCTGCTACTACCTCATCGCGCCCTCGGAGGCCTCCTCGAACCTCGCCCGCTACGACGGAGTCCGCTACGGCCCCCGCGTCGGAAACGGTGACATCCGGGCGATGTACGAGCGGACCCGCGACGCCGGCTTCGGCGACGAGCCGAAGCGGCGCATCATGCTCGGCACCTATGCGCTCTCGGCCGGCTACTACGAGGCGTACTACGGCCAGGCGCAGAAGGTGCGCACGATCATCCGCCGAGAGTTCGCCGCCGCGCTCGAGCAGTTCGACCTCCTCGTCAGCCCGACCTCGCCCACGGTCGCCTTCCCGCTCGGGGCGAAGACCGACAACCCGCTGGCGATGTATCTCTCGGACGTGCTGGCGATCCCGCCGAACATGGCCGGGCTGCCGGGCCTCTCGATCCCGTGCGGCCTGTCCGAGGGCCTCCCGGTGGGCCTCCAGCTGATCGGCCAGCAGTTCTCCGAGAACCTGCTCTTCCGCGCGGGCCACGCGCTCGAGCGCGCGCTGGACTTCGACTTCGTTCCCCCGAGGCTTGTACCGTGAACCGACGGCTCGCATTTCTTCGACGCCGTCCTGCTGCGCTCATAGCCTCCGCCGAAGCGCAGCTGGCGTTCCTGGAACGTGAGTACGGGTTCGAGCGCGAGGAGGGGCGTGTAGGTGACCCGCAACACGATGCCCGGCACCCTTCCCTTGCGCATCGCGATGCTCTTCTCTTTTACCGACGCGGTGATGAAGTTCTGAAGCTCACCCGCCACGCAACGCCCTTTCTGGCGGAGGCGATCTTTCTCGAGTGGTTTCCAGCAGTGATGCCGAAGGCCCGCTACCTGTACACGGGAATGATCGAAAGAGGGACACGCGAGGTCTATGACCGTGAATTGGCCCACATGGTGGAGTCACTCAAACCTGATCTGAAGACTGCATTCAGGCTCTGGAGGGAATCGGTTGGCGGCTAACGGATGGGAACCGGTCATCGGCCTCGAGATCCACGTCCACCTGAAGACGCGGACGAAGATGTTCTGCCGCTGCGAGCTCGAGTACGGCGCGGCCGAGAACACGCGGACCTGCCCCGTCTGCCTCGCGCACCCCGGCGCGCTCCCCGTGCCGAACGCGCGCGCGGTCGAGATGACGATCCTGCTCGGGGAAGCCCTCGGCTGCGAGATCGCCGAGCGCGCGATCTTCCACCGCAAGCACTACTTCTACCCCGACCTGCCGAAGGGCTATCAGATCTCCCAGTACGACGAGCCGCTCTGCGTGAACGGGAAGCTCCCGTTGGCGACGGCCGAGGGAGACGTCGCGGTCGGGATCGTCCGCGCCCACCTCGAGGAGGACGCGGCCAAGAACGTGCACATGGGCGGTGCCCAGGGGCGTATCTCCGGCGCTGACCGAACGCTCGTCGACTTCAACCGGGCAGGCACGCCGCTCGTCGAGATCGTCACAGCGCCGGACATCCATTCCGCCGAGCATGCAAAACGCTTCCTGCAGATGTTGAGGCAGACCGTCGTCGAGCTCGGCATCTCGGACGCGGAGATGGAGAAGGGATCGCTCCGCTTCGACGTCAACGTCTCGGTCCGGCCCGAGGGCTCCGACGAGCTGCGAACGCGCACCGAGCTCAAGAACATGAACTCGTTCACCTTCGCGGCGAAGGGCATCGAGCGGGAGATCCAGCGGCAGATCGCGGTCTACGAGTCAGGGGGCGTTGTTGTGCAGGAGACGATGCACTTCGATCCCGGCAACGAAGCCGCGCCGCCCTTGCGCTCGAAGGAAGAGGCCCAGGACTACCGCTACCTGCCCGAGCCCGACCTGGTCCCCCTCGAGCCGGCGCGGGAGCTCGTCGAGCGGCTGCGAGCCGAGTTGCCCGAGCTGCCCGGCGCCCGGATCAGGAGGCTCACCGAAGAGGTCGGCTTCGAGCTCGCCGAAGGGCTCGTGACGAGTGGCCGCGACCGCCTCTTCGAGCAGGTGGGCGGCGATCGGCGCGAGGTCGCGAACGTGCTCATGAACCAGTTCGCCGCGACCGGCGTCGACCCCGCGGCCGTGAGGCCCGAAGAGCTCGCCAAGCTGATCGAGGCCCGCGACCGGATCCCGCGGCAGGCGTTCACCGAGGCTCTCGCCGCGAGCGGGGACGTCGGTTTCTCGGCCGAGCGCTATCTCGGCGACGGCCAGATCACCGAGGCCGCCGACCTCGAGCCGCTGATCGACCAGGTGCTCGCGGCGAACCCGGAGCAGGTTGAGTCGTACCGGGCCGGTAAGGAGGGGCTGCTCGGCTTCTTCGTCGGGCAGGTGATGACGGAGACGCAGGGCCGCGCAAACCCGAAGCTCGTGAACGAGCTCCTCCGCCAGAAGCTCGCGTCCTAACTCGCCCGGTGAAGCGTGTGACTCTCTAGGCGGAGGACGACGAGCGCCGTCGCCTAGTGCGTGCCGCTGCCGGCGGCGGGGCGGCAGCCTCCGCCTTCCGCTTCTCGCGATCCTTCTTCTTCCGAGCGCGGTCGTTACGCCAGCGGCGGATCCGTCTCGATCCCCGTCCCATGAACGGACTCTAGATGAGCCCGCAGGCCCGTGCCGTGCTCGGCCAGGGATAGAAGCCGCGTCTGCTGCGGTGCGCGCGCTCGGCGACCCACATCTGCTCGAGCCGCGTCCAGCGGTCGGCCGTTCCCTTCCGGCGCAGAAGCCGGCGCCCGTACGTGCGCTGGAAGCCGATGTCCATCTGGAGCCCACCGTAGTAGGGCGGATTCGCGTCGGCCCAGGCGCCCTCGTAGCGGTGGATGCAGAGCCACGCGGCACGATGCGGAGGGTGGGACGCCCGCCGTCCCGCGCGCACCGCTCGGCGGCGCCAGAGGTTCCGCACGCGGAGCCTCGAGGCGGTCTCGACCGTCCGCGAAGAACGCGTCCGGCGAGCTCCCATCACCGTCTGCCAGCGCCACGTCTCGCCCTGGTAGCGATGAATCTGCCTGAGGACACGCGAGTCGCTTCCGACGTTCCGCACGCGGTTCGTCGCCTCAGCCCGGTGCGGGATGGGTGCGGCGAAGACGAGCCAGGCAAGGACCAGGGCAGTCGTCAGCCGCGGTAGTTGTCGATGCAAGAGAAAGACCCCCTCTTGTCCGGGGCCCGGTGCTCACCGGACGCGACTGTGCCGCAGTCGTCGAGGCAAGCAACCCTCGGTGGGCCCGCGTTGTGGTTTCGAAGGGGGTAAGACCCCCTTTGCGGGGATTTGTTAGCCCGAGTTGCGCGAGCGGGCCGTAAAACCTGCGTACAAGAGCGCCGCCGCGGCGGCGACGAAGACCGCCGTTTCGGCCTCACCCAGCCCCGCCAGGGCGCTTCCGAGCGCGGCCGTCGCCACTCCGGCGAGGACGAGCGAGTTGCCGAGCGGACGGCGAGGGAACGTGGCGATTGCCACGAGTACGACTGCCAGCGTGCCCAGCGAGTTCCCTGCGATCGCGGCGAGCCGGGCCGGGAAGAAGTCGAGGTGCCCCTGGGCTTCCGGGATGCTCGAGCCGGAAACCTCTCCGTGGAGCGGGGCGGCGATTGCGACTCCGGCGGCGAGCCCCACGTAGACGAGCGTGGGCCCGATCGCCCAGCGCCACCCGATGCGCAAGAGCGAGCCGAGCCCCAGGAGCGGCGCAGTCAACAGCGCGCCGAAGAGGTAGTAGACACGGAAGGCGCGCCCGTCCCAGCCGGCCGCCGCGCCCCAGGCGAGCGCCGCCGAGGCGACGGCGTATGCGAGCAGCGAGCCGGACCAGGCGGCGAGCTCCGGGGCGCGCCGCGTGCGCCAGCGGGTCGCCAGCGCCCCGCCCAGCCGCAGTGCGAGGAGCGCAGCCGCGAACGCCAGGAGCGCTTCCACCTGAATAGCCTACGGCTGAGCTAGTCTCACGAGACTTGGCGGAGAAGCGCTACCTGATGACGCCCGGGCCGACGCCGGTGCCGCCCGAGGTGCTCGCCGCGACGGCGCGGCCGATCGTCCACCACCGAAGCCCGGACTTCCGGCCCATCTACGAGCGGTGCCTGGCGCGGCTGAAGGAGGTCTTCCGCACCTCGAACGATGTCCTGCTCTTCACGTCTTCGGGGACGGGCGCGCTCGAGTCGGCTATCGCGAACCTCTGCTCGCCGGGCGAGCGCGTCGTCGTCGTCTCGGCCGGATACTTCGGCGAGCGCTGGGCCGGCATCGCGGACGCTTACGGCTGCGAGCTCGAGCACCTGCGCTACGCCTGGGGCGAGATGCCCTCACCGGACGACCTCGCGGCGCGGCTCGCCGAGCTCGGCGGCGCAACGGCGGTCCTCGTCACGCAGTCGGAGACCTCGACGGGAGTGGTCGCAGACGTGCGCGCCTTCGCGGCCGTCGCGAAGGAGGCCGGCGCGCTCGTCGCGGTCGACGCCATCTCGAGCCTGGGCGCGATCCCGCTCGAGACCGACGCATGGGCGCTCGACGCGGTCGTCTCCGGCTCGCAGAAGGCGCTGATGACGCCGCCGGGCCTTGCCATGGTCTCGGTCTCCGAGGCGGCCTGGGAGGCCCGCGCAAAAGCGCGCTGCCCGCGCTTCTACTTCGACTGGGAGCGAACGCGCGACGCGCAGGCGAAGCTCGACGCCGCATTCACGCCGGCTGTATCGCTCGTCGTAGGCCTCGACGTCGCCCTCGGCCTCGTCCTCGAGCGCGGGCTCGAGGCCGCCTTCGAGCACCACGTGCGGCTCGGCCGCGCCTGCCGAGAGGGCGTCAAGGCGATGGGTCTCGAGCTCTTCTCGCCGGACGACGACAGCTCGGCGGTCGTGACGACCGTCCGCGTGCCGGAGGCCGTTGACGGCGCCCAGCTCCTGCTCGACCTCCGCGACCGTTTCGGCATCACGCTCGCTCCGGGCCAGGGCGAGCTGAAGGGCAAGGTCTTCCGCATCGGCCACATCGGCTACTTCGACGTCTTCGACATCACGACGGCGCTGGCAGGGATCGAGGTCTCGCTCGCCGAGGCCGGCGCCGACGTCGAGCGCGGCGTCGCCGTCACCCGAGCGCTCGAGACGTACGAGCGCACGCCGGCTTGAGCCGCCCAGCCCCGACCCGCGTGAGCAGGCCGCGGGTTCTCGTCCGCGAGCCGATCGCCGACGCGGGCATCGAGCTTCTCCGGGAGCGCTTCGACGTGGACGTCGACTCGAACGGCGACCTCGCCGGCACGATCGCAAACTACGAGGCGATCGTCATCCGCTCGGCGACCAAGCTGGACGCCGCGCTGATCGAGAAGGCGGACCGGCTGAAGGTGATCGGGCGGGCAGGCGTCGGCGTGGACAACGTCGACGTCGAAGCGGCCACGCGCCGAGGAATCGTCGTCGCGAACGCCCCCGAGTCGACCGTGATCTCGGCCGCCGAGCACACGCTCGGCCTCTTGCTTGCGCTCTCGCGGCACATCCCGCAGGCGCACTCGGCCCTCAAGGAAGGCCGCTGGGAGCGCGCGCGGTACGGCGGCATCGAGCTTGCCGGCAAGACGCTCGGCGTGCTCGGCTTCGGGCGGATCGGGCAGCAGGTCGCCCGACGGGCGCTCGGGCTGGAGATGAACGTCGTCGCGCACGACCCGTTCGTCGCCCGGGAGCGGTTCCGCGAGCTGGGCGTCGAGCGCGCCGAGACACGGGACGAGGTGCTCGCCGCGGCCGATTTCCTCACGCTGCACCTGGCCCTCACCGACGAGACGACCGGCTCGATCGACAGCAAGGCCCTTGCGAGGATGCGCGACGGGGTCCGCATCGTCAACGCAGCCCGCGGCGAGCTGGTCGACGAAGGCGCTCTGGTCGACGCGCTGAGCTCGGGCAAGGTCGCGGCCGCGGCGCTCGACGTGTTCGCCGTCGAGCCGTACTCGGGGCCGCTGCTGGAGCTCGACAACGTGATCGTCACCCCGCACCTCGCCGCCTCGACCGAGGAGGCCCAGGACCGCGCGGGCGTGATCGTGGCCGAGCAGGTTACCGCCGCGCTCGAGGGCGCCCTGGTCACGAACGCGGTCAACATCCCCTCGATCGGCGCTGAGGACCTCGAGATTCTTGGGCCGTTCATCCCGCTCGCGGCGACTCTGGGGCGGCTGGCGATGGAGCTCGCCGGCGGCCGAGCGGAACGGATCGAGCTCGCGTACTACGGGGCTCTCTCCGGCTACGACACGCGGCTCCTCACCGTGGCCGCGCTGAACGGCGCCTTCCAGGGCCGCTCCGACCAGCCGGTGAACTACGTGAACGCGCCGGTGATCGCGGCCGAGCGCGGCGTGGAGGTCGTCGAGGAGCGTCGTCGCGCCTCGCGCGACTTCACGAACCTCGTCCGCGTCTCATTGCGTGCGAACGGCGACGAGCTTCGCGTCGCCGGGACGACGATCGGACGCGAGCACCGGCGCTGGCTCGTCAGCGCGCTCGGGTTCGAGCTCGAGATGGAGCTCGCGCCGCTGATGGCGTTCTTCCGCTACGACGACGTGCCGGGTGTGATCGGCCGGGTGGGCACGCTGTTCGGCGAAGCGGGCGTCAACATCGCCAACATGGCGGTCTCACGCACAAACCGCGGGGACAAGGCCCTGATGGCGCTCTCGCTCGACGCCCCCCCGCCGCTCGACCTCGTCGAGACGCTGCGCGCCGCCGGCTTCGACGACGCCCACTTCATCACCCTCGGAGAGTCTGGCTAGGCGCTGGCCTCGTGGGTGCTCCCTGGCCGGAACCGGTCGAGCGTGTCTCCGCCTACCTGCGGCAGATGGGCGCCGAGGCGCGCATCGAGGAGTTCTCGGAGGGGACGCCCACGGCCGTGGACGCGGCCCGCGCGGCCGGTTGCAAGCTCGGCCAGATCGTGAAGTCGCTCGTCTTCGACTGCGACGGGCGCTGGGTCGTCGCTCTCGTCCCGGGTGACCGCCGCGCCGACCCGGCGAAGATCGCGGCTGCCGCAGGTGCAGCGCGGGCGCGCATCGCCTCACCCGAGGAGGTGGAGCGGGCGACCGGGTTCGCCGCGGGCGCGGTCGCGCCGTTCCCGCTGCCGGGCGTCGACCGGATCTTCGTCGACAACGGCCTTCTAGTGCACAAGCGCGTCTGGATCGGCGCCGGTTCGCCCAGCCATCTCGCCGCGCTCGCGCCCGCCGACCTCGTCAGGCTCGCCAGGGCGCAGTTGATGGACGCCGTCGAGGCTGCCGCATAACATCTGATGAAAGGAGGCGCGATGCGCGAGACCGAGAAGATCTGGATGAACGGCGAGCTCGTCGACTGGGCTCACGCCACGGTTCATGTAGGCACGCACGGGCTGCACTACGGCACCGGCGTGTTCGAGGGCATCCGCTGCTACGAGACCGAGAAGGGCCCCGCGGTCTTCCGGCTCACGGATCACCTGGAGCGCCTCCACAACTCCGCGAAGCTCCTCTACATGGAGATCCCGTACTCGATCGACGATCTACACGCTGCCTGCAGGGAGCTGATCGGGGTCAACGGCCTGCCCGAGTGCTACCTGCGCCCGATCGCGTTCTCCGGGTACGGCGAGCTGGGCGTCTCGACGGCCGGCAATCCGGTCGACGTCGTGATCATGAGCTGGCCCTGGGGCGCCTACCTCGGCGAGGAAGGGCTGAAGAACGGCATTCGGGTGAAGATCTCGTCCTGGAAGCGCGTGGGGCCGAACACGATTCCGCACGCGTCGAAGGCGACGGGCATCTACCTCAACTCGATGCTTGCCGTCACGGAAGCGAACCGCGCCGGGTATGACGAGGCGATCCTCCTCACCGACGACGGGTTCATCGCCGACGGCTCGGGTGAGAACGTCTTCGTCGTCAAGGACGGCAAGCTCGCGACCCCGCCGCTCTCGACGTCGATCCTGCCGGGGATCACGCGCGACTCCCTGATCCAGATCGCGCAGGATCTTGGGTACACGGTCGAGGAGAAGAACCTGATCCGCTCCGACCTCATCTTCGCCGACGAGGTCTTCATGACCGGCACGGCGGCGGAGGTGACGCCGATTCGCGAGGTCGACGACCGGGAGATCGGGCCGCCCGGGCCGGTGACGACGGAGCTTCAGAAGGCGTACCTGGACACCTGTCGCGGGAAGAGCGAGCGCTGGGCGCAGTGGCTCGAGTACGCAAAGATCGGGAACGCGGCGCCCGCGGAGGCGTGAAGACCGACACGCGAGTCCCGCTCTCGCGGCCGTACATAGACGAGCGCGACGAAGAGCTCGTTCTCGACGTGCTCCGCTCCGGGCGGCTCTCGCTCGGCCCGGCGATCGACCGCTTCGAGGAGCTCTTCGCCGAGCGAGTGGGTGCGCCGTACGCCGCGGCCGTCTCGAGCGGTACGGCTGGTCTGCACATGCTCTGCCACATCGCCGGCGTCGAGGAGGGCGACGAGGTGATTACGTCACCGGTTTCCTTCGTCGCAACCGCGAACTGCTTCATCTTCGAGGGCGGCCGTCCGGTCTTTGCCGACGTCGATCCACAGACCCTCAATCTCGATCCAGCGGCAGTCGAGGCCGCGATCACAGACCGGACGAAGGGCATCGTCGCCGTCGACATGTTCGGCTACCCCTGCGAGCTGGACGCGCTGCGCGGTATCGCGGAACGCCACGGCCTCTTCCTCATCGACGACTCGTGTGAGGCGCTCGGCGCTGAGTACAAGGGCGCGCCCGTCGGCGCGCATGGCATCTCCGGCGCGTTCGGCTTCTATCCGAACAAGCAGATCACGACGGGCGAGGGCGGGATCGTCACGACGCATTCCGAGGAGGAATGGGAGCTGGTGAAGAGCCTCCGCAACCAGGGGCGCTCGTACGACTCGCGCTGGTTCCACCACGTCCGGCTCGGGTTCAACTACCGGATCACGGATCTTCAGGCAGCGCTCGGGATCGGACAGCTGGAGAAGCTCGACCGTCTGCTCGCGATGCGCGCCGAGGTCGCGGCCCGGTACGGCGACCTGCTCGACCGCGTTGACGGAGTCGAGCCGCCGCTAGCCGACGACGCCGACCACCGCCGCTCGTGGTTCGTCTACGTCGTCAAGGCGGCGCCGGGAGTCGACCGCGACGCGGTGCTGGAGCGGCTTGGGTCCCAGGGCATCGAGGCCGGCTTATACGTCCCGGCCGTTCACCTCCAGCCGTATATGCGCGAGCGCTACGGCTTCGCCGAAGGGATGTGTCCGGTCGCCGAGGATGCCTGCTCGCGCACCCTAGCCCTCCCGTTCTTCCCGCAGCTCGAAGCTGGCGACCAGGAGCGCGTCGTCGATAGCCTGCGGGCCGCGATCGCCTGACACGCGTTTGGCCGCCGGCGCTCCGGGGCACGATCTCAACGGGATGCTCGGCGTCGAGACCCTGGCCAGCGAGGACCGCTCACCGGCCGGCGTTTACGTCCCCGCGATGCTCGCCGGCGTCGGCGCTGCAGTCGCCGGAGGCGTCGCCTGGGGTCTCATCGTCAAGTGGACGGACTACGAGATCGGCTTCGCCGCGTGGGGCATCGGCTTTTTCACGGGCATTGCCGTCCTGTGGGCGACTCGCGGTACGCGGGGCCTGCCTTTCCAGGCGATCGCCGTCGTGTGCGCTTTGCTCGGCATCCTGATCGGGAAGTACCTGGGCTTTGCCTGGATCGTCCAGGAGGTCGCGGACCAGCAGACCGGCGGCGCCGCGAGCGTCCCGGTCCTCTCGGGCGACACAGTTGACCTCTTCCGGGACGAGCTCGGCCTCGTGTTCGACTGGATCGACCTGCTCTGGGCCGGCCTCGCCGTCTATACGGCCTGGCGCACACTCCAGCCCGAACAGCCGAAGCCCGTCGAGGCGCAGAACGAGGTGGAGCGGCCCGCCTAGCCGGGCCCGAGGCCATAATCCGCCCCATGGCAGATGGCGCCGGGCGGATGATTTTTCTCGGCTTCGGGAAGTACGCGCGCGCCGACAAGATCTACGCGGTTGAGCCGATCGTTGGCAAGGACCGGGGCGGAGGGCACCGCACGCGCGTCTGGATCGAGGGCGTGCCGGATCCGATCATCGCGTCCCGCACCGAGCGGACGATCCTCCACGACATGGGTCAGGAAGCCGCAATGGGCGCGCCGATCATCGACGAAGCGATCAAGCTCGCGGAGCGGATCGTCGCCGACGCTGACAAGGGCCGCGTCGATCTCAACGACCTCGGTCGCCGCGCCCGCCGTCTCCTCGAGAAGACCTCTCGCCCCGGCGAGGGCGACAAGCTCTTCTAAGGCGCCGCTTGCGGTGCCGTCGTCAGGATGCGCGGGCTCTGCCTGCGCATCCGTCTGAAATGACCGGTCGACGCGCTCGAATCAATCCCTGCCGCCGTAGGCGCCGCTTGCGGTGCCGTCGTCAGGATGCGCGGGCTCTGCCTGCGCATCCCTCTGAAATGACCGGTCGACGCGCTCGAATAAATCACCGCCGCCGTAGGCGCCGCTTGCGGTGCCGTCGTCAGATGCGCGGGCTCTGCCTGCGCATCCGTCTGAAATGACCGGTCGACGCGCTCGAATAAATCACTGCCGCTGTCGGCGTGGCTGATCGGTTCGGCCCCCCGGTAGAGGACCCTGCCGGCGAAACCGAGCGCCCGGGCCGTCTCGCCTTCATTCGGCGGATGGCGATCGATCTCACTCCGCTTCGCCGCTCGCGCGATTTCCGCCGCCTCTGGTTCGGGAACGCGATCTCTCTGCTCGGCAGCATGCTGACGACGGTCGCGATCCCGTATCAGGTCTTCCAGCTGACAGGATCGACGTTCGCGGTCGGGCTGCTCGGGATCGCCGCACTGGTTCCGCTGCTGACGGTGTCGCTCCTCGGCGGCGCAATCGCCGACGCGTTCGATCGCCGGGTGCTGCTCATCGTCTCCGACCTCGGCCTGGCCGCGATCTCTGCGCTGCTCGTCGTGAATGCGGCCATTGCGCACCCGCGAGTCTGGGCGCTGTATGCGGCAGAGGCGCTGGGCACTGCGTTCTACGCGATTCAGCGACCCGCGATGGACGCCCTCGTTCCGCGACTCGTCGGCGAAGACCAGATCGCGTCGGCGGCAGCCGTTCAGGGCATCTACTCGTCGTTCGGCCACGTCGGCGGCCCTGCCGTGGGCGGAATCCTAATCGCATCGTCGGGGCTGACCGCTACCTACGCGGTCGACGTTGGTACGTTCGCGGCGTCGCTCGTTGCCGCGCTGTTGCTGCCGGCCTTGCCGCCGATCGGGGCCGTCGAGCGGCCCGGCCTGCGGTCGATCGCCGAAGGCTTTCGATTCGTCCGCCAGAAGCCGGAGCTCCAGGGGATCTTCGCCGTCGACACGGTGGCGATGGTCTTCGGGATGCCGAGCGCCCTCTTCCCGGCCTTCGGCGTGCATTTCGGCGGCGGCGCTCGCACGGTTGGGTTTCTCTATGCAGCGCCCTATGCCGGGGCGTTGATCGCGACGCTGCTGTCGGGCTGGATCACGCGCGCGAGGCGTCAGGGCCTCGGCGTCTGCGTCGCGGCATCCGTGTGGGGCGCAGCGATCGTCGGTTTCGGCTTGTCGCCCAGCCTCTGGCCTGCGCTGCTCTTCCTCGCCCTGGCCGGAGCCGCTGACGACTGGAGTGCCATTCTCCGCTCGACGATCTTGCTCACCGTCACTCCCGACTCGATGCGCGGGCGGCTCTCGGGAATCGAGCTCGCCCAGGTAGCGAGCGCGCCGAGCCTGGGCAACGTCGAGGCCGGCGCCCTGGCCTCGCTCACCAGCCTTCGCTTCTCGGTCGTCTCGGGCGGCTTGGCCTGCATCGCCGGCTGTTGGCTGTTCGTCGCCGCTGTGCCCGCGCTCCTCCGCTACGACGCGCAACGGGCACCCGAATGAAGCTGCGCAAGAGCTTCTTCGCCCGCAGTGTGCACGAAGTCGCGCCTGAGCTCGTCGGCGCGACGCTCCTTGTCGACGGGATCGGCGGACGCATCGTCGAGGTCGAGGCGTACGACCACGAGGATCCCGCGGCGCACGGCTATCGCGGCCGGACTGCGCGCAACGCCTCGATGTTCGGCCCGCCCGGCCACGCGTACGTCTACCGCTCGTACGGGGTCCACTGGTGCCTGAACCTCGTCTGCGAGGAGGAAGGGGCGGCAAGCGCCGTCCTCCTCCGCGCGCTCGAGCCGACACACGGGCTCGACATCATGCGGGCGCGGCGCAACGTCGTCGAGCCACGACTGCTCTGTGCCGGCCCGGGCCGGCTCTGCCAGGCGCTCGGCGTCACGCGGGAGCACGACGGGCTGCCGCTCGACGGGCCGCCATTCGAGCTCTTCGGGCGGGACGCGGGGGTCGAGGTCGTCGCCGTCCCGCGGATCGGGATCACGCAGGCTGTGGAGCGCCTTTGGCGCTACGGCGAAGCGAGCTCGAGGTTCGTGAGCAGACCGCTCACGCGGCGACGGCGATCCTGACAAGCATCCCCGGCGCCGCGGCTACGCCCGGGCGTGGCGCCTGGAAGACGACACGGCCAGGTCGCCCCTTTGAGGCCTTCGACACCGCGAACCGCAGCCCGCGCCGCGTGAGCTTCCGCTGCGCGCGCACGAGCGGCAACCCGACGATCTTCGGCACCACGCCGTGGGTGGGCCTCGCGAGCACCAGCGTTACCTTGTCGTAGGCGGAAAGCCGGCCGCGCGCCGGGATCTGGCCGAGGACGACGTCGAGCCGCTGCCGGGGTGCCGCCGGCTTGTAGATGATCGCGGGGGTGAGCGGCTGTCCCGCGAGCCGCGCGCGCGCGTCCTGGACGGTCTGCCCGACGACATCCGGGACCTCGACCTCGTTCGGCTTGCAGTCAGCTCTCCTCCGCGGCTCCCGGCCGCTGAAGAAGACGACCTGCTTCGGCGCATGGCAGTTGCCGTTGTCCAGCCGGAGCTGTCCGTCACGGAAGACGACGAGCTCCGGCGAGCCGTACGGGGGATTCGGTGAGGGGAAGGACTCCGGATCGTCTTCGAGGTAAGGCAGCGCCGCCTCCATGAAGGTCCTCCAGATCTCGGCGGGGTACGTGCCGCCGGCAACCGGGCCGCCGTGGTACTCGGTCTGCATCGGGCGCAACTCGCGTGGATAGCCGACCCAGACCGCGGCCGCGAGCTGCGGCGTGTAGCCGACGAACCACGCGTCGCCGTAGTTCTCGGTCGTCCCCGTCTTTCCGGCCGCCGGTCGGTCTGAAAGCGCGGCGCGATGCCCGGTGCCCTCCGTGATCACCTTCTGCAGAATCGAGTTAAGGATCGCGTCGTCGTTCGAATCGAGGACGCGGCGCGCCACCGGCTCGTTCTTGTCCCCGTTGACGGAGATCACAGCTCTAGGCACGTCCTTGAAGATCGACCCGTCGATCCGCTGGCCGCCGTTGGCGAATGTCGAGAACGCCCGCGCCATCTCGAGCGGGTTCGTCGCCTCCGCGCCGAGGCCGATCGCGAAGTAGCTGTTCAGCCGGCTGTGGATGCCGGCGTTCCGCGCCAGGCGGGCGACGTTGCGGGGGCCGACGAGCTGGGTGAGCTGCGCGTAGACCGAGTTGTCCGAGTGCACCGTCGCCGACTCGAGGTCGATCGAGCCGAGGTACTCGTCCTCGTAGTTGCTCACCTGCCAGAGCTTGTCGCCCAGGGGGATGACGACCGGCTCTGAGACGAAGCGCGTCGCCGGCGAGATCCCCTCTTCGAGCGCGGTCGCAAGCACGAAGGGCTTGAAGGCGGAGCCCGGCTGCCGCTCGCCCTGCACGGCAAGGTTGAACTGGCTCTCGCGGAAGTTCGAGCCGCCGACCATGGCGAGGATCTCGCCGTTTCTGGGATCGATCGCCACGAGCGCGGCCTGGGGCCCGTCGGGGTTCGAGAGCAGCTTCGCGATCGCGCCGCGGGCAATTCGCTGGAGCCCGAGGTCGATCGTCGTCTGCACGCGCAGGCCGCTGCCGAAAACCGTGCCCGAGTGATACCTGTCGATCAGCTGCTGCTTGACGTAGTTGACGAAGTACGGGGCGGGGCCCTCGGTGTCCGGGAGCTTGACCTTGTCCGGAGAGGGGAGCGCAGCGCTGCGCGCGGAGTCGTATTGCTTCGGCGTGATCGCGCCCTGCCCGAGCATCTGGTCGAGGACGGCCCGCCGCCGTTGCCTGGCGGCCCGGGGGTTCGCAACGGGGTCGTAGCGCGAAGGGTCGGCGGGGATTCCGGCGAGCAAGGCGGCCTCAGGGAGCGTCAGCTTGACAGCATGCTCGTGGAAGTAGGTGAGCGCGGCCTGCTCGATGCCGTACGCGCCGTTCCCGAAGTAGATGGTGTTGAGGTAGGCCGTCAGGATCCTGTCCTTCTTCCAGCGCTGCTCCAGCTGCCACGCGAGTGCCGCCTCCTTGAGCTTGCGCGCGATCGAGCGGTTGTCCTTGATGTAGGCGTTCTTGATGAACTGCTGCGTGATCGTCGAGCCCCCCTGGACGACCGACTTGTTGCGCACGTCCGCCCAGAACGCGCGCCCGATCGCGTGGAGATCGACCCCGCGATGCTCGTAGAAGCGCTTGTCCTCGATGGCGACGATCGCCTGCTTCATGGTGTCCGAGATCCGGTCCGGCTTGACGAGGACCCGGCTCTGCGAGCCGCGGAGAACCGCGAGGATGTGGTGGCGCGTCCGGTCGTAGATGTAGCCGTCGACCTCAACTTTGTCCTGCCGCGAGGGCTCGAGCTCGGGTATGTGGCTCGCGATCGCCGTCATCAGGCCGAACGTGAACGAGGCGAGCGACAGCACGCCGAGCATCGCGATGAGCGCGAGGAGGCGGAGCTTGCGGATGCGGCGCCCGTTCTTCCGCGCCGGCCGGGGTCTTCGGCGAAGACGCAAGACCGCGGGAGTCTAGTTGGCCGGTCGGTACGGCCGGTCGGTAACGCTGCCGTGTCGTTGCGAGTCGGCCCCACTACACTCGGCTGATGGCCGTCGCCGACCTCATCCGCAACGCTGTCCACGTCGCGCCGGAGGGCGAGCTCGAGCGCAAGCTTGCAATCGGCCGGCCGCTGCGGGTGAAGCTCGGGATCGACGTCACCACACCGGACGTCACGCTCGGCCACGGCGTCCCGCTGCAACGCATGGCCGCCTTCCAGCGCGAGGGCCACGTGGGCGTCCTCATCGTCGGCGACTACACGACTCGCATCGGCGACCCCTCTGGCCGGTCCGCGACGCGGCCGATCCTCTCCGCGGACGAGATCGACCGGAACGCGCAGCGCTACTTCGAGCAGGCGACGACGATCCTCGACCCCGGCCGAACCGAGCTCCGCTTCAACAGCGAGTGGCTCGGGAAGCTCGACTACGCCGAGATCGTCCGCCTGACCCGAACGGCCACCGTCGCCCGCATCCTCGAGCGTGACGACTTCGCAAAGCGCTTCGCGGAGCAGGCGCCGATCTCGGTCTCCGAGCTCCTCTACCCGATCATGCAGGGCTACGACTCGGTCGCGGTGGAGGCCGACGTCGAGCTCGGGGGAACCGACCAGCTCTACAACCTGCTGATGGGCCGCGACGTGATGCAAGCGTACGAGCTCGACCCGCAGGTCGCAGTGACGGTCGAGCTCCTTCTCTCCTGGGACGAGACGCTGATGAGCCAGTCGAAGGGAAACTACATAGGGCTTGCCGAGGCACCGGAGGAGCAGTTCGGGAAGACGATGCGGATTCCCGACTCGGTGTTGCCGCAGTGGTACCGCCTCGTCATGGAGTCGGCCGACGACCCGCTCGCGGTCGACCCGATGGAGGCGAAGCTCGAGCTCGCGCGCTTCATCGTCGCGCGCGCGCACGGAGAGGAGGCGGCGCGCCGCGCCGAGGAGCACTTCACCCGGGTCGTCCGCGAAAGGAAGGCTCCCGAGGATGTCCCCGAGGTCGCCTTGCCCGCGGACGGAAGCGTGCACCTGCCGGCCCTGCTCGTCGAGCATCTGAAGATCGGCTCGACGAGCGAGGCACGGCGGCTGATCGCCCAGGGCGGCGTGAAGGTAAACGGCGAGGTCGTCAGCGATCTTGACCTGCCCCGAGAGGTGCTCGCAGGCGCCCTCGTCCAGGCCGGAAAGCGCCGGTTCATGCGCCTTCGCGCGCTTGACAGCTAGGGGGCCGCTGGTACTATTCCCGGGCCGCCTCAACGGGGCGGCGTAGGAACGTCCCGTAACTCGACACTGGAGCGCCTTCGGACGCAATCGGATACGACGGAAGTAGCCGAGAACTCTGGAGGCCTCTGGCGCGAGCCGGAGGCTTTTTTACGTCCCCCGCGGCAACGGTCTTTGAAAACTCAACAGCGTGATACGTCGAGAACCTCGCGCCTCGAACAGGGGTGCGGGGGCTAACTCGTCAACGCCCTCATCGAGGGTGCTGACTTTGAGCACAAGCTCATCCTGAATCAGCTGTCTAGCCGGCTATGGCGGGCGAAGCCCGTCCGGCCGACGTGACAACAGATCTTCACGGAGAGTTTGATCCTGGCTCAGGACGAACGCTGGCGGCGCGCTTAACACATGCAAGTCGAGCGATAACCAGGGCTTCGGCCCTGGGGACAGCGGCGAACGGGTGAGTAACACGTGGGTAATCTGCCCTCGGCACCGGGATAGCCCGGGGAAACCCGGATTAATACCGGATAGCCTCTCGAGCTCTCGGGCTCGTGAGAAAAGATGGCTTCGGCTTTCGGCTGAGGAGGAGCCTGCGGCGGATTAGCTTGTTGGCGGGGTAACGGCCCACCAAGGCGACGATCCGTAGCTGGTCTGAGAGGACGATCAGCCACACTGGGACTGAGACACGGCCCAGACTCCTACGGGAGGCAGCAGTGGGGAATCTTGCGCA
>WNGA01000440.1_pt1 | contig 62063 bp, 59 predicted proteins | sample 5400061 | NCBI WGS metagenome assembly WNGA01 (sample SAMN13153366, study PRJNA577476) | soil metagenome | isolation source: 100 cm soil or saprolite under grassland replicate 2 | place: USA:California | collected 2016-06-15
GGGGGGACGAAAACCGAGTCCGGACAAATGAAGGTCGCTCCATCCAAAGCGCCCCCCAAAGGAGCGCCAACTAGCGCCGAAGTGCCGTCGAAAGCCACACCCCCGCCGGTTGCGCCGTCACCTGCTCCCAGCAAAGCAGCCGCGAAAGCGCCCGCATCGGCACCGGGCCCGGATCGCTGGCAAGTGATGGCCGAAGCGATGACGCAATGCGCTCAGGCACCGTTTTTCTCGCGCATCGCCTGCCAGCAGCGGACGCGGAACCGCTACTGCGAAGGTTATTGGGGCCAGGTCGCGCAATGCCCGAGCGAGCCGACCAAGGATCACGGCCAGTAGCCGTTGCCAACGATGCCGGCCGCTCGCGCAGCGGCCGCCTGCAGCCCTTTGCGTTGTAGCGCCCGCCGCGGCATTCGGACGGCGGCCAAGTTCGCTAACGCATTGGAGTCGGAGCGGTCATGAAGCCGTTGCAGATTCGCTGCATCCCGTTCGGCGCATTGGCGTTGATAGCTTGCCTGACGGCGATCGGCGCGCCGAAGCTCGGCGATCCGCCCGAAGCGAAGGACCTGGCGCTTGTCGGTTACCACGACCTGCAGGCGCGCAGCGCCTACCAGCCACTCATACGCGAACAGAATGGCCGCTGGATTCTCTACGTCGGCCATCACGGCGGCACCGAAAGCGCGCCCAAGCCGGTCAATCCGCTAAGTGGTAACGCCGAATTCAATGGCACGTCGATCCTCGACGTCACCGACCCGCGCGCGCCGCGCTTGCTCGCGCATATCGCCGGCGACGAAGGCCTGGGCGAAGCCGGTGGCGCGCAGATGGTGCGAGTCTGCTCCGGCAAGGAGCTGCCGCACGGCGGCCCGGCCAAGTTCTATCTCTTGCGTCCGTTCGGCAATGCATGGCAGGAGACCGGACAGCAGCCTGGCGCCACCGGCGACGTGCCGGTGGAATTGCACGGTCCCATTTCGACCGGACCGGCGGGCAATCGCGTCTACTTCGGCTACGGCACGAACAAGGCTGGCATGGTCCAGATCGTCGATCGCAAGAAGTTGCTCGAAGGTCCGCCGGAGCCGACGACCGCGAACCTGCTTTACCCGGAAGTCGGGCGGTTGGTGCTGCCGCCCAACGTGGGCGCACATACCGCGTTCCCTCTGCTCAAGATGGATGTTGCGGAATTCGGACACGATAAAGACGGCGGCACGCGCGATTTCATCGCCGTCGTCGACGAGTCCTTGGTTAACGAATGCCAGGAAGCGCGGCAGATGCTCTGGATCGCCGACATCACTACCGAATCGCGGCCGTTCGGCGTGGCGAGCTTCACCGTGCCCGAGGCAAGCGGCGATTTCTGCACGCGCGGCGGGCGGTTCGGAACGCACTCCTCGAACGAAAACTTCACGCCGATCTATTACCGCCGCATCCTGTTTCTCGCGCATTTCAACGCCGGCGTGCGCGCGGTCGACGTTCGCGATCCGTATCACCCGCGCGAGGTCGCGTATTTCATTCCATCGATCACCGCGAAGACGGAGCCACGCTGCGTCAAGATCGGTGAAGCCGACCGCTGCAAGCTGGCGATACAAACCAACAATGTCGAGGTCGATGATCGCGGCTACATCTACGCGGTCGACCGGGCCAATACCGGCTTGCACATCCTCGAGCTGACCGGCGAGGCGCGCAAGATCGCGGCTTTCCAGCGCTGAGGAGCGCTTAGGCTCTGTCGCGCCGCGATTGCGGCATGCGGCTTGCTTGTCGTCCGCAAGACGGATGCAAGAGACCGCGCATAGCGAGCGGCCTATGCCGCTATCATGGAAGGGAAAACAGGCCGTCCGTGACCGGGCGAACCCAGTCGCCATCTCGAGGAGAAGGGCCGGATGAAGTGCCGCATTTGCGCCAGCGAGTGCCCGCCAGGGGCAAAGGTCTGCGGCGATTGTGCGGCCGCGCGCAAGCGCGCGTTCGCGGCCACCGTCACACAGCCGCTGCTCGCAGCCATGGGCGCTCCGAGCGTGAGCCAACCGCGGTTTGCACCGCGTCCGGCTCAACGCAAACTCGTAAGCAGGTTCGCATCTTCTTCTGCCACGCGATCGGAAACCCCGGTTGCGCCATCGACCGCGGACCACGGCACGGCACCTGGGCGCGTCAGCTTGAAGTGGCTTCTGCTCGGGGTCGCGATGGCAACGACGATCGTCTTCGTCGTGATCAGGATCCTGGCATCGGGCCAGGCTGCCGACAGTGGCGAGATCGCGGCGGATGCGGCAAGCGAGACGACGGCGTTGTTTGCGGCGCGCGATGCTGCGCCCGCCGTCGAAGCGCCCCGGGAGACGGCGCAGAATCAGCCCGTTGCCGCCGGCACCGGCGTTGCGCCGCCCGACGCCAAGACCGATGCGCACGTTGCGCTCAAGAACGCGGCGCCCAAGGCGGGAGGACGCAAGGCCGCCGGCAAGGTCGAAGCCGCGACCGATGCGTCGCTCGAGCCGTCGCCGAAGATCGAGCCCGCGACGGCCGCGCCTCGCCGCGCGCCGACACGCGTTGCCGAAGCCCCGCGGGACCCTTGGCAGGCGATGAACGAGGGGTTGTCGCGTTGCGCACGCGAAGACTTCTTGAACCGTATCGCTTGCGAGCAGCGGGTACGCGTGCAGTACTGCCCGAACTATTGGGGATTGGTCCCGCAGTGTGCAATAGGCCGGACGACGGACCACGGCCAATAGCAGGCTGATGCAGAACTGCTGCGCGGGCCGGCTGCTTTGTTGTGTCCTCGCTCGGCGCTCGCCGTACTTATTCTGTACTGTCTCGCGCCTCGCTGCGGGCCGCCTCGCATCCGGCCCTGCTCGCGACGTTCTGCATCACCCTGCCGCACGCTAACGGACGCCGTATCGTGCCCACCTAACCGCGGCCGACAAACGGCATCTTCGTTGCCATCACCGTCAAAAACTGCACGTTCACGTCGAGGGGCAGACTCGCCATGTAACACACCGCGCTCGCGACGTGCTCTACGTCCATCAACGGCTCGACCGCGATCGAGCCATTGGCCTGCGGGACGCCTTTCGCCATCCTCGCGGCCAGATCCGTCGCAGCGTTGCCGATGTCGATCTGCCCGCAGGCGATGTCGTACTTGCGCCCGTCGAGCGAGGCCGACTTGGTAATCCCTGTGATAGCGTGCTTGGTCGCCGTATAGGGAATGGAATTGGGCCGGGGAGCGTGCGCGGAAATCGAGCCGTTGTTGATGATGCGGCCGCCGCGCGGGTCTTGGCTCTTCATGAGTCGGAATGCCTCCTGCACGCATAGAAACGTGCCGGTCAGGTTGATGTCGACGACAGTCTTCCACTGCTCGTAGGTCAGATCTTCGAGGTTGATGCCCGGCGCGCCGACGCCTGCGTTGTTGAACAGCAGATCGAGGCGGCCGAAGGTTTCCTTCGTTTTCGCGAACAGCGCGCGCACCGAAGCCGCATCGCTGACATCGGTCGCGACCGCGAGCGCGCTACCCGGTCCTGCGCCGGCCTCGACCACGACTTGATCCAGCGGTTCCTTGCGCCGTCCTGCCAGTGCGACGCGATAACCCTCACGCAGCAGCGCGAGCGCGACGGCCTTGCCGATCCCTGTCCCGGCTCCCGTGACGATGGCGATCTTGTCGTGTGTGGCCATGGACGATCACTCCTCGATGCAGTTGAAAATCTGGAATCTTTCGAAAGAGCAGGCGTCAGCGCGTGAGGAAACCGTGCTTGCCGAACTGGCGCAAGTATTCATCGATGCGCTGCTCGCGAGCGATGGCGTCGGAAGCGGGCAGGACATCCGCCATGGCTGTGGCAATTTCCGTGCGCGTGCGACTGCCGTCGAGCAGCGTGAGCAGGCGCAGCGCGGCCTGATCGTGCACTTGGATCGTCTCGTGCCACAGATTGGTCACCCAGACTCCGCGCCTGGCTTGCCAGCGGGAGACGACGCTCGCCACTGGCCGCTCTCCGGCGAGCGATACGAGCGTAGGCGGATGCAGCTGTAGCATGAGCAAGCCCATCAGGCAAGCGTCGGCGATGATCGCTTCGACCGAGCGCGGCGAAGCCGCGCCGACGGAGGTCGGAGGCCATAGCAATCGCTCCTCGATCTCGGCCAGCGACACCGTTTGCGGTGCGATCGCGATGAGCCATTCGAACAAGGCGCGCAGCGCTTGCGCCTCGGGGCCGGCCGGCGCGTCCAGTTGGCCGGGATCGATCAGCGGTTTACCAGCGGCTGCGGCACGCAACAGCGCCGTGGATGCCGCAATCTGCATCGATGCGAGACGCTCCGGCGCCAGCTGAAAACCTGTCGCCGATTTGGCACGGCAAAGCAAGCTTTGTCGAAACCGCCGCAGGTGCGCGAAATCGAGATACTGCTCGAGCTCGAGGCGATCGAGCCCTGTGAGCAGCCGCTGCATCGATGGCGCGACGCCGACAGGGATCGTCACCCGTAGCCGCGCCTCGGATACGAACTCGAGGCCGTGACGGCCGGCGTGAGCGACGAATTCGCGAAAGTAGACCGGGTCGTTGGGTTCGGCGAGATCGTCGTGATAGAGCACGCAGTCCGGTACCTGCGCGACCCGTTTGAACTCGGCGCGAAGCAGCGCATCGGTCTTGTCCTGCGTGATGCCGGGTTCCGCGAGGGCGACGGCAAGCTCCCGCGCCCGGTCCAGCCGCGCCTGTGCACCTTCGACGCGCTCGATGTGGAGGCGCAAGACCTCCCAAACCGCCTGCCGCACGTGACAGCCGGGGTAGACGTTATAGCTGACGAACATGACCCCGTTCGGCTTGAGCCTCCGTGCTGCCAGGGCAAACATAGCATCGCGCACCCGCGCCGGAACCCACGAGTAGAGTCCGTGCGCAATCATGTAGTCGAAGTCACCGAACGCTTCCGGCAGCTCGCTCAAGTCTCCCGTTACAAACGTGACGTTGGCGAGCCCCAGCTCGGCGGCGGCCTGCCGCGCCGCGGCGATGGCGCGCGGCGAAAGATCGCAACCGACGAACTGGCCATCGGGCAGGCTTGCCGCCATGGGCAGCAGATTGGCTCCGTCGTTGCAGCCGAGCTCGAGGACGCGGCAGGTCGCGACGCTTGGCGGTGCGAGACCGAACAACGTGGCGACGACGGCCATGCGATCGGGATGCGAGAGTGCGTTCGGCTGCCCCTCGTACGCGACGGCGTCGTACTTCTCGGCCAACGCCGCGTTGGTCGTGCGCTCGCTCAAGTGCATTTCCGGAAGATGCTCGCTGGCGGCATGCGGCAGCGGGATAGGCGCGGGCATCGAATCGATGGCTATCGTCTTCCGGCGAGGTGGTCGGGTCCGAAAGCGCCCGGCAACAGCTCGGTAAGCGTGTAGCGGCGCTCTGCGGTCGCGTCGTCAGTGCAACAGACGACTAGCGCATCGGGGCCGAACTCGTGAATGACCTGGCGGCACGCACCGCATGGCGGGGCTGGGGCCGGGGTCGGCGTATAGACGACGACCACCTCGATCCTGCGCGCGCCCTGCGCGATCGCCTGAAATATCGCATTGCGTTCGGCGCAGATGGTGAGCCCGAACGAAGCGTTCTCGACATTCGCGCCGGCATAAATCTCGCCGTTAGACCCAAGAACCGCGGCGCCCACCGGAAAGCTGCTATACGGCGCGTAGGCGTGCGCCGCAGCTTCCCGTGCGCGCCGCTTGAGCTCATCGAGGGTTGGCGTGGGAATTGTCATGGTCGACACGATTGGGCGGCGCCATTGTACCGGCGGCGCGACCGCCGGCGGGGACTGGCGCTTGTCGGACGAATTCTGAGTACCTTGTAAGACGCCGTCTTTTTTACGCGCCGGCACCGCTGCGACGCAAGTCGCCCGGGCGCGAGGTGGTAGATTTAGCCGTAACGCGCAACGCTAGGGATTGCGTTTGTGCGTCAACTTCCATCAAGGAGGCACAATGAACAGGCGTAATGCGTTGGTCGGCGCGATGGCCGCGATCGCCGCCATGGCTATGCCGATGACGGGCCTTGCCGCGCGGGTGGTTATCGTCGATGTCGCTCCGCCGCCCCCGCGCGAGGAGGTCGTGGTGACCCGCACCGGTTATGTCTGGGTGCCTGGGTATTGGCACTGGGATCGCGGTCGTCACGTTTGGGTAAAGGGACACTTGGTTCGCGCGCGCCGCGGTTACCATTGGTCTGCCCATCGCTGGGAAGAGCGCGACAAGCGCTGGCGTTTTGAAGTCGGGCGCTGGGACCGGGACTAGGCCCGCGCCGCATCGGTAACTCACAACGGCCGCCCGACCGACGCGGTGTTGGTCGAGCGGCTTTTTTCTCGTCTTCGCGTCCAGTCGAAGCCGGGGCGTGAATATTCACGCGTCGCCCCGATTGATTTTCCGCCCCGCTTCTTGTTTACTACAGCGCCAGATAGGTAGGGAAGGGATTGTGCTATGCCCGCAGATTCCCGCAAACCGCCCCGTGTACCGCTGAAGGGCAGCAAGAAGGCGGCGTTCACCACCGGCAAGCGCGTCGGCCCTGCGCGCAAGGAAGAAGAGGTCACCGTCACGCTGCGTCTGCGCCGCAGGTCGCCGCTCGCGTCGCCCTGCACCACGGCTGATTTCCGGATGCTTGACTACGACGAGTTCCGGGCGCTGCACGGCGCCGATCCAGGCGACGTGGCGAAGGTCGAGGCGTTCGCGCACGCGCACGGGCTCGACGTGCCGCGCGTGAGCCTTGCGCAGCGGGCCGTCGATCTCGCCGGGACCGTCGAGGCGATGGAGCAGGCGTTCGGTGTCAAGCTCGAACGCTACACCGAGCGCGGGCGCTCGTTCCGCATCCGCACCGGCGAGATCAAGATCCCCGCCGATCTGGCCGGCATCGTCGAGGGCGTGTTCGGGCTCGATAACCGGCCGCGCGTGCAGCCACATTTCCGCATCGCCAAGAGCGCGAGCGGCAAAGTCAAGGCGCGCGCGACCGTCAAGGGATTCACGCCGCTCGAGGTCGCCACGCTGTACGCATTTCCCAAGGGCGTCGATGGCAAGGGCCAGACGATCGCGATTCTCGAGTTCGGCGGCGGCTATCGCGTCGCCGACCTGAACAAATATTTCGCGAAGCTGGGCATCAAGGCGCCCAAGGTCATCGCGGTTTCGGTCGGCGCCGCGCACAACGCGCCGACCGGCAACCCTGACAGCGCCGATGCTGAAGTCGTGCTCGATATCGAAGTCGCCGGGGCGGTGGCCCCGGGCGCACAAATCGTCGTGTACTTTGCGCCGAATACTGACGACGGCTTCATCAACGCGCTTTACGCCGCGGTCCACGATAACCTGCGCCGGCCGTCGATCGTGTCGATCAGCTGGGGCGCGCCGGAAAAGGAGTCGACGCTGCAATCGCTCAAAGACTACGATGCGGCATGCGTCGATGCCGCCGCGCTCGGCATCACCATCTGCGCCGCCGCAGGCGATCACGGATCGAGCGATACCGATCCCCCGGCCAGGCGCGCGAACGTGGACTTCCCGGCGTCGAGCCCGCACGTGCTCGCGTGCGGCGGCACGCATCTCGAGGCAAAGAACGGCGCGATCACTGTCGAGACGGTATGGAACACGCACGACGGCTGGGCGACCGGCGGGGGCGTGAGCGAAGTGTTCAAGCTGCCCGAGTATCAAAAGCAGGCCGGCGTGCCGAAGGCGGCGAATCCTGGCGGCAAGCCCGGCCGCGGCGTGCCCGATGTCGCGGGCAACGGCGACAGCGAGACCGGTTACCGGATTCTGGTCGACGGCGCCGCAGTGGTCGTCGGCGGCACGAGCGCGGTCGCACCCCTGTGGGCCGGGCTGATCGCGCGACTCAACCAGGCCAAGGGAACGCGCCTCGGATTCGTCCACGCCAGGCTTTACGCCGCCGGCGCGGGCAAGGGATTTCGCGACATCGTGCAAGGCGACAACGGTGCCTACAAGGCCAAGGCCGGCTGGGATCCATGCACAGGCCTCGGCAGCCCCGTCGGCGAGGGCTTGCGCCAACAGCTTTAGGTTTCTTAGGAGACCAGTGAATGCAAAACGCGATCGCATTCGCGAATAACGACGTCATCACCATCGCTTGGAGCTACGGCCAAAAGCTGCCGGGCTGCATGGGCTTCGCCGTTTACCGCGTCGATGCGGGCGGTGCCGAGACAGCATTGCCTGCAGTGGCGGTCTTTCCCGGCATGCAGCACAGGAAGGGACAGACGACGGCGGATTGCCCGATCCAGAAGTTCTACTGGAAGGACGTGTACGCGCGTCTCGAGGCCGAGAAGACCGGCAAGCGCAGCTATCGCTATCGCGTCGTGCCGTTGCAAGGAAAACCGGGACACTTGGTCCCCATGAATGTCCCGCAGGTGATCTCGAACGCAGTCGACATAACACCTGTGCTGTCGCAGGGCCTGTCGGCGTTCTTCAATCGCGGCCTCATCTCCACGCAGCGCATATCGCGCGCCCTCAAGGGAAAGCCCGCAAAGGGCGCGCTGCTCGAGCGCGTCGCAAAAGAGACCGATTCGTTGCGCAAGAGCCTCTCGGGCGACATGGTCGGAGCCTTGATGGGGTTTCTCGGTCGCGCCAAAAAAAGCGGTTCGATCTACGCCGCTCTCTACGAGCTCGGCGACGAGCAACTGATCAAGGCGCTCGAAGCTTTGGGCAAGCGGCTACACGTCGTGCTCTCGAATCCCAAAGCAACCGATGCGGAAACCGGCAAGAACACCGACGGCAACAAGAAATCGCGCGCGCGCCTGGCGAAGACTGCCAGTGAGCTCTATAACCGGATGCTGCCGAACAACCAGATCGGCCATAACAAGTTTTTGGTCTATGTAAACGCGCAGAAGAAGCCGGCCGCGGTGCTCTTCGGCTCGACCAACTGGACCTCGACCGGGCTGTGCACACAGACCAACAATACCGTGGTCGTCGACGATGCCGATCTCGCCGCGCGCTATCTCGCGTATTGGAAGAAGCTTGCGGCGGACACCAAGAGCGCCGGGAAGAATCCCAAGGCACTGCAGGCCGCGTCGCTGCGCACGGCAGATGCTACGTCGAAGCATTTCAAGCTTGCCGGCGACGGCCGATGGACGAGCTGGTTCTCGCCGAACACCCCGAAGCTGCGCGGAAGCAACAAGGACAAGGAAAAGCGGCCTCCGGACATGGACGAAGTCGCCGGTCTCATCGCCGGCGCGAAGCATGGCGTGCTTTTCCTCGCTTTCTATCCCGGGTCGCCCAGCATCGCCGACTGGGCTGCGCAGGCGCAGAAACAGGACAAGACGCTGTTCGTGCGCGGCTGCGTGACGCATCCCTCGGCGGCGGAGTCCTTTTACTACGACTTGCACGGCATGACGCCGCTGAAGAAGAAAAAGGGCGTCAAGGCGCCGCCGGGCAAGCAGGACGCTCGCGTCATCGCCGCCAAGGCGCTCGACGCGAAGAGCGCGCCGCCAGGCTGGCTGCGGGAGATACTCAATGCCGGCTTCGCGATTACGCACGATAAGATTCTCGTCGTCGACCCGTTCTCCGATGACTGCGCGGTCGTCACCGGAAGCCACAATCTCGGCCACAAGGCATCGTTCAACAACGACGAGAACCTCGCCGTCGTCCGCGGCAACCGCAAGCTTGCGCGGGCGTACGCAACGCACGTGCTCGACGTCTACGATCACTTCGCCTGGCGCTACATGGTCGAAACCGAGGGTCAGAAAAAGGCCGACCAGTCGCTCAAGCTCGATCCCGAGGCCTGGCAGGGCAAGTACTTCGACGCCCAAGGCAAGGTCAAGGTCGCGCAGCTCAGGTTCTGGCTGTCAGCACTGCCGTAGGCGGCAGGTTCAATCCTGCGGATCCGCTGGCCGGCCGCCATCGCCCGGCAGGCCGGAGATCGATTCACGCGCGGTATCGATCGCGTCGACGCGCGCGAGCTCGCGGAACAGGCGCATCCACAGCGCGGCGACCAGCAAGGTGCCGATGCCGCCGATGACGACCGATGGCACGGTCCCGAACCACGCCGCGGTGACACCGGACTCGAATTCTCCGAGCTGGTTCGAAGCCCCGATGAACATCGAGTTGACCGCGGACACGCGGCCGCGCATCGCATCCGGCGTGCGCAATTGGACGAGCGATTGGCGGACGACGACGCTCACCATGTCGGCCGCGCCGAGCACGACGAGCGCCGAGAGCGACAGCGCGAACGAGCGCGACAATCCGAACACGATGGTCGCGACGCCGAAGATAGCCACTCCGCCGAACATCATCGGTCCGGCGCGCCGCTGCAACGGGTGGTGCGCCAGCCAGACCGCGGTCCCGAGCGCACCGACGGCCGGCGCCGAGCGCAGCAACCCCAGCCCCCACGGCCCGGTGTGCAGGATGTCGCGTGCGTACACTGGGAAGAGTGCCGCCGCGCCACCGAGCAGCACCGCGAAAAGGTCGAGCGAGATCGCGCCGAGAAGCGCACGCTGGCGTCGAATGAAGGCAATTCCGGCGAACACCGTCGCCGGCGTAGGCGGATCGCGGTGCGGGGGTTTGCGCTCGATGCGCAGGCTTGCGCTGAGTCCGCTCGCCACCAGAAACAATGCGGCGCACAGGCCGTAGACGGTTGCCGGTCCGGCGACGTAGAGCAAGCCTCCCAGCGCGGGTCCGAGGACGATCGCCGTCTGCCCTGCGGTCGCGTTCGCCGCCACTGCGCGCGACAGCAGTCGCGCCGGAACGAGCGACGGCAGGACCGTCTGCTGCGTCGGCATTTCGAAGGCCCGCGCCGCTCCGATGACCGCGATCAATGCGAAGATCGCATGCTCGTTGATACGGCCGCTCGCGCTCAACACCGCGAGCACCACGGCTGCGCCGCCCTCGATGAGTTGGCAGAGGGCGACGATGCGACGCCGGTCGTACCGGTCGGCGACGTGACCGACGACGAGCAACAGCACGACCGAAGGCAGGAACTGCGCGAGCCCGACCAAGCCGAGGTCGAACACACTGCCCGTCAGCGCGTAAATTTGCCAGCCGACGGCGACCGCCTGCATCTGGTAGGCGAACACAGCGGCGAGTCGCGCGGCCCAGAAGCGCACGAACGACCTGTGGTCGAGCAACGAAGCGGACGGAGGTGCCAAGCTGTGCAAGGAATACGTAGATGGAAACAAACGCGGACCGCGGCGTCGACCCCGCAGTATAATGATCGGTTAGCCGTTGTCGCCCGCGTTCAGTCCTTCGCCGTGACGGACGCATGATCCGGGATTTGCCAGGAGACTCGTTTGCCGCCGTTGCTGTCGACGCTGCTCGCGCCCAAGTTCATCGTCGTGTACGTGTTCGTCGCGTCGGCGCTGTACGTCCATTTCCGCGGTCGCGTTCGCCACACGTTCGTGCGCCAGCTCAAGGATCACTCGACGATCATGGCGCCGTACAACACCCTCATGTATCTGTTCTCCGCGGTGCCGCCGCGGCCGTTCGTCGACGTGCGCGAGCTGCCTGAGCTCGCGAAGCTGCGCGAGAACTGGCAGGTGATGCGCGACGAAGCGCTCGCGTTGATGGGCGAGGGACAGATCCGCGCCGCAACCGGCCACAACGATCTCGGCTTCAATTCGTTTTTCAAGGAGGGTTGGAAGCGCTTCTACCTCAAATGGTACGGCGCGCCGCTGCCCTCGGCGCAGGCGCTGTGTCCGAAGACGGTGGCACTGGTCGAGTCGCTGCCGTCGGTCAACGCGGCGATGTTCGCGCTGCTGCCGCCGGGCGGAAAGCTCAACCGCCACCGCGACCCGTTCGCAGGGTCGCTGCGCTACCACCTGGGCCTGGTCACGCCCAACTCCGACGACTGCCGCATCTACATCGATGGCGAGGCATACTCCTGGCGCGACGGTCAGGATGTCCTCTTCGACGAGACGTTCATTCACTCCGCCGAGAACAAGACCGACGTCACCCGCATCATCCTGTTCTGCGACGTGGAGCGACCGCTCAGAACACGCTGGATGGCCGCGTTCAATCGCTGGGTCTCGCGCAACATCATTCGAGCGTCGGCTACCCAGAACGTCGAGACCGAGCAGGTCGGCACGTTCAATCGCATCTACGCGCTACTCGGGCGCGGCAGCGATTTCCTCACGCGCTTGAAGCGCAAGAACCGTACGGTGTTCCGGGCGGTCAAGTACGCGCTGATTGCGGGAGTGGTTTACTGGATTTTTGTCGCGTAGCGACCTGTCTTGCTAGAGCCGCTGCGCCGGCACCTTCGACGCCGCATACGCGCCGACCAGCGTAAACGCCGCGAGGACCAGGAACACGATCCGGAACGCGCCGTCGAGGTGCGCGACGATCGCCTCGCGCTGCGCCTCGGGCAGCGTCGCGAGGAACGTTCCGCCGGACTCGGCGATCTGCGGCAGGACCGACGCGAGCAATGCGTCCTCGCCGCCGACCAGCAGGAACAGCACCGCACCGACGATCGCGACGCCCAGCGCACCGCCGATCGAGCGCGACACCGACATCGAAGCGACCGCCGAGCCGAGCGACGCCGTGCCGCCGGCGCTTTGCACGATGATCTGCGTCGGCGGCATCGTCGTGCCGAGCCCGGCGCCGGCGAGCAGCGTCAGCGCCAGCACGACCGGTGTCGGCGCGAAGGTCACGGTCGCGGCCAGCGCGCCGAACGCTACGGTCGACACCGCCAGGCCGCGCTTGGGATACGCCGTCAGCTTCCCGCTGTGTGCGATGCTCCTGCCCGTGAGCGCCGAGGATGCGGCGAGCGACAAGGTGATCGGCAGCAGGAGCAGTCCGGACGCGCCGATTCCGAATCCGCGTCCGAGTTGAAGGTAGAGCGGTAGATAGAGCACGGCTCCGAACAGCGCCGCCGCAAAACATGCGACGACGATATTCGACCGCCAGATCACCGGCGAGGCAAGCAGGCGCACCGGAATGACGGGGTCGGGCGTGCGAATTTCCCAGGCGGCAAGCGCGACGAGGCAGCCGACCGCAAACGCCAGCACCGCGTACAGGCGCCAATCGGTCCAGCCGAAGCGGTTGCCCGCGGAGGAGAGCGCGAACAGCAGCGACAGCGCGCCGGCGGCGAACAGGAGCGTGCCGGGCACGTCGGCACGAAAGCGTGCACCGGCGAGCGGCGGATAATATGGAATGCGCAACGCGAGCACCGCGGCGACCACGCCCAGTGGCAGATTGATGAAAAACACCGCCCGCCAGCTCAAGTGCCCGGTCAGCAATGCTCCGAGCAACGGGCCCAGGGTGCTCGAGGCCGCGAATACGCCCGCGAAATAGCCCTGGAACTGCGCGCGCTGCCGTGGCGGCACGTTCTCGCTGATCAAGGCCTGGGACAGCGTCATCAGACCGCCGCCGCCGAGGCCCTGCAAGGCGCGCGCGAGAATGAGCGCCCACAGCGTCGGCGCGAGCGCGCAGGCGAGCGAGGCGATCGTGAACACGATCAACGCGGCCAGCAGTGTGGCGCGCCGCCCGAAACGATCGCCGATATGACCGTACAGCGGCGCCGCCACCGTCGCCGCCAGCAGGTACGCGACGACGACCCAGGACAGATCCGCGAATCCACCCAGCGAAGCGACGATCGCGGGTAGTGCGCTCGCGAGGATCGTCTGGTCGACCGCGGCCAGGAACATTGCGAACATTACGCCGGGAAAAACGCGCCGAAACGCCGCGCGCAACTCGTCGGGACCGAGCGGCGAAGGCGTCACGCCCGCCTTGGAACGTTCGTCCATACGAATGCAAGGCTCAACGCAACGCCATCGTGCGTTTAAGCGCAGCGCCGGGGCAACGTCGCGCCGGACTCGCCGAGATCCCAGAACAGGCCCGCCATCATCTGCAAGCCTTCGCGCGCGACCGGTCCCAGGAGGTGCTCGTCGGGCGCGTGCTGCGAGCACCCGGGATAGGAATGCGGGATCCAGATCGTCGGCAATCCCAGCACATCCGCGAACGCGTCGTTGGGCAGCGTGCCGCCGAGGTTGGGCAACAACGCGACCCTCTTGCCGGTCGTGCGCTCCATTGACGCGATCACCCACCGCACCCATGGATTATCGGGAGAAAGCCGCGTCGCGGCGTTGCTCTGCTCGACCTCGACTTCGATCATCGGCAAAGCGCGTTCGTCGAAATGCTTGCGCAGGTGCTCACCTACGTGCAACCAGTCGGTGCCGACGACGAAACGCAGCTGGCAGTGCGCGACCGCCGACGGCGGGATCGCATTGACGGGGTGCTCCGGGTTGCCCGCTTTGAACGCCAGCACTTCGAGCGTGTTCCACGCGAACACGCGTTCTGCGGGCGTAAGCCCGGGCTCGCCCCAGCGTTCGTCGATCGCCGGATCTTGAGGATCGCCGCCGATGGAAATATCGTTCAGCGCTTGCCGGACTGCGTCGGGGATGGACGGGGGGCGTAAACCCTCTACGAGCACGACGCCGTCCTTGCTCACGAGGGTCGCGATTTCGTGTGCCAGAATGATTGCGGGATTGGCGAGCAGCCCGCCCCAGTTGCCGGAGTGATGGCCGCCTTCGCGCAAACGCAACGCAAGCTTGAAATTGATCGAGCCGCGCGAGCCCAGGAATACGGTGGGTCGTTCGGCATTGACACGCGGTCCGTCCGAAGAAATCAAAACATCGGCGGCGAGCTCGTCGCGCATTGCAGCGCAGATCGCGTGCAATCCCGGAGAGCCCACTTCCTCACCGGTTTCGACGAGCAGCGTGACGTTGAATCCGAGCCTGCCATCGCGGGAGGCGAGCACGCTCGCGAGCGCACCCAGATTGATCGTATGCTGGCCCTTGTTGTCGGCCGTGCCGCGGCCGTACCAGCGGTCGCCCTCGATGGTGATCGACCAGGGATCGCGCGGCTTGCGCCATTGTGCGTCGTAGCCGCGGACAACATCGCCGTGGCCGTACATGAGAACGGTCGGCAGATCGGCGGCTTCGCGGCGTCGCGCGAGCAGAAACGGTCCGCATCCGGCCGCAGGATTGTCGATCACGCTGCCCGTAAAGCCCAAGCGCTCGGCGGACGGCAGCAGCTCGTCGGCGAGATAGCTGCGAAGCTGCGCGCCGCGCTCCGCTTCCTGGCTCTCGGTCCGGTAGGCGACGCGACGCCCGAGATCCGCGCGAAACGCGCCGGAGTCGAAATAGTCCGCCGCATGCGCGAGCGCTTGCGAACGAGTCAACGCTCGCCTCGTCGTATCGTGCTCAAGGGGATCTGGAATCCTATCGTATCGGGCGCATAGACTATACTGAAGCTCATGGCTGCGTCAGTCCGTTCCGGACTGGACAAGGAGACCCGATGGCGACCGTGACGTCCGCGCTGCTCGCGCTCGCGGCCGCCGCGGCAGCGATCACCTGCGCCGTAGCGGCGCCGACCTATTTCGATGTGTCGCGCGGATCCCATCCGCACGACGTCGCGGCGGCACCGGGATCGGGCGCACCCGTGTATTACACGGCGCAGAGGACAGGCAAGCTCGGCATTCTCGATCCGAAGACCGGCAAGTACGAGGAGGTCGCGCTCGGAGCGCGGTCTGCGCCGCACGGCGTGATCGTGGGTCCCGACGGCGCGCCATGGATCACCGACGGCGGACAGAATGCGATCGTGCGCGTCGATCCGAAAACGCGCGAAGTCAAGGTATGGGCGCTGCCCGCCGATACCGGTTACGCCAACCTCAACACGCTGACCGTCGACAAGAAGGGACGCGTCTGGTTTACCGGGCAGGGCGGCTACTACGGCCGCCTCGATCCCGCGACCTCCGACATGAAAGTGTGGAACGCGCCGCGCGGCAGCGGGCCCTATGGCATTACGACGACGCCTTCGGGAGAGGTCTATTACGCGTCGCTCGCCGGCAATCACATCGCGCGCATCGACGTCGAAACGGGCGCGGCGACAGTGATCGAGCCGCCGACCAAGGCGCAGGGCGCGCGCCGCGTGTGGTCCGATTCGCGCGGTCGCATCTGGGTCAGCTACTGGAATACGGGACAAGTCGGCATGTACGATCCGGCCGGCAAATCCTGGCGCGAGTGGAAATTGCCCGGCAATGCGCATGCGTACTCGGTGTGGGTCGACGATCAGGACAAGGTCTGGCTCACCGACTGGTCGACCAATGCTATCGTCAAGTTCGATCCGGTGACCGAAAAGTTCGAAAGCTTTCCCTCCGATCGCCGCAGCGCGGACGTGCGGCAGATGCTCGGCCGCGCGGGCGAGGCCTGGGGCGCTGAGTCGGGCAACGACCGGCTGGTGATGGTGCCGGCGAAGTAGCGTTGGCAGCAGCGCTGCATCGGGCGTGCCGATGGAGCGCTGAACTGCCTGGCCCGCATGCGCCTCCGCGTCACGCCGTGCCGACGCCTTGTGCCGTCAGACATCGCGCAGGAGCGCGAGAATCGCCTCAAGCACCGGATCGGCCTCGCGCCGCGCCTTGATGTAATCGCTTAGCGCGGCTGCTCAAGCGCAGATTCTCGGCGGCGCGCGCACGGCCCGGCAATCTCGGCGATCGCCACAAAGGCGGCGATTGGCCAGGCTCCCCGAAGCCGCCAATCCCCATTTTTTGGTGCATCGCACATCTCATGCCCGGTGCCATAGGCAGCGGCAATCCTTTTCATCCCAACATGCGATTGGACGGTCGTGGAGACTCTCATCCCGGTCAGAGCTGGCGGTCCTCACCGCTAGGCTTAGGAGCGCCGCAGATCGCGCGCGAACAGGCCGCGGGCTTAATCGAGCACGATCACGTCGATGCATGCTTGCGCCGCGCAAGCATCAGCCGCCCGCGACTCCGGTGACGGATCAATGCGCGCTCACGCCTCGCCCAGTTCGCCCGAAGGCGTCGCAACCGGTCTTGTCTGGATTGCATGGCAAGCTTCTTGCTGAATGCATCTTGCGTTGACCGAGACGCAAAGCGACGAGCCAATGCGGAGGATTGGGACATGCCTGCCAACCAGGGATCAGCGAGTACGGGTTCATCGACGAAATGCGCCCATGCGTCCTGCAAGTGCATGGTCAAGACAGGGCAGCGTTATTGCAGCGACTATTGCGAAAGTACCGCCAAGGCAAACAAGCCAGCGGTCAGCAAATGTGGTTGCGGCCATCCTCCTTGTGCCGGCGGCCGCTAGTTTGCCGTGCGGGCACATGCCTGACCGGCAATAATTTCCGAAGCGTGTAAGCGTTACCTACGCTACGGACGTAGCACTTGGGCGCTCGATGCGGCGAGGCGCCGATGGAAGCGGATAGATACCGGCAACGAAAGAAGGAGCTACACCATGCCAGACAGGAAAACCATGGAACGAGCCGCCGAGGATAAGCGCGAAGGCAAGGCGCCGAGCACGCAGGCGGGAGAATTCGTACGCGAGGAGATGCATCACATCCGCGAAGGCAAGCACGGCGCGCAGTCGACCAAACAGGCGATCGCGATCGGCCTGTCCAAGGCGCGTCGCGCAGGGGTGAAGCTGCCGCCGCCGAAAGAAGGCACCGTCCCGGAAAAGACGCGGAAGAGCGCCAAGCGCGCGCTGGCAGCCGGCGCGCACGGCCCGAAACCGGCGGCCCCGCGCCGCTCGCGCGCGATTACGGCGGCGCTCAAGCGCGAAGGGCACGCGGCCGCTTCGAAGAGTGCGCTCGCACGGCAGGCCAAGTCGGCTGCGCAGAAACGGACCGCCGGTGCGCGGTCCGCGGCCGCGCGCAAAGCGGCCAAGACCAAGGGTCCCTCGCTCCGCAGCGCAGCGGCACGCAAGGCCGCACGGACGCGCGCACGTTCGACCGGTTGAGCGTCGCGCGTTAAGGATTCTGAAACCGGGGACCGGAGGCGCCGTTCCGCCGGGCGCCTGCATATCGCGCGCCCGTACCATGGGTGCGCGCCTGCAACCCGCTATCGCGGGCGCAATTCATCCCCGGCCACGGGCGCAAGCCCGATGGCGCCGCTGACGCCGCGGTCCATGCCGCAGCCTTCGCCGCTTCCCGCCGCGTCAACCCTCGTATTTGAACGATAGCTGGACGCGCGCCCTGTATGCGACGACCTTGCCGCCCTCGACTTTCATGTCGAGCTTCGAAACCTCGGCAATGCGCAGATCGCGCAGCGATTTGCTGGCCGTGGACACTGCGGTCTTGGCCGCATCCTCCCAGGACGTCGTGCTCGTGCCGATCACATCGATGATGCGGTACACGCCGTCGCCGGCGGAGGTTTTTTTGACCATGGTGCTGTCTCCTTTCGAGAGTCCGCTACCGCGGGTTCGAGCCGGCATATCCCGGGGTTTTGCCATCGCGCGCGAGGCGCGGCCGGCGCATGGATAAAAAGTCTACCGCGGCATCGACCGGATCGACACCGGCCCTGCCGCGAGTGGAATGCGCGTTCCGGTATCGACGAGCTTGCCGTTGCGGACCGCGTAGACGGCGAGCGCACGCTCGACGTCCATCTGCAGCAGAATCTGCTTGCCGTCCTTGCTGAATACGATTCCTTGGGCCGCTTCGCCTCCGGGAACCTCGTTGACCTTGGTTGCCCAACCGTTCCTGATGCTGAACAGCGTAACTTTGCCGCGCCTATTGCGTCCGGGGTCATCGGCCAGCAGGTTCGATCCGGCCATCGACGACACCACGATCCAGCGGCCCGATCACCGCCCACTTGCCGTCGCTCGACACGTCGACGGCGTAGGGGTTGACGCCGGTCGCGAGTTTTTCCTTGGTCAGCTTCACCGTTGTGCCGTCGACGGAGAGAACCGCCGCGCCGTTCTCGTCGCGCAGCGAGACGATCGCCGCCTTGCCGTCATGAGTGAACGAAATACCGGACAAGCGCTTTTCGCCGACTTTTACCTGGTCGGTGAGCTTCACTTCCTTGCCCGCGATCGTGAGCACCTTGACCGTGCCGTCGTGCGCAGCGGCGAGCAGCAGCGTGCCGTCGCGATTGATCGTCAAGCCGTTCGGGTGCCCGCCGACGTCGACCTTGCCGAGCAGCACGGGCGGCGATGCCTCGATGTCGACGATCTGCAGGAAATTATCGAACAGCTCCTTCTTGGCCTCGTAGTCGTAGCGCGTCGGCGCGGCGACGATCGCGAGCTTGCCGTCCGGCGTCACGGCGACCGCTTGCGGGGGCCCCTGCACCGTGTGCTCGAGGCCTTCGAGCATGCCCTTGATGACCGGCGGCGAGACCGAGGCGTCGATTACGACCAGGCTGTCCGGAGGCGCCGGCTGCGGGAAAGTAGCCTTGCCTTCGACGCGCACGAATTTCCCATCCTGCGCCGAGACGATGATGTCCGCCGCCAGCGCGGAAGCGGCGACAAGCGTGCCCGCGACGAACAGACCGATGCCGAAATTGCATCTCTCGAAATGCATCGTCTCCTCAGGCCGTCGTTGTTCGAATGTCGCGACCCACACTGGCGGGCCCGCCGCGGCGCTCCAGCATCGCCGCGCCAGAACATCATACCAATTTGCGGCAACACCGCAACGAAGAGCCGGGCGAGTCAGAAGCCCCACGGCACCACGGCGGCGCCGAACAGGACGCGATGCAGGGCCATCACCGCGAGTGCTGCGACGATTCCGGCCGCGACGGCGATCGCGTCGTGCCGGGCGCTGGGTGCAAAAAGTTTGGTCGCATGGCGTTGCACTACGGAGACGAAGTCGACGAGCGCGTAGGCGAGAATGCTCGCGAACAGAACCGTGCCCCTCGTGTCGCCGTTGACAAGAAGGTGCACTGCCGCCCAGATCGCGACGCCGATCAGCAGGGGATGCTTGAGTAGCCGTCGGATGTGGCTGCGAAGATTTGCCGCCGCGAGCAGCACGAATGACAGCGTGATCGCAAACGGCGCGAGCGCCATCGCGGAGGGTGACGGCTGGAACAGGCGCGCCCCCGGTGCCACCGCCGCGTAGCCGCCGACGATGAAAGCCAACCCTGCCAGCGCCACAAGGGAAAACGCGCCCTTGTAGCGCTGTTCGCCCCAGTGCTGCACCAGCGCAAAACGCAGGCCCGGCAGGGTCGGCAGCAGATGGATACCGAGGAAAAGGATCAGGCCGGTGACGAGCATCAGCATGTAGAGCCTCTAACGCAATGGAACGCGTGATGCGCTGGCACGATTTGGGCTCTAAGCGCGCGAAGCAAGCTACGCCGCTTGGTAGGCCCCAAGCAAGTGGCTTGCGCCAAGCCGATTGGGCCCAAATCGCGGCCAGCCCTGCGGGTTGTGGCCCAAACCGCCGCTGGCATTGTTGCCGGGCTTGCGAATAGGCTCCACTATTCGCTGCGCCCTGGCCGCGCCAGCGGCGGTTTGGGCCAGCAACGCAGACGTGTTTCATTGCGTTAGAGGCTCTCAGGCCCTCCAGCCTCTCGTCTCAGCGACGGAACTCGCGTCGGCGAATATACTCTACCAACGGTTCGGTAGCAGCTTGAGGCGTCAGGATCACGCCCAGCCGGCGACTAAGATCCAAGCGATCGTGATTCCATCGCGACTGCACAGGAGAAAAGATCATGTCTCGCTCTTTGTACCGAAGCTTCGCCGCCGCCTTTGGCGTCCTGCTGAGCATTGCGTTTCAGGCCAACGGCGCATTCGCCGCGTCGCTGCTGCCCGCGCCCGCCGTGGACGTTCCCGCCACTTCGGTCCAGGGTCCGCAGACCGCGGTTTTTGCGGGCGGCTGCTTCTGGGGCGTCGAGGCCGTGTTCCGCCACGTCAAGGGCGTGAGCAAGGCAGTTTCGGGATACGCCGGAGGGAGCGCCAAGACTGCGGATTACGAGCGCGTGAGCACCGGCAGCACCGGGCACGCCGAAGCAGTGGAGGTGACCTACGACCCGGCGCAGGTCTCGTACGGCGAGCTCTTGCGCATCTTCTTTTCGGTCGCGCACGATCCGACGCAGCTCAATCGGCAGGGACCGGACTACGGCACGCAATACCGGTCGGCGATCTTTTTCACCAATGATGAGCAGAAACGCGTCGTGCAGGCGTACATCGAGCAAATCGGGAAGGCCAAGGCATACCCGAGCCCGATAGTCACGCAGGTCGTCGCCTTGCCCGCGTTCTATCCGGCCGAGGCGTATCACCAGAACTACCTCGCGCTGCATCCCACCCAACCATACATCGTGATGCACGACCTGCCGAAGCTCGCGCAGTTGAAACAACAATTCCCCGAGCGCTACGTCGGGAAGTAAGGCTCCACGGCGCCGATTGCGGGGGCGCCGGAGAACGTACACTTCCTTTAAGCCTCAGGTGCATTGAGGCGGCGAGCCGGCTACCCGTCGCGGCAGCCAAGAGGCGTAGGAGGCGAGATGCGATTGACACCGGAGCAGATCGGGCGTTTCGAGCGCGACGGCTACCTCTTCTTCCCAAGCCTTTTCTCGAGCGCCGAGATGCAGGTGTTGAGCGCCGAGGTGCCGCGCCTTTTCGCCCAGCGCCGCCCGGAAAACATGCGAAGGACAGCGAGGCGGTGCGCACCAATTTCGCCGCGCACCTGTATAGCCGCCCGTTCGCCAGGCTCGCGCGGCATCCGCGCATGGTCGAGCCGATCATGAGAGCGGGGCGGGAATGAACCTGTACGCGAAGCTCTCCGAGCGCGCGGCACAGAGCAAACCGCTTCGCGTCGGCCTGATCGGCGCCGGCAAGTTCGGCACCATGTATCTCGCGCAGGTGCCGAAGACGCCGGGTGTGCATCTCGTCGGCATCGCGGATCTCGCGCCGGCCGGAGCCAAGACCAATCTCGAGCGCGTCGGCTGGAAACCCGAGCAATACGGCGCGGCCTCGCTCGATGCGGCGCTGGCACAAGGGACGACGCATCTTTCCGACGACTGGGAAGCGCTGGTCGAGCATCCGCAGGTCGAGATCATCGTCGAATGTACGGGAAATCCGATCGCTGCCGTGGAGCATTGCCTCGCCGCATTTCGCCATGGCAAGCACATCGTCAACGTGACCGTCGAGGCCGATGCGCTTTGCGGGCCTTTGCTGGCTCGCCAGGCGGCCGCCGCGGGCGTCGTTTACAGCTTAGCCTACGGCGATCAGCCCGCGCTCATCTGCGACCTGGTCGACTGGGCACGCGCGGCGGGTTTTTCCGTCGTCGCCGCCGGCCGCGGTCACAAGTGGCTGCCGCATTTCGCGCAGTCGACGCCGGAGACGGTTTGGGGATACTACGGATTGACCGCCGAGGCCGCGCGGATCGGTGGTCTCAATCCCAAGATGTTCAATTCATTCCTCGACGGCTCGAAACCCGCGATCGAGTGCACCGCGGTGTGCAACGCGACCGGGCTCGCCGCACCTCCTGACGGCCTCACGTATCCGCCGGCCTCGATCGATGACATTCCATCGGTGTGCCGTCCGATCGCCGAGGGCGGTGCGCTGTACCAGAAGGGGCAGGTAGAGGTGGTCTCGTCGCTCGCGCGAAACGGACGCGCGCTCCCCTACGACATTCGCTTCGGCGTGTTCGTCGTGTTCGAGGGCGAGACCGAGTACATCCGGAACTGTTTCAAGGAGTACATGGTGCATACGGACCCGAGCGGACGCTACGCCTGCTTGTACAAGCGCTGGCATCTCATCGGTCTGGAAGTCGGAATCTCGGTGGCTGCCGTCGGGTTGCGCCGTGAGTCGACGGGTGCCGCGGTATGCTTCAACGCGGACGTCGTCGCCACGGCAAAGCGCGATCTCAGGCCGGGCGAGATCCTGGACGGCGAGGGCGGATATACGGTATGGGGCAAACTCCTGCCGGCGCAGAAGTCGATCGCGCTTGGCGGATTGCCGCTCGGCCTCGCGCATGGGGCAAAGCTCGTTCGCGCGGTGAAGTCCGGCGTGCCGTTGGCGTGGAGCGACGTTGCGATCGACGAAACACTGCCCGCGCTGCAGGTTCGCCGCGACATGGAGACACTACTCACGTTTTCCCCTTCGGCGCAGCGCGTCGCCTGAGAAAAGCATCGGCCACGCGTTGCGCCGGTCAACCGCGCATTCCGCGCGCTGTGTGGGGGTGCGAAGCCGCGAAGGGTCCTACCGATCGGCCGAGCGCGGAAATTCGAAGAAGATGTGCTGGCGCTTGTCGGCGGCCACCTGGACGGTCCTCTTTTTCTGCGCACCGTTCCACTCCACATCCAGCGTATAAGTGCCGGACGGCAGGCGAACTAGAAGAAAAGGTCCTTCGGTCGTCGTGTTGAGCACGGCGTTGCCCTGCATGTCGCGAATTTCCACTCGGGCATCGGCGATATAAGGGTCGCGCTGCGGACCTGCGACAGCAAGCTCGAGGGTCAGCGGATAGTTCACCGCGGCAGCCTTCATCGCGTCTGCTTCATCGGAGCTGACCCCGCCGGAAATATAAGCAATGGATCCCTGTATATGTTCCTGCCGCGCGGTATTAGCCGCGTGCGCCGGCGCATGGTCAAGCCCCGCGAGCGCTAATGGTGCCAGAAGTAGCAAACGTTTGATGATATTCATCGTCTGCCTCATCGGTTCGTTGCAGAAAGAAACGGGCCGATGGAATCGGCCCGCTTCGTGCAGGTTGCGCATCTGTGGTGAGCATGCCCGGGAGTCAGCCAGCGCGGGCCCACCTTTCGCAACCCTGCATGGACGTATTCTCCGGCCGGATGCCAGCCGGTGATATCAGTCCCAATCCGATTTCGTTGTAGGAGCCCGTGAAGGGCTTGTAGGATCGTCGCCCGCCATGCGCTGCCGATCCGTACTACCGTTCGGCTTCTAGCCAACGGCCGAGACCGATCAAGGCATTTTCGTCGTAGGTCGCGAATCCCTTGTAGCCGAGTTTGGTCAGCCGGCGCTGGCCGTCGTCGGTTGCCTCGAGGTTCAGGAAGTATTGCTGAATATGCGCAAAGTCCTGCGCCGAAAGGCTCGGGCTGGCGATCAGTTCCTTGATCGGCACCGCTTTGCTCTGCATCATGACCTTGCCGCCCTTGGCGGTGTATTCCCTGATGACCGCGGAGGCTGCCGTCGCTCCGACCTCGGCGAATCCATAGTCGACCATGAACGGCACGGCGTCCTGGTAGCGCGTATAGCGCAGGCGGAGCTTCTTTGCGCTAGGACCGAGCGCATCGCGCAGGGTGGCGCGCACGATCCATGCGGTGATCGAATCCGCGTCGGGCATACCGACCTGGTGGATGCGCGGGTCGGCCAGAGATTGATACGTGGCGTCATTGCGGATCAGGAAGCTCGCCCGATACTCGGTATAGCCCTTCGTCACGGCGACCAACCGGTAGCGCGCCTTGTCGATGGCGCGGATCGCGTAATGCGCAGGATGGACGTAAGCGAGGTCGTAGCGGGCCACTTCCAGATCCTTGCCCATCTGCACGTACTCGTCCATGTATTCGATCCGGACCGGGCGCTTGAGAATCTTGGTCAAGTCGTCGGCGATTTCGCGATACCGCTCGCGAACCTCGGAGGCCGAGATCCGATACGTCACCCCTTCATTGATGCCGAACACCAGCGGATGCACCGGCCCCTGCGCGCCGCTCAACGCGGGCAGCAAGGCGAGCAAGCACAGGACCAGTTTTCGCATGTCTTCGAAGAGCGCTCGAATGATCGCGCGAAATGATACAACAGGCGCGCGCTCGAAGTGTGCACTGCAGGGTGAACGACACACTCGCGTCGGACCCGGGTGCGGGCTGGAAGCCTCACCTATAATCGCGCGTGGGGCATGTCCAACGAGCGCGGCACTACCCTGCAACGTCGGCGTGGCGCGTCGAAGACGAACTGAGGGAACTCGACTTGCGATTAATGCTGTACTTAGCGGTACGATGAAGGCGCGCGCGGCTCCTTTTTCGAGGTGCGGGTGCCGAGGCTTGCCCCTGTTGCTCTGCGCAGCAGCGCTGATCGCGATGCGCGAAGCGCCCGCGTTCACCTTTACCGACGGCACGACGACGCGATGCACCGCCCGCGGCGGAGCGGTCGCCGAAATTGCTGCACCGGCCGGTCATCCCGTCGTCGTGCGCGGCCGCATCGCCATCACCGAACCGGCGGGTTCGGGATACCGCATCATCTGGAACGAGGCGCAGCTCAAGGCGCTGCCGCCGGAAATGCACGATTTCATCTTCTTTCACGAGTGCGCGCATGCCCTCGTGCCGACGCAGGACGAGCTCACCGCGAACTGCGTCGGGCTCCAGATCATGCGTGCGGCAGGCAGGGCCGGCTTCGCGGTCGAGGCCAAGCTTTCCGGCTTCTATGGCCCCGGCAGCGAGTATTGGCGCAAGACCCTGGAGTGCGCCAATGCAGCCAAGGAGCCTGCGAAACCGCCTCGGTGACGCGAGCGCCGCCTTCGGAGATTTGCGCAGTACAGGGAACGCGGCGCGGCCGGCGCGGGTCCTAAGGAGCGTTGTCTGTTTTTTGCGGCAGCAGCGATCCTGGGGCGCAACATGAACCTAAGAATGATCCTGGCGGGCTCGATGCTACTCGGCGTTCTGACGGCCACTGGATCGGTCGATCGGTCTCCCGTCGCTGCCACAGCAGCGCCCGAGCGAGGCTCGTTCGATGCCGCAGTCGTGGCCAAGGGCGCGGAGCTCGCCGCCATCGGCAACTGCCGTTCCTGCCACACGCAGCCCGGAGGCGAGCCATTCGCCGGAGGGCTGGCGTTGTCCACGCCGTTTGGCACGATCCACTCGACCAACATCACGCCCGATCCGGACACCGGCATCGGGCGCTGGACGGGCGAGGATTTTCTGCGCGCCATGCACGACGGCGTCGACCGCGCCGGGCGGCACCTCTATCCCGCATTTCCGTACGATCATTTCACGCGTATGAGTGCGCTCGACGTCGCCGCGATTTACGCTTTCATCATGACCCGCGACCCCGTACGCGCGGAAGTTCCGGCGAACCGGCTACGACTTCCGGCGAGCTTCCGCCCCGCGATCGGGGTGTGGAAAGCGCTCTATTTCGAACCGGGCGTCTATCGTCCCGACGCGTCCAAGAGCGCAACCTGGAACCGCGGCGCGTATCTGGTCGACGGCCTGGCGCATTGTGGCGCCTGCCACACGCCGCGCAACGCGCTGGGCGCCGAGAACAAGCGCCAGGATCTCGGCGGAGGCGAAGCCGAGCGCTGGCATGCATCGTCGCTGACCGAAACATCGCCCGCTCCGGTGCCCTGGAGCGCGGATGCGTTGTACGACTACCTGCGCCGCGGCCATGAGCAGCATCACGGCATCGCTGCAGGTCCGATGGCGCCGGTCGCGCACAACCTGTCGGGCGCCGCCGAGGACGATGTGCGTGCGATCGCGGTCTATGTCGCGTCGCGGATGCAGCGGGCGCCAGCGGCGCCGGCCGCTGCGGCCGACGCCGCGGTTGCCGCCGCGAGAGAGCGCGAGACCGACGCGGCAAGCGGTGCGACGAGCAAGAATGCAGCATCGGTGGTCGACGGTGCGGACGTGTTCGCTGGCGCCTGCGCCAGTTGTCACGGAGCGGGCCCCGCATCGCCGTCCGCGGCACCGGTCGCTCTCGGCCTTACGACCTCGGTCAACGCGCCGGACCCGCGCAATGCGATCCACATCGTTCTCGAAGGCCTGTGGCCGGAGCCGGGCGCAAAAGGCGCGCTGATGCCCGGGTTCGCCGGCGAGCTCACGGACGGGCAGGTGATCGCTCTGGTAGATTACCTGCGCGCGCGCTTCACCGACCGGCCTGCCTGGAGCGACGTGCCGGAGCGCGTAAAGGAGGTCCGCCAGGCCATGCAAAGCGAGCCATGATCGAGCTCAATATCAACGGCCGCACGCACGCGATCGACGCCGATCTGCATACGCCGCTGCTTTACGTGCTGCGCGATCACCTCGCGTTGTCCGGTGCCAAGTTCGGCTGCGGACTGGGCCAGTGCGGCGCATGCACGGTCATGGTCGACGGTCAGGCGACGTTCTCCTGCCTCACGCCGATTTCGGTGTTGCCGGGGCGGCGTATCAAGACGGTCGAGGCACTGGGCACGATCGAGCAGCCGGGACCGCTGCAACGCGCCTTCATCGACGAGCAGGCGGCGCAATGCGGCTATTGCATCGCCGGCATGATCATGCGCGCGCAAGCGCTGCTGGAGAAGAATCCATCGCCGTCGGAAGCCGAAATTCGCCGGCACATGATGCCCAATCTCTGCCGCTGCGGCACGCATATGCGCATTCTTCGCGCCGTGCGCCGCGCAGCCGAGCGCATGCGCGTTGCAGCGGCGCACGAAGCGAAGCCGCCCGATTCATGAGCAGTGGCGAACCGTTCGGGTTTCCGATTTCCCGGCGTGGTTTTCTCGCCGCGGGCGGCGCGCTCGTCGTGAGCTTCTCGCTTCTGCCCCCGACGCGGCTGTTGGCACAGCAGGCACCGGCGGCGGTAAAACCGCCCGGAAGCCTCGGCAACGCGCCGATGCTCGATGCGTGGATCCGCATCGGCGCCGACGGCGGCGTGACGGTGTTCACCGGCAAGGCGGAGCTTGGCCAAGGCATCAAGACCGCGCTGATCCAGGTCGCTGCCGAGCAACTCGGCGTTCAGGCCACGCGAATCGACCTCATCACCGCGGACACGTCGCGTACGCCCGATGAAGGATTCACCGCCGGCAGCCGCTCGATGCAGGACAGCGGGACCGCGATCATGAACGCGGCCGCGCAGGTGCGTGAAATCCTCGTCGCGCGGGCGGCTGAGCGGCTCGCCGTAGCCGTCGATCGACTCCAGGCGCAGGACGGTGCTGTGGTCGCCGACGACGGGAGGCGCATTGCCTTCGGCGAGCTCGTCGCGGATGACCTCACGCGGGTGCGCGCGCAACCGCAATCGAAGCTCAAGGATCCGAAGAGCTACACCGTGATGGGCAAGCCGATGCGGCGTGTCGACATCCCCGCCAAGGTGACCGGCGGCGTCGCCTACGTACAGGACCTGCGCCTGCCCGGCATGGTGCACGCGCGCATCGTCCGCCCGCCGGGTTATGGCGCGCGTCTACGCGAGGTAGCGACCGACGGCGTGCAGAAGCTTCCCGGCGTGCTCAAGGTCGTCCGCGACGGCAGCTATCTCGCGGTCATCGCCGAGCGCGAATATCAGGCGATCGTCGCCATGCGCGCACTCGCCGCGGCCGCGGCGTGGGAAGAGCGCGCGGACTTGCCCGCACCTTTGCAGGTTTACGAGTTTCTCCAGCGCACGCCGTCGAACGCCATCGTAGATCTCGACCGACGCGCGAGTGCAAATCCGGGTGTGCGCACCCTCGAGGCGAGCTATCGACGACCGTATCAGATCCACGGCGCGATTGGGCCCTCCTGTGCGGTCGGCTGGATCAAGGATGAGCTGTTGACGGTGTGGACGCATAGCCAGGGCGTCTATCCATTGCGCCGTGCCATCGCCGAAATGCTGCACATGCCGGAGGAGCGCATTCATTGCATTCACGTCGAAGGCTCGGGCTGCTACGGCCACAACGCCGCGGACGACGCGGCCGCCGACGCCGCACTGCTTGCACGCGCATTGCCGGGCCGCCCAGTCCGCGTGCAGTGGATGCGGGAGCAGGAGCACACGTGGGAGCCGTACGGTCCCGCGATGCTGACCGAAGCCAAGGCCGCGCTCGATGCCGGCGGCAATATCGTCGGCTGGGAGTACGACGTCTGGAGCAACGCGCACAGCACGCGACCGGGAAACGCCGGGAGCCTCATGCCCTCGTGGCATCTCGCGACGCCGTTCGCGCCGTCGGTGCCGCAGCCGATCCCGCTCCCCGAAGGCGGCGGCGACCGCAACGCGATTCCGCTCTACAAGCTGCCCAATGCGCGTGTCGTCCATCATTTCATCCCGGCCATGCCGGTACGCGTCTCCGCACTGCGCGCACTCGGCGCATACATGAATGTATTCTCGATCGAAAGCTTTATCGATGAGCTCGCGCGCGCGGCGGGCGCGGATCCCGTGGAGTTCAGACTGCGCCACCTCGACGATGCTCGCGCGCGCGACGCGGTCACCGCGGCAGCGACGCGCTTTGGCTGGTCGGGATATGCGCGGGCCAGGGGCCGCGGGCGGGGTTTCGCGTTCGCCCGCTACAAGAATCTGGCCGGTTACCTGGCGCTCGCGGTCGAGGTCGAGGTCGAACGCGAGACGGGCCGGACGCGACTCGTGCGTGCGGTCGGCGCGGTCGACAGTGGGCAGGCCGTCAATCCGGACGGGATCCGCAACCAGATCGAGGGCGGCATCGTGCAGGCGGCGAGCTGGACGCTCTACGAAGCGGTCAGCTTCGACGAGACCCGCATCACCAGCGCCGACTGGGCGAGCTATCCGATGCTGCGTTTTCCGGAAATTCCCGACAGCGTCGAGGTCGACGTCATCGACCGGCCGGGGCAGCCGTTTCTCGGCACGGGCGAAGCCGCACAGGGTCCGACGGCGGCGGCGATCGCCAATGCCGTGGCGGACGCGACCGGAGTGCGGCTGCGCGAACTGCCCCTCACGCGCGAGCGGGTCAAGGCGGCGATTGGCGTCTGAATCGCTCGCGCGTTTCTCAAGCCGGGCACGTGCCGCGGCGGTTCCCCGTTGGATACATAGCCTGCCGACCCCACCTTAACATCATGCCTCCCGTCACCGCCCTGCTGATTGCCGCCAATGCCGCGGTCTTCCTGCTGCTGCTCGCCGCGCCCGGCCTGCTGACAGCCTTCGCGCTGTGGCCGGTCGGCGCGGGCTTCCAGCCCTGGCAGCTCCTGACATACGCATTCCTGCACGGCGGCCTGATGCACATCGCGTTCAACATGTTCGCGCTATACATGTTCGGCGGCGCGATCGAGCGCGTTTTCGGCACGCGCCGCTATGTGGCGTATTACCTCGTCTGCGTCGTATCCGCCGCAATTGCCCAGCTCCTGACCGCCGCGATCACCGGCGCGGTCTATCCCACCGTCGGAGCCTCGGGCGGCGTCTTCGGCCTGCTGCTGGCATACGCCATTTACTTCCCGCATAGCCGGATCATGCTGATCTTCCCGCCGATCCCGATGCCTGCGCGCCTCTTCGTCGTCGTCTACGCCGTGCTCGAGCTCTTCCTTGGCGTCACGGGGACCGAGGAAGGCGTCGCGCACTTCGCACATCTGGGCGGCCTGGTCGGCGGCTTCATCATGCTCCGCTATTGGCGCAGCACTCCGGCGGGCTGGCGGCAGTAGCGTTGTAGGACGTCGGCTGACGCGCCGAGCCGCGCGGATCGCGGTACGCGCGGCTGCGTTCCTCTTCCTTGATTTATTTACAACCGCTTTTTTGAAAACGTGACCGTGGCCGCACGCGGCGGTCGCGACGCGAGGCTTTTGGTCGCGGGTTTCGCTTGCTGAATCCCCCGTTGGCCCGGCGACGCGAGCTCGGCACGTCGCTTGCATCAGTGATGCCGGGTGAATACCCATGAAGTCCCGAACGCCTCGCCTCAATCGGTTGTCGTATTCGGATGCTTCTTGCGGATCGAGCGGGTTTCTTGGACGACACGGCGGGCGTATGACGGCTGTGGATATCTCGATGGTGAGACTGCGGTGAATCCCGGTCCGTCGCTGCCTGTTTCCGATACTCTGCGGCCATCCGCAGTGCGCCGTGTGGCGCGGCGGCCGCCGAGGATGAGCGCAAAGCAGATCTGGGGGCTCGTCCGGGCTTCCTTCGTCGCTTGGGGCGAGGATTACGCCTCGAGCATGGGCGCAGCGCTGTCGTTCTACACGGTCTTTTCGGTCGCGCCTGTTCTGCTCATCGCCATCGCGGTCGCCGGCCTGGTTTTCGACACGCAGGCGGCGCAGCGGGCGGTCGCATCCGAGCTTACCGGCCTGATGGGTCGCGAGGCCGCAGCCGCCGTCGAGGCCTTGTTGCAGAGCGCTCGTTCGCCATCGGGCGGCGTCATATCGACTACTGTCGGGGTGGTTGTACTACTGATCGGAGCGTCCGCGGTCTTCGGTGAGCTGCAGGACGCGCTGAACCGGATCTGGCGCGCCCCGGTGCCTCGGCCCCCCGGCTTGTGGCGGCTTGTCACCGAGAGAATATTGTCGTTCGGGATGATCCTCGGCGTCGGCTTCCTGCTTATCGTGTCGCTGGTCGTGAGCGCCGCAATCGCCGCGTTCGGCGAGTGGTGGGGTAATGCATTCAACTATCAGGCACTTGTTCTCGAGGTGATCAACTTTGTGCTGAGCGTCGGCGTGATTACCCTGGCGTTCGCATTGATCTACAAGTTGATCCCGCGCGTCTCGGTCGAGTGGCACGACGTTTGGATCGGCGCGGCGGTCACGGCGCTTCTATTTACCGTCGGCAAATCCCTGATCGGATTCTACCTGGGCAAGACCGGCGTTGCGTCGGCATTCGGCGCGGCAGGGTCGCTGATCGTGCTGTTGCTGTGGGTCTATTACTCGGCGCAGATCTTCCTCCTCGGCGCCGAATTCACGTGGGTATACGCACACGCGTTCGGCTCGCATCGGGAGCGCCCGCAACCCGCACCTCCGTCCGCCCTTCCTCGCCGCGCGCCCGAGGCGCCACAGGAGACGCCCATTCTGGTCAAGCCCTGGTCAGGGGATCTCGCGGCGGAGCGTCACGCGCGACGGCCGCCGGGCGTGATGCCGCCTTCATGATCGCCGCCGCGCCCCCTCCCGGCGGCGGCGATACGCCGGAGACCTGCCGTCGCTGCGACCTGTGGAAAAACACGGCACAGGTGGTCGTTGGCGAAGGACCGCGCAGCGCGCCGCTGATGCTGGTCGGCGAGCAGCCCGGCGATGAAGAAGACCGCATGGGACGCCCATTCGTCGGTCCGGCCGGACGTCTGCTCCGGCTTATCCTCGGCGAAGCCGGAATCGACCCCGCGGCGACTTTTCTTACCAATGCGGTCAAGCATTTCAGTTTCGAATTGCGCGGCAAGCGGCGGATGCACAAGACGCCGGTTCAGCGCGAGATCGACGCCTGCAACATCTGGCTGCGCAGGGAGATCGAGCGCATTAAGCCGAAGGTTATCGTGACCCTGGGCACCACTGCATTGCGGGCCGTAGTCGGTGAAAAGCTCTCCATCATTGCTGCCCGCGAGCGCGCGCTCGTGAGCCCCGAGGGTATTCCGATCATCGCGACCTATCACCCATCCGCGGTGCTGCGCGCACCGCAGCCGGAGCAGAGGGACCAGCTGCGCCGCGTGCTGCTGGCCGATCTAAAGCGCGCGCTGGGACTCGCCGAGGGATGACATCCTGGATCGGAGCCATGCGTGGCACGCTCCGACTGCGGGGCAGCGCCGCCGTCGTCGCCCGCCATCCCGCTGCATTCCTGCGCGCCGTGCTCAGGGGCTTTCGCGCCAATCAGGGCCTGCTGCTTGCCGGGGCAGTGGCGTATTACGCCCTGCTCTCGCTCATCCCGCTGCTGATCCTGGTGCTTATTGCGCTGTCGCACCTGATCGACGAAGCGCGCTTGCTTGCGACGCTGCGGGAATATCTGGAATTCGCGGTGCCAGGCCAGTCCGGCGCCCTGGTTGAGGAGCTGCGGGCGTTCCTGGCCCACCGCGACGCGCTGGGCGGCTTGCTGCTGGTGACGATGCTCTTTTTCAGCGCGCTCGCGTTTACAGTGCTGGAAAACGCGATGAGCGTCATCTTCTTTCACCGCGTTGCCGTTCGCCGTCGGCATTTTCTCGTCTCGGCGACCATGCCTTATCTATTCATTCTGTTCCTTGCGGTCGGCCTGCTCGTCATAACGATCGTCGCAGGCAGGCTCCAGGTTCTTGCCGGCCGTCATATCAGCGTGTTCGGCGAGCTCTTCACCATGAACGTGCTTTCGGCGACGCTGCTGTACCTGATGGGCGTCTTCGGCGAGATCCTCTTGTTGACCGCGATCTATCTGGTCATGCCGGTCGGCCGGCTGTCGTTGCGCCACGCGCTGATCGGCGGCGTTGCCGCCGGACTACTATGGGAGCTGACGCGGCACGTCCTGGTGTGGTACTACGCCACGCTATCGCAGATTCAGACCGTCTACGGCTCGCTGACCACGGCTATCGCGACGCTGCTGAGCGTGGAGATCGCGGCAGTCGTGCTTCTGCTCGGCGCTCAGGTGATCTCCGAGTACGAGAGGATTGGGCACGAGCCGGTCGATGCAACGCCGAACGCCCTGCAGCTCGATCAAGCTCGCCGAGGTCAGCGTCCGCCGCGGCGCGTCAAGCCGGGAGCGGTGCAGGCGCATTGAGGCGTCCGCAAGTGATCCGATCGCGATCGCGTCGCGGCGGACCGAACCGCAGGCTCGGAGCTAGCTTTTGCTCACTGCACGTATTGCGGCGCGCGCGGAATGCCAAGGCCCACGTTGCGGAAACGGGGCTACTCCAGCCTACTCGACTCGAAAGGCGAATGGCCGGGCGCGGCCGCTATAAGTGGCCATTGACGAGGCGACTGGCGCCTGGCGATCCCACGCCACCGCCGGGTACTCGGCCAACGCACTTCAGCCGCACGACCTAATCCCAGCGGCCAATGGCGCCGGCCCGCGTGCCACCCACGCTTGAACCTCCACGCTCAACGAGGGGGCGGGCATGGACGGCGCGTGCCGGGCCAGGGAACGCGCACCTGGGCGGTACGCGCCGCGCCGCCCAAGCCAGAGTGTTCTCTATCGCTGCGTCCAGGAGCACCTCGCGACTTGGCTCGCCCAATGCCGTGACGGTCACCACGACGCCGGGCCGGTGCCGGCCTACGTGGAGCGGGAGTTCCGTCGTTACCTGGAATGCGGAATCCTTGCCCATGGCTTTGCCCGGGCGCGGTGCGGGCAGTGCGGACACGACTTCCTGATCGCGTTCTCGTGCAAGGGGCGCGGCGTGTGCCCCGCGTGCAACACGCGGCGCATGGTGGAGACGGCAGCGCATCTCACCGATCACGTCCTGCCGGACCTGCCGCTGCGGCAATGGGTCCTCGCGGTGCCGAAGCGGCTGCGCTATTTTTTGGAACGCGACGCCGAACTTCAGGGTGCTGCTCTACATCTGTTCCTGCGCGAGGTGGAGCAATGCCTGCGCGCGCACAGCCCTGGTTCGGGCCCCGCGGCTCGTCTCGGCGCGGTCGCCTTCATCCACCGCTTCGCCTCCACGCTCAATCCGCATCTGCACTTCCATTGCGTGGTCATCGACGGCGTGTTCGACGCGGCCGCGGCGGGCGGGGTCATCTTCCGTGCCGCCACCGGGGTCGGTGCGCCCGCCATCGCCGCGGTGCAGCAGTGCGTACGCCGGCGGCTGTTGCGCCTCTTCGTGCGCCGTGGTCTGCTGCCGGCCGATGACGCGCGGGCGATGGCGCAATGGCAACACGGCGGCGGCTTTTCCGTCGATGCCTCGGTGCGCATCGAGGCCGCCGACCGCGCCGGACGCGAGCGCCTGCTGCGCTACTGCGCCCGGCCACCGTTCGCCCTGGAACGGCTACGCCAACTCGATGGCGAACAGCTCAGCTACGACCACCCGAAATCGGGCCCCGGCGGCAGTGGCCCGCAGATCCTGACGCCACTCAAGCTGCTCGACCGCCTCGCCGCCGTGGTGCCACCCCCGCGCGTCCACCGCCACCGTTACTTCGGCGTGCTCGCGCCCAACTCACCGCTGCGCTCAGCCGTCACCGCCCGCGCGCTGGTAGCAACGACCTCGCCGCCCGCACCCAGCCCGGAACCCACCGCCGATCTGGCGCATCGTCGTGCCGCCCGCTACGCTTGGGCGCGGCTGCTCGCCCGCATCTATGAAGTTTTCCCACTCGTGTGCGCCCACTGTGGCGGCGTGATGCGCATCATCGCCTTCATCACCGACGGCCCGACCGTGCGCGACATCCTCGTCCACCTCGGCGAACCGACCGCGCCACCCCGGATCGCACCCGCCGGCGGCCCGCCGCTATGGGACCTGCCCGATGCCGGGTCAGGCACCTTCGACCCCCAGCCCGCACCGGAGTACGAATTCGATCAACGCATCACTTGGTAACGCCGAGCGTCGACCGCCAGCCAAGCGCGCCGCCGGGCAGGCGCATGCCGGCGGTCGCCGGACACGCGACGCGAGCTCGCTGACGCTCCCCAAACATCCGCACCTGGGGCTACCGTGGCCTCGCGGCGACCCCTGACCCTCTCAGCTTCCCATCGGTCTGGGCAAGTCAACACGTGCTACGCTGCTCGCGATGACGCGCCGTGCCGTTGGATTTCCTATCCTTGCGGATGACCTGATCAGACGCGCCGACACGCCGCGTGCGCGTGTGGCACTCGGGCGCGGTCGTCGCAGTCGCTTTTTGACTACGCCGCCCTGCGGCGGCGCGCTGCCGCCAATCCGGCAAGGCCCAGCCCCAGCAACGCGAGCGTGGCCGGCTCGGGGACTGCGCCGCTCGGCGATTGGATCGTTACCCCAAGTGTTTGAGCTTGCGGATCGTAGATCATGAACCCGAAAACGGAGCCGGCTGGAGTGTCGAGCGTCACTTTTGTATTGGCGGCGTCGCTCAGCACGGCATCGTCTGTTGTACCGCTAAGGTCCGAGTCCCAGACGAACGAAAACGATTCGCCATTGTTGAATCCGGTGAAAGTGAAGCCGAACGTCGAATCGCCCAGATTCCCGAACAGCGTCGCGGTTCCGCCCGGCGGGTTGGTTTGGCTGAGGAGCTGGTCGAATATGACCGCCGGACTCGTGGCCGTGAGATCGAACGTGACCTTATTGAGATCGAAGCCGTCGTTATTCGTGATGGTTACCCCGAATTGTCCGGTGTCGCCATCACAGTCGGTGCAGACCATGCTCACGATGAACACGCCCGCGAACGCCGGAGTCGCCAAAAGGGCGGCCAAGCAGCCAATACTCAGAATCGATTTCAGTCTCATGACTCCCCCCTCGTCGGTTGACGGATGTTCGCCCCAAGGCCGGAGGAGCCGGCGTTTTCTGACGCCATTGTTGCGTCCAAGCGTCCGCAAAAATGCGCGCCTCGCTCCAGCGCCCCCGAAGCAGGCCCGCTTGCCGACAGCGTCTTTGTTCTGGGCGCTGATCGAATGCGGACCTAGCATGCCTTGCAAAGCAATGACTATGCCGGCATACAAATCGTTTATCAAAACAAATGGCTGCTCCTCCCGGCATGGGGGCTGAAGTTCAGGACTGTAAGGCGCCGCGACACCTCCTCTTACACGCTGTATATGACACCTGACGCCGCTCGAGCTGCTCGACCGCCTCGCCGCCCTGGTGCCGCCGCCGCGCATTCACAGCCACCGCTACTTCGGCGTGCTGGCGCCCAGCCCTGGCCGCCGCGACGACCTCGCCGCCTGCACCCAACCCGCAACCCGCCGCCGAACCGGCTCACCGTCGTGCCGCCCGCTACGCCTGGGCGCGGCTGCTCACCCGCATCGACGCGGTTTTCCCGCTGCGGTGTCCCCACTGCGCCGGCGAAATGCGCATCATCGCCTTCATCACTGACGCCCCCAACGTGCGCGCGATCCTTGCCCACCTCGGTGAGCCCACGGCACCGCCCCGGATCGCGCCCGCCCGCGGCCCGCCGCTAGGGGATCTGCCCGATGCCGGGCCGGGCAGCTTCGACCCCCAGCCGGCACCGGAGTACGCGTTCGATCAACGCATCGCTTGGTAACCCCGATCGTCCACCGCCCGCCGCGCACGACGCCGGGCAGGCGCGTGCCTGCGGCCGCCGGGTACGCGGCCGACGCTTGCAAAACACCCGCAGCCGGTGTCACCGTGGCCCCGCCGCGACGCCGGAGCGCCTCGGCTCCCCGTCGCTCCGGGCAAGTCAAGACCTGCTAGGCTGCTCGCGATGACGCGGCGTGGCGTTGGATTTCCTATCCTTCGTATCCGAGGACGCCACAGCTGTCCTGTAATGTTCGGCGCTACAGGATCTCGGCGATGTTCTCGCGCTGATCCATTTCGGATACGAACTGCTTGAGCTCGGGGCCGAGCGCGTGGTGTGCTGAGACCATGCCGATCGGCCGCCCGTTCTCCACTACGGGCACGTTGCGAAACCCACCCTCGTACATCATGTGCAGCGCGTGCCCAAGCGGCTTGTCGGCGCCGATCGTCCGCGGGTTTGGCGTCATCACGTCGGCAAGTAAAGTGGTTTTCGGATCGCATTCCTCGGCCGTCACGCGAAAGAGCGCGTCGCGCTCGGTGAACACGCCGACAAGGCGCTCCTTGTTACATACGAGGAGTGCCCCGGTTTTGTGCTGCTTCATCAAACGCGCAGCGTCGCCAACCGTCGCTGTGCTCGGAGCAGTCAGAATCTCTTGATTCTCGATGATCGTTCTGATCGGTCGATGTGGCATAGCAGCTCTCCTCTTTGAATAAACCCAACAGAGTTAAAAGGCGCTTGTTGCTTGTGGACAAGTCGGTTTGAAGCGATAGCCCGTCAAGGGCGGGAACGTGATGAGGACTTGGGCCGCGACCCATAGTTCCGATACGGCCGGAATTTTTCCATTACTGCAGGCGCTCCGGATCGGGGTCACCGCGGAGAAGAAGCTTCGCTGACACTCGAACCGTCATAAAACCCTGCGGCGGAAAGGGTCGGGTGATGATCTCGATCCGGCTGTTCCGTGTGCAATGCGCGGAGCGCCTCCATGGGAAAAGGCGGGCTGGATGCACATCGGCTACGGCGGCGTCGAGGTCGTCGACCGCGAAGCGCTGAACCGGGAAATGGCGGCGGGCTGAAAATCTGGCGACAGTCTCGCGGGTTGCTCTCTCGGGTTTCCGCAAGAGAAGACGTTTGATTGCGACGGTTGATTCGAAAGGCTATCGACGCGGATGGCCGACCCTCGTTTGCCCGCTGGCCGACAATTGCCGCACAATGGGCAACTCATCGGAATCATCGATCGGACCTCTGCAGTTCGATAGGTAGGTAGTGCACGCTCGTCAGGGCTTCCAGACTTAGGAGAGCCGCGATGTTCCAGGAGTACGTATTCCGATTTTTGGCGCTGCGCCCTGGCACGCTGCTCAGCAAGACCGTGCGAGCGCCGCAGAAAATTCTCGTCTACGAACCTGGCCGCTCGACCGAGCTCGGAAAGACGCTCGAGCGGCTGCATGCGACGCGCGCGAACGCCGCCGAAGTGATGCGCGTCATCGCGGCGTACCAGGCTTCCGACCAGCACGTCGCCAACCTGGACGGCCTTCGCCTCGATATCGTCAGGGGGCTGACGTGGCTTGCCTCGCATAGTGCCCGACGAACCGACGACGTCGATCTCAAGCAGGCGTTCGCGCAACTCTATGACGCTTCGCCACAAGAAATCGTGGCGTCACCGGAATATCTCGATGCGCTCGATCGGGTGTCCGATACGCTCGTGGCGGAATCCTTTCGCGCGTCCTGGTTTACGCCGACGGATCAACTCTCCGCCGCACGCAAGCTGCTGGCGCTCATCCGTGCGAGCGCCGACGGCGCGGCGTTGCCGCCAGGGGAACAACTCGGCAGCGCGTTCGCAAACCTCACGCTGATCATTCCGGAATTTGCCGGAGTGCCGGGCAAGCTACCAGCGCCTCCCGCGCCACCGGCGCCGACGGACGCGGAGCGCGACCGACTGCGCAAGCATCTGCAGGATCTCGAGCAAGCGCATCGCGAGCTCTCCCGTAAGATCACCGACGAGCGCGCCATCGAGGCGTCGTACGCGCGGGTGGAGCCTGCGCCTGGTGGCCACGCCGCGCGCGCCGCCGAACGCGATAGCGATGCGCCCACGGCATCATACGTCGCCCGGCTGGCGTTCAGCGCGGGTGCGATCAAGTCGCTGTCCGAAACGACGCGCCGGGTCCTGGGCAAGACCCGCATCGATATCGGCGCCATCGAGCCGACCAGCGCCGTGGCCGTAATCGAGGACGAGATGAATGCGACGTCCGAACGTCTAGCGGCGATTGAATCGCCGAATACCGTGTTGATGCTGGGCGGCGTGATGCTGAACACGCGCAAGCTGACCGACTCGCTGAAGGGCATGCCATTCGGCGGGCCGATCCCCGAGGAATGTCATTTCCAGGCCGGTGTCGCCGATCTGCTGCTGGTGAAGCAGACGCTCAAGGCCTACGAGCTCGCCGAATTCGCGCATGTCGAGAACGTGCTCGCGGGCGAATCGCGCGAACGCGAGCACCGCCGCCTCAATCTGCGCGAGGAAATCGTCGCCACAGAGGAAGAGCGCGAGACCGAAAAGGAGCGCAATCTCGAGAGCACCGAGCGTAACGAGATGCAGGCGGAGGCCGAGAAGACGGTCAAGAGCCAGTTCCAGCTCGAGTCGGGTCTGCAAATCAGCGGCTCGTATGGACCAAGCGCGAGCTTTTCAGCGAGCCTCAACACGGGCTTTTCCACGAGCTCGGAAGAAACACAGCGCAAGGCCGTCTCCTATTCGCGCGAAGTGACGGACAAGACCTCGGAGAAGGTCCGCGAACGCGTCAAGAAGGAAATCCGCCGACGCATGCTGGAGCAGGTCGAGGAGATCAATCGTCACTCGATCACCAACGTTCCCGCCACCCACGGTCATATCCGCGGCATTTATCGCTGGCTCAACAAGATCTACGACGCACAGATCTTCAACTACGGGCAGCGGATGATGTTCGAATTCGTTGTGCCCGAGCCCGCAGCCTATCTGCTCTATGCGTTGATCGAGAACCCGCCCGCCGACACCGAGCTCGTGAAGCCGCTGCCGCCGATGCGGTACGGTGCGCCGCTCAAGCCATCGCACCTGACCCGCTCGACTTATCTCGACTTGGTCGCGCTCTATCAGGTCCGTAACGTTCCCGCGCCGCCGCCGCAATTCCAGCACGTCAGCACGTTCGACAAGCAGGATCGCGTCGAGGATGCCACGAGCTTCGGGCGCGCGACCAAGCTCGACGTTCCCACGGGATACGAAGCGTTCGGCGCGTCGGTGATGACGGACTATAGCTTCGACAGCTCGCTTCCGCATCACTTCCGGGTGATCGTCGGGGATCGTCTCTTCGATCGCACGCCGTCGGCCGGCTCGGCATACCAGACCCTCAACAAACGATACCGCGAGCTCGGCGTCGCGTTTCATCTGCATCTTTGCAAGAGCTTCGCCATCGCGATCGATGTGGCCTGCCAGCTCACCAGCGAGGGATTCGCGAAGTGGCAGCAGCAGGTCTACGACGCCATCATGGAGGCGTACCTGCAACAGAAGGCCGATTACGAGGAGAAGCTTGCCGCGCTAGGGATCCAGCAGGGCGTCAAGGTACTGGGCCGCAACCCGCTCGAGAATCGACGCATCGAGCGCGAGGAGCTGAAGAAGCTCGTGCTGATGATGCTTACCGCCAACAACGACATCGCGCAGAACTCGATGCTGCCTTCGACCGAGCCGCTGATCGACCTGCAGCAGGCCTGCGCGAACGGCTCGTTCATCCGGTTCTTCGAGAACGCCTTCGAGTGGAACAACATGCTGTACGTGCTGTACCCGTACTTCTGGGGGCGCAAGGCGCGCTGGATCTCGGCGCTGCATTTCACCGATCCCGACCCGGACTTCGCCGCGTTCCTCAAGGCCGGCGCGGCACGGGTGCAGGTTCCGGTAAGACCCGGCTTCGAGAAGGCGGTCGCGCACTTCTGCCAGTTCACCAAGATCTGGGAAGGTAACGACCCGCCGCTCGCGGACGACGATCTGTACGTGCCGATCGTGGACGAGATCGCCGAGAACCTCGGCAAGCTCGATGACGGCGTGCCCTACCCGCCGGATTCGCAACCGTGGGAAGTCCGCATTCCGACGTCGCTCGTCCTGGTCCAGAACCTGGACGAGGTGCCCGGCATTCGCGACGTGCTGACCGGAAACGCCATCGTCATTACCGGTTGACCCGCGATGCCTGATTACGAGCTGCACGCGGATTATGACCGCGATGGACGGCTCGCCGCGAGTGCGACCGAGTACGGGCGGCGCGCGATCGCGCCCGGCGCGATCGTCGTCCCCGACTTCGATGCCGATCGACGGCGCTTGCCGGCGAGCGTGCAGATCGGTCCGCGGATCGTGCTGGACGGCGAGCAGCCCGTCGCGCCTGCCAACGACGACGAGCAACTGCCGTTACGTATCGTCGCGCGTGCGAGCGCACCGCCGGGGTCGCGCCTCTTCGTGCGGCCGGTGGGATTTCCGCGCATCCGGCTGAGATTCAACGACGGCCGCGGACGGATACTCCCGCGCGACCTCGCACGCGGCAACGATCTTCCAGTGTCGATCCCGGCGCCGCCCGGGAAGCTCGATCTCACCGTGTCGACGGCGACCGTCCCCGGCGCGCCGTACGGGCGCGTCACGAGTCTGGACACGCGATTCCGCCCGCCGCAGAGCGATGAGAGCCGCTTCGCGGTCCAGCTCGTCAGCGTGGATCCCGCGGGTCGTGAAACGCTGCACGACGAGGCGCAGTTCACCATCGCGCCGTTCGTGATTCTCGATCACAGCGCGACCGCGATACGCACCTACGTTTGCGACCACTACGAGAACGAGCCGTCGGTGATCGAGCTCGAAGCGGCGCATCGCGAGCTCGGCGTCCCGCTGATCAAGCTCGATCCCGAAATCGGCGAGGGCGACACCTGGCTGCAAGACCAGTTCCAGCACGCGTTGATACAAGGCCCCGACGGCTGGCGTCAGGTGATCGTGCACCTGCCGCGTCTGCGCAGCAATACGTCGTCAGGCACGACCAAATCGAACCTTGCGACATTCGTCACATCGCATTTTCCTTCGCGCAACCTGGGTTTGTTCGACGACCTGTGGACGCGCATGCTGCATGTCTACGATATCCAAGGCGCCCAGCACCGCATTCCGTTTCGCGAGTGCGAGCGAATCGCCCGGGCGATGCAGCAGGTCATCATCGTCGCGACCAGGCTCGTCGACACGATCAAGAGCATCGCACCGGCCTACGACCCGCAGTGGCCCGACACGTGGACGGAGCATCTAGCGTGGGTCCCGCAGCTACTGGTCGAGTTGGGCGCGCGCGTGCGCACGGTCGCCGCCAAAAAGTCGCAATGGAGCGATACCCTGAAGCGAACCCTCCAGGACTTCGAGGCGCGCGCCAGGCAGCTCGCCGATCGCGCCGCGGTCGATCCGCAGCGCAAGACCGTTCGCCTGCAAACGAGCTCAGGTCCGCTCGATCTCAGCCTCGTCGACGCCGATCGCCTGCACCGGCGCCTCTTCCAGATGCATCACTCCGCCAATTACGGAGGCAATATCGACGCGTCGCCGCCGACACCCGACGCACCTCTGGGCAAGATCGTCATCGGCAACGCGATCATCGACGGCCAGCGCGATTTCATGGATCCCGATCTGTTGCACGTGCTCTTTCAGCAGCGCAAGCAACCGGTGGTGGCGCTCGACACGACCTGGCTCCATGTAGGCCACGTCGACGAGATCATGTGCTTCGCGCCGGCCAGCGGCAAACCCGGAACGGCGTTCGGCGTGCTGCACGCGTCGCCGGCGCTGGCGTTGCGGCTCATGGAAGCTGCGCGCGATCGGTATCTTGCAGGGCTTTCCGCCGCCGACCGCCTCCGCTACACGGACGAGCCCAACGGCGCGCAGCTCAGGCTGCTGAGCGACGGTGCTTCGCCCGTGACGCGGCTGTTTCGCGGCAAGGTCTGGCTCCACTTCCACCCGGCCCCTACGGGCGAACAGATTCCTAACTTGCTGGAGCCACCGGAAATCTACCTGCGCGTCGCGCAGGCGATGATGGGCGGCATCCCGACGAGCGTGTACGGCGGCGGCGTCAATATCTCGGGTATCCGGTACTGGCCTGGCGAGGGGCCTGTGCGGACCTATCCGGCGGACATCACGGTCAAGGAGGTCCTGTACGGCGAGCAGGACGGCGACGGCAAGAGCACGAACCGTTTCATTCAGATCAAGCATCTGGACGGCGCGGCACGAATACTCGCCAAGGCCTTTCCGCGCGCGCGCATGTTTCCGCTGCCGGTGCTGTACGACCGCGTGGCGAGCGTGGCGCGATGGGCCGAATCTCCGTTACGCTTTCCGACGCTGGCGTTCGTTCCGAACGTCGTGAACATGCAGGCCGTCAACGGCCGGATGATGATCCCGCGTCCCTATGGCCCGCGCATGCTGCCGGACGATGCGATTGCGGTGATCGTCGATGCCGTGCGGGCACTCAAGCTGCCCGACAGCCTCGCACGCCGCATCGATCGGCGCTTCATCGACCGGCATCGGCTCACTCGAGGAATCTACTGGATCGAGCGGCAGGAACCGGTGCAGCGCCCCGGCACGCCGGCGCCATACAGCGGCATGAGCGACGAGCACACGATCTACGAGGGCCTCGAGACCGAGGCGCAGATCATCGACCAGTTCCGCGACAGTTTTCCCGGCGCCGGCGACGACGAGCTCCGCAACCGCATTATCAAGCCGAACAGACGCCACTTCGACGCGCGAGGCAAGCTGCGCGAAGGCTGGCGCCGGTTCGAGCTCGATGAAGGGATGGTCGACCTCTTCGAAGCGTATATTCTCGCGGTGGCCGAGGAGATCGATGCGCGCGTGTCGTGGATCGACTCATGGTACTACCACGTGCGCGCCGGCGAGATCCATTGCGGCACGAACGTGCTGCGCGTGCCGAGGCGCCCGAGCGGTCTCCCGAACATCTGGAGCGTTCCGGACATTCAATACGCGCCGCAGCCGCAGGAGTTCGAGTTTGCGCCTTTGGAGCTTGGTGGTGACTCGTGAGCAAGCGTGACGGTCAAGCGTTTTGCCGGAGCCGATGGAAAGGCCGACGTCGTCGTGTTCGGTGCGATCGATTCGCGACATATCGAAGAAGCGGTTCGCACGCTCGCCCGATTGATGAGGTGACGGCCTGCGTTATCTCCGGTCTCCAGAGCGTCACCGCGTCAGGTCGCCACGACACGCGAGTCGAGTCTCGACTGCGCTTGAGCGGCGTGGCGCCCAGCGATAAAGCCGAAGGTCATCGCCGGTCCCAGATTGATCTCGCCGGACGGATAGTGCCCGCCCATCACGCTCGCCTGATCGCACCCCGCTGCATAGAGTCCCTCGATCGGCTTGCCGTCAGCGGCTAGCACTCGAGCGAATGCGTCCGGCGATGCGCCGCATGCTCTGCGCCTGTTGCGCGTGGGCATGGCGCGAGGCGGCAGCACACGCGCCGACGGCAACGCCGATGAACGTTCGCCGATCCATCAATGATTTGCCGCGCCGACGGGAAGAGGTCCAACTATCCTACGCCTCCAGGCGGAACTTCATCTGTCCGGCCGGTGGCCTAGAAGCGGACATCCGCCAAGCACAACTTTCGACTCCACGGCGATGAGGTACCGGGGGGCTTGCAACACGGCGGCGGCTTTTCCGTCGATGCCTCGGTGCGCATCGCGGCCGCCGACCGCGCCGGTCGGGAGCGGCTGTTGCGCTATTGCGCCCGGCCACCGTTCGCCCTGGAACGGCTACGCCAACTCGATGGCGAGCAGCTCAGCTACGACCACCCGAATCGGGCCCACGGCGGCAGTGGCCCGCAGATCCTGACGCCATTCAAGCTGCTCGACCGCCTCGCCGCCGTGGTGCCACCCCCGCGCGTCCACCGCCACCGTTACTTCGGCGTGCGCGCGCCCAAACTCACCGCTGCGCGCAGCCGTCACCGCCCGCGCGCTGCTAGCAACGACCTCGCCGCCCGCACCCAGCCCGCAACCCACCGCGAGTGCACCATCAGGTGCAGGAGCTGCTTCACCTCGGCCAGGGCTTGAGCCACGCCTTGACGCGGTCATGGCTCAGGACTTCCGGGTTCACCACGAATTCGGGCTTGCGGCCGCTTAGCACAGCGACGATGCTGGCAAGGCCCGTCGATGCCATGTTGTGAAAGCATTCGTCGGTCCAGCACAGCGCGTGCGGGGTCACGATGACATTGTCCATCGCGAGCAGTGGATTGGCCGGATCGACCGGCTCCTGCTCGAACACGTCGAGCGCGGCACCGGCGATGCGGCGCTCGGAGAGCGCGGTGATGAGCGCGGCCTCGTCCACGATCGGACCGCGCGCGACGTTGATGAAATACGCGCCAGGGCGCATCTGCGCGAGCTCCGTGGCGCCGATCAGGTGGCGCGTGCGCTCGTTGAGCAGGCAGCAGACGACCACGAAGTCCGATTCGTTGAGAAGCGTGGCGAGATCGACGTTGCGCGCGCCGATGTAGGCGAGCTCGATGTCGTTGACGACCGGATCGGCGGCAAGGAGCTTGAGATCGAAGGTCCGGGCCATGCGCAGGATTTCCTGGCCGATGCGTCCGGCGCCGATCACGCCGAGCGTGCGCCCCGTGAGGCCCATGCCCATGTGATCCATGCGCTCGTGCCAGCGGCCGCTGCGGGTAAGCTTGTCCTTCAGGAACAGCTTGCCGGCGAGCGCGAGGACGAAGGTCAATACCGTCGTGGCAACGGGCCGCGGCATCGAGCTCGGGGTGTTGGTGACCAGGATGCCCGCACGCGTCATTGCCGCGACGTCAACCGAATCGTAGCCGACGCCGTGCCGCGCGACCACGCGCAGGCGGCAGTCGGACCTCGCGACAGCCGCAGCCGGCACGCGGGCGATATTCACGTAAATCGCGTCGTAACGCGCCGCATGTTCGGCGTCGATCTCGGGCACGACGCGCGGCAGGTATTCCCAGTCGATGTTACCGGCGCGCTCGAGGATCGCGAGCGCGGCCCGGCCGAACGCCGGCTCGCCGCGCGTGTCCAGGATATCGCGGGTCAGCGCGACGCGGAATTTGTCAGCCATTGCGTCTTCCTCTCGCTCTTTTCTTGGCCATCGTCATCTCGGCGGTTCCGTCGAGCGCAGCACATCGAGACCGTTCCGCAGCGCGTCCTGCAGGAGTAGCTGGTCGATGCCGTAGGCCATGAGGCGAAAGCCCCGCGCCGCGTAGTCGCGCGCCCATTGCGGGTCGGCGGCAAGAAACGCCGGCACCTTGCCGTGCGCGGCGCAGGCGGCGACGACGCGATCGACCGCGGCGAGATACGCCCGATGCTGGAACTGTCCCGGAATACCGAGGAAATTGGTCAGATCGAAGTGCCCGATCCACAGAGCGTCGACGCCGGGCACCGCGGCGATCGCTTCGACGTTCTCGAGACCCTCGGTGGTTTCGATCTGGGCGATCACCAGCGTCCGCTCGTGCAGCGCCGCGATCTTGATGGCGACGTCGCCGCCTTCGTAGTCGTCGTGCGCAAAACCGAACGCCGCGCCCCGGCGTCCCTGCGGTGGATAGCGGGTACAGGCGACGATCTGCTCGGCTTCGGCCCGCGTGCCGACCATCGGCACCATCACGCCCAGCGCACCGATGTCGAGCACGCGGGCGATGAAGTGATACTCGCCGCGCGGAACACGCGCCATCGGCACGATGTCGAGCCCGCGACACAGCGCGCACTGCGTCTTCAGCGTCTCGAAGCCGAGCCCGGTGTGCTCCATGTCGTAGAGCACGAACTCGGCGCCGGCGTTACTGCAGATCTGCGGCAGGCCCGGCGAAAAGAATTCGAACACCATCGCGCCATAGGCACGGCCGCCTGCGCGCAGCGAGTGCTTGACCGGATTGTCTCGCATCGTCTCCTCGGCATTCCGGACGGAAGAGCGTTTGGAAACCTTGACAGCAACGCGAGCGAAGCCTCGCCGGGGAATGCCTCGATCGGCCGTTCAGCGTTTGCGTTCGACCGTGGACCGGTGGCTACTTGCCGTAGGCCAGCTCGTCCATCATGTCGGCGAAGCGTGACCAGTCGACGCGCTCGCGGCTCTTCCGATTGCGCCCGTTCCAGTACAGCGACCCGCGCCCGACCTCGAGCTGCCCGATCTTCTCCTCGTTGGAGAAGATCTGCAGGCGCAGCGACGAACCGGCCTTGACCAGCTCGAAGTTGGCGAGCTGCGCCTTGACCACGTGCCGCCACGGGTTGGCACGCTTGCGCGCCGGCCGCTTCCTGACGGTCGCCCGCGCGCGCGTGCGCCGCTTCGCACCTGTGCCTTTGCGTCGTGTCATGACGTCAATGTAGGGGCTCGCACGCGCCAGCGCAAGCCGGACCTAAGGCAGCCGGGGTTGCGCCGGCAGCGGCGCGCCGGCCGTCACGACGGCGTGGGATAATTCTTGGCTTATGGCGACCGGCTCCTCATCGATGATCGTCGCCGCAATCGTCGCGGTATGCAGCCTTGTGGGTCTCCTCCTCCTGATCGCGTCGGGTCGCCGGTTGCGCCGGCGCCGCTACGGTGCCTGCGCGGTGCACGGCCTTTCGTCACTCGTCTTTTTTGTCGCTGCGGCCGCCGTCGCGTTGCTGGGACTCAATCTGCTGACCTATGACCGCCTCACCCGCGAGCAACCGGCGGTCAGGGCTCAGTTTGCGCGCGCCGCCGAGCAGCGGTTCAACGCAACGCTGATCTATCCGTCGGGCGCGGTCCAGCTTTACGTCCTGCGCGGCGACGAATGGCAGATCGACGCCCGCGTGCTCAAGTGGCGCGGCGTCGCCAACGTTCTGAGCTTCGACACCGCCTACCGTCTGGAGCGGATCAGCGGCCGTTACAGCGACGTCGACCGCGAGCGCACCGCGCCGCGCACTGTGTATGCGCTCCATCCGCCGGAGCGCGTCGATGTCTGGGCGCTGCTGCGGACCTGGCATGACTACGTCCCATGGGCCGACGCGCTGTACGGCAGCGCAACGTTCCTGCCGATGGCCGACGGAGCCGCGTATGAAGTCACGGTGTCGCAAAGCGGCCTGGTGGCGCGGCCGCTGAACGGGGCCGCGCGCCTGGCTGTGGCTGCTTGGCATTGAATGCACACGACGTCCACGATGATCGTTGTCCAACCCGGGAGAACCCGATGAATCAGGAAACCTTCAATTTGAGCATCCGCAAATTTCTGAAGATGGTCGGCATCAACTCGCAGCGCGAGATCGAGCAGGCAGTCGCGAAAGCGCTCGAAGGCAAGGAAATCGGGGGGACGGAATCCTTTCCCGCGCACGTGACACTGGAGGTCCCCGGATTGCGGATCAACGTCAAATTCGACGGCGAGGTCAGGCTGCAATGAACGCCCGGAAGAGAGCACTAAGTTCTCGCGGGAGGCTCCAACGGCCGGGTTCGCCAATGCGCAAGACCGCCCTTTTCATTGTGGCCGCATCCGGCCTGCTGATCGCCCTCGGCTCCGGCTTCGAGACGGCGGGGGCGCAAGCTTTGCCTCCGGCCTCCGGCGCGGCCGCAACGGTCTACGGCGGCACGCGCGAGTACCGCTGGACCTTTTATGTTCCGGTGATGACGCTCGAACGTCGTGAGATCATCGTGCAGGCGCCGGCGACCACGGTACGGTCGCGGCGCTGGGACTACGAGATACCCGCCTTGCGCGCCGAGAGGTTCAAGCTCGGTCAGGTTGCGGAATTTAAGTGCAAGTACATGGACTGGCGGCTTCCCAACGAATGCCGCACGGTATGGCACGATGTCTATGCCGATCTGCCCGTCCTGACGATGTTGAAGAGGCATGTTGACTACGATGTCGCCGAATGGGGGTGGCAGGAGCGCCGAATTCGTCTCGACGTTCCCTATTGGACCTGGACCGAGCAAACCCTGATCGTCGCCGTGCCTGCATTCGATGCGGAGGAAGCTCCACCGCCGGGTTGGTCGCAGGCGAAGGATGTCGTGCTGGCGCGCGAGTCGATCGAGCGCGCTCGCGCAACGCTGGATTCGCATGAAGCTGCAGCGGTGAAAATCATGGACGACGCCATCGCCGCGCTGAGCTCGAGCAGCGCGGCGGCTGAGGCGGAAGGCGCGGACCCGAGGAAGCTCAAGGCCGCGGACGGCACCATCATCGATCTGGGCGCCGCGCGGCAGGCGTTGCTCGATCAAAAAGCGCAGGAGCTCGACCGCTTCGCCAGGGTTCGCGGCGAACTCAAGGCAGTCCGCGATTCGCGCGCGGTGTCGCCATAGCGGCGTCGAGCTCCAGATCACCCGCGCCGCAGCGTTATAGCTGCGAATCGAGCAGCCACTCGAATTGTTCCTGGAACTTCTCCGTCCACGGACGCTGCTCCCATTCCTCGAACGTGACGCGCCGCGACCGCTTGAGGTCGTTGCTGAACAAGGCAAGCTGCCGCTCGGCGAAGGCGCGGCTGTAGACGTTCAGATTCGCCTCGTCGTTCAGGCGGAACGAGCGATTGTCGAAATTGGTCGAGCCGACCGACGACCAGACGCCGTCGACGACCAGCACCTTGCAGTGGAACATGGTCGGCTGGTATTCGTAAATTTCGGCCCCGGCGCGCAGCAGACGGCCCCACTTCGCGCGCGAAGCCTTGCGCAGCACCTCGGTATCGGTGTACGGCCCGGGCATGATCATCCGGACCTTCACGCCGCGCGCAAGCGCTTCGATGAGCGCGTTCTCGGTGAGCTCATCCGGCACGAAGTACGCCATCGCCAGATCGATGTTGCGGGTCGCCGAGACGGTCGACAACAGGTACATCAGATGCATGCTCTCGGAGCCGCCTTCGCGGGAGCTTTTGAACACCTGCCCGAGCTCCGGGCCGACCAGCGTTTCCGGCGGAAAATAGTCGCGACCGTCGAGCACCTTGCCCGTCACCTTGAGCCAGTTGTCGGTGAAGGCGGCCTGCATCTGCGCAACCGCAGGACCTTCGAGGCGGAAATGGGTGTCGCGCCAGTGCGCCGGATCCTCGGCGTTGCCGTCCCACTCGTCGGCGATCCCGACGCCGCCGGTGAAGCCGACCCTGCCGTCGACCACGAGGAGCTTGCGGTGGGTGCGATTGTTGAGCTTGTGCAGCGTGTACCACCGCGGCGGGTGATATTTCTCGATCTCGACGCCGGCTGCGCGCATGGCATCGAGATAATGGGGGTCCATGCGATTGCTGCCGACCCAGTCGACCAGGAGATGGACGCGGACGCCGGAGCGGGCCCTGTCGGCGAGCGCTTCGGCGAACTCCTTGCCGATCCTGCCGGACCAGTAGATGTACGTTTCGAAAGTTATGGTTTTTCGCGCGCTGCGTATCGCCGTCAGCATCGCCGGAAAGATTTCACGGCCGTTGACCAGCGTGTCGACCCGATTGCCGTCGACGAGCGGCGGTCCCAGCAGCACGCCCATCGAGCGCTGGAACTGGGGATCGGCGATGGCATACGTGTGCGTGACGCGCTCGGTGATCTGCGTCTCGCCGACCGAAAAATTGACCGCCAGCAATATCAGCACGGCGGTGGCGGCAACGGTCACCAGGATGAGCGGCAGCTTCTTGGTCTGGGGATCGAGCGACACGAGGAAAGGTAGTTCTCCGGAGATTGTCGGGCGATTTTACAATGGGATACGGCAGCGCTGCGCGCAAGCCATGCGTCGACGCTTTCGGCGGCGGGCGGCTGCTACGCGCCGGGCCGGAAAGGCGGCCCGATCACCGCGGAGTGCGCGGCGACCACTGTATTACGCGGGATGGCTCGAGAGACTCGCGACGAGCGCGGGCGAGTCGGCATGGAAAGCGACAGCGAACGGGCGTGGCAGCAGCCGCGTGGCGTTGACCATGCGCACATGGATGAACGAGGATAGCTCGCGGAATTCGGCGCGTATCGCGCGTGCGCCGTCGCTCTTAGTCTGGGTGCGTCCCCAGCGCGCGCGCCGCATAGCGGTGCGCGGCCGCACGACAATTCCGAGCGGAAGCTCGGCGAGCTGCCTGTCGCGGCTCATGTAACATCCGAACGGTGCGACCGCTTCGATCTCGAGCGGGTTGCGGGTCCATTCGCCGTTGACGCGGGCGGCAAGCTCGCAGGCGTTGGCCAGAAGCTGCTTGGCGCGCTCACGCGGCAAGGGTTCGACCACGCGAGCCGAGGCATACTCGAGAAAACGCTCGGTGAGGCCGTAATCGGTCTGCAGTGCGGCGGGTGGCTCGAGAAGGCCTTCGGCGACGAACTGTTCGACAAGCGAGTTTCCCTGGACGGTATCGATGCCGAAGTCCTGGCGGAGGCTCCGGACGCTGACCCGTGCCCGCTCGGGAGGCAGTCCCACCACGCGCGACAACACGCGCGCGGTCGCGGCGCGCAGATTGAGCGCGTTCATGCCGAAGTAAAGCCGTTGCGTGACGAGCGTCCGTGCCTTCATGCTGCTGTTGGCGTAAACGGGACGGCCATGACAATAGCATAAAGCGCGACCAGGAGGGAAACGGGGAACGTCGTGCCTCCGTCGTTTGCGGCTGCGCTCTTTCGGCCGGCAGAGCGCACACGACTTAGCGCTCTCATCAAAAAAATGGCCCGGAAGAGACTTCCGGGCCAATGCTCACTAGCTTTGAAAGCTAGGCGCTCAGCTCTTGCGGCGGCGCGCAAAGGCGAGGCCGGCCATTCCAATACCCAGCAAGGCAAGGCTGGCGGGTTCCGGAATGGGAGCAGAGTTGAATGTAATTGCTGCCGACCCGCCAGGCCCGGTGTTGTCTACGAGAATCACGTCGCTCAATTGGCTGAGGTCGAATGCTGCCCCCTCGAAGATCAAAAGATTGTCCGGGGTGCCGGCGTTCCACGGGCTGCCTGGGGTGAAATACCATTTCGCGATGGGTTCGCAGACTGGCTCATTTTCAGACCCGCAAGGCGTGGTTGCGGGAAGATACCAGACGAATGTGCCGGGTAGCTGGGTCCAGAATCCCGGAGCAAAGGCCGCCGCGAAGGCCGGATCGGGAGCCCAATTTGAATTCAACTGAATCGCGTCGCTAACGTCAACGGTGATGCCGAACGGGTGAAAAGCCACCTCACTGTCGCTGGCAACGGTAAGGACGGGTGAGGCCGTGGGAATATCAGCTATGCACCCGAAGGGATCCTCGCCAGTGTCCGGGCAAAGAACAACCGTGGTCGCGTTCCCGAGACCCGCAAACGCGCCCAACACCACCAACACACTCAGAACCGAAAGCAGCCTCAACGCACTTTGTTTCATTCCGGCAAACATGTTGTTTCCCCCTCCTATGAAATCCCCAAAAGACCCAGCGCTCCCGCTTTACAATTCCGGGAGCGTTGCTCGCTCACGGCGGAGTTGTAGCAAAGTTAGTGCCTAATGAAAAACAGATTTAGTTTTCATTGTCTTATCGAGACGCGGCAGACTCATGAGGAGCGAACTGTAAGAGTTATCGACAGTTCCCGGTTTTCGACAGGCTGCCGGGGTAAGCGTCACAGGGCTCGCCGTCTTGCAACGACTGCTCCAGCAGAACCATCGCGACGTACGCGCGCATGGCAATCCTGTCAGCCGTCGAACCAACGCGCGAGATGGTCGCCAACCACCGAACACGCGTGCCTTCGCAGCTCTCAGGCTGAGCCGAGTCCATTCCGGTAATGATGATGTGTGACAATGCCGGAAAGCCTCTCGGGACCACGCGGGGGCTATTCGAATGTTCTTAAGGCCGCTGATCATGGAGAACCGAACCATGTCCCGAACCCCGGCAGGCAGGTTGCCGCTGATCGTCGCAGCGCTGGCTGTTGTCATGGCACCCTCGCCAGCCACGGCTCAAGCCGGGAAGAGCACCGAGTGCAGCAAAATCGGCATCTGCTACTGCGTCAGCTCGGATTTGAAGCCGGTGATCGAAGCCAAGGTCGCCTTTTTCCGGCAGCAGGCCGCGGAAGCGCGCAAGGCTGGCAAGGCGGTCGGATACCTTTCCGTGCCGCTGTCGCCGACCGGCGGCGGCTACATGAAGCTCAACTTCGAAGTGGCCGAGGCCGCCAAGGCGGCGATCGAGAAACGCTTCGGCAGCAACTTTGTCTGGGTGCTCAACCCCGGGACGGCGGATGCGAACCTTCCCAAGGGCTCCGGCGCCGATTACATGCTGATGTGGACCAGCATTCTCGAAGGCCGCGACGGCCTCGGCGAAGATTTCGACTTCGTGTATTTCGCCGGCCCGCAGGATTTCGCCCGCGTGTTCGAGCTCGACGGCAGCGGAGACATGGCCCGGATCGACCAGTATTTCGACAAGCGGCTCAAAGCGGATCCGGACCTGGAGAAAGCGGTGCAAGGCGGGCTGACCAAGTCCGCCTTCCGTAATTACTACGCGCTCAAGGCCTCGTCCGCGTTCAGCCGCGGCGCGCACGACGAGTGGAACATCATTCGCCTGATCAATGAGCGGCGGCGCAACGACAGCCGCCTTGGCATCGGTAACCAGCTTCCCGTACTGTTCGACGGCCGCAGCGTCCCGGCCGCGGACTCGGAGGCGCCGGTGTCCGAGGGCTACGTTGGCAAGTGCAAGACGTAATTTGTAGTTGCGAATTCATTCGCACGCAGCCGTAGATTGGTGCGGCGCGGCCGAATAACTTCGGCCCTGCGAAAGCGCGGCGCGGCCGAATAGATTCGGCCCTACGAAAGGCCTACGGTTTTTCGACGATGTCCTTCTTGAGCGTCGAGGACAGCGTCAGCACTTCTTCCTTTTCCTTGGCCGGCACGTTGAACTTGTCGAGCGTGGCGACAAGATGTTTGACCGACGTCTCCCAATCCTTCTCGGTGATGCCCAGGCCGGCGTGCGTGGTCTTGGTATCGCGCCCGATATAGACGCACGGTCCCCCCGTCGCGAAGCAGAGCTGGTCGACGACGAGTTGGCGGATTCGCTTCAGCGAGTCGGTGCTGTGACCGGCGAAGAAGCGGGACAAGCCTGGGTCGCCGGCGAGGCGGCCGACAAAATCGTCCGTGACTGCGGCCAGCGCATCGTAGCCGCCGAGGCGCTTGTACAAGGTAGGGGCGGTCGTCTGCTGCGCGGCGGCGGGCGCCGCGACGGCGAAGGCGATGACGCATGCGGCAAGAGCAGTCCTGAGCTTCATGGCGATTCCTCCTTCATGGACGGACGAGAGTAAAACATTGCCCTCTTACGTGACAATGGCCGCGGTGGATTCAGGTTGCTGCTGACTCGCCAGGCTCGAGCTCGCCGAGGATGGCGGCGCTCGCCGACGTGCCGAGGCGATTCGCGCCGGCGCCGATCATCGCCTGCGCGTCCGCGAGGCTGCGAATCCCGCCCGAGGCCTTGACGCCAAACTGCGGACCGACGGCCGCGCGCAGCAGTCGCACGTCAGCGACCGTCGCGCCGCCGCCCGGATGAAAGCCGGTCGAGGTCTTGACGAACCGGGCGCCGGCGTCGCGGACGATCCGGCACGCGAGCTGCTTTTCGGCCTCCGTCAGCGCAGCCGTTTCGACAATGACCTTGACGGGAATGCCTTGCATGGCCCGCACGACAGCTTCGACGTCTGCGGCAGCCATCGCGGCATCGCCGCCTTTGAGCGCGCCGAAATTCAGCACCATGTCGATCTCGCCCGCTCCTTCGCTGGCGGCGATGGCGGCCGCCCGCGCTTTCACCTCGGCGCGGTCGCAGCCGTGCGGAAACCCAATGACGCCGACGAGGCACACATCTGTGCCGGCAAGCGCCTCCGCAGCCGACTTGATCCAGCACGGCTGCACGCAGTAGAAGCCGATGTGCCAGCTACGAGCGACGTCGGCACCCGCGCGGATTTCGCGTCGGGTCGCCTCGGGCTTGAGCACCGAGTGATCGATCATTCGGGCGAGCTCGGCACGCGTCACGGCGCTTTGACTCCCGGCGTGCGAATACGCGCGACGCGGTCGGCGAGATAGGCAGCGAGATTCGCCTCGGCCGCAAACTCCGGCGTCGTATCCGGTACGCCGAGGAAGTAAACGACCAGGCGCGGCATTCCGGCTTGCGCCGCCGATGCGGTGGCGTAGAAGCGCAATTCGGTGCGCGGAAAGTCGGCAAAATGCGCTCGCGCCGCGCGCAGCTCGATGCTGCCGGCATTCGGCGTTCCGGGCAACAGCGACCGCGTTCGCTGCGAGAAGGGGTTGGTGCCGGTCGCGGCGACGATAGGGTAGAGCTCCGGATCGGCAACGATGCGCACGACGACCACCGTTGTCGCTTCGTCCGCGCCGCGCAGGACGGCCCAGGCCAGCGCAACGCCCTGCCCGGCGTAGGCGTCGGCCATGCCGTGAATCTCGCGCTGCGGATCGGCCGCAACGGCGGGCGCCGCGGCAACACAGACGAGCGCGAGGCACACCAGAAGCGCTGCGCGAAGGGTCAAGCGGAAACTCCGGGCAGCACCGCGACCGCATCCTCGACCACGCGCACCGAGACCGTTGCACCTTCGGCGATGACCTCGCTTGGCCCCGCGTTGTAGCGGACGATCTGCAGCGTTGCGTCGCCGCAGCGGAGCAGGTACTCGATTTTTTCGCCCAGAAATGCACGCGAGACAACAGTCGCGCGGAGCAACCCGTGCGCGGCGTCGCTGCGCACGACTTCGATGGCTTCGGGGCGCAAGACCAGCTGCACCGCGTCGCCGGGCGCGATCCCCTCGGGCAGCGCTTTCGCGGCGATCACGCTGCCGAGCGTTTCGATCCCTGCCGTGTCGCCGGCGATTTCCACGACGCGCCCGGCGAGGAGATTGACGCGGCCGACGAACTGCGCGACGAAGGGCGACGCGGGGCGATGATAGAGGTCCTCCGCCGTTCCGATTTGCACCACGCTACCCTGGTTCATCACCGCGATCCGGTCGGACACCGCCATCGCCTCTTCCTGATCGTGCGTCACGTACACCGTGGTGATCCCGAGCCGGCGCTGCAGATCGCGGATCTCCCGGCGCATCTGCACGCGGAGCTTCGCGTCGAGGTTCGATAGCGGCTCGTCGAACAGCAGCACGCGCGGATGGATGACGATCGCGCGCGCCAGCGCGACGCGCTGTTGCTCGCCGCCCGAAAGCTGGCCGGAAAACTGCTGGTCGTAACCGGCGAGGCCGACCAGCGCGAGGACTTCGCCGACACTCCGGCCAATCGTGTCGGCGCTCAGCCCGCGCACGCGCAGGCCGTAGGCGACGTTCTCGAACACCGACAGATGCGGGAACAGCGCGTAGTTCTGGAACACGAAGCCGATGTTGCGCTGGTTCGCAGGGAGCGCGGTGACGTCCTGGCCGCCGAAGCGGATGCGCCCGGCGTCGGGAACCTCGAAACCGGCGATCATGCGCAGCGTCGTCGTCTTGCCGCAACCCGAGGGTCCGAGCAGGGTGAGGAACTCACCCGGACCCACGTCGAGTCTGACGTCGCGCGCGGCATAGATCTCGCCTTTCACGCGGTGCGCGAAGCGCTTGGACACGCCGTCGACGTGCAGGCCTATCGCATCCATCGCAGGTTCCTTAACCACCGAGCAGGCTCGTTACCGGCAGCGCGCCGGGCGCGCGGAAGAAGCGCAGCACCCGGCCGATGAGGGCGATGACGGCGAACACGATCGCGACGACCAGCACCGAGAACGCCGCCGCTGGTCCCAGCGACAACTCGGTGATGTTCTCGAGTATCTTCACCGTGATGAGCGTCCAGCTGATCGATACGAGAAAGATCGTTGCGCTGATCGCGGTCATCGAGCGGATGAACACGATGCCGAGTCCCGCGAAAAACGCCGGCATGATCAGCGGCAGCGTGATGCGGCGAAACGTCGTGCTACTGCCGGCGCCCAGGCCGAGCGAGGCTTCCTCGAGGCTCTTGTCGATTTGCTGCAACAGCGCCACGGTCGCGCGAATGCCGGTGGCCCCGTAGCGGAAGACGTAACAGGCGATGATGATGAGAGCGGTACCGGTGAGCACCAGGGGCGGATCGTTGAAGGCGATCAGGTACGCGATGCCTACGATCGTCCCGGGCAGCGCGTAGTTGATCATCGACACGACCTCCATCGTCTTGCGGCCGGGAAACGCCTTCTTGGTCACAAGATAGCCGAGCAGGATGCCATAGAGCCCCCCTAGCGGCATCGCAAAGCCGGCGATGATGAGCGTGTCGCGGATCGCCTTGAGACCATCGGTGAAGATCACCCGGTAATGCTGCCACGTGAACGCATGGTTGGCGCCCAGCGCGACCACGAGCGAAGCGTAGAGGAGCAGTGCGTAGAAGTAGACGACGACGAGCGCGATGAGCGCGCAGACGGCGAGCAGGACATAGCGCGCAGCCGGCGAAACGCTGACAAAAGGCGTCTGCCCGGCGCCCTTTCCGGTCACCGTTACGTAGAAGCGGCGGCTCACCCAATAGCGCTGCAGCACGAAGACGGCGAGCGCCGGAACGAGCAGCACGAACGACAGCGCCGCGCCTCCGCGCAAATCGAACAGCCCCGTGATCTGCAGGAACGCCTGCGTCGGCAGCACCGGAAAGCTGTTGCCGGCGAGGATGAGCGGCGTCGCGAAGTCGGCCAGCGATGCCGCGAACAGCAGCAGGAAGGCGTTGGCGAGTCCGGGAATGCACAAGGGCAGCGTGACCGTGCGGAAGACGCGAGCGCGCGATGCGCCCAGCGACAGCGCCATGCCCTCGATATTCGAATCGATTGCGGCGAGAATCGGCCGCAGCGTCAGATAAGCGATCGGAAAGTAAGTCAGGGCTTCCGACAGCAGCGTACTCGACAGCCCGTAGACCGTGTAACCCTTGATTCCGAGCAGGTCGTAGGTGATGAGTCCGCGCGGCCCGAAAGAAAAGATCATCGCGATCGCGGTGGTGAACGGCGGCGAAACGAGCGGCAACAGCACCGAGGCGTCGATCGCGGTGAGCAGCGCGGCCGGGAACCGGCAGCGCGTCGCGGTGAAGGCGAACAGAAAGCCGAGCACGGTGCCGACGACGCCGACCAGAAGGCCGAGCAGCAGGCTGTTCCAGAAGGCGCGGATCTGATGTTTATCGGTCAGCACCGCCGCGAGGCCGGCGGTCGTGAACGTCCCGTGGTCGAAGAGCACGCGCGCGAGCAGCATCGCGAGCGGGTATACGACGAACAGCGCCAGCAGCAGCCACAGCGACAACACCGCCGCCGCGACCACCGGGTCGCTGCGCAACCGCGTCGTTGCGACCACGAGTCGGCCCGGCTACGGGTTCAGGACTTCGGCGACCCAGCGGTCGACGATGCGCTTGCGGTTCGCGCCCGCATAGGCGGCGTCGATGGGCAACAGCTTGGCGTCCTTGAGCACTGCGGCAAGGCCGGGCTCGAGCGGGACGTCGGGATGCGCCGGCACGAAGTTGATCTTGTATTTCGCGAACTGGCCCTGCATCGCCGGCGAGCTCGCCCAATCGATGAGCTTCTTGCCCAGCGCCGGATTCTTGGCGCCCTTGACGAGCGCAATCCCTTCGGCCGCGGTGCCGATGCCTTCCTTGGGAAAGCTGATCGTGACCTCGTAGCCTTTCGCCTTGGTGTCGAGCGCGTCGACGATAAAAAAGATGCCGGCGCCTGCCTGGCCCAGTCCCACGGGCAGCGTTCCGCCGCCGCCGCTCTTGGTGTAGAGCTGGACGTTGGGCCGCAGCTTCTTCATGTAATCGAACGCCTTGTTCTCGTCGCGGCCGTTGACTTCGAGGATGGAGAAGATGCGTGTGACCGCCGTGCCGGAGGTCCGCGCATCGGCCATCTGCAGCATGTTCTTGTAGGGAGGGGCGAGAAGATCGTTCCACGACGCCGGCGCCTTGAGGTTGTGCTCTTTCAGAAACTTGTCGTTCGACATGAACACGAGCGGATCGTCGGCGATCGCGACCCACTGCCCGTCCGGATGGCGGAAGCGCGCCGGCAGCCGCGCGAAGGCGGGCGGCTTGTACGGCTCGAACACGCCCTCGTTGATGCCGGCGGCGAACGTTTCCACCGGGCCGCCGAACAGCACGTCGACCTGTGGATTGTTCTTTTCCGCGACGACACGGGCGAGCGCCTCACCGGAAGAAAAACGCACGAAGTTGACCTTGATGCCGGTGGCCTTTTCGAATTCCTCGAACATCGGGCGCGCCCAGTTTTCTGGCCAGATCGAGTAAGCATTCATCGTATCCACCGCGAATGCCGGCACGGCCGCAAACTGCGCGGACACCGCGAGCAGCGTCCATACGGTCAGGCGCAGCGCCGCGCGGGCGCATCGCCGCAAACGCGGCAAGCATTGGGCAAGGATCATCGGAGTCCTCCGGTTGACGTTCTGTCGCGAGCTGCTTCGACGGGCAGCGTTCTTGATCGCAGAGTATCCGACGGTACCCGAAGGCCGCCGGCAACGTCAAATGAAGAAAGGTGCGGGAGGCCGAGGCCACCCGCGCCAGTTACCTGCGGTTCAGCGATAGATGCCTAGCCTCCGACGCCTTCGCGCGCGGCTCGCGCCGAGGAGGTTTTCCGCCGTGCGGAATAAGCCTACTCACTTTCTCCTGCGGTCAAACCGGTACTGCTCGGAGCAGCATTCGTGCCCTTGGCGTTTCGTGGCTCGGGAGTCTGTCCGTTCAGTTTTCGACAGGTTTCGAGCGGGGCGCCGATCATGCCGCTGCAATCATGCGTTGCGCCGCGTGCGCTTTTGTCAACGGTAGTCGATCCGGCCCGCGCATTGTCCGCGTTCAATCGCAGACAATTCTCCAAAGGCGTCCAGATCATACCCGAGCAATCGTACTCGGCCTGCTTCGACACGCCCGGCGGGGCAACGGCGCTGACGCCGGCGGTAGACTGCGCACCGACTTGCACCGCGCATCCAAGCGCGATGGCGAGCGCCATCGCACTGAGCTTCGCTGATTTCATAGGACCCTCTGCTGGGTTGCGCAAACAATCGTTAGTCTGCCGCATCGGAAAGTGGCGTGAAATCGGCGAAACGCGCTTTCGATGTCAGACGTTATCCGACGGCTCAGCCTGGGAGGGTTCTTCGGCGAGAGCAGGCACGAGCATCGTGCGCGATCACAGCTCACAGCACCACCAGCGCGCGCCGACTCGCAGGCGCTCGCCCATAGGTCTACAAGCGTATCGCTAAGCACATCCGAACCGGAGAAAACGCTAAGCTTTGCCGCCCTCTACCGGGTATCCTTCGGCGCGCCAGCGCAACATTCCGCCGGCAAGATTGGCGACTTCGTTAAAGCCTGCGCGCTGCAGCAGCACCGACGCGTGCGCTGAACGCGCGCCGGAGCGACACACGGCGACGACGGGGTGATCGCGCGCGAGCTCGCCTGCGCGGGCGGCGAGCTGCCCGAGCGGAATCAGCTTCGCGCCGTGGATACGCCCGAGCGGGCCGTTGAACTCTTCGAGCTCGCGCACGTCGACGATCTGAATATTGGCAGCGTTTTCCTCGAGCGCGCCGGGCTGGATTTCCCAGATACCGGCAAATGTGAATGTCAACGGCGCCCAGCCGGGCTCCGCGGGCAGCAACGTGTCCTTCTCGGGATGGCCGCAGCGCAGATTCGCCGGCACGGCGATGTCGATCAACTTCGGGTGCGGCAGCCCGAGGTTGTTCATGTAGCCGACGAAGTCGGACTCGCCGATTTCGCCACCCAGTCGCGGATTGAAGCGCCGTTCTTCGGCGACGCTGGTCACCGTCAAGCCGCGGTAATCGTGCGCGGGATAGAGCAGACAGGTCGGAGGCAGCGTGAGAATCTGGCTGCGCACCGAACGATACATCGCCCGCGGATCGCCCTGCTGAAAATCGGTTCGACCGCTGCCCCGGATCAGCAGGCAATCGCCGGTGAACGCCATGCTCTCGTCGTCGAGAACATACGTCACACAGCCGTGCGTATGCCCGGGCGTGGCGCGTGTTTCGAGATAGCGCGCGCCAAACTGCACGCGGTCGCCATGCGCGAGATAGCGATCGGCGCCCTCGGCACCGCTGGCGGCGGAGACACAGATCGCGCTGCCGAATTGCCGCTTCAGCAGCCATGCGCCGGTCACGTGGTCGGCGTGGACGTGCGTTTCGAGCGTGGCGACCAGCTTGAGCTCAAGCTCGGCGATGAGCGCGGCGTCGCGCCGCACGTGCTCGAATACCGGATCGATCAGCACCGCCTCCTTTGCGCGCGCATCGCCAAGCAAATACGAATACGTCGACGACTGCGGGTCGAACAGCTGGCGGAAAATCATCATCGCTGGGTCTCTTCGTCGGCGCCAGGTGCGCCGTGGTTTAGCGCGAGCTCATGCGCTCGGACGCGCGCCCTCCGGCGCGCCGGAGCCGCCCGACCGAGCGCGCTCGGCAAGCTCGAAGATGAGCATGCCCGCGAGCATTGCGGCGACGAAGGCGAGCGCCTTGACCTTGCCCGCGCCCAGCGCGACCAGGGCGGGGCCGGGACAGAAACCCGCGAGTCCCCAGCCGACGCCGAACGCGAGGCTGCCGAGCATGAGCCTCGGGTCGATCCCGCGTGCCATGGGTAGCGCCATCGGCGCGCCGAGCAACGTCGACGCACGCCTGGCGGCGATGGCGAAGGCAACCGCGCCGATGGCGACCGCGCCCATCATGACCACTGCGAGTGAGGGATCCCAGGCACCTGCGAGATCGAGAAATCCCAGGACCTTCGCCGGGTTGACCATTCCCGATATGACAAGCCCGACGCCGAAGACGAGACCCGCAACGAAGGAGCTCAATAGGTACACCGCGCTCCTCACATTCCGATGACGTGCCGCACGACGTACACCGTCGCGAAGCCGGCCGCCATGAACAATAGCGTGGCGACGAGCGAACGCGGCGAGACGCGCGAAATGCCGCACACGCCGTGCCCGCTCGTGCAACCTGCGCCATAGCGAGTGCCTATGCCGACCAGCAATCCGGCAACGATCAGCGTCGGATAGCTCGCCTCGATCATGATCGGCGGCAGCGTCGCGGCGAGCATGTACAGCATCGGCGCCGCCAGCAGCCCTGCGACAAAGGCGAGCCGCCACGCGACATCACCCGACGCCGGCCGCAGCAGGCCGCCGACAATGCCGCTGATGCCCGCGATCCTGCCATTTACGAACACGAACAGCGCCACGGCCGCGCCGATGATCACGCCGCCGATCGCGGCGGACCATGGTGTGAAGGCGGTCCAGTCGATGCTCATCGTGTGCGGGCCTTCCAGGCGAAGCCTTCGATCCGCTGCAGCGCATCGCGCTCGGTGTCGAATGCCGGATCGAAGTACGAACGATAAAAGCGCTCGCGAAACTCGGCCCGCGGTAGAAAGGGCGCCACCTGACCTTTGCGAATTCGCGACATCGTGCCCTCGAAGCTCGAAACGTTAGCGTCGACTATCCTGCGCATTATAATCCCTGGCAGTGGCTGCCAATCCCAAAGCCCGCATCCTCGCCGAGGCGCTGCCGTATATTCGCGCGTATCACGGCAAGACGCTGGTGATCCGCTTCGGCGGCAACGCGATGGCCGATCCGGCGCTCAAGGCCGGCTTCGCGCGCGACGTGGCGTTGCTGCGCTCCGTGGGAATGAAGCCCATCGTCGTCCACGGCGGTGGCTGGCGCATCGACGCGCTCATGCGCCAAATGGGCATGGCAAGCCGGAGGCACCGCGGCCTGCGCGTGACCGACGAGCGCACGCTGACCGTCGTCGAGATGGCGCTCGACGAGCTCAACCAGGAGCTGACAGGGCTCATCAACACGCATGGTGGCCGGGCAGTGGGCCTCAACGGACAGGATGGACGTTTCATCCACGCGCGCAAGATGACGCTGCCGCCGGAGGATGCGGCGCAGCAAGAGCCCGAGCTCGGTTTCGTCGGCGACATCGAGAGCATCGACGTCGACCTCATCCACCTCCTGCTCTCGCGC
>WNGA01002943.1_pt2 | contig 61994 bp, 54 predicted proteins | sample 5400061 | NCBI WGS metagenome assembly WNGA01 (sample SAMN13153366, study PRJNA577476) | soil metagenome | isolation source: 100 cm soil or saprolite under grassland replicate 2 | place: USA:California | collected 2016-06-15
CGTTATCAGGCACTCGGCTTTCGCGCGCCTCCGAGAAGGTCCTGGAGTGCCGGATCGGATTCTGCGCGCAAAACAGCGTCTGGAATCCGCAATTGCGCGCATTGCCCGGCGGGGATGTCTGGAAATCCCGCCATCGGCGCCGGACCTCCAAGCAGTTCTGGCAGCGGTCTCTGGCTTGGAACGCGAGTGCGCGCTGACAGAATCCGCGCGAGCGGCCTTGAGACCATGTGTCCCGCTTTCGCGTGGTTGGATCAACCGAAAGCACCCTGCTTGTTGCTTGGACGACACGCCTGAGTGTCATCTGGCGTTGGCAGTTGCTTCACTGCTCCCTTGGGGTGAGCAGCCTGGCCAGCCCGCCGTGGGATCGTTACGGCGGAATTTGGTTCCTGTTCTTCGCCACGGCGCCTTCTGGCAGTGGGACGAGAAGTGCCGCTCGTTTGTGTGGTCCGACGGCGCACCGCTGCTCGACAATCTGGCCGGCGTCCTGCACCGCCGGTTGGTTGACGCTGAGCGAGGCCTTGGCGATGGGCTGCCGCTGTGGAGTTTCTGCGGTGCATCCTTCAGCAGTCTGCTTGCGCTCTGGCGCGGCGAGGCGGACGAAGACCGTTTGGCTAAACTTGTTCATGCCCTCGCGCTGGTGGACTTTGGCACCGCCGATTCAGACTCGATTTCCGCGTGGCAAGGCGAGCACGATCCGACGCCCAGCCTTGCCCAGAGTGGGGTTTGGTTCGACTGCGACACACCACGGCTCAACCTCAACCCCGACGCGGGGCTGCTGCCGCCGGAGGAAATCGAAGCGGCGTTCGCCCTTCCGCGTGCCTATGCGCTGCTGAAGCTCTGTTTTGTGGGAGGGCGGCTCCCATCTCAGCCCGTGGAGAATCGATTATCCAAGCGTTCAGGGAACGAACCGTTTCCCAACTCGCCGCTGAGACTGCTCAACCTTCTGCGCGCCGGTCGTGGCACAGAAGCCCTGTTGGTCGCGGCTCAGAGCCTTCGTGCCAAAGGCTACCCGGCCATCGTGCATGAAGACGCACTGCGGAACAGCGAGTGGATCGTTTCACCGGAGGAGAGCCGCCGGTTGGCTGGCTTTCTCCTCATCCCCGTCCGGCACGCCGGTGTGCTGGCAGCCCTTTGCACGAAACCAAAAACAAACTGAACAAAACTATGTCCTACGACTACGCACAACTCGACAACATCAGCCGACTCTTCGTGGAGGCTGAACTGAAAGTGCCCGGCTTCGGCGGCGGGCGATTCCAACCCACCAACTTCCCAGATCTGGGGCCGGCTCTCTACAAAGGTGCCGATGGCAAACAGTGGCTCATCGTGGAGTCGCCCCAGTCCATGGCGAATCGCATGGAGCGTGTCTGCTGGATTGACGGGGACGGGGAGACCGACCGCGTGGGCCGCTACAATGCAGATTGCCAAGGCATTCCTTATGTGCTTGCGATCACCGGTGATGGGCTGCCTCTCACGGCAAGCCCCTTGGAGGCCCACAGGCTTGCGTCGCCCTACCTCTGGGATTCGTGGGTGGTGGAGAAAACCATGAAGGAGTCGCCCGCAGACAAGCAGGAGAAAAACCCTTCAACATCCGCTGCGAACGCCAACCCCTCCGGTGTGGAGATATCGCTGGCGGACAAGCTGGAGCAGGACTTTTCTCTCCACGAGAACCGTCTGGTGCCCTGGAAGAAAATCGCCTACGAGCTTCTTCAAATCGATCCGGGATGCCTTTTGCACGGGGTTTGGTTAAGTGGGTTCTTTGGCGGCCGGGTAAGGCTGACCCGCTCTCTCTCAGGCTACATCGAGGCGGAGAATCCCATGCCGGCGAACTTCGGTTTTCAAAAACGCGATCCTGTTTCGAGCGGCACCGACAAGGACGCCGGCCAGACAGCGAGCGAAGGCTTCGGGTCCGTCATTGGCCCGAAGCAGCACTTCGCGTCTTCCAAAGTCAAAGCGTGTTTCCAACTCGATCTCGACCGGTTGCGCAGCTACGGCCTGTCCAACGTCGAAGTGCGCGCTCTGGCAGCATGGGGCATCTACAAAATTCGCCGCGTCCTCACCGCAAGCCGGGACGGTGTCGCCGACCTCAGAACCGAGTGCAAGTTCGAGGCGTTAGAACCGACGTGCGAAGCCGTTCAAACCGACGGCAAGAAAACGAAGGGCTTTCTTCTGCCTGAGCTTGCCGACGATTTGACCGCCGCGTTTGCCTCCTTGAATCGTTTCGAAGGTGAGGGAGAGAAGAAGGTTCCAAAACTCATTCGCGTGCGGTGGGTGCCGAAGATCGAAGGCAAATCCGAACTTCCTCAAGGGCTGGCTGATTCGAACATCAATCTGGCTGGCGTCGAGTCCAAGGCCAAAATCGAACCCCGGACGCCCAAAGCCACCAAGAAAAATCCGAAACCAGAGACGAAGCGCCTTCTTGTTCTGTATGGTGAATGGACGACCGGCGACAAGAAGAAGCTCCGTGATCAGAACATCGCCAGAGAGGGCGAAGAAAAATCAGCAAAAGCGGCCGACACGGTTGAGAAGGCAATCAAAGACTACGAAAGGAATTGGGCCGCCAAAGCCCAGGGTGCCAAGCCGAAGGACGAGGAATCTGATGAAGCCGATGTGAACCAAACCGCATAGAGGAGCGCCATGTCCCTCACCATTTCCATCCGCTTCCTGACCGGGCGGGCGCACTTGCACCACTGGCAGGCGCATCACAGCGACGGCAAGGTGGACTGGCCGCCGTCGCCGTGGCGTCTGCTCCGCGCTTTGGTGGCGGCGGCGGGCAGCGGTCTCACAACGATGCCGTGCCGCTATTAGCCCTCGGGAATCTGCTGGCCATTCTGGCGGCACCGCTGGAAATCTGGCTGCCCCGCACCAGCGGCGGGCACACACGCCAGTTCTTGCCGCGTCACGAAGGTGGCACCGTCAAGCCCACTGGCTCTGCCGTCTTCGACACGTTCGCGGTGATCAGCAAAGACCAACCGCTTCACTTTCACTGGCCCGGCGTCGAGTTGTCGCCAGAGCAATTCTCCGACTTGGAGAAGATTCTTCGCCGTCTCACCTACTTTGGCCGCGCCGAATCGTGGTGCGAGGCCACGGTCACCGCCGGTCCGCCGCCAGGCTTGGAGGAGGGCATGACCCACTGGCGCTGCATCAGCACGGGCCAGGGTGAGGAGCCGTCGGGTAAAGAGCACGCCGACTACGCTCTGGAACGCAGACTGTCTGCCGCGCTACCGCTCTCAGAGTCGCTCCGAACTGAAGTTGCAGAGTTGCTTCCGAAGTGCTGCTTCCGCATCTGGGAAGAAAAACCGAACCGGAAGACCGGCGACATGTCAGGCAAATGGCGGAAAGCGAAGCCGGCTGAATTGGAAGCTTTCGCGTCGAGTCTTCGCACGGAACCACCCAGCGTCGGCTTGCTCCGCTGCCTTCTACGCGCGTCCGGCGAAGACATGAAGGATGGGCTTGAACGGCCGATCGGCACACGCTGGGTTCACTACGCCGTGCCGCGCGCCATCTATCAGCTTCCGTTGGCGCCGCGCACGCCCGCACGTGCGAAGCTCGCCGGCCCACCAGTAACCTTGGTCCGCTTTGCTCTCAATACCGCCACAGTGAACCGGCCTGTCCTGCCGCCGCTCACCGATACGCTGCTGTTTGCTGACAAGTTCCGCGCCGCCACGCTTGCCTGGCACGGGCATCTGAAGTCTGGCGAGCATCCGCGGAACCTTTGCGGACGAGAGAATGACGACAACGGAGAACGGCGCGTCGAAGGCCATAATCACGCTTTCTTCTGGCCCACGGATGAGGACGATGACGGGTTCATTGACCACGTCTCGGTGTTCTGTCCGCAGGGTTTACTGATATCCGAAGTTGACGCCCTACGTCGGCTGCTTCGCATCCGGCAGCGGGGCGATCGTCCCGACCTACTGGTGACACCTGTGTTCATTGGCGACGCAGTTGATTTTGGACCATGGAAACGGGACGCCAGCGTGTTCGTGTCCGCCACCCCTTACTACTGCCCCGTGAATCTGAGTCACGGGAAGAAGTCAGGTGGCCGGATTCGCTCGGTTGAAGCCGAGATCCGCCGAAGTCTGATGCTGACCGGAGTGATTCGGACTGAAACCGAGACGGTCGAGATCCGCGAGTTGGTCTTCGCCGATGTAAGTGACGGAATCCCCGCGACGTGGACGCATGTCGAGTTTGCTGATCCTCGCTACTGCGGCTTTTGGCTCAAGCCTCCGGACGAACCGCCTGTGCCGGGGGCGATTGCGGGGTTTTACGTGGACAGCGGCAACCGGTTGCTTCGCGCGTTAGAGTTCTGCCGTCGTCGTCGCCGACATGGCATTGAAGCGATGGGGCGCATGTTGCACATCAGATTCGCGGCCCCGCGCGCGGCACGGCCTTTTTCAATTGGCAGCCAGTGCCACTTCGGTCTCGGCCTGTTCGTGCCGGCGGCGCCGGCGCGAATGAACGATGAGCGATAACCGATGCCATGAAAGCCCAGTCCCCATCGCGTCCGCAGCCGAAAATCGGCAAAGCGACCGGGTTCCGTTCCGCGCGGCAGTTTCCGTGGACGAAGGAGGAGGATGCGTTGCTCGGCAAGTTGACCGACCGCGAAGTGGCTGAAAAATTGAATCGCACACTCGGCGGTGTGCGGGACCTGCGCAAGTTTCTCGGCAAGCCAGCGGTCGGACATGCGCCGCAGCCGTTCCGCATCGAGCGCGAGCCGCGCGATCGTTACGCGCGGTTGTTTGTCACCGCCAACAAAGGCATTCCGGCGTGGCATGGCTCCTGCACCGCTTGAGGTGATTTATGGACGAAAAAGATCGCATTGCACCCGAGCCGCGTTCGACAGAACCGGAAACACCAATCACGTCGAGAGGTATTTCGCCCGGCGTTGTCGCGGGAAGATCTGAAGGCAAGCGCCCGCCGCGCCAAGTGACCACGGAGCCGAAGCGGTTGGAGATTGTGGTGCGGGTGTCACCGGTCGAGCCGCAGCAGAGCGAGCCGCCGAAACCTGTCGCTGAAGTCGCGGCCGAGCCGACCTCGGTTCTTCCGGCAGCGACCGAACCCGTCCTCACTCGTCCGACAGGAGATGGAAAGGTTGCGGGCCGCGAGGTGGAGCCGCAGCAGATTCCCGCACGGATGCTGAACGAGTTCGTGTACTGTCAGCGACTGTTCTATTACGAATTCGTCGAGGGCGTCTTTGTCGAAAGCGCAGACACGTTGCGTGGCGGCGCGATTCACCAGCGCGTTGATTCAGGCAGCGGTGCTTTGCCAGCGGCCAAGAAAAAGGCAAAGGCAGAGAAGAAGACGGCAGAGGATCAGCCAGGGGCGACCATTGACGCTCCGACCAAAGAGTCTGAAGCGCAGGACACCGAACCGGAAACGATTCATTCGCGCTCCGTGCAGATGGGTTCGGAACGATTGGGCGTCGTGGCGAAAATGGACCTGGTTGAATCCAAGGCCCAGAAGGAGGATTTGCTTGCGGCGTTGGAGGTCTGCCCAGTGGATTACAAGGCGGGCGCGCCGAAAGAAGGCGAGGAAGCCAACGAGCTGTGGGACACGGACAGGATGCAGCTTGGATTGCAGGCGTTGATTCTGCGCGACAACGGTTACACCTGCAACGAAGGCGTCATCTATTATCGCGCTACGAAGCAGCGCGTCCGTCTGCCCATCACGACGGAACTGGAAAACTGGATTCTTCAAAACATCGCCGAAGCCAAGCGGGTTATTACCGGCCCGATTCCGGCACCGCTGGTCCATTCACCGAAGTGCGTGCGTTGTTCGCTCGCACCAGTCTGTCTGCCGGACGAGACCCGGATGCTGGCGCAAACCACGTTAAAGGTTGACGTGAGTGTCGAGGAGAAAGCGGGCACACCGGCAACAGAGTCCGAAGACTCAAGACAAGTGGCGGGAGAGCCGCCGCGAAGATTGATCGCCGCGCGGGACGATACTCGTGCGCTGTATCTGAACACGCCGGGTTATCGCGTGGGATGTAAGGACGAGGTGTTGGTTGTCAAAGATAAGGACCGGGTCATTGAAGAAGTGCGAATGCGAGATGTCTCGCATGTGGCGTTGTTCGGCAACATTCAAATCTCGACGCAGGCCATTCAATCGCTCTGTGAACAGGAAGTTCCGGTCACTTACTTTTCAATGGGCGGCTGGTTTTACGGGATTACTCGCGGTCACGGCATGAAGAATGTGTTTCTGCGCATGGAACAATTCCGTTTGGCGCGGGATGAAACGACGTGCCTGTCACTCGCGCGGCAGTTTGTGCATGGAAAGATTCGCAACCATCGCACGCTACTGATGCGAAACCATCTGGAGCCACCAGAGGCGATCATTGGGAAACTCAAGCGTGCGTCTGAAGATGCGCTAGCAGCGGCATCAATTGAGGAACTGCTTGGAATCGAGGGTGCCGCCGCGAGTCAGTATTTTCAGCAGTTCAGCGGCATGGTCAAAGTTGAAGACGATCTGCCTGGCCTCGAAACGCAGCGGAAGGATCACGGGCAACTTGCCTTCAACTTCAACTTCAGCAACCGTAACCGCCGTCCGCCAACCGACCCCGTCAACGCCATGCTCTCCCTGGCGTACAGCATGTTGTCCAAGGATTGCACGCTGGCCGCACTAGCGGTGGGTTTTGATCCATACTTGGGATTCTATCATCAGCCGCGTTTCGGACGCCCGGCGTTAGGTCTCGATCTGATGGAAGAGTTCAGACCCCTCATCGCGGAATCCACGGTGTTGAGTTGCATCAACAACCGGGTCGTCACCGAAAAGGATTTCGTGCGCGCTGGCCAGGCAGTGAATCTCAGCGCACCCGGACGCAAACGTTTTTTCCAGACGTATGAGCAGCGCATGAGTTCGCTGATCACGCATCCGTTGTTCGATTACAAAGTCAGCTATCGTCGGGCACTGGAATTACAGGTGCGGTTGCTGGCGAAAACACTGACAGGCGAGATCGCGGAATACATTCCCTTGATGACGAGGTGACCCATGCGAACAACTTACTTGGTTTGCTACGACATCGCCGACGACAAGCGGCTGCGAAAGGTGTTTAAGACCTGTGGCAATTTTGGCGACCACCTGCAATTCTCGGTGTTCGAGTGCGATCTGAACCCGTCGGAAAAGATTGAATTGGAAACCACTTTGGGCGACATAATCAATCACGACGAGGATCAGGTGATCTTTGTCGGGTTGGGACCGTCGGAAGGGCGGGGCGACCGAGTGATTACCGCGCTTGGATTGCCCTACACGAAGCTCGACGCGCCGTGTTATGTGGTTTGAGACGTTGGTGTTCTTTGACAACTGATCCCGCGAGCGGCAAGGTGATGTGGAAAACCTGGCTTCCGCTCGCACGGCGTAACCACTTTACACTAAACGACAATGATGATCCCTCAAGAAAGCATGAGCAGGAAAGAAATCCAAACAGCGCAACCAGTCGCAATTGTAGCATTGCGAGCTTGCGCCAGAGGGAGTAACAACAGAGGCAACTCCGCGCCCGCGCGGGCGCGGCCCCATTGAAGCATTCTCAACCATTGTCAGAAGTGGGATGGCCTCACTAATAACTCCGCGCCCGCGCGGGCGCGGCCCCATTGAAGCCCGTTGGAATCGCGCAACGCGCTTCTTGCGTCAGCGAAACTCCGCGCCCGCGCGGGCGCGGCCCCATTGAAGCTCACGATTCAGGCCGGGGATGAAGTGACCAATCCGAACTCCGCGCCCGCGCGGGCGCGGCCCCATTGAAGCTACGAGGCAATCGAGCAAAACGGAGACCGAGTTACCAACTCCGCGCCCGCGCGGGCGCGGCCCCATTGAAGCATTTTAGCTTTCGGCCAAGGCCAACAGGCGTCGCCAAAACTCCGCGCCCGCGCGGGCGCGGCCCCATTGAAGCGACGAAGAAGGACGGTGGTTACTGGGCGTTGAGCGGCAACTCCGCGCCCGCGCGGGCGCGGCCCCATTGAAGCCAAAGCCCTCCAACTCGACATCATCCCGCCGGAGAAACAACTCCGCGCCCGCGCGGGCGCGGCCCCATTGAAGCGCGGATTTGGAGGGCGGAGAGGGGCATTCGTTAAACCAACTCCGCGCCCGCGCGGGCGCGGCCCCATTGAAGCAGAGTTGGAAGTTCGGAGCTGGGAACGTTGAACGTCGAACTCCGCGCCCGCGCGGGCGCGGCCCCATTGAAGCTGCCCTGTCAGGGCTGATGCCTGCACCCTGACAGGGCAAACTCCGCGCCCGCGCGGGCGCGGCCCCATTGAAGCTCAGAAGACCCGTCCACGCTTGGAACTCGCGGACGGGAACTCCGCGCCCGCGCGGGCGCGGCCCCATTGAAGCCTTCAATGCTTTCAGGTAATCGTCCCGCTGCTCGACAACTCCGCGCCCGCGCGGGCGCGGCCCCATTGAAGCACATCGAGGAAGCCAAGGGCCTTGTCACGATTGACCTAAACTCCGCGCCCGCGCGGGCGCGGCCCCATTGAAGCACGCCGGCCGATGGGTTGGCCGAGGCGCCGGCCCGAACTCCGCGCCCGCGCGGGCGCGGCCCCATTGAAGCCAAGTGGAGTGGAATGGAACGGCACAGGCCCCAGGGAACTCCGCGCCCGCGCGGGCGCGGCCCCATTGAAGCGGAGCGCACGACGCAGAGGCAGGGGGGCAGGCGGTGCAACTCCGCGCCCGCGCGGGCGCGGCCCCATTGAAGCCCAAACAACTCCATCAAGTGGGAAATCGTCGGGACCAACTCCGCGCCCGCGCGGGCGCGGCCCCATTGAAGCAGGTTGAACGGGCACCGCGGCACACTGGCCCCGGTCAACTCCGCGCCCGCGCGGGCGCGGCCCCATTGAAGCACACCAACCCGGTTCTCGCGGGACTAGGCGACGACAAACTCCGCGCCCGCGCGGGCGCGGCCCCATTGAAGCTCAACGGGGCGTAGCTCCTCGTGCCGCCGCCACGCAAACTCCGCGCCCGCGCGGGCGCGGCCCCATTGAAGCGTAAAAGGGATTGACTATGCGCATGGGCACCGCTCGAACTCCGCGCCCGCGCGGGCGCGGCCCCATTGAAGCCCTTCCCTCGGCTCCAGCGCCTCCGCGCTCATGACAACTCCGCGCCCGCGCGGGCGCGGCCCCATTGAAGCGCCCCGTGGGATTGCCTTGCCTCGCCCTGCCTGGCAACTCCGCGCCCGCGCGGGCGCGGCCCCATTGAAGCCAGGGGGTTGACACGATGGTCCCTGTGAAATCCAAAACTCCGCGCCCGCGCGGGCGCGGCCGAAGCATCAAGGAAAGCAAGTTCGACAAGTGCCCGACGTGAACTCCGCGCCCGCGCGGGCGCGGCCCCATTGAAGCGCCGAGGGCGGGTTGGATGCGGACCTGAAAGGGCGAACTCCGCGCCCGCGCGGGCGCGGCCCCATTGAAGCCACTCCGCAAGCCAGGGACGCGGGGTGGGGAAGGGGGAAACTCCGCGCCCGCGCGGGCGCGGCCCCATTGAAGCCACCATTTGACCGCCAGCCGGCTTTCGAGCGACGAAACTCCGCGCCCGCGCGGGCGCGGCCCCATTGAAGCCTTCTATGCCCGGCTGACATTGAGCGAGGCGGACGAGAACTCCGCGCCCGCGCGGGCGCGGCCCCATTGAAGCGAGGGTGGCGCGTTCCTGGTCAACGCGCTCGATGCAACTCCGCGCCCGCGCGGGCGCGGCCCCATTGAAGCGACATCACGGCCAGGAGCATCTCGGCGACGACCAGGCCAACTCCGCGCCCGCGCGGGCGCGGCCCCATTGAAGCGGAATCGGCAGAGGAGCAGAGGGGCAGAGGAGCAGAGGGAACTCCGCGCCCGCGCGGGCGCGGCCCCATTGAAGCTCATGCCCATCCCACAGCGGGCCACGCCTCGGCGCGAAAACTCCGCGCCCGCGCGGGCGCGGCCCCATTGAAGCAACTCCTTGTCCCAGGAATCCCGAATCGAAAGCGTGAAACTCCGCGCCCGCGCGGGCGCGGCCCCATTGAAGCCGTTTCCACAGCAGGAGCGCCACGCCGGCGACCGCCAACTCCGCGCCCGCGCGGGCGCGGCCCCATTGAAGCAGTCATAAAAGGTTTTGCCGCGCCACCGCTGTCCGCAACTCCGCGCCCGCGCGGGCGCGGCCCCATTGAAGCGACGACGGCGGAAGGCTGCTCAACGTGTTTCTGCCAACTCCGCGCCCGCGCGGGCGCGGCCCCATTGAAGCCCCTCAACGAACTCGGAGACGAAAAACTAGCAACTGAACTCCGCGCCCGCGCGGGCGCGGCCCCATTGAAGCCACTCGCGGTTAAACAGGCAGATAAAGGATCGTCGGCAACTCCGCGCCCGCGCGGGCGCGGCCCCATTGAAGCAACGTTTTCGCGTCGGAGTTTGGGCTGGCGCAGCGCCAACTCCGCGCCCGCGCGGGCGCGGCCCCATTGAAGCAGGATGTTGGAAATGTTGAGGGCCGATTTAACGGCCGAACTCCGCGCCCGCGCGGGCGCGGCCCCATTGAAACCATCAAACAGTCAAACGTGCCGGGATACATCGCTTCCTAACTCCGCGCCCGCGCGGGCGCGGCCCCATTGAAGCGTTTTTTGGAGTTGAATCGCCATGAACGGGAATGAAACTCCGCGCCCGCGCGGGCGCGGCCCCATTGAAGCCACATTTGGGGTGCGGCTCGTGCGGCTATGCCGAACTCGACTTTCGGAACAGAACCATTAGCCTTCATCCAAGAGCGCACCCGTAGCTCAATTGGATAGAGCATTTGACTTCGGATCAAACGGCTGCAGGTTCAAGTCCTGCCGGGTGCGCCACATCATTCAAAGGTCGCCAGCGCGAGCGCCGCTCCCACGCCCAGCAAGTTGCTGGCGGCGGGGAGAAAAATTCCCGCAACCACAAGACTCGCTGCCAACAAGAGACAGACGACGCCCCAATTTGCGTGAGCCAAGCGGCTCGCCAGCGCCACGGGCAAGTAGGCGCGTGCGTTGCGACCGATAAGGCGAAGCTGTTTCGAGCGCCGCAGGAGCAACGCTCGGAACCTTGCGGTGACGTTCAACACTAACGGCGGCGGTTCGGTCGGTCGCCGCAGGCAAGATGTGGATGCCGGCGTCGTAGCCCAACCGACAGCCGTGACCGCGTAAGTCTGCTACTGCGCTTGGTAGAAGAAACTCAACACGCCAACACCGAGCAACAGCAAGCCCACCATGACGATCTGGACGCGCTGCCACAACAGTCCCCAAGCGCAGCCTCCAAGGCCCAACACCAGTAATCCGGCGCGAGCCAGCGCTAGGTAACGCTGCGGGTTGGCGCAGCCGACCGCCAACGAGATCCAAACCAGCACGGCGGCTACCATCACGCCAAGACCAATCGCCAGACCGAGTTTCAAGAGTTTCATACGTCAATTGTTTGGTTGTTCTGACTTGCCGACCGTGTGCCCCGGCGCTTGAGCCACCATGCGAGGAGCGCGAGGGCCACAGCGGCCACGGCGGCAATGATCCATTTACGGTTTTTGGTTTTGTTCACGGCAACCTCCCGGCGGTTTGTGCGGATGACGTTTGGAGAAAGTCCATGAGGTTGACGCGCTGCCAATAAGGGCTGCGTGAACGCGCCGGGAAATTGGCATCGCGCCCACGGTTGCCGCTGGTGACGTTGAACTCGAACGGTCTATCCACAACGCGCCCGTCGAATTGAAGGCGCACAATCCCCCGCACCGGCCCCTTGCCGGCATAAAGATTGAGCCAGCAAGTCGGCTCATTGATTTGCGCCGATTCGATCTCGATGTATTCCCACACGGCACGCCATTGTGCATTCTCCTTTACCGCCTGCGCGGTGCGGATGTCGCGGAAATAGGTCACGCGCGGCACGCGCATTCGGTTCCAAAACGCCTCGGGCATTCCAGGCTTTGCCGCCACCCATAAGTCAACGTCCGTGCCGGGCTGCGCCGTCCAGACGGCGGCAATCCCGATATTGCCGACGGCGGGCTTGGGAATCTCAATGGGCACTGAAACCGTTGGCATGGCTTCCGTCGGCTTGCTGGTCGGTTCATGCTCGGTCGCTGGTGCTGGCGACACCGGTGGTGTGGGCGGCGGCGTCACGATGGCCACCGGCGGTGCTGGCGGTGGCTCTGGCATTGCCACGGGCTGCGGTGCCGGTTGGGGCGGCGCGGGACGAGGTTGGGTTCTTACCGGCACTTCGCGTTGCGCCGCCGTGTGCATTACGAGCGCCGTGTCGGGGTTCATGGCATACTCGCCGATGGCGCGGTGATTGGCGCTGGCGGCGGCGAGCATGATCTGCGGGGTGTCCGCATTGAACGCACCCAGCGTCCCGCCCTGGCCGGCGGTGTATAAGCACCACCAGCGCGAAACGAGTTGCCGGTGATTTTGGGATGCCCACAAGTTCTCCGTCGCGTAACTCCACAACACCACCACATTGGTCAAGCGACCCCGCTTGTCCGCCACATTGTAGATGGACTTGTCCCCGGCGTTCAGGTGCGCGTCGGAGGGATAGTGCGCCTCCAGCATGGAGAACGAGGGTTCGTTCGGCACGATGTTGAAGGGCGACGCCAAGATGACGATGGTGCGCTGGCCGGTTGCCGGGCGTGCCGTCACCGCCGCCAATGCTTCGGGAACTTTGATCGCCGATGAGTCCTTCAAACCCGCCGGTGCCGGCTGGCCATCAAGACTGGCATACCAGCGGCCCAGCGTGGCGAGCGGTGCCGCAACGCGGGGGGCGCGGGCATTGACGGAATCATAGGCGAGGCGCGGCAATTGCGCGTCGCACACGACGGTCAGCGCCCACCCGTCCCACACGACGACGTGTGCGCCGTTCGGGGCGTCGGCCAGGATGAACTTTTGCAGCGTGGTCTGCTGCTGGGCACGTTCCGCCGGCGGCTGGAACGGGGAGACGATGATAGTGATTTCGCGCGACGCTTCTGGCGTGGCGGCGAAGGCGGTGGTTGCGCAGACGAGCGCGATCAATACGAGTATGTGTGTTTTCATGGTTCGATTTTTTTTGGTGTTGTTACGAGGTGAATTGGGCGAGCAGACGTTGATTGTCGCGGTGGCGACCCTGGAGTTCAGCCATCAGCGCAGCGTCCTGGCGGCGCAGGGCCACGATGGCGAGACCTTCGGCGATGAAGCTCTCACGGCTGCCCTGAAGCTCGGCCAGATTGCCCTCGGCCTTCGCCAACTCGTTGAGCGCGTCCGCCAAATCCTTATTCACGCGGGCGAGCCGGTTGGAAATTCGCTGGCGGTTCTCGTTGGGAACGATGGTGTGCGGGTAATTGAGCACCGCGAACATTCCCGACAGGCACGCGAATCCAACCGCCGCCTCGCACATCAACTGGCCGACGAACGGTAGGGCCTTGCTGCGCACGAGCACGCCGTTGGCGAGATCGGTTATATTGATTTCGCTGCCGTAGGACACGACCAGACCGGCGAGCCAAAGCACCGCGCCGATGACGCCGACGGCGGCGATGCTCCAATGGAGCACTTGACGCGCACGCGGCTGCAACGCGCCCGCAGCAATCTTGAGCGCCACGCTCAAGAGCACCCACACGAACGCTACCATCAAGGCCAGCCAGATGGATTGCGTGAACGGCAGGAGCGTGGTGACGATGTTGGACACGGCACCCGCCGCCGACAGGCAGAAGAAGCCGATCAAAATCCAGAACACCCAGAACCGGAGCGAGCGCGGCGACGGCAGGCGCGGCTCCGCCGGTTCCTGGACGACCGTGGCCGGGAGACCGGTGAGGTCATTATCGAGTTGGGCGGCGTCGGTGGCAAGACGCTGAACCTCGCGGCGACCGGCAGCGGCTTCGTGCTCAAAGCGATTTTTCTCCGCACCCCAGACGGAATAGAACTTGTTCTCGCCGATGGTGCGCACGGCCGTTTCCGGGTTGCTGTCCATCGGCTGGGCGGCGGAGATTTTGCGAAACCAAACCTTGTCTTCCGGGCGGATGTTGAAGGCGGTCGGCGGGATTTTCGCCTTGGGGTCGGTGATGCTAGACAGTCCCCACTGGCTGTCGCCGTTGGTGGGTTTGTCGCTGCGGAAATGGCCGTCGCCGTTACGGCTGGTGGGCGTGGCGACGAAGCGGTCCTGCGGCGCAAGTGCGTCGCTGGCCTGTGTTGCGAGGGCGTTCAGCGGGCTGTGGTTGTTCGTGGTATTCATATTATTGGTGTGTTGAGGTTCTTGGGGCTGGAACGTTGCCCCACGACGGGGCGGAAGCTTTTATGATGCGGAGCCGGCAGGCCGGGAGAACCGCCGGTGAGGCGGTCACAACGGCGACTGGAAAGGTCACCACGGGCGCGAAGCGGGTTTGAACCGCGAGGCGGGCCGACACTGAACCGCTAGGGAAACTGGCGGGACGAGGGCTGGGATTGGTGGTCTTGCGCGTGGTGCGGAAAAGTCCGAGCGATGTCAGGATGTTTATTATTGCGCGCATGATTATTTCAACCGTTGTTTTCCCGCCCGGGTTGCGTTTGCTCCACGACGGGTGGCGGGTTTGGCTCGGGGGGAGACGTTGGTGACGCCGCAGGTACAGGATTCGATGGCGAGGCTGGCGGGCACGAAGATGACGGGGCGGCCACAATAGCGGCAGCGTTGGTCGGGCACGCCGCAAAACCAGCCGTCAGGAAGCCAGCCGAACTGGTTTTCTCCGGTTTCAAAAATGGGCCGCTCATTCATTTCGGCGCAAATTTACTCCGCGCGTAGAGTGGCGTTCCAGAGGTGGAGACAATCTTCCGCCCGCGCAGAGGAACACCCACCGCGCGGTTCACCCGCGGCGCGGCATTCCTGCGCGGGCGGTGTCCGCCGCGGGATTTTTCCCGCGCGGGCGTTTACCTGCAGGCGCGCCCTGTGAAAGTTTGCGTTTGTCTGCTAGGAATGGTGGTGAAGTTTCGTTGTCGCAAACGTGGAGAGGAATGCCGGTCAAAATATTTATGAAAACAAAAACTATTTCTGTTGCAGCGTTGCTGCTGACGCTAAACCTAGTGCTCGGCAAGCTGGCAGCGGCTTTATCATTGCCAGTTTACTTAGACTCGGTTGGCACAATCCTCGCAGCCGCACTATTACCACCCGGCTTCGCGATCGCGGTCGGTGTGTGCAGCTCCTTGGTGGGCGGTTTGGTCATCAATCCTTACTTTCCGCCCTACGCGCCGGTTCAACTGGTGATTGCTTTGCTGGCCGTGCTATTTTGCCGAACCGGTTTCCTCCGGCGGTGGTGGAGTGCTTTGATTGCCGGATTTCTCATCGGAATGGGCGCGAGTTGATCGCTTCGGGGCACAGCATCATGAAGAGCGTGCTGGGAGGCTCGTTTTTTGTGGAATCGATTGACAAGCCTGCAGCGGCGCTTCTCGCATATCTTGTGCTGAAAAGGCTTCCGGCTTTCCTCAAAGTCCAGCCGTCTGAGTCGGGGACAAAAACCAGCTCTTCCAACTGAATTTGTGCCGTCTCTCCAACACCATCGCGACTCGGCGCGCACCTATTCGCCGCCGGGTGCATTGCTGTGTTCCTTACTATATTTGGTATGTGCTGCGACGCAGCACGGGCCTTGGGCGCTCGTACTTGCCGGCACCCTTGCGGTGGCAGGTCAAGTAGCATACCTCCGGCGAATGGAGCCTGCATTCTTTCTGACAAAGGTGACTCTACCACTGGCGCTCCCACTTTTGGTCATTCACGGCATTCTGAATCCTCAGTTCCGCCCGGAACATTTGGCATGGGGGTTTCTCCCGCTCCGCACTTCCGGGGCGGAGTTCGCAATCGTGATTGCGTCTCGCCTTCTTCTCGTTGCTTGTGCAATGGCAATTTGGCGCTACACAGTCGGTTCTCAGGTAATTGGTTTTTCCCAGCGTTTGGGTCTTCCCTCCTCGGTGATTACAGTTTTTGCCATTGCCACTTCGAGTGTACAAGTGGTGCAGCAACGGGGCCGCGCCGTGTATCTCGCTCAGCAGGCACGCGGCGTTGATGTTCGTGCTTCGTTTCGGGCTAGGGTTGTAAGCCTGCCAAAGTTGGTCATTCCGGTTGCCGTGGCCACTATTGTGGAAAGTGCCGAACGGGGCGTCGTTATGGAAAGCCGCGGTCTCGGCTCCGGTTCGTGGCGACTTGGTGGCTGGTACTTGCCACCTTCCCGCAGCAGAGTTTTGACCGAGTCCGTCTCTGCCCTCGTGACGTTGGCAGCATTTGGCATCAGCTAACAAAACTCATGTCGCTCTTTGTCGCCCATATCTCCCTCCGAAGGACGCCCGATTTGGAAAGATCGATTTCTTTCCGACTGACAGCCGGGGAAACCGCCTACATCGCGGCTCCGAACGGTTGCGGAAAGACTCGCGCTGCGCGGCAATTGTGCGGACTGGATCACACCGCGCGGCCAGAGACCGTGACTTCAAATAGAGCTATCAGTGAGTGGCAAGGTAAACCATTGACAGAATTCGATGCGAGATCACGAGCTTCTGACTTCGGTTTTATTCCCTCAAGCCCTCAGCTCTTATTTTCGATGATCGGGCGCACGTTACGGCAGGAGTTGGAACTGGCATTTGGAGCGCTCGGGCGTGATGTTGACCACGAGGCAATTGATCGGGTCGCGGATTGGTTTGAGCTTCGGCCGTTATTGGAACGTGACTATCGTGAATTCTCTGGGGGCGAACAGATGCGGGCAGGTTTGGCGTGTGTCCTCGTGAAAGGACCCAAAGTGGTCATCACCGACCAACTGGCTGATCAAATTGATCCCGAGTTCCGCAAAAAAATTTCTGCGCTCCTTGCCCGCTGGTCGCTTGAATATGGTGGTATCCTGTTGCATTTCGCCACAACTCTGCGCGATGATTTTGGATGCCAAGCCCGCCACTGCGGGTTCTTCTCGGGGCAGGAATTTTTTACCGGAACGCTCCAGGAATGTTGGGAACAACTTGGACGCAACAGGCTGACGCTTTTGGGCGGTCCGATGCGCCTTGGTGCTATTCTCCACCAAGAGAATCTGGCCGTGTTTGATTCGGTGCCTTGTGATGCAAGGGTTGTAGCCGCTGCTTTATGCGGCCCGCGGTCGTGCGTGGCGCCAGTCGTCTCACCTTCACCCGCGCCCGGCAATGGCGGTCTCACCGTTAATGTCAGTGAGTTCGCCTATCCAGCCGGGGACTTTCATCTGCGAGATGTTAGGTTGCGGGTGCCATCCCAAACGCACTGCGCGGTGCTCGGCGCGAATGGGGCGGGCAAGACCACGCTGCTCAAGTGCATCGCTAATCTTGTCGGCCCGTGGAATGGTGCGGTTTCGATCAACGGCCATGATTATGACATGAGGTTGTCGCTTCCAAAGACGGCGCGCCTTGCGCTCTATTGCTTCCAGAACCCTGACGACCAATTCTACCGATCAACGGTTGCCGAGGAACTTCTCGAATGCGTCCGGAATATCGCAGGTGCCAAGCGTGCCTTTACAAGTGACGATCTCCATCTGGCCGAATCCTTTGGACTGACGGCCTACCTTGAAGCATCCCCTTTTGAACTTCCATTATCACTGCGCCGCCTGCTCGTCATCGCCAGTTGTCTGATCGCCCGGCCGCCACTGCTTCTGCTGGACGAGCCGACAGCTTGGCTCGACGCTTGGCAGAAAAAAGCGCTCCAGGATGCCCTTTCCGTCTTCCTCGGCCAAGGCGGTTGCGCTCTTACCGTCTCTCATGATTTGGACTGGGTTAGCGCAGTTGCTTCCCAACTCGTTTTCCTCGCTGACGGGAAAATTGTCCGGCAGGTTGAATCACCGGTATTGTCAGCGTACCAGTCATTGCCATACCCGCCCACATGCCTCCAGGTGGCGGAGCACTTGCCGGATTTTCCGAAGTTGTGGAGGGAGAAAGATTTTCTTGATTATTTGCACCATGCCTAAAATTCCCCAATCGCCTTCGACGGATTCTGGTCGCATCTGGCAACGAATGCCTGCACGTTTTATTCCCGGCACACTCGCGTTGCCGGAGGAGTTCATGGCAGCAGCATGCCTTGCCAAACGCGTCCTCGATATCGGGTGTGGTATCGGGTCAGCCGTCGACGAACTACCGCCAGAATCTTTTGCTGCTTGGGTCGGGGTGGACATCAACGCTGCGGCCATCGCCACAGCCAAACGACGTTCAAGACCGAACACTAACTTTGTAGTTCACGACGCCCGGAAACCGTTGCTCGACGTTGGCCGTTTTGACCTCGTGCTTCTCAAGGGTATTTTAACGTGCCTGCCAACTCATAACGAGCAATTGCTGGTGCTGCGTCACGCAACGATGCACATGGCGAAACGCCGTTCGTTGGTCATCGTGGATTTCCTCCAAAACTGGGATAGTCCAATCTACCGGCGTCGATATGAAGCTGGGCTTCAGGCCGGTCTGGAAAAGGGAACTTTTTTTGCCAACGATAGCGCGGCTTCGGGGCCAGCCTATTTCGCTCACCATTTTCAATATCCGGAACTGATTCGCCTTCTCACGGCGGCGGGGTTGCGGTTAGTCTGCTCCCGCGATGTCCGCGTGCGCACGCGCTCGGGCAATGAAATCTTAGGTTTCGTGCTAATAGCCGAATGAAGAAAGCCGCGCCCAGTACAAAGGCGACGAGGGCAAGCAGAAGCACTGCTCCGGTACCGACGGGGAAGTTTCCCGCAGGAAAGCCAGATCCGATGGATCGGGCATGGATTGAATTCTTTGACCCCAACGGGGACGGCAGGCCTGAACACCCCTACGGTGATCTTTATCGGATGTGGCTGATCAATCCGGCGGTCATTCAGATGTGTTTGGCCGCTGCCCGGCGAAAAGCTGGAGAGGACGACCTGACAAGCATTGATCTCGGCTTGGCTGTGCAAGGGCAGTTTTTTAGTTCTGATCACGGCAGACGACTCCGACTGGAAAAGCTTGAAGAGTGGCATGGCGAATTGCTGAAGCAAATGGGGAATTGGAAGCCGTTGAAAGATCTACGCATCCTCGATCTCGGTTGCGGGATTGGCTATCTGGCTCCCATCCTGACCGGGCTAGGCGCCACGTACTTCGGATTTGATCGCTCTCCGGCGCTCATAAAAAAGGCGATGGACTGGTGGTCGCCCACTTGCCAAGGGCGCGCTTTTTTTCAAGAATTCGACCTCGCCGGATTACCTTCCGATTCTGCCAAAGCGGCTGAGGCACTATGTGCCCGCTGTGGTCGTCAGGCTCCGGACTTCATTCTTGCAGTTAATGTTCTTGAGTATTTGCAAAAGCCCGAAATCCTTCTGGCCGCGTCACGCCATCTACTCGCCCCGAAATACGACACTGCGTCGGCATTCTTTATTACGCCAAACCCGGACTATTACATTAAACTTCCATCTCGCGATGGCAAACCTCCGTTCTTCAAGGAACCTGAGGAAATCACGATTGCGTGCCTGAACGGTCGGATTTCCAAAGAGCAATGTCGTCTGCTGGGGCGTTTCAGAGTGTCCGAATTACTCCGCGACAGCGGGTTTGTCACTCTCCAGGAAGGTTTCCTCACCGTTCCGGCCGGTGGTGATAGTGAACTGAGACATCATTACGAGCAAGGATGCGAGACCGTGAACTTGGGTTTGGCTCCGTTTGTTGGATTTACCGCAATTCCGCTTCCCGTCGGGCGACCGCCAACCGAAGCGGAGTGGAATGAGATTCGCTCGAAATCGGCGTTGAAGTATTTGGAAGACGCAAAATCGCCTTCGCATGACGAGAAATTGATCAAGGAGATCAAAGCTGAAGGAGTAATCATTACTCTGAAAAAGGATGAGCGGTTGTTGGCGCGTCACAACTTGGGAGGTCGTCTTTATATTGTAGTCAAGGGACAGTTCAGCGCGCCCAAAACTCCAGAGAATGTATTCGAGCCTTCTGATTTGTTCGGTGAGCTGGAGGCGAATTTTTGCGTGGAGCCAGGCGGGATGCGGTACGGATGTTACGTAAACGACGTTGTGGGGATGGAAGAATCTTCAGCCGTCTTCATCATTCCGACTCCTGTTGCCACCAAACTTGTTGGGCCGGGTTCGAGTCTGCGCGCAAATCTTTTTGCGACGCTTCGCGAGAAGGTGATTTTGCGCAACGCACGCCTGACACTTCGGAAAGCATGGGAGCAACCCCTGAGGTCTCTGCCCGATTGGAGCGAGTTTAGCGGAGTTAACCGGAATGCCGCCTTGACCGAGGCAGCCAGCCGTTTTTTCTTTCAAACTATTTCTGGCAACCCATTCGTTTTTGTTTCTGATAATTCGGGGAAAGACAAATATCTTGGCGCGTACGAACTGGGCCGAGTGGCAGGTGCGCTGCTTGAGTTGCAGGAAATCGAACATTGCAAGTATGGCCGCTGCCAATGGGCGCACTGCGTGTTGGCTCACATCCTCAGACTTGGCGGGATCGCCGATTTCACGGGAGACGAGATCAGGAAGTATGTGCGTGCGCTGCATTGGTTGGGCGCGCTTGATGCTTTTGCTCCTGCCAAGCAGGTGTGCGGGAAGGAAGTTGTTGCCATTGTTCAACGTCACTTTGAGGCCAAGGCCCCAAGCAATCCAGCCGGGGAAACTAATCCAAGGGACGCGATCCAAACTTGGGCAAAAACCGCCGCTTCAGTCCAGCTTTGGTCAGATGACAACAACATCCGGCCGCAATTGCAGGACTCTTTCAACGACATTGATGTGCGCCGGCTTTTGAACAAGCCCGACGCTGCTTTTCTTGATCACACGCTGACGACACTGGCTCGTGTGAACTGGTTGCTGTTTGATGCAACCCCCAACTTTTTTGTAGTTCGCGATTTACCACTGCTCCGTTCGCTCGCTTACGATCCAGAAAAAACTTTGAAGCGGCACCTGTTTTCGCGGGCGTTCAGCTTGGACCCTAGCGCTGGGCGCAATCACAATGGGCTGCCAGAGTTAAAAGACTTGGCAACCAAGGCTAAAGATGCCAACGCGCAAGGCAGGTTGGATTTCTATGCTGCTGCGCTATGCCAATTCATCGCGACCGACCTTGAAAAGCATGATGGTGCGTTGTGTTATTCGACCGGCGTTGCTGCTGATCGCGTGCCAAGCGTGCCTGCTGTTACTCAAGAGCCGCCGACTCGCGCCAATGTCTTGCGACCGGGATCGTTAAGCCAGATGGACGCATTGTGATTTTTGTTGGTGCGGGTGAAAAGGCGCTTCGGTGAAACTTGGCCTCGGGCAATTCGGCCTTCAGTCGCACCTCTGTTCGTGCCATGTTCGTTTCATGGCAATACAGGCAAGAATCCAGCAGCCATAGCCTTGGGCAGACTTGGGGGACTGAAGGGCGGAAAGGCGAGGGCGAAGACGCTCACGGCGGCAGCGCGCAAGCGAATCGCGATGCGCGCGACCGATCAGCCGGGTTGGCCAGATTCAAGGTCGTAGAGCATGTGCCAGATGCGGTCCATTTCACCGCGCTCCACGAGTTGCAATGGCGTCGAGCCGTCGAACGCCGGGTTCGGAGACTTGAGCCAGTGACCGACCTGGGCGGGCTGCATCACCCGCGCGAGGCCGTCCAGCAACCTATCCATCTCCACCAGTGCCTTTTCCTGTTTGGGCGATGGCTGCACGCCTTCACTCCACTTGGCGACCGAGCGCGGGGAGAAACCGGTCAATCGCACGACGATGGGTTGCGGCATTTTGAACGTGGCCCGGTAGTGCTGAAGCAAACCGGCGTAATCCTTCGCTCCCCGGTGGCTGAATCGGAAGCCGGAGATCGCCGGGTGCGCGTTTTTGAACTTTTTAGCAATGACTGGCATAACTTTCTGCCTGCACAATAACCTGCATTATTGCAGGTGTCAAACCTTTATTCGCGCGGCCAGTTTTTCCAGTTTTACGCCTTCAACGACTTCCAAGTGGTCGGCGGCACACACACCGGGAAAGATCGCGACATTGACGCCACGGGGCACGGCGGCGGAACGAGCCAGCAAACCGCTGCCGCCCGCGGCGACGACGGCGCGCCCGATCGTTTGTGAGAAGCTCTCCTTCCCCGCGGCCAGCAACTTGCGCCAGTCTTCCGCTGCAAGTTCTGTCAGGCTCACGCCCATCGCCCGACGGATTTCAGGATTCGTCAGGTCCAGCAGGCGGGTCAGTTGGGCCTCGATGGCGACCAACAAGCGCGGGCTTTTGGTTTCCACACCATAGTAACGGTCGTTGGCTTTACATTCCTGCAACGCCGTGCTGTCCGTGGTACTGCCGTAAAGGGTGGCAATGCCCGGCAAATTCCAACGCCCGCCGCGCCAATGCGCGCCTTCGCCGCTCAACACATCCCTGGGTGCGGGATAATCCACGGTGTGGAAACGGAACAGTGTGCCGGCCCACGGAGCAAACCATTCGGGATGCACCCGGAACAGGTCGCGCAATTCCGCGAAGCGAGGATGGCGATGGATGCTGGCGCTCATGCGTTGCCGAGGATGATAACCGGCTTCATCGTGGGTGAGCAATCAAATGGGCCACTGGATTTCGAGACTGTCAACTTTGACACCTTGCTTACGAATCGAGCACGACATTGCTTCGGTTCGTCAGGTGGCGGATTCAGTGGTCGTGATGGACGAGGGAAAAATCATCGCCCAAGGAAAACCGGTCGAAGTGCTGGAACGGCGAGAAATTATTGAGGCGTAAGTCGGCTAATCGAGAATTGAGCGATGACGGAAGCGCAACATAACGGGATTCTGAAGGTGAGGGAAGTGGTCACCGGCTATGGGAAGAAGCAGGTGGTCAATGGCGTGTCCTCGACGTGGCGCGCGGCGAAATCGTGGCTTTGATCGGTCATAACGGCGCAGGGAAATCCACATTGCTCAAGGCGGCGTTTGGAATGATTCCCATTTGGTCAGGCGAGGTTCATCTCAGCGGCACAGCTTGGACCAAACCAACGCCACGCGATCTCTTGCGCTCCGGGGTGGCGTATGTGCCACAAGGCAACCGGGTCTTCACCGATTTGACGGTTGGCGAGAATCTGGAATTGGGGGGAGTCCCACTTCCCGGCAAGCAGGCGGTGCAGGAAGGAATCGAATGCGCACTGACTCCGCACTGACTCTTTTTCCTGCCTTGAAAGAACGATTGACGCAACGGGCCGGGACACTGTCGGGCGGTGAGAAGCAAATGCTCGCACTGGCGAACGCCTTGGTTCTGTCGCCGAAGGTATTGTTGCTCGACGAACCATCTCTTGGACTTGCGCCGCCACTGGTGTCCGAGGCGCTCAATCGCATTCACCAGATCAGCCGTGAATCCGGGATGACGGTGCTGATCGTTGAGCAGAAAGTCCGGGAAGTACTGAAGATCACCGCGCGGATTTACGTCCTTCGCAATGGGAGAATCTCGTTCACCGGGATGGCCGACGAACTGAAGGACGACACTAAGCTGCGCGAAGTTTATCTGTGATCACCGCCGCCGCGCGCTACCGGCCTTTACCATCTGGCGATTCTCTACCCGAACCGCGACCAACGGGCAAATGCCGTTCACCGCCTACTCGCATCGGGCATCCAACTCGATGGCGCTTCTGATTACGGCGTGAGCGAAGCTATTTATATACTTGCGCGACCCGGACGGAATGGCCTCGGACTTTACTTTATCCCCGCCGTGGGGACCGGTGTGGGGATAGGGTAAGTGACCATTTCCAACGACAGATTTCTTGCTAAAATGGGTTAGAAGACGGTCAACTAGAACGCGCCACGATCACAATCGGCCGACGCTTCGTCCCCTCGCGCACGGACGACGGGGCCGGCTCCAGCAGATTAACCGCATTGGCGTTTCCAGCAGGGTGGCATACGGAGACATCACCGTTTTAGAAGCGCCACTCGGTGATGAAACTTTGCCGCGGCTGAAGCATCGTCGCATCAAGCGATGCGGATATGTGAATTCAAGATTCCCGCACCCCAAAAAGTATAAGTTGCATGTAACCGATGCCGTGTGGTAAACGTCTTGCACGTTCGATGAGAAACTGCATCAACATATCAGCCACGAGTTGGCCGACAATGTCGGTCGCGAAAGCGACACGTCATAGCCGGTTAAACCCCGGCTGTGCGTTTAGCCTTGGGCTATCCAGGTCATATCGCGGGCAAAGCCCCGAAGTGAATTTGGATAATTTGGAGGTAAGCAGGTAACGAATCGAAAGAGGATTTCTACACCCTGCTTACCCCGTGTAAGCAGGGTTTTTTATTTCCCTGAAACTGACGGTGAAATGGCGGCAACGAAAGGTGAACAGTCTGTGAACGATAACATAATGACGTCTCGATGATGTCAGACAGTGCCAAACGAATTCAGGTGCCGGAATGCCGAGACATTCCACCGGTGGGGTCTGCCCATCGCGAGCGGAGACGCGCGCCGGGATGGTTTGAAACAAATTTACATTTTAAGGGCTTCGGAGGAGGTGTGCCCCTAAACACCGAAACAGCCGCCGTGAATCCGCGGGTTGGGGTCGAATAGACCACCAAGAGGTGTTTGTTCTTTATTGAAATGGCACGGGCCGGGAGCGCGATTGCTCCCGGCCCTTTCAATTTCCGCGGTTGTGATTTAACAGCCAGAATGGCTCCTCGCCAGGGAGCACGTCCGGGTGCGATTCCCGGCAACCGCACCAATTTTCCACAGGCCGCGCGCCAGCTTGCGCAACAGAGTCTCCAAAACTCAGTTGGCTCGGGGCAGCACCGAGGCGGCCTGCCAATCTTTCATGGGGCCGTGGCTGAAAAGTGAAGCGCCTGCCTTGCAAGCAGTGCCAAGCGGGAGCGTTACCCGCCGGACTCCACCATTTCAAGAATGCGCGGCAATCGATCCGCGTCTCGTTTCGCGTTTCTCATTCGATTGCCACCAACCGCCGCTGTTGACGTCCAAGCAAGTCAACCAGCCGCCGTTGACCGCGCCGGTATCGATGCACAGCGCGAAACCAAGATCCAGGATTTGACCGGATCGTTGAGGCGAATGACCGCATACGATGCGCTTGCCCGATTTGTGAGGTCTGAGACGGTCCAACGATTCCCAGTACAACAGCCAATCGGGTTGTTCGTCCATGTCCGCTTCGGCGTCCAAACATGCATGAACGAAAATGTCGTCCTCGGTTTCGAAGTATCGGGCAGTGTGTTCGAAGAATTTCCAGTGAGCCTCAGGGATAAAAGCGGTCCAGTTCTGATTGTAGTTTGCGCCGTAGGAAATGAGGGCTTCGAAGCCTCCGTAACTCTGCCAGAGATTCGTTTTGAGAGTATCTTCGCGCGCACCGAGGATCATGACCTCGTGGTTTCCGCGCAGAAAAGCAGGCGCGCATTTGCCACTCAATCCCAGAAGTGATTCGACCACCTCGCGCGAGGCTGGCCCACGATCAATATAGTCGCCTAGGAAAATAATCCGGTCATCCGTTCGTGGTGCGACCTGCTCCAAGAGCGTCGTCAGTGCCACATGGCAACCATGAATATCTCCGATGGCGATCGTGCGCATGTCTTGCGCTGAAAGCATAGAAAGCGAGAGGGCGTCAATCCAGATTTACTGCGGGGAGAATGAGATTCAGGTGAGTTTCATAAGCTCGACCTCCGTGGGTGCGACTCCCACCTCCGCAACCATTCAGGGAAGTGATCCGGCTACCCGACTGTAAATCGGGCGTCATAAAACGAAGCTGGAAGATGACGACTGGAGCGTTACCAGCACTTCCCACCATTTTTGGATCCGTAGCTCAATCAGAGGAGCAACCCGTTGTCTGCGGGAAGGCTGAGGGTGCAAGTCCCTTCGGGTCCGCCATTTTCTCGGAACGTAGCTCAGTCTTCAGAGCGCCCGGCTTGGGACCGGGAGGCCGCAGGTGGAAATCCTGCCGTTCCGACCATTTTCAATTTGCTGCCGTGGTCGAAAATATCAGGCATCCGTCTTCTAAACGGAACGATGCAGGTGGGAATCCTGCCGGCAGCGCCAATGCCAGGTAGTGTCAAAGTAGCACGGCGGCCTGTTAAGCCGTTCGGTGTTGGTGCGAGTCCAACCCTGGCAGCCAATCTTCAGGGTGTAATGTCAGCAGCAGACGGCCTTGTTCGGAACGAGGAGGTCGCAGGTGCAACTCCTGCCACCCTGACCATTTCTGGAAGGCAGGCAGATATAAGCTGGCTGCACCTGTCTCGAAAACAGGATCGGCATCGCCGAGGTCGGAGCATTACCGACGCCTTCCGCCAATTCTTTGTGAAGCGCAAAACCAGGCCGCACATCTCTCCGCGCTTGATTAAACAATCATGCGGGATGTGATTTGCACCATAAACACGAGGCCCGTTTTACGCCACGCTCCCAAGCAGCATGGCAAATAGATCGGTCGGCCAGTTGGCTGCGATCATAAACAACCAAAGGCATCATGAATACTCAACAGATCGAATCCAAGTTTGACGCGATGGGCGCGCGTCTGAAGGTGCGTGAAATTGCGTCGCGCTGGCGGCAGGGTGATCGCACATGGATCAGTCCCCGCGACTTTGCGGTGGACATTCGGCGCGATGGCAACGGTGAGTTCTTTGAACTCCGTGTTCCGACGCATTTGAACAAGTCGCTGGATATTTCCGTAATGCAAAGCGAGCCGAAGCAGCGCCACTTGTTGCTCGCCGTGCGTAAATCCGGCGCCAAACCGCAACTCGATCGCTTCCTGTGCGGTCACGATGAACGCGAATGGTTTGTCGCCGCTGTGCCCGGTGGGGCATCGAGCGTCCGCCAAGCCATGGATGCGCTCCAACCCAAGGACGTCCGTGATTCACTCGCGCAGCATCAAGTCCCGTCCCGGAAACGATACGCGCGCAAGAACCGCGCGTTCCGCCGTCAAGGCGAATGGTTCTTCGTTCCGGAGCCGGCGTTCGTGGTGAACGAAAACCTCGTGCTCCGCAACGAACCGCTGCGTCGCGGGCGGGGTAAGCCGCACCTGGTTGAGCAACTCTACCGCACCGGGGGAGAAACGGTTCATGTGTGCCGCCGTCACCCGGCGGGCATCACGCCAGCCGAGTATCGCTCGATCCTGAAGCGCAATCCGGACGCAGCGCGTTGGGGATGGCAGGTGATGCGTCGCAACCCTCGTGTCTACGCACGCGGCAACGTGAGCCACAGCGACCACGCCACCCTCACGCTGCCGTTCTGGCATCGGGTCGTCATGAACACCGAAAACCAGAGCCGCACGATGGCCAATGTCGCCTTCCTGGATTGAAAGCAACCCGACGCGGTGGCGGTAGGCCACCACATCGTCCGCAGAACTGTCCCGTAGCTCAATAGCAGAGCGCCCGGTTGATAACCGGAAGACCGCGGAGCATTACCGCGCGGGACAACCAATTTGAAAACTGAAAACGAAATCTGAAAATCGAAAGGAATCCCATGAAAATTGCCAAAGCACTTAAACTGAAAAACCAACTGGCGGGCGAAGTCGCCCAGTTGAAGGATCTGCTCACGAAGCAGAACTCCCGCTCCAGCAAACAGAAATTCGACTACGACAACCGCGAAGTGTTGACGCGCCTGCGCACCAAGCTCGCCGAGTTGGTCAAGGTGAAGGCGGCGGTCGCCGCCGCCAACGCGGAAATCTACGACAAGATTTTCCACCTGGCGGAACTTAAGGGTCTCGTCACCACGCTGACCGGTCTCGACACCAAGGCCGGTGTGTTCCACGAAGGCCGCGGTTTTGCCGAATCGGCCTACGAAGTCGAATACGTCGCCCAGCTTGGCAAGGTGGACGTGGATAAACTTGTGGCCGAGCTGAACGCCGAAATCCAGTCGCTGCAAGATGCGCTGGACGAGTTCAACTTCAACCGCAGCGTGAATCTCTGATTCCGCCGGCGGTCTTGATTTAGGTGCGCGGTGGCGACGGAAAGCCGCCGGCGAAAATGCTGTCAAAACTAGGACGCTCTAAACGTTCCTGGATTGGACTGAAAATCCAATTACCACGCTGATGTTGATGCCGAGTTGTCAAACCACATCGGTCAGCCTGTGCAAAACTCAAGCCGCAGCCCGCAAGGCTCAAGCTTCATGGACAGCCTTTCGCGGTGGCCGACCCAAGCTGCCGCGCACCCCTATTTCCACTGGATGGTGTAGTCAGTCTGCACGCTGGTCTGAAAAGCCGGAGGTGTCGGCGCAATCCCGACTCCAGTGGCCAACTTCCAAAAACCCAACCCGCTTTGGCGGGCCCAAAAGGAACCATGAACACACTGACTGAAACTCAGGTGCGCCTTTTCGCCTCGGCTAAAAGCTGGATTGAAGGTGAAGCGGTGCGCCAGCTCTATGCCACTGCAAAGCTCGACGGTGTCCAGCGCGCGGTGGGCTTCCCGGATTTGCATCCGGGCAAAGGCTCGCCGGTCGGTGCGGCCTTCGTGACGGAGGACGTGATTTATCCGCACCTCATCGGTGGCGACATCGGTTGCGGCATGGCGTTGTTTAAAACGGATCTCGTCCGTAGTGACGCCAAGCTCGATCGCTGGGCCGCCCTGCGCTTCGATCTCGAGCACCCGTGGGACGAGTTCGCGGACGGCTTCCTGGCTGAACATTATCTGGAGTCCACGGAGTTCGACGCGGCGCTCGGCACGCTCGGCGGCGGCAATCACTTCGCCGAGGTGCAGACCGTCGAGCAGGTGCTTGACGTGGCCGGGTTCAAGCAACTTGGACTCGGCAAGCAGCAGCTCGTGGTGCTTGTTCACAGCGGCTCGCGGGGATTGGGTGAATCCATCCTGCGCGCACATGTGGATCAACACTTCGGCAACTGCGTTGAAGCAGACTCGTTCGCGGCGAAGGAGTATCTCCGCAGCCACGACTTCGCCGTCCGCTGGGCCAAAGGCAATCGTGAACTGATCGCGCGCCGCTTTGCAGCGACGCTCGGAGCCGAAGCCGAATGCCTCTGGGACGGCTGCCACAACAGCATCACCCGCCATGAAGCTGGGTGGGTTCACCGCAAAGGCGCCGTCGCTGCCGACAGTGACTTCGTCGTCATCCCTGGATCGCGCGGTTCGTTGAGCTACATCGTGAAGCCGACGGGCGACAGTGAGAGTCATGCTTGGTCGCTGGCCCACGGTGCGGGCCGCAAGTGGGCACGCAGCGATGCCCGTCAGCGCATGCGTGAACGCTTCGGTATGCACCAGTTGGTGCAGACGCCGCTGGGTAGCCGCGTGGTTTGCGAAGAGCGCAATCTGCTCTACGAGGAAGCACCCGCCGCCTACAAAAACATCGAGGCAGTGATCCAAGACTTAGTGGATGCCGGACTTGTTTCCGTCGTCGCGACGTTTCGACCACTCCTCACCTACAAGACGCGCAAGCTTCGCCGTTAGCGCGTCCTCATCGCCACAGAGGAATCGAGTTCACAGGGTTAATGCCTGCCAGCGAGCAGGCGACTCTGTGCTTCTCGACCCCGGCGGCGAACGATTTTAGTCCGTGAATGCAAAGCAGCTCGCGCAACCAGCCCTTCAAGCTGGTCCTAGCCGGTGCGAGTCCGGCCACGGATGCCATTTTGCTCTCAAGGTGTAATTAGTTCTGCACGCCGCTTTGCGAAGGCGGAAGTTCGTGGTGCAAGTCCACGTGAGAGCGCCAGTTTCCAAGCCCCCGTGCCTCAGCAGCAACAGGGCGGGTTTCGTAAACCCGTATTCGTCGGTGCGAGTCCGACCCGGGGCTCCAATTTAATGGTGATCATGATGTAACAGCAGCATCACGCCCCGTGAAGGCGTTTGTGCCGGTGCGAATCCGGTTGGTCACCCCAATTTCGATGGGCCGAACGTTGCAGGTTATCGCTCCAAACCAAAGGGGTGGTTGCTCACCGTGAGAGAGCCGCCGGACGCGAGCCCGGTGTGGCGGGTTCGAGTCCCGCGTGCGAAGCCCCGTATCTGCGGCAGCACTTGTCCATCGAGTCCTTTAGACGGGCCGTTGAGTCTGGGTTATCGGTGAAGCGGGAAACCGCGAGCGGGTTCGAACCCCGCGCCATCAGGCAACTGATGGATTCCCAACTCGCTTTTTGTCCGTCTCACTTTTCGACGGGTCGCAGGATTGGGTTATCGTTGATAACGACGCAGTCGCTGGTTCGAATCCAGCCTCCGGCTCCAGATGCCGGGGTAGCTCAGTGGTAGAGCACGTAGACTCCCAGTTCGTTTCTTATCCGTCGGTCTTTTTAGCGGGCCGTAGATTGTGGGTTATCATAACCAGGCAGCAGCGGTTCAACTCCGCTCCGTCGTTTCCCCGGCGGTCGTGACCAGTTCACGCCAACGGATTGAGCGGCGGTAGTGTAACAGCAGCACATCTGGCAACTCCACGGTCGATCTCTTGCCCGCGCTCAATTGATGGGCCGAAGTTGTGGATTATCGCCTGTTGTCGGTTCGAGTCCGACCTGCCCCACCGCATGGGGCAGTAGCTCAACGGTAGAGCAGCCTCCGCAAGGAGTTTTCCACGACGTCCCTTGCCCATCCGCCCTTTCAGTGGGCCGAAGACAATGGGTTCTCGTAAAATGCCGGGTTGGCGGTTCGAACCCACCCGCCGCCAGCATGTGGCGGCGTAGCTCAACGGTAGAGCCAGCACAAAAGCCCAAGATCACTCCTTGCCCGCAGAATCAGGCCGCCGCGCGGAAACATTTGCCGAACACTTTCGCGTATGGCCCGATGGAAGGCCGGATCTCAGTTGCCTTGCGATTCCAAACCAGAAAGATCCGGCGGGAAAGGCTGTCGAGAAAAGGCAGGCGGATCATCCGAATCCGATCCGCTGGCAACGATGAGGCGGCGAGCGTTGGCATCACGGCGGCCACCTTCAAGTTTTGCACGGCGGCGGCCAGTTGTGGATAGGAACTCAAACGCAAACGGACGTCGAGTTTCAGTTCATGCTGCTGCGCTAAATCCTCCAGCGCCTGGCGAACCGAATTGCTCCCCAGCAACAACGCCAGAGGCACGCGTCCGATCAGTTCGACAGAATCTTTCCGTAGCTTGCCAGACACCAACTCGCTGGGAACGAACAGCGCATATTCGAGTTGGCCCAGTGGGGCTGATTCCAACTGGCGATTCGAGTTGGTCCGGGTGACGACGCCAAAATCGAGCGTGCCGTCGGCCAATTGCTTGAGGATTTCGTCCGTTCGTAAATTGTGGAAATTGCCCGTGACCTGTGGATGTTCGGCCACGAGCTGAGGCAACCGCGGCAGCAACATCCATTGGATCAAACTTTCGCCAGCGCCAATGCTCAACTCGACCGGGCGGTTTGCGCAGTGGCGGCGAAATTCCTGCAACGATCCGAACGTGTGGCTGATGACGCGGTGCAGTTGCTCTCCGGCCGGCGTCAGTTTCATCGGGCCGCGTCCGCGCTTGATCAGCTCGACGCCGAAATAGCGCTCCAATTCTTTCAACTGGCGGCTGAACTGGCTTTGCCGGTTCGAATCATCTCGCGCCGCAGCGGAGATGCCGCCGGCAGCAACGATGTCCGCGAACGATAAACAAGCCGCCAACGGCGAGCGATGCTGCGGCTGTCCTGATCGCAAGCAAGCGTGAACGCGATGAACATTTTCAAAGTTGAGCAGCCGGGTGGCCCGGAATCGGTGGCGCATCTGGCGAAACCGCCTTAGCGCGGAGTGGGGATTGTTGCCGCAAGGCAATAGACTCCACGTTCGCCCTTGTCCGGGCGCGATGATGGTGGCGCGAGTCGCCAGAGCGAGTTCCCGGGCCGATGGATGTGGGTTACCTGATCATATTACTGCTCAAAAAGGTCTGTGTGACCGAAGCCGGTTGATTCCGGCAAACAAAAATATTGGGCCGCCGCCTTAGTGCGGCGGCCCTTGATCATTCTCAGTTTCTGCGGGCCGAAGAACTTGGGTTATCACTCGAAATGACCAATCCCACGTTCACCAACTTGCCCGCAGTGCAATCAAACAAAAGTGCCGGGAGTTGGCGGCGCGCATAACGAAAGGGAGGCCAGCATGGCTATGAACTACGCAAAACTCTTCAACCGACGTGTTACGCCGCAGTCGCTGCCGATTCCGGGTTCGACCCAGGTTCGCAACTCGGCCGGCGGTTACTCGTGGGAAGTGGATGACTGGACGCGACTCGACCGTTTCATGATCCTCGGCGCCGAAGGCGGCACGTATTACATCGGCGAACGCGAACTCGTGAAGCAGAACCACGACGCGCTGGTTCGCTGCATCAAGGCGGACGGTGTTCGTACCGTGAACCGCATTGCTGAAATCAGCGACAGCGGCCGTGCGCCGATGAACGATCCAGCCATCTTCGCGATGGCACTTGTGGCAACGCACGGTGATGCCGAAGCCAAGGCGCTGGCCTTTCAGAACCTCGGCAAGGTCTGCCGAATCGGCACGCACCTGTTCCACTTCGCGGAATACGTAAACGCAATGCGTGGCTGGGGTCGCGGTCTGCGCAATGCCGTTGGTCGCTGGTATGTCAGCCGCGAAGCTGACGCACTGGCAGTTCAGGCCGTAAAGTATCAGCAGCGTGATGGCTGGTCGCACGGCGACCTGCTCCGTCTCGCCCACCCCAAGGCACCAAGCCGTGAGCACGAAGCGGTTTTCCGCTGGATGCTCACCGGAGCGGACTCGCTCGGTGAGCGCGAGGTGAACCGCAAGGTTCGCGGTGAAAACCGCATGGCGAAGTATGCCGCAGTTGGCGAACTGCCGAAGTTCATCGAAGCCTTCGAGCAGGCGAAGAAGGCAGCGAGCAAGGACGAGATCGTCAAGCTGATCACCGAGCATGATCTGCCGCGTGAAGCGATTCCGACGCAGTGGCTCAACGAAGTCGCAGTGTGGGAAGCGTTGCTCCAACGCATGCCGATGACGGCGATGATTCGCAACCTTGGCAAGATGACCAGCATCGGTCTCGTGCAACCGTTCAGCGATGCGGCCAAGTTGATTGTCCGTAAGCTGGGCGACGAAACGTTGCTCAAGCGTGCTCGCATTCACCCGCTGGCGGTGTTGATCGCTGAAAAGGTGTATGCGCAGGGCAAGGGTGAAAAAGGTTCGCTCACTTGGAAGCCGGTGCCGAAGATCGTTGATGCGCTGGACGCGGCGTTCTACGCCACGTTCCAAAACGTCGAGCCGTGCGGCAAGCCGGTGCTCCTGGCACTGGATGTCAGTGGTTCGATGGGTGGCGGTTCGGTGGCAGGCTCGTGCCTGACTCCGCGTGAAGCCAGCGCGGCGATGGCGTTGGTGACGGCGGCAACCGAGGAGGATTACCACATCTTGGGATTCTCGAATCGGTTCATCCCGCTGAACATCTCGCCGCGCATGCGTCTGGATGACGTGGTGAAGCGTATCAGCAACCTGCCGTTCGAGGCCACGGACTGCGCGCTGCCGATGCTGTGGGCCGCTCGCAACAAGCTGAACGTGGCGGGCTTCATCACCTACACGGACAGCGAAACGTGGGCGGGCAACATCCATCCGGCACAGGCACTGCGTCAGTATCGCAGCGAGTTAGTCGGTGACGCGAAGGCAGTCGTTGTGGGCATGACCTCCAACGGCTTCACCCTCGCCGACCCGAACGACCGCGGAATGCTCGACGTAGTCGGCTTCGACACGACCGTGCCCGCCGTCATCGCGGACTTCGTTCGCGAATAGCGAACGGTTCAAGGACGCCAAGAGGCAAACAATGCGGGCGGAGGCGAAAGTTTCCGCCCGCACTTTCAAAGTCAAAGATTGCAATCTCGATTTGGACTATTACAACCAAGTTTCGATATGTCTGCCATTCGTCACCACTTTTTACCGCAGGTATATCTTAGGAAATTCGCCTCGCCAAAGCAGAAGCGGCTGCTTTGGGAATTTGATAAAGCAGATGGCGTGTTCCGAGAGTCAACTCCAAAGAAAAGCGGCTACGGGGAGCATTTCTACACATTCACAGATGCTCGCGGGCGGCGTGACAACGAAACCTTAGAAAAGAAGTTTCACGATATTGAGAACCGTATCCCGAAGCTTTATGAAGCCCTTCGAAACGAAGAGAGTCCGCCTTCCGATGACACGGCAGTGGCATTTGTACTATTTGCCGCGTCAATGTTTATCCGCGTTCCCGGCTATGTCGGAATGGTTGGTGCGGCGGAAACCGAAAAAATGCGAGTCGATTTCGAGCGGTTACGCGACGACCCAGAATTCATTGCGCGTGTGGAGTCTGCCGGCATTCATCGCAAGGCTTTGGATCACGCAAGGGTTGAGGCGGATCGAAACTATGTGCTTCTCAAGGCCATTCGAGAGCTGAACGTTCCCGCCGTTCCATTTGCTCTGATGTCGTGGCAATTTTTGAAAGCGCCGGCTGGGATTTATTTCATCACAGGAGACCATCCTGTCGTTCACTGCAATCCTGAGATTGAGCATGCGCTGTTTCAGATCCCGCTTCAGGACCGTTCTATCGAAGTCACGTTCCCGTTGTCGCGAACCGTGTGTGCATTCGGCAAGTGGAGCGGACAACAAGGGTGGTATCGTTCAGTTGATTCGGAAGCCGTCCGAATCGTGAATCGTCGGCATTTGCAAGCCGCGGGTCGTTATATCTATTCACCGATCAATGATCCTCAACTGTGGACGTAGCAACGCTGATCCACATTCCTCAAGGCTTTTTTCATCCCGTTGGCCGAGCAGTTCAGGCGGCGGCCTGCAGAGCCGCAAAGGCTGGTGCAATTCCAGTACGGGATTCCATTTCTCCGGGCATAGGTGTTGAGAGACACACGCCGGTCTTCCAAACCGGAATAGTCGGCGCGCTACCGACATGCCCGTCCATTTCCCAAGTGAATCTGGTCTGCCGGCAGAGACCTCGCACGGTCGAAGTAATGGCCAGCAGCCGGATTCGGTGCGCTTGGGAGTCTTCAGAGCGTAGCCTAAAAGTGAGGCGCTTGCTTCGGGAGCAAGATCAAGCGGGAGCGTTACCCGCCGCTCTGTCCATTTCACGCGACGCGAAATCCCGGTGCCGGTCAGGACTTCACAGATCTGGCTGCGGTGGTTCAACTCCGCCTTCGTGTCGCGATTGGGTTGCAAACTTTGACAGTGAAGTCCCGGCTCTTAACCGGCGAGAACTCGGTGCGAATCCGAGGCAACCCACGAATTTCAAGCTCCCGTAGCTCAAAGTATCAGAGTGCGACGCTTCGAACGTCGCGGTTGCAGGTGAGAGTCCTGCCGGGAGTGCCAATTCACGCCGCGTTAGTCCAACTACAAGAGACGCTCCGCTCAGAACGGAGAGGTTGGGGGTGGAAATCCCTCACGCGGCACCAATTCGCCCACGTAGTCCAATGCAGAGACGGCGCACTTAAAACGCGCAGAGTGCCGGTGCGAATCCGACCGTGGGCACCAACCGCGTGTAGCCCAATGCAGAGGCGTTCCGCTCAAACCGGAAAGGTTGCAGGTGCAAGTCCTGCCACGCGGACCATTTTGGAATGTCAATCGGTCAAGCGAACCGGGCCTGTTTGCTAAACAGTGCGTGCCTTCGGGCAAGTGGTGCAAGTCCACGGCATTCCGCCATTCATGCGCGCGAAGCTCAAAGAGAGCCGGCGGCTTTATACCCCGCATCGCACTAGATCAGTGCCGGGATCCGGGGCGTTACCGGACGCGCGTACCAATTCTCGTCCCCATAGCTCGAAACACAGAGCAGGCGCGTCCTAAGCGTCAGGTTGTCGGTGAGAATCCGACTGGGGACACCATCCGGGAGCGTAGCTCATCAGTAGAGCGCTCGTTTGACACGCGAGAGGTGAAGCGGGCAGCACGCTTCGCTCCCACCATTTCAGTCCCTGTGGTGTAGTCCTGCCAACATGCCTGCCTCTCATGCAGGAGATCACCGGAGCGAAGCCGGTCAGGGACGCCAATTTTCGGCGCGTGGTTCACGGGGAAAAGCAGACCCACCTGACTCAGAATCAGGCAGCCTTGGACGTGCAAGTCGTTTCGCGCCGACCATTTCGCCCTCAAAGCATTGTTAGCGATGCATTCGCTCGGTAAGCGAATCAACCCGGTGCAATTCCGGGTGAGGGATCCGCAGTCGAGCCAGGCTCAGGTGAGTTTCATAAGCTCGCGCTGTCCGGGGCGGCACCGGAGACTGCGACCATTTCCGCCTCCACGCAGCAGCCTGCGGATTTCTTTTGTAAAGAATTCCTGCCGGAGCAGCACCGGCTGGAGGCTCCATTCCATTTGCTCGCGTAGCCCAACGCAGAGGCACGACGTCGAGAGCGTCGCCAGTGCAGGTGCGAGTCCTGCCGCGAGCACCATTTCGGCCTGCAAGCATTAAAGTGATGCAATGGACTTTTAATCCGTTGAACAGGGAGCGTTACCCTGGCGGGCCACCAATTCATTGCCGGGTCGTCTAATTAGCAGGACATCGCCCTTTGAAGGCGACTGTGGTGGTGCGAATCCATCCCCGGCAGCCAATCAATGCCCGTTAGCTCAAAATCAGAGCGGCAGTCTTACAAACTGCGGACGTTGGAGAGTTACCAGCACGGGCTACCAATTTTGCCGCTGAGTGTGGAAGTCTGCACACCTGTCTCTGAAACAGGGAGCGCTGGAGCGTTACCAGCAGTGGCAGCCAATCCCATTTCAATGAAGAACAAACACCTCACGCGCGGAGCAGGCACGGTGTGCAAACATTTTATGAGCGACATACTGAACAAGACGATTGTGCTGGTGCTCAACCGCAACTGGCAGGCGATCAACATTCGCACGCCGCAAGAAGCGTTTTGCATGATGGCCACCAACGTCGCCACAGCGCTGGAGATCGAAGGCGATAGCCACATTCGACCCGTGGCGTGGGACGAATGGCTCACGCTGCCCGTTCGTGAGCAGGACTACGCCGTCCGTACCGCGCATCGTGCGCTCCGCGTGCCGACGGTCATCGTGGCAGTGAACTTCGCCAAAGTGCCGAAGAAGCGCCCGAAGCTCTGCGCGAAGACCATTCGCGAGCGCGACGGCAACCGTTGTCAGTACACGGGCAAATTGCTGAAACCGGACGAAGGCAGCCTCGACCACGTCTTGCCCCGCTCGCGCGGCGGCCCGGACACGTGGGAAAACCTCGTGTGGTCGAGCAAGCAGGTGAACGCCCGCAAGGGCAATCGTCTGCCGCATGAAGCCGGTCTGAAACTGCTCAACGTCCCGCGCGCGCCGAAGGAACTGCCGGTGACGGCGCTCCTCCGCAACGCCCACGGCATCACCGAGTGGAAATTGTTCCTGCATGAGTGAACTCACGGGAGAGCGGGCGGCAAAGCTCGCTCTCCCGACAATGAAGCTGACGCGATGAACTTAAAAACGCAGAATGAACCGATGAACAAACCGGGTCGTGGCAACAAAATTGGCCGCAACGACCCGTGCCCATGTGGCAGCGGAAAGAAGTTCAAGAAATGTCATGGCGGCATTTCTGCGGAGACTGTGTCTCAACTACCCCCTCTCAGCAAAGAGACGCTCGAAGCAAAAATCGAACAGATCAAAGCATTCCAAAAACAGCGTGAACAACAGCAGGGCTTGGGGAAATCGATTATCTCGTTGGAATTCCACGGCTACCGGTTCGTTGCCGTTGGCAGCAAGCTTTTCTATTCGAGGACTTGGAAGACATTCCATGATTTCCTTTTTCACTACATGAAAGTGCTGCTTGGCTCAGATTGGGGAAATGCTGAACTGAAAAAGCCTCGTGAGGAACGCCATCCGATTCTCAACTGGTATCACGACGCGACAGTTTACATGAACGCATTTATTAAGGAGCGCGGCAAAGTGCATGATGCTCCGGCTATTGGCGTGGCTTCCGCGTATTTGGGTCTTGCCTACGACTTATACTCCCTTGAACACAACGCAAAAGTTCAAGGCATCCTTCTGAATCGCCTTAAAAACCGAGAGCAATTTTACGGCGCTTATTACGAGACCTATATGGCTGGCGCGCTGGTTCGAGCCGGCTTTCATATTGAGTTTGAAGATGAAACTGATTCGACAACATCGCACTGTGAGCTCACTGCAACTTTCCCGAAGACAGGGAAGAAATTCTCCGTTGAGGCAAAAATGCGTCTGCCTGACAAATCATCCCTTGATGTTGGCAATCAGCTTTACGAAGCGCTCAAAAAAGATGCAAAGCACACAAGGCTGGTTTTCATTGAGATTAATGTCCCAGATGACGCCGATGACCAGCGAACCATCGAGGTGCTTGGCGGCGCTCTAAAAAGCCTGCGGACGAGGGAGGAAAGACTCACCATCAAAGGACAGCCTGCACCACCTGCTTATGTAATCGTTACGAACAATCCGTATCATTACAGCCAGAATACACCGTGCAAACGATACGCGTTGGTTGAAGGATTCAAAATACCAGATTTTAAGTTTGGGGATCAATATTCTGACATTCGCGCCGCGCTGAAATTGAGGGAGCAGCACAAAGAAATTACCGGCCTCATGAAATCAATGGCGGCGCATAATTTCCCCCCTTCGACGTTTGATGGGGAAATTCCTGAATTTGCCTTTAGCGAAGCCAAATCGCAGGGGCGACTGATTATTGGAAACAAATACCTGTTACCCGATGGCAAAGGTGGAGAGATCATCGGTGAGCTTCAGCACGCTGTCGTGATGGAGAAAGAAAAGTCGGCATTTGGCGTTTACAAAATACCCGATGGGAAACAGGAAATGTTTACATGTCCTCTAACCGATGAGGAACTCGCCGCGTATCAAACGTATCCAGACACGTTTTTTGGCGTGGATAAGCCGCACACGCGAGAGGGAATCAATGACCCGCTAGATTTATACGACTGGTTTTTTAAGTGCTACAGGCAGACCCCAAAAGAACGCTTGTTGGAATTGATGAAGAATTATCCGGATCATCAGTATCTTCAAACGCTTCCGCATGAAGAATTGGCTTCGGTGTATTGTGAAAGATTGGTTTATGCGACGTTGCAGCGGACGGGCGTTCCAAAGGACCGGATGTCTGCGCTGGTTGCGGAAGTAGTTAAAGAAACTGCAAAGCCATTCGCGGGAAGATCAACCACGAAGACCGAATCGAAAACCAATATTCAAACCGGGACCGGAAATCTTGCACCATGAACACCAAAGATTTTCTCCGTTTCGGCATGCCCTCGCAGCGATTGAAATGAGCGATACCAGGCCAACCCAAATCCACGCCACGGGTGAGGCCACAGGCTTCATTCCCGCGCCGGGCGACAAGGGCAAGCCCATCACCGTCATCGGCACGAACTCGATTCGCGCCGGGCTCGACGCCACGTGTCTCCAGCAGGCGCTCAATGCCCGCGGCGCGCCCGGCGTCACCGATCTCGTGCTCAATCCCGACGCGCACGCGGGCTACGGCGCGCCGGTCGGCTGCGTGCTCACGTCGCCCACGCACGTTTATCCCGGCCCGGTCGGCGTGGACATCAAATGCTCGATGAGCTTCCTGCAACTCGACCTGCCGGCGGACCAGGTGGCGGACAAAACGGTTCGTCGTGCGCTCATCAATGCGATTCTCGAACGCACGCCCACCGGCCCGGGCCGCGGCCAGCGTTCGGCGCGCAAGTCCCGCAAGGTCGGCGAACAACTCGGCGTGAAGGTGGCCACGGACGGCGCGTCGCCGGAGGTGTTGCATGCGCTCGGCATTCCACTGGAGTGGGCGGAGCGTTGCGAAGACGCGGCGCACGTCGGCCACGACGGAACGAATGCCGCGCTCGCGCTTCGGCTCGACTGGCTGCGCGCGAACCAGTTTTCCAACTTCCTCGAAAAGATCACGCAACTCGGTTCGTATGGCGGCGGCAATCATTTCGGCGAATGCGAAGTGGTGCGCCTCATTGACAACGCCCGCGCGCGTCGCACGGCGGAGGTGTTCGGCCTGCGCGACGGTTGCGTGGGTTTCCTGTCGCACTGCGGCTCGCGCGGGTTCGGTCATGCGCTGGCGAGCGGACAATTCCGCGCGCTCCAGCAGAAGTTCGCCGCGTGGGACATCCCGCTGCCAGGCGGCAACAAGGAACTGGTCTATGCGCCGCTCGGCACGCCCGAAGCCGACGCGTATCTTGACGACATGGCGCTCGGCGCGAACCTCGCGACGGTGAATCATCTCCTCATCAACGCGCTCGTGCTCGAAGCCTTTCAGGAAATCATTCCGGGTGTGAAAGGTTCGCTGGTGTATTTCATCAGCCACAACATCGCGCGGAAGGAATTGCTGCCCGACGGCCACGGCGGATTCGCGGGCGAAGGCTGGGTGCATCGCAAAGGCGCGACGCGGGCTTTCCCGGCGGGTCATCCCGCCCTGAAGAGCACGCCGTTTGCCGCGACGGGCCATCCGATTCTGCTGCCGGGCAATCCGGCGGCGGGCAGCGTCATCATGGCTGCGGACGCGGGTGCGGAGAAGAGTGCGTATTCGGTGAACCACGGCGCAGGTCGTTGCATGGGCCGCAAAGCCGCCGACCGCGCGCTCGACCAGAAGACCGTGGACGACGAATTCGTGGCCAACGACATCCTCACGAACTGCCGCCTGTATCCAAAGGACGAAGCACCTGCTGCCTACAAAGATTTCGACGCGGTACTCGATTCAGTGAAATCCGCCGGTCTCGCGAGCGAAGTCGCGCGACTCAAGGCACGCTTCGTGATCAAAGATGCGGACATGAGCCTGCGCGGTGCGGCGTAGGCAAAGCAGTAGAAACGATGTCCCGGAGTAAACACACAGACCCGAAAACGATCCGCGCTTCTCGTCGTCTCCGCGCTCCGCGGGAAGGACGCGGCGTGGAAGATTTGAGCCGAAGGCGCGAGTTGGGGCGGGAATGCAAAGAAATTGGCGCTGTATCGGGTGAAGACCGGCGCGGGCAGAATGGCCAGTCTCGGCTGCGGATCACAGTGCGGCAACCGCGTGCTGGATTTCATCATCCCGCCGGCAAGGAGGACGTTTTGGAAATGCTCAAGTCGGTCGGCCCCGTAGCGTTCTACGGGCTGCGTTCCGTTGAACTCGCTCGGTTGCCCTCCAACGGTTCAACCTCGGCGCCGGTGTTCGGCCGGTACTACCCGCCGGGCCGAATTATTCTCTTCGAACAACCGATGCTGCCTTGGCGATTGTCAGGACTGCTGAAGCTTGATGTTGTCGGTCGGTTGGAGAGCGCCGGTGCGGTGTTGACCTTGTTGAAGGATGTCGGCGCGACGCTCGTGGATTGGCCGCAGGACACGCTTCGGTGTTTCATGCTTGAGGAAGTTCTTTTGCACGAGTTGGGTCATCACGTGTTGCAGTACCACAAGGGCAAGCGCCCGGAGCGGACTGCCCGCACTCGCGACCACGAAGCCTTTGCGGTGCGATTCGCGGAGAAGCAACGGGCTGCGTTGCTGAAAGGACGCAGCCATTGAACGCTGATCCAAGCGTGATGCTGGTGGGCGACGGAGTTGAGAACCCCGCCAACGCGCTCACGATGATTCACGGCGCCGCGATGTTCGGAGCGGCGTGCCGTTTCCGCGATACGAAAGGGTTGGCGCAATCCAGTGTTGGTGCGGCCTTGTCGGGAGAAGCGTTTTATTCGATTACCGGCACCGAGGTTCAGGCACTGCATTCACGGATCATCGCTTTCGACAATCTGCCCGGCGCTCGTGATGTTTACGGTTTTCACGCGGGCCGCGATTTCGCCGTATTGATGGGCAACGAACGTCGCGGATTGTCGCACGAGTCTACTTCCCTTGCGACCGACCGGGTTCACGTGCCGATGCTCTCACGCCGCATCAACTGCCTGAACGTGGCCGCCGCCTCGGTCGTGGCTCTATATTACCTCTGCGCACCGCCGGTCGGAGCGATGGCGGTGAGAAAGGACCCGCGCAGTCGCCGGCCGGAATTGCTCCTGCTCGGCCCCGGCGATCATTTTGAACTGGGAAGCACCATCCGTTCCGCGGCGGGCCTGGGGTGGGAACGAGCATTCATCGAGGACCTGCATCAAGTCTGGTTTGGCTGCGACCGCGCGATGCGTTCGGAAGGCCGGGCCGCGGCACGGCGTGGCAAGAACGAGATTCTGCTAATTCCATGTCCGACTGGAGCCACGTACAGTTACCCCAGCGTGACCGTGATCACCTGCAAGCGAGTCGGGTTGCCGTTACATCGCACCAACTTCACTGGCGGCCCGGGTCAATTGGTGGTGATTCCGGATGAGAGCCGAGTTGAGTCAGTCGCAGAGAATTGGTCGCGATTCGGTCGGCAGGTTGAGTTTGCACACCTCCAACTGCCGAACGCCGATTTCGCATATCACTACCGTTTGGTGGCAACGATTGCGTTGGCAGAGATTTCCCGGCAGGTGGGCCGGCGATCGGCCGTCAAAGTGCCGACAGGGCCGCGCCCACCGATTTACGATCACGCAATCGAAAAGTTGGCGCGGGCAGCGGGCGAATTCGTCTGCTTCGACGATTTGCTGCATTACTGAGGTTGCAAGGTCACCTACGGACGACCGTTCGGTGTGGCAACACGGACGCAGTTGTGATTCACTGAGATTGTTGCATCCGGCATGGAGTCGAAGAAATCAGATCGGGTTTGCCAAGCTCAGTCACCATCCGTTTACTCAGCGCGTGCAATTTGAGTTCATTCTCAATCCGGCCAGACGATCTCAAGGCGAAGAGTTTCTGACATTGGGCGAGCGCCGGATTCCGATGGTTCTGATTCGCAACCCGCGCGCGCGCCGTTACCTGCTTCGTTTGCGTCCGGACGGGTCGGCGCGAGTCACGATTCCTCGCGGCGGCTCGGCCACAGAGGCGCGACGGTTCGCAGAACGGAACAAGGACTGGCTTGAACGCGAACTGCACCGCCTCGCCACTCGCCGAACTCGTCCAAAGGAATGGTTGATCGGAACCGAGATTCTCTTCCGCGGCGAACCGGTGAAGATCGAGGTGGGAGTCAATGGAGAGAGCGGTCGGATTCGGCTCGGCAACGACGTTATTAAAGTGACCGACCCCGCCGCCGATCTGCGTCCCGCGGTCGAGCGACATCTGTGGCGATTGGCGACGAAGGAACTGCCGCCGCTGGTTTTGGAATTCGCGACTGTCCATCAAGTGCCCGTGCGTCGGACCACCGTGCGCAACCAAAGATCGCGTTGGGGCTCGTGCTCGAGGCGCGGGACGATTTCGCTGAACTGGCGGCTCATCCAAGCGCCGCCATTCGTTCGCGACTACCTGATTTTGCACGAATTGTCACACTTGAGGGAGATGAACCATTCAGCGCGGTTTTGGCGGGAAGTCGAACGGGTCTGTCCGGACTACGAAACGGCCGAGCGATGGTTGAAACAGCAGTCCGCTCTGCTCAAGTAACCGCGCGCTAAAGCAGGGCGCTGCGTTGTTTGTATTTCTCCATGGCCTTGTCGCATTCAATCACGTTGAAGCGGATGAACCGGCGAATTTTCACGAACGGGAGGACGCGCCCGCGCATGAGATTCTCGATTGTCCGGATGCTACAGCCATAGTGATCAGCCAATTGCTTCTTGTTTCGCCATGGACTGCTCGAGTCTGGCGTTGCAGTCTGCCGCTTGCGTTCGTCCATTTTTCTCCGGTTTGGCGGCGTTAAGGTCGAGCCACCTTGTTCGACGGGATCTGAAAATTCTCCGCTCATTCCCCACCCTTTGCCTGCCACTTACGGATGAGAATTGGGGCCGACGGGCACTTGGGACATGTGACGACGCCCGGGAAGATCGGCGGGAAATCCCATCCGGTGCGAAACGCTTCTTCCGCCGAGTTGAATTCAGCTTCGACGCCGCAGCGTTCACATTTCAATTTCACTGGTTTCTGGGGTTGATCATCTTTCACGCGCGTTGTGTTTCGCGTGGTTCAGTTTCGTCTTCCGTAGGCGCCCGCCTTTTTGCGAACGTCTCAATCCAACTTGAGACCCTTCTCCGCCAAACACTGGTGAAGCTGCTGGCGCACGATCCGAAACGCCTTGGCTGGCGTGGCGAAATGCTGTCGCTCTTTGATCCACGAGTCCAATTCGCGATCCAACCCCGCGACGACAGACTTCCATTCCAAGCCTTTTGCTGAGGCCTCGAAGCGTTCTTGGGCTTCGGGCAGGTTGAATTCCAGAACTGCTTTCATTATCGGACGGCTACCGCACGTAGGTTCGGTTGACGGTCCTCGGCGGCGACGAAGTTCACGTTGGGCTGCCTGCAGATCCGTTGTGCCCAAGGACCGCCAGGTGCGCCGTCCGTTGATCCACGGGCGTTCGTAAAATGTGCCGGTCCTTGAGTATCGATACATGCCAGGGGCGACCTGCTCGAACCTCTTGGCCGGAGGCTGCGGAATTTCGCGGGCCGCCATTTCGGAGTCCAATTCGGGCGGGTCTGGAGGTTGCACGGTAAGGAGGGCTTTTATGCTATAGGTTTGCCCGCCGCTCAATTGTGTCGGTTGAGACGCTGAGCTTCTTTGCGGCCTCCTTTGCAGAGAGCCAGACGGTGACCTCGATCCGGTTTGCGGGATGCGTCGCATCAGAGGTTCTCTTCATGCCATTTCTGTTTGGCGGTGATTCCTCCTAATCCAAAGCAGCGTGGTTGGAATGTCGAAGCAGACAGCCTCAGCGCGCGAAATAATGCGAAACTGTGAGCACCACCATACTACTATTCATACTACTCACCAGTTTGTGGAATTTTGGCGGTTTCTTAAGCTGTTGATGATGCCAAGAATACGTCGGAGATCGGGCGTCGAACCTTATTATCCGAAGTCAGAAGCTCTATCCAATTGAGCTACGGACGCACTGGCGCTGAAGCCGCGGCCGCGCTTGCGGCGCACGGGTAATCGCGTTTCACCTGTCAAACCCGCGCCGGATAATGGACCCGACGCCGACCTCGACCATGGCCTGGCGGCCGAGGAAATCCATCAATACCATTACGCGCTGCTTGCCGGGCATGACCTGCGTGACGACCGCCTGCAATCCGAGAAAAGCGCGGCCGGCGATTTCCACGGTTTCTCCGGCCTCGATGGCATCTTCCAATTCACAGATGCCGTCCGTTTCGAGCTGGTCGCGGATTTCCTCGATGGCCCGTTCGGGCACGGTCGGCCATTTGTCGCCGAAGTGAACGATCCCACTCACGCCGGGAGCGTAATGCACCTTCGCCAGGCCCGTCTGCCAGTTGAATCGGGCGAAGAGATAGTTTGGAAACATGGACTCCGTGACCCCCATCGGCCCGAGTCGGGTCGTGCGAGTGTAGTGGACGCGCGGATTGAAGACCTCCACGTCGACCATCCGGCGCAAATGCTCGGCCGCGATGTGCTCGTGCTTCACCTGCGAGCGCAGGCAGAACCAGGCGACGGCGGGCACCGGCCGGCCGATGGCGCTCGCGTTGATTTCCGGGGCGAATACTTCGGACATCGGCACGTAGTGTAGAGGGCCGCGCGACGCGGGGAAGAAAAAATCATTCACAATCGATCCCCATAGTTCGGTCGGTCGCGGGCGGCCAGGCGGATTCAACAAAGGAGCGCGGACAGCATTGTCCGCGAGTTTACCAGCTCTCCCTGGAATTCGCGCGGACAAAGCTGTCCGCGCTCCTGTAACTCGGCCGGCTCTTGAATACGCCGGGCGTTGGCGGCCATATTCGGTCCGTCCAAATGATTTCGCCCTGGCTCTACCCGCTGCTGTTCGTCACGGCGCTCGTTGCCGGGTTCGTTGATTCCATCGCGGGCGGGGGTGGGTTAATCACGATCCCCGTGCTGCTCAACCTCGGTTTGACGCCTCAGGACGCGCTGGGGACCAACAAGCTCCAGGCCACCTTCGGCTCCGGCAGCGCGGCGTGGAATTACGGGCGGGCCGGGCTCATTGACTTCCGGGCGTGCGTCGGCGGCATCTTCTTCACCGTCATCGGCGCGGGACTCGGCAGTTGGCTGGTCATCGCGATGGGGCGTAACAAAACTGGCGAGGACGTTCTCCGGCAAATCATCCCCTGGCTCATCGTCGCCATCGCCGTCTACATGCTCCTCCAGCCGAAAGTCGGCGAAACCGATCTCCACCCGCGAATGAACGCCGGTCTATTCCACTTCAGCTTCGGACTGGGGCTCGGCATCTACGACGGCTTTTTCGGTCCTGGCACCGGCACCTTCTGGGCGCTGGCGTTCATGCTCCTGCTCGGCTTCAACATGACTCGCGCGACGGCGCATACCAAAGTAATGAACTTCGCCAGTAATGTTGCTTCGCTCGCGGTATTCCTGGCCGCGGGCCACACGTATTTGGGCGCGGGATTGTGCATGGGGGCCGGCCAATGGATTGGCGCCCGGCTCGGCTCGCGGGTCGTGGTGAAGAAGGGCGTGAAATTTATCCGCCCCGTGTTCATCGCCGTCGCGGTTGCGATCACGGCGCGGCTGCTGTGGCAGAATTTTGCGAAGGCTGCGAATTGACCGAACGATTGTGCCTGCCAATCGTTTTACTGACGTGCTTGCCAGCACGGCCCGAGGCGGCTCTAGTCGGGGCTGGCCATTCGGGCGAGAGCGGCCCGGCGTGCGGCCGGGGGCTTGCGCTTTCAGTCAATCGAACTCGTCAAAGTCATCGTTATGAAAACGTCATCCTTCGTCCTTCTCACCGGAACTCTCGCGATGTCGGCATTCGCTGCGAACGCCGATCCGAAGTCCGAAGTCAAAGACGCCATCAAGAAACTGGGCACGCAATCCAATTACAGTTGGACCTTCACCCCGAAGACCGAAGGCAGTGAATCGGTTGCCCGGCAGGGACCAATCGAAGGCAAGACCGAGAAGGATGGGATGACATGGTTCAAAGGTACATACGGAGAAACCTCGTTTGAAGCGGCTGCCAAGGGCAGCAAGTACGCGGTCAACTACGCCGGCGAGTGGATGGCCGTGGAAGAAGACAGCGAAGAAACCGGCCGGTTTGCCAAGCGGGTGAAGGCTTTGAAAGACCCGGTCGAGACCGCCCAAGAGCTGGCCGGCAAATCCGGTGATCTCAAAAAGGACTCGGACGGGGTTTACTCCGGCGAACTGACTGGCGAGGGGGCCAAAGAGCTGTTCGGCCGGCTGGGCCGGCGCGCGTCGGAGGCCAAGGAGGCCAAAGGATCGGTGAAATTCTGGATCAAAGACGGGTTGCTCACCAAGTACGAGTTCAACCTCAAAGGCAAGATGACCGTCGGCGACGACAAACGCGAAGTGGACGTCAGCCGCACCGTCACGGTCGAGATCAAGGAGGTGGGCTCAACGAAGGTGAGCCTCCCGGAGGCGGCTACCAAGAAGCTCTCATAGCCTTATCCCGCACCGGCCAGTTCGACGAAATTGCGCAGCAGCCGCTGCCCCACGTCCTGACTTTTCTCCGGATGAAACTGCGTGGCGTAGACATTGTCGCGCCAGATGGATGAGGCGAACGTCATGCCGTAAGTCGTCCGCGTCGCCACGATCGATTCGTCGCCGGGCTGCGGGTAGAAGCTGTGGACGAAGTAAACGTAGCTTCCGTCCGCGATGCCGCGAAAAAGGGGACAATCGGGCCGGGCAATCTGGAGTTGGTTCCAGCCTATTTGAGGCACTTTCAGGCCGGGCTTGTTGGGGAAGCGGACCACCTTGCCGGCGAACAGGCCCAACCCGGCGGCGCAACTGTTGAACTCCTCGCTCTTCTCGAACAACGCCTGATAGCCGACACAGATGCCGAGGAACGGACGCCCCGAAGCGATGAACGTCCTCACGCCCTCCTGCAACTCCTGGCGTTGGAGCGCGGTGATGCAGTCGTCGAACGCGCCGACGCCCGGCAGCACGGCGGCGCGGGCGTCCTTGAGACCGTCCGGCCGCGTGATCACGCGCACGTCCGCGCCCACCTTGCGCAGCGCCTTCTCGACGCTGCGCAAGTTTCCAGAACCGTAATCCAGCAAAGCCAGCACGCAGGCAGAGTAGGCGGTTGGAAGGGGAGTTTCAACTGCGGCAGTGCGGGGCGAGGAGCGCAGTGTGCATCTCAGTTTCTGCACAGGCCAGGCCCAATTTGACACTTGCTGAACTTGCCGCCCGCTGCGGCTGGTCCTGCAGACACTCCATTGCGGACTTCCCAATACGCCCACAGCATCCCCGTCGCACAAACTGTTGCCATTCGCAAAAACCCGTGGTGGAATCCGCCCGCAAACTCCAGCAACGCACGCAAATTATGCCTTCCAAACCTCTCCGGATCGGACTCGTCGGCTACGGCTTCATGGGCCGGGCCCACTCGAACGCCTTTGCCAAGGTGAACCATTTCTTCGACCTGGAACATCAGGTCGTCCGGCAAGCCGTCTGCGCCCGCGACGAAGGCAAGGTCAAGTCCTTCGCCTCGAAGTGGGGTTACCGCAGCGTCGAGACGGACTGGCGCAAGCTGGTCAAGCGCGAGGACATCGATTGCATCGACATCGCCACTCCCAACAATACCCACGCGGAGATCGCCTTGGCCGCCGCGAAGGCCGGCAAGATGATCCTTTGCGAAAAGCCGCTGGCACTCAATGGACTTGAGGCCGAAAAAATGGCTACTGCTGTCGCCCGCGCCAGAGTGCCGAACATGGTTTGGTACAATTACCGCCGTTGCCCGGCCGTGACACTGGCCAAACAACTGATCGACGAGGGGCGGTTGGGCAGGATTTTTCACTACCGGGCGAAGTTCCTGCAGGATTGGACGATCAGTCCCGATCTGCCGCAGGGCGGGGCCGGCCTTTGGCGCCTGGACGTGAAGGCGGCCGGGTCGGGAGTGACGGGCGATTTGCTGGCGCACTGCATCGACACGGCGATGTGGCTCAACGGCCCGATCGACAGCGTCAGCGCGATGACCGAAACGTTCATCAAAGAGCGCAAACACACCCTGACCGGCAAGGTCGAGAAGGTCGGCATCGACGACGCGTGCGCGTTCCTGGCCCGATTCGGCAATGGTTCGCTGGCGACGTTCGAGAGCACCCGCTACGCCCGCGGGCACAAGGCCCTTTACACCTTTGAGATTAACGGCGAGCACGCGAGCCTCTTCTGGGACCTCCACGACTTGCACCGCCTGCAGTACTTCGACCACGCCGACCAGGGCAAGGTGCGCGGCTGGAGGAGCATCCACGTCAGCGACGGCGACCATCCGTATTGCGGCAACTGGTGGGTGCCGGGTCTCCAGCTCGGTTACGAGCACAGCTTCGTCCACCAGATTGCTGATTTCGCCAAAGGCCTGGAAAGTGGCACGCCGGCGCGCCCGGATTTCCGGGACGGATTGGCGACGGATTACGTGACCGACGCGGTGCTGGACTCCGGCAAATCCGGCAAGTGGGTCAAGGTAAAGCGAGTGAAGTAGGCCGAGTTGTACAAAAGAACGGGCGGCGAGGCCGCCGCCCGAAAATCAGGCAAGAATGCCTGGTCAACCCTCTCCCTGGTGAAGCCTGAGTGCGCCCTTACGGCGAGATGCCCGAAATGCCCACTACTCTCAGCCACTAAAACCCTCATTGGATTCGCGCACTGGCCGCGAAGCCTGAAACCGATGAGCGGATTCTCAGGCTGCGCCCGGGATCCGGCAAGTTACAATCCCGTTACGTCGGAGCCTGGAATCAGCCACGAACGGTGCTGAATCCTTCTAAGAATTCTCCCAAGCAACGCTTCGCCTATTAAACCCCTGAACCGCGATCGGCGCGCCGAGCTCCCGCTCGGCGCGAATCCGCTGTATCTCGACGGGCCGAGCAGGAGCTCGGCGCTCCGGTTCTAGGGGAACCTCCTCGATTCCCAAATCGCGCATCGGGGCCATGAACCCGGTAGGGACGCGCTGCGGCGCGTCCAGACCGACCAGCAGGTCGGCCCTACCAGGTTCTTGGGAAGCCTCCACCTCCAACTTTGGACGCGCATCGGGACCATGAACCGCAAAGTGCGGAAGTGGTTGATAATCAATCCGGGCACTTTCCGGTTCTTGGGAAGGTTGGAGGCGCCCCCGAGTTTCCCCTAGCCGGCCGGATGTAGTGCCACCGGATTCGCCGTGTGTACTTGCTCCAATAGCAGGTCGTGTCCAGCAGTTCTAACTAAGGAGGTAGCAAAACTTTACTAACTGTGGATACACCATCTTATCCGCCAACCCAAGCCCAACCCGTGGAGGTCGGGGAGGGGGGAGGAATCTCCCCTCTCCGCATCGAGGAACACCACGAAACCTATGGGCCTGAAGGGCAGGCACTCGAGGAGCAGCCCGCTCTCGCCGCGCTCGCGTGGTGCCTGAGGCGAATTCCGAGTCGAATTCCGAGGCGATTTCTCAGGCAACTGTTCGCCCTCCTGATTTTCGGCTTGTTGTGCATCGCCTCGCACTTCGCTTTTAGCCGCTTCGTCATCACGCCAGTCATTATCCAAGGCCGGAGCATGATGCCGACCCTGCTCGACGGCGAATACTACTTCCTGAACCGGATGGCGTACTTTTTCAAATCTCCGGCGCGTGGCGATGTGGTGGTCATCCGGGATCCAGGCCACGACGACTTTGCCGTCAAGCGCATCATTGCAAAGCCCGGTGACTGGCTGAATCTCAAGGACGGCAAGGTCTATCTGAACGGCCGCCGCCTGGTGGAACCCTACCTGCCCAAAAACACGTACACGGGAACGCTGGATTCGGGAGAGAAGTGGATTGAGCTGGGCAAAGAACACTATTTCGTGATGGGCGACAACCGGGTTTGCAGCGAAGACAGCCGCACGTACGGGCGCATTGAGCGGTCCAGCATCCTGGGCGCGATCCGAAAGTAATTCGTCCTTCCGCAGGCCCTCACGTCTGCTGGAACTGCGGGTGCGCCGCCAGGCGCGCCCAGGTCTCGGCTGAGAGCGGGCGCTTTTGGTATTTCCCGTCGCGCAACGGTTCCGCGCTGTCGGACCGGCCTGCGCGCTCCAGCCAGCGGCGGTCGAGTGGAGTGGAAACCAACTCAGGCGCGTTCGCCGCGACCGTCGTCTCCTCCTTCAAGCCCGTCGGTCGGCCTGCGCCGACACGGAACCCGGCGAGCAGCATCGCGGCCCGTGTCATCGAGCTGCGCGAGTAGGTCGCCAGCGAGCACGGCCGGGCCGGGTCGAGCGCCGCGAACAAATCGGCAAAGAGCGGCGCCGTCCACATCGCCGGATTGCGCGCGGGCGAGAATGCGTCGAAGAAAATCGCGTCCGGCTTGGGCCATCCCGCTCCATCGGATCTCAAGAGGGATGGGAAATCGCCAATATACGCGGTCCAGTCAACCGATTGCCGCCGATTGACGAATTGGACGTTGCCGGTCTCGATCAACCGCTCGACCATTGGTTCGTAACCCGTGAAGTAGCCAAGGGAGTCGCGATGCGCGCTCGCGAACCGCAGCGGCGCCAGGCTGCAATCGAAACTGATCAACTGAAGCGACGTGTCCAGGTCGGTGGTTGCCCGCAGGAGGGCCAGGGCGTTCGCCGCAGCGCCCAGTCCCACGTCCCATACCACGAAGGTTCCGGCATGGCCGGCCAACCGTTCAGCGATCCGGAGTTGCTTCACATACAGCGCCTCCGCTTCCGCCGCCGGGCCGAGGCCGGGGTGCATCGTTTCTCCAAAGTCCAGCGCATGAACGCTTTGCGCGCCGTTGCGGAGTGAGACGAGGCGGTAGCCTTCGGCCGCGAGGGAACTTTGTCCGGTCGGGCATGACACCGCGCGCTCCATTCGTCAGCCCCCGGACACGAGCCGCCCGACGTCGATGTAGATTTTCTCGCCGGAGAATTTTCCCGCCGCCCGATCCCACGGGAAGAAAATAAGCACCGTCGTCCGGAATGGACGGCCGGTGGGCGCGATGCCATTCCACGGGCCGAGATGGGTGCCGGTCATCGTGGCCACCTCGAACACGCCTTGCGGCCCGATCACGATGTCGGTCAGCTCGAACTTCACGTCGGGAAACGCGCCGAGGAAGCTGGTGTAAAACTCCCGCGCGCCGGCGTGGCCTGTCCAGCGCTGGCCGGTCGGCTCTATTTCGTAGACGCAATCCGCCGTGAGCGTGGCGATCAGGCCATCGAGATTGCGGCGGTCCTCGGCCTTCGAGTGGTCGATCCAGAGCCGGCGGATGGCGGAATGAAGTTTCGGAGTGATGCGCCACCCGAGCCGGGCGCGAATGGACGGCGGGCGGGCGGGACGGGCGGAAGCTTTCTTTGCAGGCATGTTCGGGAAGACATGTAGCGCAAGGCGGCCTCGTGGGCACGCCATTTTTCGGCAAAGGAGCGCGGACAGCCATGTCCGCGCGATCCGGAATGGCTACCAACGCGCGGACAAAACTGTCCGCGCTCCCGTTGCGCCTGCGAAATTCGCGTTGGCGCTCCGGGGGGGTCCATGCTTAACCTCCGCGCCATGGATCCTCTCTTGAAATTGCTCCACGAGAATGCCGCGCTCAAGCCGGCCCAGCTCGCCGCCATGCTCGGGGCGTCCGAAGCCCAGGTCGCGGCCCAAATCAAGGCCTACGAAGCCGATGACGTCATCCTCGGCTACCGGGCGGTATTGAACGAGGAGAAGCTGGGCCGCGACGTCGTTCGGGCCGTCATCGAGGTGAAAATCACGCCCGAGCGCGGCGGCGGCTTCGACCGGCTGGCGGAGCGGGTTGCCAAATACGCCGAGGTGCACAGTTGCCATCTCATGAGCGGCGGTTACGATTTGCTGGTGGTCGTGGAGGGATCGAACCTCCGCGAAGTCGCCTCTTTCGTGTCCGAGAAACTGGCGACCATCCAGGGCGTCATCTCGACGGCCACGCATTTCATGCTCAAGGCCTACAAGGAACAGGGGATACTCGTGAAGCGCGAGCAGAACGACGAGCGTCTGGCCGTCTCGCCATGAGCCTGATGGCAGGGCGCGCCGCTCCGCGCGCGCCGCACTCGACATCCAGACCGGCGCGCGCGGAGCGGCGCGCCCAGCCATCCATTCGTGGTTCAGGAGTTCGATGCGCGAAGGAAGTGCATCGGCACACTCCATGAACCGGCTCTTGCAAGGAGTCCCGCCTTCAGGCGGCAGGACGTCCGGCCGGCTAAAGCCGGGACTCCGTGCCAGCAGCCGCCGTTCATGGCCCCAATGCGCAATGCTCGAATTGTGGAGGCTCACATGAGCGCGGCGGCCAACTCGCGACTTGGGCGCAAATCAAATAGGTAGGGAATCCGCGCGGCCGTCGTGGGGTGACCGGAGCACCGCCTCAAGTTCCACCTCTGGGCGGAGCGTCCGGAGACGCGGCGCGGTCCCTACCAAAACTTCAAAGATGACCCAGGGGAAATCGGCGCGTCAGTTGGCGTAAATCTTCGTCAGGTCGTCCGCCACGGCTTCATAGGCCAGTTTTTTAAGCTTCTCGACCTGCACCTGGTCGGAGGACTCGCGGCTGAGCATGTCGCTCATGGCGCGGCTCTCGAACGACTCGGGGGCAAACATCGTCCAATGCCCGGTGCGCACTTCGATGACCGCCATCTTGAGCTGGATGCGCATGTGTTGCTTTTCGTCCGGCACCATCCACCCGACGATGGGCACCCACGATATGGTCTTTGTATCCAGGTCGCGCCGGGCGGATTCGAGAGTGCCCCAGTAGCAAAGGATGGTTTCGCAGCCGGCCTGGGCGGCGGCCAGGCGGAGGGATTTCGCGTAACTTTCGCTGTTGGTGCGCGGCGGCTGGCCGCTGAAGGGAAGGACATTAAAATGCGTCTCGAGGGCCCGGCGCATCGGCGGGTCGGGTTGCAAGGCGCCGGACTGGATCAGGAGGATGGACGAGCCTTTCCGCAGCTTGATGCGGGCGGCGGAGTCGAGGCTCTTCACGATTTGTTCCTCGGTGATCTGGCCGCCCCGCTCGACGCCGAGCACGTCGAACTCGTTGAGTTCGCCTCGATAACTCGTCTTGGGCCCTCCGTCTCCGTAATACCCGTGGCGCCGGTAACTGGAGTCCGAGATGGAACGGGATTCGCATCCGGCAAGGAAGAAAGCCAGGCAAACACAGGCCGTCAGGCCTGCCAATGGGCAGAGTCGTTGAAGTGCTTTCATGGGCAAACGCAGTGAGTTCGTGTGGTTCGACAGTGCGCGGGCTGGATCGTTCGATTGTCGGACTGATGGAGTGATGGGGGAATGGAGTGTTGGAGTATTGGAGTGATGGAGCATCGCAAAACCACCATCGCCCGACATCCCAGCACCCCAATACTCCGTTACTCCAATACTCCATTATTCCACCCCTCCAATACCCCATCACTCCGCTCCCCAGCCCCCCGCTGTCCTCAGTGCGGGCTTGCAAATTTTGGGCGAACCCGAATAATCCGGCCCACCACACAACCACAATCGCAAAGGCAGAGCCTATGCAACGGGGCCTCGTTTTCGGTTCGCGGCCGGCATTGCGCCGCTCATTCTCGCGCCGGGCGGGGCGCTCTCTCTCCACGCTGTTGTGCGCCGCACTCATTCCCGCCGCTCAGGCGACCAACCATCTGCTGCGCATGGACGAAATCATGGCGGCGCTCGAGGGCGACCCAACCATTCAGTTCATCGAGATTGTCACCAGTGACAACAGCCAAAAGGATTGGGGCCCGCAAGGCGCCGAGACGGAGAGCCGCGCCATGCTCGTCTTCTTCGATGGCGCTGGGAATCAGACCGCCGTCTTCAAGTTCCCGAATGACCCGCCCAGCGGAGGCAACACGGTGCTCATTGCCACCGCGGCATTCACGGCGCGCACCGGCTTGCGGGCGGACGTTACGATGCCGCCGCTGCTCAATCCCGGTTCCGGCAAAGTCTGCTTCCGGGGCAATCCGGCCAACCGGGCCAGCTTTTCCGTCAACCTCTGCCTGTCGTACGGGGATTTCCCCGCCGGCCTGACTGAAGGCGCCGGCCCGCCCGCGCCCGCGCTCCCGGCCGCCAGCCAGCCCACTTCGCTGGCGCGGTTCCAGAACTTCGCCTTCGGCGATTCCACCAGCCGCAACGCCGATTTCATCCTCGGCTCGCCGTCGCCGCTGAATACCTCAGGCCAGACGGTCAGCTTTCCCGTGCCCGGCCCGGAGATCAGCGTCGCGCCGGCTCTCGTCGCCTTCGGCAACCGGGACGTGGCCCTGGGTCCCGCCGCGCCGCGGTCGATCTCGATCACGAGCCTTGGCTCAATCAATCCGCTGGTCATTTCCGGTGTTACGTTGTCCGGACCGAACGCCGATCAGTTCCGAATCCTGAGCGACTCGGGCCAGGCCGTGCTCGGGCCGAACTCCAACCGCGTCGTGACGGTTGAATTCGACCCCGTAACCGTCGGCGTGAAGACGGCCACGCTGCGCATCGCCTCGAACGATTCCGATGAACCGACTGTTAGCGTGACGTTACAGGGCGGGGGCATCGACACCAATCCTTGCGCCGCCCCGGACCCGGCTGTGGCGCTGGCGCAGGACGTTTGCTCGCAGGCCCAGCTCATTGGGCCGGCCATGACCTACTCCGGTGACTTCACGGGCGCAATTTCCGACGGCTTTTCCTCCTGCATTTCGGCAGGGACTGTGGACGTGTGGTTCCGCTACGTCGCCGGCAGCAACGGCGTCCTGGCCGTCAGCGCTTCTGCTAACGTGAACCAGAGCGTCGGCCTGTCGGCGCACAACGGGTGTCCGGGCACGAGCGCCAACCAGCTCGCGTGCGTTTCCCCGCTGAGCACCGTGATGCAGTCGCGCTTTCAGTTGAACGTCAGCGCGGGCACGGAACTGTTCCTGCGCCTGGCCCGAATTGGCGGCGAGTTCAACCAGCCGGGTGTGGCTCCACCGGCCACCTTCCAGCTCTCGCTCGCCGGCCCGCCCGCGTTCGACTTCGACAAAAATCGCAATGGCGTGAATGACACGTGTGAGTTTGATTTCGGCGACGCGCCCGCTCCCTATCCGACGAGCCTGGCGGACAACGGCGCCCGGCATCGCGCGCTGTCCGGCCTGTTCCTGGGCAGCCGCATCGACCCGAACACCAACGGCATTCCTTCCGCCACCGCCACGGGCGACAACCTCGACGGCCCGGCCAACGACGACGACGGGGTGACTTGGGACATGGCCCTTATCGCCGGCCGCCCGGCGAGGGTGCGAACCGTGGTTTCGGGCAACGGCTTTCTCAACGCCTGGATCGATTACAATGCCGATGGCGACTGGTCGGATCCAGGCGAGCAGATTTTCACCAATCAACCCGTCTTCACTGGTACGAATGGGTTTCTGGTCTTCGTGCCGGCAAACGCCGTCGTCACCAACCAAACCTTCGCGCGGTTCCGCCTGAACTCGACCGGCGGATTGGACGTCACCGGCCCCGCGAACGACGGCGAAGTCGAAGATTATGCCGTTCCTATCTTGGATTCCCAGTCGTTCGTAGGCTTTGTCGGCGTTGCAATCAATGAAGTGATGACGGGGCTGAATGGGGATTCCTCCGTTCAATTCGTCGAACTCGCAGTTGGGTTCCTACCGTCCTGGCACGAATGGGGTCCGCCAACGGGCGGCACCAATGGCCGGGCGATGATCGCTTTTTTCGACGCCGCGGGCCGACAGACTGGACGCTTCGTCTTCCCGAGCAACGCCCCCGTTTCCAGCACGACCGTGCTCGTCGCCACGCACGCTTTCGCGGAACGGACCGGGCTGACTCCCGATTTCATCATGCCGCCCGAGTTGATTGCAGTCGCTGGCAAGGTCGCGTTCCGGCCAAACCCGGACAGCCCATCCCTCACCGGCGACGCGCCGCTTTCTTACGGTGGCGCGGGCTATTTCGGCCCAACCGACGCAGCTGGTCCGGCGAACGCGGCGACTCTGCCTATCCTGGGCGCGACCAGCCTGCATCGGGTCGATCCCTCACGGGTCTTCTTCACGCACAAAAATGAAGACTACGAAGCAGGTACTCCGACGCCGCAGAATTCGGCGGGGCAGACCGTATCCCTGGTAGCGGCACCGCTCGTCGAGCAGGGCCGCACGCTGTTCACGAAGGAAACGTTCAACGGCAACGGCCGAACTTGCTTTACCTGCCACCGTTCCGGCCGCGATCAATTCGGCCTGACGCCCGCGACGATCGCCGCGCTGCCCGACAGCGATCCACTGTTTGTCTTCGAAAACAACATCAACTTGTTGCGGCTCGCCGCGCGTTCCCGACCGAGCGACATGCGCGGGCGCATCCGCGGCGCGACCGGCGAAGCGGAAATCCTCGCCGGCTCGGGAGACACGTACTTCGTGCTCGGCGGTGGTCAGCTTTCGGGAGTCATTGCGGACACGAACGGCAACTCCGGCGCGCACCTCGATTTCAGCCTTGGCGATCTCGAAGGCCCGAACGCCAGCAACCACAGCGGGCGCGGCCTCGAGGACCACGAACTGCTCCGGCACGGGCGCGGGTTGATTGACTTCGCCGCCGGAGCGGTCGCGCAGCATTTTCCCCGGTCGCTGGCGCGCGTGAGCGGCCGGGACTTCCGCGAGCCGACCGCCGAGGAATTGGTGGCGATGGAGGCGTTCATGAACAGCATCGTGACACCCGCCAACGGCGACTTGTCGCTCGACCGGTTCGTCACGACCGAAGCCCAGAAGCGCGGCCGGGCGCTTTTCTTCGGCAATGAAGCCAAGTGTTCCAAGTGCCATTCCGGCCCGATGCTGGCGCACTCGGACGGCTCACTGCCCGGCTCGCTGGCGGGCATGAACGAGATTTTCGACACCGGCGTCGCCAACCTCGCGAAGAACGGCCCCGCCGGCAGCAACCTGCCCACCGAACCCGCCGGGCTGGCGCGCAGCACGCGCAAGTTCAACGTGCCACCGCTCTTTGGCGTGCGATTGACCGCGCCTTACTTCCACGACGGCTCCGCCACCAACCTGCGGGCCGCAGTGGAATTCTATGATGAAGCGGACTTTGTCTCCTCGCCCTCCGGGCCGCTGGTAGGTCCGATGCCGGCCGTAAACGACCCGGCGAAAGTCGCCGACCTCGTCGCGTTCCTCGAGTCACTGGTGGATATCCCGATCGAGTTCACGCGCGAGGCGACGTTCGGAATCCGGTGCGCGGGCGGGCCGCCACCCGGCGTCATCACCGTCGGCGTCACGAATATCGGCACGAACAACCTGGTAATCGCCAAACTCGCCTTCGTCGGCCCGAATCCGGAGGACTTCCGCATCGCGGTCGATAGCGGGGAGACGAGCCTCGCCCCCGGGCGGACGCGGCGGATCGAGATCGAGTTCAAGCCCGGCTCGCAGGGCAGCAAGCGGGCGACACTGGAGTTCACGGCCAGGGACCCAGACATTCCAGGCGCCATCCGATTCGCCATCGCGCTGTCGGGCGCGTTCGTGGACAATGTCGTTACCGCGACGCCGCAAGCGATCGTATTCCCCACGAGCGACATCAATCCGCCGCCCGGTGCGCTCCCCATCGTGCGGTTTGTGCGTGTAACCAACACAGGGAGCGGGCCGCTGGAATTCGTGCGGGTCAGCTTCGCCGGGGCGCACCCAGACGACTTCAGAGTTTCGGGCGATTCGGGCGCGACCAACCTCGCGCCCGGCGGCGTGCGGACGCTGGGCATCGCGTTTGCCCCACAGGCGCGCGGCCCGCGGTCGGCCGTACTGCGCATCGAGTCGGTCGCGTGCATTGGGGAGGTGATTGACGTGGCTCTGAGCGGCGCGGCGATGTCCTCACTCGAACATTTCAAGTGGACGCCAATCTCGTCGCCGCAGGGATTCAACGCGGCGTTCCGGGTGCGGATTTCGGCCGTGGATCGAAACGGAGAGCTCATCGGCGATTTTACGAATGGCGTCAGCCTCTCGGCCATTTCGGGTCCCAACCCCACGAACACGTCGGCCAGCAGCATCGTGATCACGGAGCTGGATCCGGGCAGCCCGGACGCCATCGAGTTCATGAACGTGTCCAGCGCGCCGGTGGACATTTCCGGCTGGCAGGTGAGCATTCTCGACCAGGTCGCAATCACGACGCCGCTGAACTTCACCTTCCCCGCGGGCAGCATCGCGCCGCCGGGCGCCCTCTTTACGCTCACCGAATCGGTCGGTGCGGTTCCCGGGGTCTTCCCGAATTTCTTTGGCGGGTTCAACATCAGTTGGATCGGGGCCTTTTCGAACCTGGCCGTGCAGGTGCGCAATACGCAAGGCGCCGTGGTGGACTTCGCCACGGGGTCGCCCCTGGGCGCAGGCGTCTTCTTTTTCCCGACGGTGCCGGCCTCGGAGTGGAGCGGCGGCGGCTTCCAGACGCCGGCGCAGGATGGCGTCACAAGCTACCAGCGCATCGGCAATGCCGACCACAACAACGCCAGTGACTGGGTGATTGCGCCTTTGAGCATGGGCGCCATCAACCCCGGGCTCTCCGGCGCGTTTGCCAATCCGGCACGGATTGTCACGTTGAGCAAAACGAACACGACACCGTTTCTCGGCGGCGTCTGGACGGGCGAGGTCGCCGTGGGGACTGAAGCGGTCGAGGTCCGCCTCAACGCGGACGATGGCGCAGGCCACGGCGGCCAGTCGGACGCGTTCAATGTCCTTGGCACGCCGCCGACGATTTCGTCGCTCCCGAATATCACAATCTCCGAAGACACGCTCTCGCCGCTGCTGTCGTTCAACGTGAACGACGCTGAAACCCCGCCTTCGGCGCTGACCGTCACCGCCACCTCGTCGAACGCAACCCTGGTCACACCGTCGGGAATCCAATTGGGCGGAACGGCCAACCTGCGCACGATTCGCGTGATGCCGGCGCCAAACCAGTTCGGAACGGCCGACATCACGGTGCGGGTGAGCGACGGTTCGTCCAGCGCGTCGCGAGACTTCAGGCTGACCGTTATGCCCCTGAACGACCCGCCCGTGCTGCTGCCCGTGGGCAACCGCACCGTCACCGAGCGGACGGCTGTTTCCATCAACGTGCTGGCCACCGACCCGGACCTGCCGAACGACGTGCTCACGTTCACGCTGCTGCAAGGGCCGGCCGGCGCGAACATCGATTCAGCCAGCGGGATTATCCAGTGGTTCCCGACCGAACTGCAGGGCGGCCAGGCCTTCAATTTCCAGGTGAGCGTGCGCGACATGACGGGCCTGACCGCCGCGTCCAACTTCGTCGTCAACGTGCTCAAAGTGAACAGCGCGCCGACGCTCGATCCCGTGCCACCGCAGACGGTCTATGCGGGCGGCCTGTTGCGATTTACCAACACGGCGCTCGACCTCGACATCCCGACGAACTTCCTCACGTTCAGCCTGGCGACAAGCGTGCCCGGCGCGAGCATCAACCCGACAAGCGGCGTCGTGACCTGGGCCCCGCTGCTCTCCCAGGTCGGCCTGAACGTCCTCCGCCCGGTTGTCCGCGACAACGGCCCGCCGCCCATGAGCGCCACTCAAGCCGTGACGGTGATGGTTGTGCGGCCGCCGATGAATTTCACGACGAACCTCGACTTTGGCGTGCATTGCGTGGATGCGCCGCCGGCGGAACCGATGCTGATCGGAATCACCAACAGCGGCGCGACCCATCTCACGTTGCTCACCGCGCAATTCTCCGGCACGAACCTGGCCGATTTCCCCATCCTCTCAGACACGGGACAGACGAGCCTCGAGCCGGGCGCCGTGCGCTGGATTGAAGTCGGCTTCGTGCCGCAGAACTTCGGCCGCCAGGCCGCCTCGTTCAACCTCAGCGCCACGGCGGACGACCCGCTGGGCAGTTTCTCGTTCACCGTGCCCCTGGCCGGCGCGTTCGTGGACAGCACGGTGGCTGTGAATGGAACTGCGGTCGATTTCGGCCAACGCAGCATCGACGCTCCGTTTTCGCCTCCGCAAATCGTCGCCATCACCAACCTCGGCTTCGGTCCCCTGCAGGTCGACGCGGTCAATTTGTTCGCCACGAATGGTTTTGAATTCAGCTTGGTCTCGGACTCGGGCGAAAACCCGGTGCCGCCCGGCGGGACCCGCCAGTGGCAGTTCGTGTTCGCCCCGCGGTCGCGCGGGGCCAAGTCGGCCCGGTTCGTCCTCGATTCGCTCTCGTGCAACAACGGGCACGTCGAGGTATCGCTCGCCGGTGTGGGCACCTCGACGCTCGACCATTTCGCGTGGGAACCCATCGGGACGACGCAAGCGATGAGCGCGCCGTTCCCAATCCGCCTGACTGCTCTCGACCGAAACAACCAGACGGTGGCGGAATTCGCCGGACCCGCGGCGTTGTCGGCCTTCGTGGCGCTGCCGTCGCCACCGCCACGAATCGTGATTTCCGAAATTGACCCGGGCACGCCGGACGCCGTCGAGTTCGTGAACGTGTCCGGGACCGCGCAAAACCTGGCGGGCTGGCAGGTGTTCCTCTACGACGACACTTCGTTTCCCAACTCGGTTGCCAATTTCTCGCTCAATGGCACGGTGCCGAGCAATGGGGTGTTCACCGTCACCGAAGGCGGCATAGCCCTGGGCCAGTTGCCGAACTTCTTCATCGGCGGGATCCTGTTCTGGCACGGCGCGTCCACAAACATTGCCGTGCTGCTGCGGGACAATTTGGGAGCCATCGTCGATTTCGCCACGACGGGCGATCGGACACAAATCACCTTCCCGGTTACGATTCCAACCAATCAGTGGTCCGGCCCGGGAATCCCCGCGGAGGCACTGGACGAAGTATTCTCTTACAACCGCATTGGTTTCTCGGACCACAATGACCTTTCGGATTGGGCACTCGACGCGAGAGGCATCGGCGCGCTGCACCCCGGGCTGACGGCGCCGTTTCCGACAAACCGGGTATTGGAAAGCTTCCCGGCCGCCACGGGCAACTTCACCAATGGGGTCTGGACCGGCAGCGTCGGCGTGCTCGCGGAAGCTGGCCAGGTGCGCCTGCAGGCGGACGACGGCGCCGGGCACGTGACAGCCTCCGGCTCATTCACGGTTCGCGGCGCGCCGCCGCTCCTCTCCGACATTCCTAACCAGACCATCGATGAAGACACGGTGACGCAGGAAATCCAGTTTTTCGTAAGTGACACCGAACAAGCCGCGGGGACGCTTGCTGTTTCGGCGGTTTCCTCAAACGCCTCGGTCGTTGCGAATTCCGGCATCCTCTTTGGCGGGGCCGGCGAGGCGCGCACTCTGCGCGTCGTGCCCGTCACGAACGCGTTCGGGCTCACGACGATCACGGTCACTGTCAGCGATGGTACGCAGACGGCGAGCAAATCATTTCAAGTCACGGTGAACCCGGTGCCCGATCCGCCGATCATTGCCACGATCGGCGCCCGGCAGCTCAACGAAATGGAGATGCTCAACCTGACCGTGTCGGCTTTCGATCCGGACCCCGGAACGCGATTGACTTTCTCGCTGTCCTCCGCGCCGGCCGGTGCTTCGATCCATCCGACGAACGGCAACTTCGCTTGGCTCCCCACCGAAGCGCAGGGTCCGACCAATGCACTCATCGTCG
>WNGA01001008.1_pt1 | contig 61976 bp, 57 predicted proteins | sample 5400061 | NCBI WGS metagenome assembly WNGA01 (sample SAMN13153366, study PRJNA577476) | soil metagenome | isolation source: 100 cm soil or saprolite under grassland replicate 2 | place: USA:California | collected 2016-06-15
GCGGCATCGTCTTCCGGCTCGGCCGGGTGGTGACCCGCCCGAAGGGACCGGGGCTCTTCTTCATCCTGCCGTTCGGCATCGACCGCATGGTCAAGGTCAACCTGCAGACCGTGGCCATGAACGTGCCGCCGCAGGACGTCATCACCCGTGACAACGTCACCGTCCGGGTGGACGCGGTCATCTACTTCCAGGTCGTCGACCCGCTCAAGGCGGTCGTGGCCATCCAGAACTACCTGTTCGGCACGAGCCAGGTCGCCCAGACGACCCTGCGCGCCATCCTCGGCCGGGTCGACCTCGACGACCTGCTCAGCGAGCGCGACCGCATCAACGACGAGCTGGCCAGGGTGATCGACGACCTCACCGAGCCGTGGGGCGTGAAGGTCACGCTGGTGGAGATCAAGGACGTCGACCTGCCCGACACGATGCAGCGGGCCATGGCCCGCCAGGCCGAGGCCGAGCGTGACCGCCGTGCCCGCATCATCTCGGCGGAGGGCGAGTTCCAGGCCTCCCAGAAGCTGTCCGAGGCGGCCGCGGTGATGGCCCGCAACCCGCAGGCCCTGCAGCTCCGCTTCCTGCAGACGGTGGCCGAGGTGGCCGCGGAGCGGAACTCCACCCTGGTGATGCCGGTCCCGGTCGAGCTGCTCAGCTTCTTCAGGGGCATCGAGGACGGGCTCGGCGCCCTCGCGGGCGGCCCCGGACCGGAGCGCCAGGCGCCCACCCGGCCACAGGAGCCCGCCGGCGAGCCGATCGGCGCGCGGACGCTGCCGATGCCGCTCGAGCGCCCCGGGTCCGACACGCCCGACGCGGGCCGCGGCCCCGAGCGTCCCGCCTGACCGCGCGGGTCCTGCCGGGACCCGCACCCGACCCGGCCCGGGCGGCGGCGCCGCCCGGGCCGTTCCCTCGGCCGGCGGGCTGGACGTGCCCGCCCGTGCCCGATCCGCCTCGGCTCGCGCTGAGCTGTGTCTTTATGCCGGATTGACCACCGATGTGGGATACCCGGTGGCGCAATGGAAGCGTTACCGACCGGACACTTGGCGGATGGCTACCACGAGCTACGCTGACTCGACAGCAGCGCCGGTCGCCAGCGACCGGCGAGAGAAGGAAACCACCATGGCCAGGCCAGGGGACCTGCAGGTGGGCTGGCAGTACCGCGCGGCCTGCAAGGGTCTACAATCCCACCTCTTCTTCGCCCCGAACCACATCGAGCGCAAGCAGGAACGACTGCGGCGCGAGCGGGCCGCCAAGGCGATCTGCCGTGAGTGCCCCGTGCTGCAGGAGTGCCGTGAGTACGCCCTCGTGGTCAGGGAGCCGCACGGCATCTGGGGCGGCATGAACGAGTACGAGCGGCGCCAGGCCCTGGCCCGCCGCGCTGGCTGAGGCTCTGGGCGTCGGCTAGCCTTGGCAGCCGTCCGTAGCGCCGACGCCGAGAGGACCCGCGATGACCAGGTGGGAGTACGCCACCGTTCCGCTGCTGCCGCACAACACCAAGCAGATCCTCGACAACTGGGGTGAGGACGGCTGGGAGCTGGTGGCCGTGCACACCGCCGAGGTCGGCGGGACGATCGCCTTCTTCAAGCGCCCCAGGGCGTCGGCCTGAGTCAGCGCCGCTCCGGCGGCCGCCAGGGCAGGTCGAAGCGGAACACCCTGAACGCCTCGCCGTACTGGAACGGCTCGTCGGCCGCCGTGAACTCGGCCATGCCGGTCACCCAGCCGGCCTGCTCGGCCGACGGCTCGTCGCCGATCTGGCTGACGTGGCAGCGCAGGCTCTCCAGCTTCCTGTCGACGTAGTCGCCGATGTCGACCACCACGTTCGGCTCCATGCCCATCATCAGCCAGACGCCGGTCAGCTTGACCGGCTCCAGGCCCTCGTCGAGCAGCTCCGGGTAGGCGAGCCGCGTGTCCGACCCCGGGATCACGGCGGCGAGCGTCACCTCGCCCGCCGCCCGGTGGTCGGGGTGGTTGATGTAGCGGTCGGCGTAGTAGCGGGTGGTCGGGTCGGTGGTCACGACCACCTCCGGCCGCCGCCGCCGGATCAGCCGCACGACCTGCTCGCGCGCCTCCAGGGACGGCTCGAGCAGGCCGTCCTCGTAGCCGAGGAAGTCGACGTCCTCGACGCCCACGACCTTCGCCGCCGCCCGCTGCTCGGCCTCGCGCAGCTCGGCGAGGCGCTGGCGGGTCATCTTCGGGTCGCTCGACCCGGCCGCGCCGTTGGTGAGCAGCGCGTAGGTGACGCGGGCGCCCTCGGCCACCCAGCGGGCGACCGTGCCCGCGCAGCCGAACTCGATGTCGTCGGGGTGCGCCGCAACCACCAGCGCGCTCGCGGGTGTCCAGTACTCCATCAACCGACTCCAGCGCTCGTGAGGACGGGGCCTCGGCCTGCCATCAGCGCAGGTGCCGAGCGACGGCCCCGCGGCTTGCCGCTACCGTACCGGCAGTGCGAGCCCCACGCATCCTCCCGGGACAGCGACCCTGAACCGGGGGATACGGGCGACGCGCGGACACGGGGACCCTCTAGAGTTTGGCTGACACTTCGGGAGGCTTGCCGGGAGGGGGCCGGATGGAGCTGGACGCGGCCTTCGCCGGACTGCCGGGGCTGACCCCGCGGCAGGCGCAGCAGCACATGGCCCGCGCGGTCGCCTCGGCCCTCGACGATGGCGCACCGCTGCTGGTCCACGCGCCGACCGGGGTCGGCAAGTCGCTCGGGTACCTGGTGCCGGTCGCGGCCGCCGGCCGCCGGGCGATCGTGGCCACCGCCACCAAGGCGCTGCAGTCCCAGCTGGTCGAGCGCGACCTGCCGATGCTCGCCGAGGCCTACGGCACCACCTTCGCCCTGGCCATGGGCCGTGGCAACTACGCCTGCCTCGCCCGCATGGACGCGCTGGTCGCGGCGACCCGGCTGGCGGCGACCGCGCAGGAGGAGGCCGCCCTGGAGCTGGTGGCCTGGGCGGTGGAGTCGAGCACCGGCAGCCGCCTCGACGCCCCGCCCGGGACCAGGGACGACGCCTGGGACCTGGTGGCCACCTCCGGGGAGGACTGCCCGGGCCAGAAGGGCTGCGCCTTCCACCGCCAGTGCTTCGCCGAGCGGGCGCGCGAGGCCGCCCGCGAGGTCGACGTGGTGGTCACCAACCATCACCTGCTCCTGCTCGAGCTGGAGCTGCGCCAGCTCTCGGACGCGCCGGGGGTGATGCTGCCGGAGAGCGACGTGATCGTGGTCGACGAGGCGCACCGGCTGGCCGCGCACGCCGCCGACCTGTACGGCGTGACCGTCACCGCGGCACGGGTCGGCCGGGCGGGCGCCGCCGCCGACGCGGCGGCCAAGGCGGTCGGCCGGCCCTCGGACTGGGCGCGCCGGCTGCGGGCGGTCTGGGAGGACCAGGCCGGCGGGCTGCGTCCCGGCCCGGTCGCGCCGGGCTCGCGCGCCGCCGCGGACCTCGCCGCGTCCCTCGCGCCGGTCCGCGCCCGCGCGGAGGAGGCGGGCGCGGCGCTCAAGGAGCTCGGCCCCGTCGGCCCGGAGCTGGAGGCCGGCGTGCATGCCGCCAGGCGGCGCCTCGGCGGCCTCTGCCGCGACCTCGGCCGCCTCGCCGACCCCGAGGCGGACGGCAGCCCGGCGGGACGGCCCGACCGTGCCCGCGGGCCAGCGCAAGAGGCGGACGGCCCGGTCCCAGCCGGGGACGGCGCGCGGCAGCCGGCCGGCCCCGCCGCCGCGGACGAGGACGCGGGAGGCGGGCGGGAGCTGGCGGTCTGGGTCGAGGAGGGCCGCGGCGGCGGGCGCACGGTGCGCTCCGCGCTGGTCGAGCCCGGCCCGGTCCTTGCCGAGCTGCTGTGGGGGCGGGTGCCGGCCGCCGTCGCCTGCTCGGCGACGCTGGCCGTCGCCGGCAGCCTGGCGACCGCCGAGCGGGCCCTGGGCGTGGCCGGGGCCAGGGGCCTGGTGACGCCGTCGCCGTTCGACTTCCGCCGCAACGCCCGCCTCTACGTGCCGGTCCGCGTGCCCACCCCGACCAGCGAGCGCTTCCAGGCCGCGGCCGAGGCGACCCTTTGCGGCCTGGTACGCGCCTCCGAAGGGCGCGCCCTGGTGCTGTGCACCTCCTGGCGGGCGGTGGAGTCGTTCGCCGCCGCCCTCGCCGAGCTCCCCTACGAGCTGCTGGTCCAGGGCGACGACACCCCGGCGCGGCTGACCGCCCGCTTCCGCGACGAGGTGGCCAGCGTGCTGGTGGCGACGCGCACCTTCTTCGAGGGCGTCGACGTGCCCGGCGAGAGCCTCTCGTTGCTGGTGCTCGACCGCCTGCCCTTCCCGAGGCCGGACGACCCGCTGCTCGGCGAGCGCGGCCGCCGGGTGGAGCGGCGCGGCGGTTCGCGCTTCTCCGAGGTGTGGCTGCCCGAGGCGGCCGTCTCCCTGCAGCAGGCCCTCGGACGCCTGGTCCGCTCCGAGACCGACCGGGGCGTCATGGCCGTGCTCGACCGCCGCCTGGCCGACGCGCCCTACGCCGGCGTCCTGCTCGCCAGCCTCCCGCCCGCCCCGCTGGTGCGCTCCCTCGACGAGGTACGGGCGTTCTTCGCCCAGCCCCCGGCCGACGCGCCCTCGTAGGCAGTACGCTGGCGCGAGTCATCGAGCCATGAGCATGAGCGTTTCTGTGAAGGAGCCGAAATGCCAACACCTGAGGAGCGCCTCAGCGAGCTCGGCATCGAGCTGCCCCAGCCGGCCGCGCCGGTGGCCGCGTACGTCCCCTGCGTCCGCACCGGCGACCTGCTCTACGTCTCCGGCCAGGTGCCGCTGGTCGGCGGGCAGTCGCAATGGACCGGCCGGCTCGGCGCCGACGGACTGGGCGTCGACGAGGGCGCCGCCGCCGCCAGGGTGTGTGCCGTCAACGTGCTGGCCGCGCTCAAGGCCGAGCTGGGCGACCTCGGCCGGGTCCGCCGCGTGGTCAAGGTCACCGGCTTCGTCGCCTCCGAGCCCGGCTTCACCGACCACCCCAAGGTGATCAACGGCGCCAGCGAGCTGTTCGGCGAGGTGTTCGGCGAGGCCGGCCGCCACGCCCGCGCCGCCGTCGGCGTCGCCGCCCTGCCCCTCGGCGTTCCCGTCGAGGTCGAGGCGATCGTGGAGGTGGAGTAGGAGTAGCCTGCTGGCCGCCATGGCCGCGCCGCTCCGACCATTCTGGGTCGCTGTCTCCTTCCTGACCCGCCTGCCGGTCCCGGGGGCACCCGCGGGCGCGTCCGAGGGGGGCGCCGCGCTCGGGGCGGGCGAGCTGCGACGCGCCTCGGCGTTGTTCCCGCTGGTCGGCCTCTGCGTCGCCGGCGTGGGGGTGGCGTTCCGTGCGGCCGCGGAGCCGCTCTGGGGCGTCGCCGTCGCCACCATCCTCGGGCTCGCGGCGATGGTGGCGGTGACCGGTGCGCTGCACGAGGACGGGCTGGCCGACTCGGCCGACGGCCTCTGGGGCGGCTGGGACCCGGCGGGCCGGCTGGCGATCATGCGGGACAGCCGCGTGGGCACCTACGGGGTCATGGCCGTGGTCACCGTGCTCGCCCTGCGCACCGCCCTGCTGCTCCCCCTCGGCCTGGCCGACTTCGCCCGCGCGGTCGTGTGCGCCGAGGTCTGCTCGCGGGCGGCGCTGCTGCTGGTCGCGAGGGCGCTCCCGCCGGCGGCGCCGGGCAGCGGCGCGGCGGTCGCGGGACCGCTGCCCGGCGGCGGGGTCCTGCTCGCCGCGCTGCTGACGGCCGTGACCCTGGCGGTCACGGTCGGGGTCTGGGCGCCGCTGCCGCTGCTGGCCGGCCTGCTCGCCTGCGCCGGCTGCATCCGGCTGTTCCGCCGCCGCCTCGGCGGCTTCACCGGCGACACCCTCGGCGCGGCGCAGCAGCTCGTCGCCCTCGCGGTGGTGGCCACCGTCGCCGCCCTCGCCAGAGGCGGCCGGCTGTGACCCGCGCCGTCGCCTACGCGGAGAGCACGGCGATCAGGTGCTCCTCCAGCCAGCCGAGGTAGGAGAGCAGGTGCTTGGCGGCCGCCTCGGGGTCGTCCGGCGCGACCACGCCGTCGAAGTCCTCGGTGATGTCCAGCCGCACACCGAGCGCCAGCCGCAGGTCGTTGAGGACGCCCAGCCAGGCGAGGGCCTCCTCCTCGGTCAGCTCGACGGTCCAGCGCCGCTGGCGCAGCTCGCCGCGCTCTAGGGTGCCGGCGACCAGGTCGAGGTTGGCGAGCTTGGCGGCGACCAGGTCGTCGTGGACGAGGTGGCGGTACTCCTGCTGGCGCTCGCCGTCCTCCGGGTCACGGTAGGCGGGCGGGAACAGCCGCTCGGTGACCGGGTCGGGCTCGCTCGTGCCGAGCACGGAGCGGAGCTGGTCCGGCAGCCCCCGCAGCACGGTGACCTCATCCGCGCTGAGCCGGACCCGGTAGCGGTCCTTGCCGACCCGCTTGAAGGCGCTGGCCACCTAGCGGTCCTTCTGCATGGTGGCCCAGAGCCCGTGCCCGTGGAGCCGGAAGACGTCGAACTCGGCCTTCTCCCGCGGCCCGCTCGACACGACCGCCTTGCCCTTGTGATGGACGTCGAGCATCAGCTTGGTCGCCTTCTCCTTGGAGTAGCCGAACAGCTTCTGGAACACGAACACGACGTACGACATCAGGTTGATGGGGTCGTTCCAGACGATCACGATCCAGGGCACGTCTGGCTCGGCGACGACGTCGTCCTGCTCGGTGCGCTCGCGCGACGGTGCAGTGGTGCTCATCTCCTCATGGTTGCAAATCTCGCGGCGGAGTGGGAGCAGACCAGGGTTGGCGTACCATCCCACGCCGTGAACGACGGCGGAGGGATCGGGATCGTCGGCGGTGGCGTGATCGGGCTGGCCGTCGCCCGCCAGCTCGTGCGCACCAGGCCCGGCGTCACGGTGACCGTACTGGAGAAGGAGGACACGCTCGCCCGCCACCAGACCGGCCGCAACAGCGGGGTGGCGCACGCCGGCGTCTACTACGAGCCAGGGTCGCTCAAGGCGCGGCTCTGCCGCCGCGGCATCGAGCTGCTGGCCGCGTACTGCCGCGGGCACGGCGTGGCCTACGACGAGTGCGGCAAGGTGATCGTGGCCGTCGAGGAGGCCGAGCTGCCCAAGCTGGAGCGGCTGCACCAGCGGGCCAGCGCCAACGGCGTCCCCGGCCTGCGGCTGCTGACCTCGGACGAGCTGCGCGAGGTCGAGCCCCATGCCAGGGGCGTGGCCGCGCTGCACTCGCCGCAGAGCGCGATCGTCGACTTCTCCGGCTTCGCCCGCTCCCTGGCGCGCGAGGTGACCGCCGCCGGCGGGGAGATCCTCACCGGCTCGTGCGTGCGCCGCATCGAGCAGGACGGCTCCCGCGTGCGGGTCGAGACCGACGGCGCCCGCCGCCTGCGGCGCGAGTTCGACCAGCTGGTGGTCTGCGCCGGGCTGCACTCCGACCGGGTGGCGGCCCTGACCGGCGACGACGCCGACCCCCGCATCGTGCCGTTCCGCGGCGACTACTACCTGCTGCGGCCGCAGCGCCGCCACCTGGTCCGCGGCCTCATCTACCCGGTGCCCGACCCGCGTTTCCCGTTCCTCGGCATCCACCTGACCAGGCGCATCGACGGCGAGGTGCTGGTCGGGCCGAACGCCGTGCTCGCCTTCGCCCGCGAGGGCTACCGGCTGGGCACCTTCGACCGCCACGACCTCTGGGAGACGCTGGCCTGGCCGGGGTTCCGGAGGATGGCGAGGCGCTACTGGCGCACCGGCCTCGCCGAGATGTGGCGCTCGGCCAGCCGCAAGGCGTTCGTGGCCGAGGCCAGGCGCTACGTGCCCGAGCTGGCCGCGGGCGACGTGGTCAAGGGGCCGTCCGGCGTGCGGGCGCAGGCCGTGGCCAGGGACGGCACCCTGGTCGACGACTTCCGCATCAACGTCCGCGAGCGCGTGGTCAACGTGCGCAACGCGCCTTCCCCCGCCGCCACCTCCTCGCTGGCGATCGCCGAGGAGATCTGCCAGCAGGTGTAGCGCTCAGCCCGCCAGCCTCCGCAGGTCGCCGTTGCGGACCGTCACCCCGCTGCGGTCCAGGTGCTCCAGCAACGGGATGGCCGTCTTGCGGGTGGTGCCCATCGCCTGCTTGGCGTCGGTGGCGGTGAAGCTGCGGCCGTCCGGGAAGGCGTGGCGCAGGCTGCCGACGGCCTGGTCGAGCGCGCCCCTGCCGAGGTGCAGGCCCGGGGCGACCCGCACGAGCACCCCGAGGCGCACCAGGACGTCCAGCAGGCCCCTGTCGGCGCCGAGCGCGGCGAGCTCCGCGTCGCTCTTGACGGTCACGCCGGCCTCGGCCACGGCGGCCTCGACCCGGGCGCGCACCGCCCGCTGCGCCGCGTCGAACCGCACGCCGTGGTCGGGGAGGCGCACGACCGGGCCCTCGGCGACCAGCTGGCCGGCCGCCACCAGGGCGTCGACCGCCTCGGCGCCGGCCGCGGCCCAGAGCGCCTGCGTCACAGATACGCTCGGTGGGCCGCCGCCGCTCGCTGCGCCGGCTTCCCTCGTCGCTCCTTCGTCGCTCCTCAGTCCAGCCGGCGCGCGGTTGCGGCCCAGCTCGCTGCCGGCCCGCCAGACGGCCGCGCGGGCGAGCTGCACCGGCATGCCGGCCGCCAGCGGCTCGGCCTGGTGGTGGGCGGCCACGGCGCGCAGCACCGCCTCCCTGGCCTGGTGCCAGGCGTCCGGCGCCCAGGCGACGGCGCGCCCGCGCAGCGCCAGCCCCTGCTCCACCGCCGCGGCCAGCGCGGCGCCGAGGCGGTCGCCGCCGGCGCCGGCCAGGGCCGGCAGAGCGGCGAGGGCGACCAGGCCGCGCTCGGCCAGCACCCTGGCGAGCAGGCCGTCCCTGCCGGCCGCCTCGCGGGCCTCCAGCTCCTCGATGCGGCGGACCCGCCCGGTCGTGCCGTGCACCGGCGCGAGCGGGAACGGGTCGAGCACCAGCCCGCCGCCGACGGTCTCGTCGCGGCCGCTGTCGCGCAGCACCACCGGCTCGAACGGGTCGAGCACCAGCGGCGCGCCCAGGTGCAGGCGGACCAGGCCGTGGTCCCCCGGCGGGACCTCGGACGCGTCGAGCGGCTGCAGGCGCACGGCGGCCTCGGCGGCGCCGGCGTAGAGCAGGTAGGCGCCGCGGGCGCGCAGCGGCTGCCTGCCCGGCAGGCAGCGCAGGCGGCAGTCGGCCAAGCGGGTCGGCCGCCACTGGCCTGGCAGGGTCAGCACGTCGCCGCGAGCGACCTCGGCGGTGGCCACCCCGGCGAGGTTGACCGCCAGGCGCCTCGCCGGTGCCGCCCGCTCGACCGGGCGGCCGTGGGCCTGCAGGCCGCGGACGCGCACGCGGCGCCCGGCCGGCAGCACCACCGCCTCGGTCTCGGTGGCCAGCGTGCCGCCGCTGAGCGTGCCGGTCACCACCGTGCCGCTGCCCCTGATGGTGAAGACCCGGTCGACGGGCAGGCGGGGGCGGCCCCGGTCGGGCGGCTCGGCAACCCGGTCGAGGGCGCGGTCGAGCTCGGCCCGCACCTGGTCGAGCCCGAGCCCGGCAGGCGCCGCCGTCTCCACCAGGGGCGCGTCCGCCAGGGTGGTGCCGGCCAGCCGCTCGCGCACCTGCACGGCCACCTCGGCGGCGCGCTCAGAGCCGGCCAGGTCCACCTTGGTCAGGGCGACCACCCCGGTGGCGATGCCGAGCAGGTCGAGGATGGCCAGGTGCTCGGCGGACTGCGGCTGCCAGCCCTCCATCGCGTCGACCACCAGCAGGGCGCAGTCGACCCCGCCGACCCCGGCCAGCATGTTGTGCACGAAGCGCTCGTGCCCCGGCACGTCGACGAAGCCGATCTCGCGCCCTGACGGCAGGGTGGTCCAGGCGAAGCCGAGGTCGATGGTCATGCCCCTGGCCTTCTCCTCGGCCAGCCGGTCCGGGTCGGTGCCGGTGAGCGCGAGGATCAGCGCCGACTTGCCGTGGTCGACGTGCCCGGCCGTTCCGACGACGTGCGGCATCAGGCCTCCCCTCCACCATCCGCCGGCCCGGGGGGGTCCGGGGGGGTGCTGTCTGCCCCCTCGGTGTATCGGGCGTGCGGCATCAGGCCTCCCCGGTGAGGGCTCGGACCAGGGCGTCCGCCACCAGCTCGTCCTGGTCGGGCGGGACGGTGCGCAGGTCGACCACGACCCGGCCGCGCTCGGCCCTGGCGATCACCGGCGGGTCGGCGGCGCGGAGCCGGGCGAGCACGGCCGCGTCCGAGGCCGGCGCCGGGTCGACCTCCACCAGCACGCTCGGCAGGCCCTCGCCCGGCAGGCTGCCGCCGCCGGCGACGCTGACGCCGTCGCGCAGGGAGGCGGCCGCTCCCAGCTTCGCGGCCAGCGCCGCCGCCCGCGGCCGCAGGTCCTCAGGGGTGAGGGTGAGGGCGCGCCACACCGGGAGCTGGTCGCGCCGGCCGGCGGCGTGCGCGGCCAGGGTGGCCTCCAGCGCGGCGAGGGTGAGCTTGTCCGCCCGCACGGCGCGCGCCACCGGGTCGCGGGCGATCCGCTCGACCAGCTCGGCGCCGCCGACGATCAGGCCGGCCTGGGGGCCGCCGAGGAGCTTGTCGCCGGAGAACAGCACCAGGTCCGCGCCGGCGTCGAGCGCCCAGGCGACCGACGGCTCGGCGCCGAAGCTGCCGGCGAGCAGCCCGGAGCCGGCGTCGTAGACCAGCGGCAGCCCGTGCTCGCGTGCGAGCGCCGCCACCTCGGCCAGCGGCGGGCGGGTGGCGAAGCCCTCGACGCGGTAGTTGGACGGGTGCACCACCAGCACGCAGGCGCTGCGCCGGCCCAGCGCGCCGGCGTAGTCGGCCAGGTGGGTGCGGTTGGTGGTGCCCACCTCGACCAGCGTGACGCCGGCGGCCTCGATCACCGACGGCAGGCGGAACTCGCCGCCGATCTCGATCAGCTCGCCGCGGGAGACGACCGCCTCCCGCTCGCGGGCCAGGGCGTGCAGGCACAGCAGCAGGGCGCCGGCCGCGTTGTTGACCGCCAGCCCGGCATCGGCCCCGGTGACCTCTCGCAGGAGTGTGGCCACCGCCGTCCCGCGGCGGCCACGGGTGCCGCCGGCCAGGTCGTACTCGACCGTGGCGTAGCCGGCGGCGGCGACCACCGCCTCGACGGCGGCCTCGGACAGCGGCGCGCGGCCGAGGTTGGTGTGCAGCACCACCCCGGTGGCGTTGACCACCGCCCGCATGCGGCGGCCGGCGACAGCGGCCAGCTCGGCCGCGACCTGGCCAGCGAGCTCGTCGAGCCCCGGGACGGGGGCGCCGGCGGCGGCCGCGCGGCGGCTGGCCTCCAGGGTATGCCGCGCCGCGGCCGTGACCGGCGCGCGGCCGAAGGTGGCCGCGCAGCGGGCGACGGCCGGGTGGGCCAGCAGGGCGTCCACCGCCGGGAGGGCGCGGCGAGGGTCGGTCGTCATGCCTCCATTCTCCGTCGACTGCGGGGGGCTCCGCCCCCCGCAATCCCCCGAGACCCGACTGCGGGGGGCTCCGCCCCCCGCAATCCCCCGAGACCCGACTGCGGGGGGCTCCGCCCCCCGCAATCCCCCGAGACCCGAGCGTGGTCGACGCGGCTGGGGGCCGGGCCGCCGCGACCTGCATTCACCCAGCCGCCGGCGGCGGCTGGGTGAATGACAAATGCGCATTCGTGGCAACTCGCCGAAGGACGCATTTGCGCTGCCCACGAGGAAATCAGAAAAGGGTGATATTCGCTACAGCGGGCACGAGATTTGAGTTCGGGAGAGGCTTTTCGTAAAGTTGGGACAGTCGGCGCGACCCGTCGCGCGCGCCCGCTGAAGAATACGGGGCCGTCATGTTACCCGCCCACCAGGCCGTACCCAACGCCCGACTCCGGCGCCAGCGCCTCCGGCGCGGTTGGTCGCTGCAGAGGGTTGCGGACGAGCTGCAGAAATTATGTGAGCACGAGGGTCGCCGCGTCGGTGTAACCGCAAGCATGGTGGGTAAGTGGGAGCGGGGCTTCAAGCGCCCGAGCCCCTTCTACCAGGAGAAGCTCTGCTCCCTCTATGACCGGTCGGCCGAGGAGCTCGGCCTGGTCGACGCCGCGGAGCAGGCGGTCCCGACGTGGTTCGACGACAACGGCACGCTGGCCGACACACTCGAGTCGTGGAGACATGATGTGGAGCGCCGAGCCTTCTTCCGCCATCTGAGCAGCTTCGCAGGCGCGGCGATGTTCGCCCCCGCGATCGACGCGCTGGGCCCCCAGGAGCTGCACGAGCGCCTCGCCCAGGCGCTCGACCGTCCAAGCCGGGTCGACCAGGCGACCATGGGCCACGTGGAGACGGTCACCGACCAGTTCCGCCGCCTGGACGACCGCATCGGCTCGCGCGACCTGCTCGGGCCCGTCCTCGGCCACCTGCGCTTCATCACCCGGTTGCTGCAGGGCTCGCAGCCGACGCAGGTGCACCGGCGCCTGTGCCAGGCCGCGGCGCAGGTCGCCCAGCTCGCCGGCTGGCTGTCGTTCGACGCCAACCTCCACGCCGACGCCCGTGCCTACTACGACGTCGCCGTCAAGGCCGCCGACGAGGGCAACGACCGGGCGCTCAGCGCCTACGTGCTCGGCTGCAGGGGCGTGGTCGAGATCTACAGCGGCGAGCCCGAGACCGGGCTGCAGTTCGCCCAGGCGGCCCTGTACCGGGGCACGTCCGCGGTCACGGCCACCACCCAGGCCTGGCTCTACCGGGTCGAGGCGCTCGCCCTCGCGGCGCTGGGGGAGGCCGACCACTGCAGTGGCGCCCTCGACCAGGCCGAGCGGTCCATCGAACGCTCGTCGGCCGACGAGGACCCGCCCTGGATCTACCACTTCGACCGCTCCCAGCTCGCGGGTCAGAAGGGTGCCTGCTACGTGCGGCTGCGCCACCCGCAGGCGGCCAGGGAGGCACTGGGCGAGGCCCTGACCACGCTCGGGCCGGAATTCGTGCGCGACCGCTCGCTGCACCTGACCCATCTCGCCAGCGCTTTCGCCCAGCAGGGCGAGATCGAGGAGTCGTGCCGCCGGGCGTCCCAGTCGCTCGACATCATCGTGCAGACGGGATCGGCCAGGGAATTGCGCCGGCTCCGTGAATTCCGGCAGGAGCTGGATCCGTTCGCCGATACCAGGGCGGTAAAGGACCTCGACGCGCAGTTGCTGCTCGTCTAAGCGAGGGCATGATCCGGCCGAGCGGATTCGTCATCCATTTTTGCTGCGCATCGCCCCGAAATAGCCATCAATAGCTAGTGCGCCTGGAGGTTTCCCGTCCCCCTTCGGGACCACATCGGGACTACGGTCTACAGGAGCGCCGGCTCGCCCGCCCTGACGGCCAGGAGCGGCTCCGGGGCGAGCTGGCGAGCCGCCGGTAGCGGCGTGTCCAGCCCGCGGAGCCAGCGGGTGGTGGCGCCGCCCGCGTGCCGGCTCGGCGCGGCGAGCACGTAGCCGCCCCTGCCGTGCCAGTGCAGGCGCACGCGCGGGCCGGGGCCGCCTTGGCTGGGCACGGTCGTGTCGCCGAGGCCGGTCGGGATGACGAAGAAGTGGTGGCGGCCGTCGCCGGTGCGGGCCGCGGGGCCAGCCGGGGTGGTGCTCTGGGGGATGCCGAGCGCGCCGGCTGTCCCCGGCACGTCGAGGACGTCGAACACCACCCCGGTCACGAGGCCGACGTTGGCCCGCGGGAGGCGGCGCCACCAGCGCTCCAGGCGGAGCGGGTCGACGGTCGCCTCCTCGCGCCAACGGGGGGACAGCGGATGCGCGCCCGGATGCGGGCAGCCGAGCTGCTGGCAGGAGCAGTCGTGGCTGCTCCAGCGCCCCGGCGTCCAGTGGTTCGCGGGATGGTGGCAGGGGAACACAGGGATACCCCGCTCGGCGTACTCAAGAGCCGACCTGAGCAGGCCGTTACTGATCCGCCGCCGCATCCGGACTCCTCACCAGCGCTCAGGCAAGCCATACGGCCAGCCTGACGATCCGCGATCCCTACCCGTTGAGCCAACACCCGGAGGCATCCCCGGAACGAGAGTCTCCGCGGGTCCAGCGGTTGTCCTTCCGTGGCACCGCACGCCCAGATCCCGCCCGAGCCCGCTACCACGCCCTCTTCTGCGGCGCTGGGATGGCCCGTTCGGGCTGACCCGGGGTGCCGGGTAGCATGGCGGGCATGGGTGTAGAGACGCGTGCGGGGTTCAGGCCTGTCGCGCGCGAGCCGTGGCGGCGGAGGCGGCCGGCGTGAGCGGCTCGCCCGCTGCCGCGCGGCCGGCGGCGACCGTGGTGGTGCTGCGCGACGGGCCCGCCGGCCTCGAGGTCTACCTGCAGCGGCGCACCCGCACGATGGGCTACGCGGCCGGGCTCTGGGTCTTCCCCGGCGGCCGCGTCGACGGGGCCGACCTCGACCCGGCGGTCGACGGCGCCTGGAGCGGTCCCGCCCCGGAGGCCTGGGCGCGGCGGCTCGGGCTCGCCGTCGACCAGGCGAGGGGCGCCGTGGTCGCCGCCTGCCGCGAGTGCCTGGAGGAGGCGGGCATCCTGCTGGCCGACCGGGAGCCCGAGGTGGCCGCGCTGGCCGCCGCCCGGCAGGAGCTGCTGGCCGGCCGGGAGCGCCTCGCCGGCGTGCTCGACCGCCTCGGTGTGCGCCTCGACACCGCGCGCCTGTCCTACTGGGCCTGGTGGGTCACGCCCGAGGCCGAGCCGCGGCGCTACGACACCCGCTTCTTCGTTGCGGCGCTGCCGGCCGGCGCGGCGGCCACCATGCACGACCTCGAGGCCGAGCGGGAGCGCTGGTTCCCGGTGACCGGCACGGCACCGGACCCGCTGCGCATGCTGCCGCCCACCTTCTGCACGCTGCGCGAGCTGTCCACCTTCGGCTCCGTGGCCGAGGTGCTCGCCGCCGCCGACGGGCGGGAGGTCGAGCGCATCCTGCCCGTCCACACCGACAACGTGGTGGTGCTGCCCTCCGGGGAGCGCATCCCGGTCCCGGTGCGGCCGGCGGCGGCCGAGACGCGCGGGGGGCGCGCATGACCGGGATGGTCGAGCGCTGGAGCGACCGGGTCGTCAGGGTGCTCGCGCCCAACCCGTCCCCGATGACACTGGAAGGCACCAACACCTACGTGGTCGGCGAGCCAGGCGCCGGCGCGGTGGTGGTGATCGACCCTGGCCCGGCCGACAGCGGGCACGAGCAGCGGGTCCTGGAGGCCTGCGAGGGCCGTCGGGTGGAGCTGGTGCTGCTCACCCATGCCCACCACGACCATGCCGAGGGCGCCCCCGGCATGGCCAGGCGCACCGGCGCGCCGCTGGCCGCCCTCCACCCGGCCTGGCAGGGGCCTGACGCGCCGGCGCTCGTTCCCGGCCGGCGGCTCGTCCGCGGCGGGGTCGCGCTGGTGCCCGTGCCGACCCCTGGGCATGCGGCCGACCACTGCTGCTTCCTGCTCGCCGCCGATCGCGCCATGTTCACCGGCGACCACGTCCTCGGGCGGGGCTCCACCGTGGTCGAGTGGCCCAGCGGCGACATGGGCGACTACCTGCGCTCCCTGTCCGTCCTGCTCGACTACGACCTGGAGCGCCTCTACCCGGGGCACGGGCCGCTGGTGGACGACGCCGAGGCCAAGATCGACGAGTACCTCGACCACCGCCGCCAGCGGGAGCGCCAGGTGCTCGACGCCCTCGCCGCGGGCGACCGCACCCCCGCCGCGGTGGTGGCGCGGGTCTACGTGGACGTCGACCCGGCGCTGCACCCGGCGGCCGAGCTGTCGGTCCGTGCCCACCTGGTCAAGCTGGTCCGCGAGGAGCGGGTCAAGGTCGTCGGCGACGACTACGAGCCGGTCCCCTGACCTCCCGGCCTGGCGCGCCGGGTCGCCAGGGCCTCGGCGTAGACGTCGGCGTAGGCGCGGGCCGCCGCGCGTATGCCGAAGGCGGCGACCGCCGAGCGCCGCGCCGCCTCGGCGAGGCGAGCGGCGGCGCCCGGGTCGGCGACCACCTCACCGACCACCCGGGCGAGCGCCGCCGGGGAGCCGGCGTCGAAGGTGCGGCCGCTCTCGCCGTCGCGGACCACGTCGACCAGTCCGCCCGAGGCGGCCGCGACCACGGGCGCGCCGGCGAGCTGGCCCTCGATCGCGACCAGGCCGAGGCCCTCGTCGCGGCCGGGCACCAGCAGCGCGGCGGCGCGGCGGTAGCGGGCCGCCAGCTCGGCCTGGGTGAGCCGTGCCTCCCACAGCAGCCGGCCGCCGACGCCCAGCTCCTCGGCGAGCCGCCGCAGCCGCGCCTCGGCGGGCCCGCCGCCGACGACGCGCAGGGGTAGCTCCGCCGCCCGCCCCTGCAGCCTCGGCAGGGCGCGCAGCGCCGTGTCCAGGCCTTTCTGCTCGTCCAGGCGGCCGACGAAGAGCAGCTCGTCGCGTTGCTCCTCGCCGGGGACGAAGACGGTCTCGTCGACCGGCATCGGGGCGACCCGGACACGGTCGGCGCAGTCGGGCGCGAAGTCGGCGACCGCCTCGGCGAGCCAGCGCGAGACGGCGGTGACCACGGTCGAGGCCCGCAGCACGCGGGCGCAGACGGCGCGGGCGGCCGGCCGCGAGCGGGCCAGCCGCACGTCCGTGCCGTGCACGGTGGTGACCAGCGGCCGCCGGCCGGAGGCGAGCGCCTGCAGGCCGCCGGGGAACCACCAGTGGGCGTGGACCAGGTCGGCCCCGGCGGCCGCCCGCCGCAGCGCCAGCGTGCCGGCGGTCAGCAGCCCGGCCAGGGCGGCGGCGCCGGCCGGGCTGGCCGCGCGGGCGTGCATGGTGCCGTGGTAGGCGAGTGTCTCGGCCCGCCTGGGGGCGTAGCGGTAGCGGCGCACGGCCACGCCGGCGAGCCGCTCCCGGGCGGCCAGGCCGGGGGCGGCGGGCGCCACCGCCTCCACCTCGACGCCCTCGCGGGCCAGCGCGCCCGCGAGGGCGAGCAGGAAGTGCCCGGTGGGGTCGTGCTCGCTGCGCGGGAACGCGTGGGCGGCGAAGACCACGCGCACGAGGCTGGCGGATGCCGCCGCGGCCTCCTCCGTCCGCTCCGCTCCGGTGCTGGTCATGCGCTGATGTTCGTCCTCCTCGTCCGGTCGCGACAAGCTTGCGGCAGGGGTTTGCGGCCGTGGAGCGGCGGGTCTACCCTGATGGCAAGATAGTTCGCATAGCTAATTAGCTTAGCTAACTTGTCCGGGCGGACGGCGGGAGGTGACGGCATGGCGACGGTCCGGGGTGGCACCACGGTCGACCGTGAGCTGGTGGTGCGCCTGCGCCTGGCCGTCGGGCGCCTGGCCCGCCGGCTGCGCCAGCAGGCCGGCGGCGACATCACCCCGTCGCAGCACTCGGCCCTCTCGAGCGTCGGCCGGCTCGGTCCCGTCACGCTCGGGGAGCTGGCCGCGGTCGAGCGGGTGCGCCCGCCGACCATGACCCGCATCGTCGCCTGCCTGGAAGAGACCGGGCTGGTCGACCGGCACGCGCACCCGAGCGACCGCCGCGTGGCGCAGGTCGAGCTGAGCGCCGCCGGCCGCCGTTTCCTGGAGCGCAGCGGCACCCGCAAGGACGCCTTCCTGGCCGCGCGGCTGGCGCGCCTGGACCCCGAGGAGGTCAGGCAGCTCACCCAGGCCGTGGCGGTGATCGAACGGCTCCTCGAGGACGGCCGGTGACCCGCCTGGTCGAGCTCGCCACGAGGCGCACGTTCCGGTCGCTGCGGGTGCGCAACTACCGCCTGTTCTTCTTCGGGCAGCTCGTCTCGGTCAGTGGCACCTGGATGCAGCAGATCGCCCAGGACTGGCTGGTGCTGCGCCTGTCCGGGCGCGCCCTGCCGGTCGGGATCGCCACCGCGCTGCAGTTCCTGCCGACGCTCTTGTTCGGCTTCTGGACGGGCCTGGCGGCCGACCGGCTGGACAAGCGGCGCCTGCTGGTCGGCGCCCAGATCGCCATGGGGGGGCTTGCTCTGGTGCTCGGGGTGCTGACGGTCACCGGGGCGGTCCGTGTCTGGATGGTCTACGTGCTGGCGTTCCTGCTCGGCTGCGCCATGACCGTCGACATGCCGGCACGCCAGGCGTTCGTGGTCGAGATGGTCGGCCCCGACAAGGTCGTCAACGCCGTCAGCCTGAACAGCGCCATGTTCAACTCGGCCCGGGTGGTCGGGCCGGCCTTCGCCGGCGTGCTCATCTCCGCCTTCGGGATCGCCCCCGCGTTCTTCGTCAACGCCGTCTCCTTCCTCGCCGTGATCGCCGCGCTGCTGGCGATGGACCCGTCGCGGCTCCACCGCGGCGCGCCGGCGCCGCGCAGCCCCGGGCAGGTGCGCGCCGGGATCCGCTACGTCTGGGCGACCCCGGTGCTGCGCTCCACCCTGCTGCTGGTCGCGATCGTCGGCACGCTCAGCCTCAACTCCCGGGTGGTGCTGCCACTGCTGGCCCGCTTCACCTTCGACGGCGACGCCAGCCTCTACGGGACACTGGCCTCGGTGATGGCCGTCGGCTCGGTGGTCGGCGCGCTCGGGGTCGCGCGCCGGGGGCGCCCGACCCGGCGCCTGCTGCTCGGCGCGGCGACCGCCTTCGGCGTGAGCGCCACCCTCGCCGCGGTCGCGCCCTCCGTCGGCACGGAGCTGGTCGCCCTCTGCCTGCTCGGCGGCACCAGCATCGCCTTCCTCGCCACCGCCAACTCCACCCTGCAGCTCAACTCGAGCAGCGCCATGCGCGGCCGCGTGATGGCCCTCTACGGCCTGCTCTTCCTCGGCACCACCCCGCTCGGCAGCCTGCTGGTCGGCTGGCTCGCCGAGCGCTTCGGCCCCCGCTCGGGCCTGGTCCTCGCGGGCGTCGGCGCCCTCGTCGCCGTCGCGGTGGCCGCCGTCGCCGACGCGCTGCACCGCCGTACCACCGAGACCGCCGAGACCGCCGAGGGAGAGCCGTCCGCCGCCCCCAGCCCGGGCGCGGCGGCCTGAGGCCGCCGACGGCCCTCCGGATCGATCACCTCCCTGCCTTGCGCAGGTCGGCCAGGCGGACGAGCAGCTCGGCGCGGGCTGCCTCGATGCCCGCGAGCGGGGCGGAGACGGCCTCGTCGACCTCGCGGGTCACGGCGCGGTCGAGCTCGCCGGTGAGCCGGTCGGCCCAGCGCCGGCCCTGGCGGCGGGCGCTCGCGGCGAGCAGGCGGGCGAGCAGCCAGCCGGCCGCCAGCCCTCCGACGACCAGCAGCAGCGGCGCGGGCACGCCGGCCAGGGTGGGCAGGTCGGGCAGGTCCGCCCTGGCGTTGCCGGCCAGGTAGAGGGTGAGGTACCAGAGCAGGCCGGCGGCCAGCGCCCCGCTGGCGAGCACCTGGAGGACGCCGATCACCGGCCACAGCCGGGAGCGGGGTGGGGCGGCGTGGTCCACCCCGGCGCGGGCGACCGCCTGGTCGACCGCTGCGGCGAGGCGCTCCTCCAGCCGGTCGGGCGCGGCGCGCGCCATCACCTGGGCGCGCAGCCCGGGCGGGGCGGCCAGGGCCGCGCGGCGCACCAGGTCGTTGACCGGGTTGACGCTGCGGCTGAACGAGGCCCTGCCGCGCCAGCCGCGCGCGTAGGCGACCGGGTCGAGCGAGCGGGGAGAGGCTTTCGCTGACCCGCCGCCGCGCCACCGCGCCGTGGCGGCGAGCAGGCGCCCGAGCGGTCCGGCGCCCACCGCGGCGGCCTCGGCGCGGGTGCGGCGCCGGCAGGCGCGGCGCACGCCGTCGACGTCGATCGCGTCGTACGCCGCGGCGACCGCCCGGCGCCGCGCCTCGCGCCTGGCCGCCTCGTCGACCAGCGGCCGGTGGGCCTTCGGGCCGTCCAAGCCGGCGCGCCTCGCCACCGCCGCGCCGGCCGCGGCGCAGTCGGCGGCCACCCGCCCGGCCACCACCGCCTTGGCCGCCATCCGGCCGGTCACCCACGCCCGCAGGCCGGCCAGGTCGCCGGGGCCGGACCCTCGCGGCGGCGCGGCCGAGACCGCGAACACCGGAGGATCGCCCATGCCGTCCGCCTCGAGGCGGCGCCGCAGGTCGGCGACGACCCGCCGAACCTGCTCGTCGTCGCCGATCACGTCGCGGCGGTTGAGCACGAACACCGCCCGCTCGGCGTGGTGGGCGAGCGCCCGCAGGTAGTCCTCGTGCAGCACCCGGTCGGCGTACTTCTCCGGGTCGAGCACCCAGCAGACCGCGTCCACCCGCGGCAGGATCTCGTCCACGCGGGCGCGGTGGGAGCGCTCGACCGAGTCGTAGTCGGGCAGGTCGAGCACGCACAGCTCGGCGAAGGCGTCGTCGCCGTGGCTCACCACCTTCTCCACCCCGACCCAGGCGAGCAGCGGCCGCAGCTCCTGGGCGGCGTCCGCCGGCACCCAGCCGACCGGCTCGTCGGTCATCGGCCGCAGCGGGCCGGGCCGGCTCACCTCGCGCCCCGCCAGCGCGTTGAGCAGGCTCGACTTGCCGGCGCCGGTGCCTCCGGCCAGCGCGAGCACGAACGCGGTACCGGGGAAGCCGAGCCGCGCCCGGGCCGATTCGAGCGTCCGGCGGGCGTCGCCCACGTCCAGCCCGAGCTGCTCGGCCGCGTCGGCCACCCGCTCCAGCGCGGTCAGGCATCCCGCCAGGTCGACCGTTGCCGCTCCCTCCCCGATCCCGTCGCGAGGCGCCTCGCGCCCCGAACCGCCACCCGCCCGGATGCTCACCCCTCGGTGAGCCGAGTCCGCTGGCCTTCCGCTCCGTCCAGGCCGGCGAGCAGGCGCTCCGCCTCGGTGACCACGCGTTGCGCGGCGGCCCGCAGCTCCTCCGGGCCGGCCTCGCCCAGGGCGAGCAGGTCGAGGAAGCGGTCCCTGTCCGCCTCCAGCCCCGCCCGCATGGTGGCGCGCAGGTCGCGGTCGGCGCCGCGGATGATGTCGGCCACGGCCGCCTCGCCGATCAGGGCCTCGAGCAGCTTCTGGTTGAGCACGGCGGTGCCGCCGGCGATCGCCAGCTCCCCGCCGGTGAGCCCGGCGCTGTGGGCGAACACGGCCAGCATGGCGACCACCCCGATGGCGTTCACGCCGAGCGATGCCACGAAGGCGAACGCCCGCCGGTCCTGGCCGCGCTCCTCCACCACCTTGGCGAGCCGGCCCAGCCAGGCGGTCAGCAGCTCGTGGGCCTCGGCCGGCAGGCGCTCGCCGTGGCCCCACAGCTCGGGATGGGCCTCGACCAGGCCGGCGCCGGCGGGATCGTCGCTCCACGCGGCCGCCGCCTGGGCCGCGGCCGCGTCGGCGTGGCGGACCAGGGCGGCCACGAGCTGCTCGAAGGCCCGCTCCTTGGCCTGCTCGATGGGCGCCTCGGTGATCCGCGGGCGCAGGCGGCGGGCCAGCCAGGCGCGCACCCGACCCACCCCGCTGGACAGCCAGCGGGCCACGTCCCCCACGCCGACGAACTCCTGCCAGGCACGCATCACCTCGCCGCGCAGGAACTCCCCGCCTGCCAGCCGCTCGGCGAGCTTGGCCGCCTCGGCGGCGTAGGCGCGCTCCACCGCGGCACGCAGCGTCGCCGCCCGCTGACGGTCACGTTCCAGGTAGCCGGCGAGCCGGCCGACCGCGTCGGGCAGCCCGGCCATGGCGCCGCGCAGCGCCGCCGCCTTGACCGCGCCGAGCGCCCGCGGGTCCGCGGCAAGCTCGTCCAGCGTCCGCCGCAGCGGCTCGATCGCCGCGGCATCCAGGCCGTCGACCTTGGCGTCGCGCGCGCCCTCCACCACGCCGAGGAAGGGCAGCTCGCCGCGGGGCCCGGCGTCGTCGAAGCCCGCCTCGGAGAAGCGCCGGCGGCAGTCGGCCAGCACCGCGTCCCGGTCCGCCTCGTCGCGCGGCAGGCGGTTGACCAGCACCATCAGGGGTATGCCGCGTTCCCTGGCGCGGCGCAGGAACTCCCACGGCACGGCGTCGGCGTAGCGCTGCGCGGTGGTGACGAACAGGCACAGGTCCGCCGCCTGCAGCAGCTCGTCGGCGGCGAGCTGGTTGGCGGTCTCCACCGAGTCCAGGTCGGGCGCGTCGACCAGCACGATCTCGGGGACCGCCTGCTCGTCCACTGCCAGCTCCACGCGGTCCTCGTCGGCCAGGGCGGCGAGCACCCTGCCGCCCATGAACGCGTCGACCTGCCCTGGAGCGAGCAGCGCGAGCGGCCGGACGGTGGTCGGCCGGATCACCCCGCTGGGGCTGACCCGCCGCCGGGCCAGCCCGTTGAGCAGCGACGACTTGCCCGTCCCCGTGGAGCCGAGCAGCACGGCGACCAGCGGCGCCTCCAGGTCGCGGACCCTCGGCAGCAGGTACTCCCGCAGGTGCCAGGCGAGCCGGCGGCGCTGCTCCTCGCCGCCGTCGCCGCCCACCGGCGCGCGGGGCGTGGCCGCCGCGACCAGCGCGCTCAGCTCGTCCAGAGCGCGCTGCACGGCGGCGGTGTCGATCACGGACATGATTGTCTATCCAAACGCTTCGGCCCACCTCGCTGGATACCCGCTCGGCGGGGTTACACCCGGGGTCATGGGCCAGCCGCGCCGTCGGCGCTGCGGCGGCCGCCGGCCGCGAGGATGCGTGCCGCCAGCGCGCCGGCGCCGAAGCCGTTGTCGATGTTGACCACGGCGACCCCGACGGCGCAGGAGTTGAGCATCGCCAGCAGGGCGGCCAGCCCCTCGAAGGCGGCGCCGTAGCCGACGCTGGTCGGCACCGCCAGCACCGGCACCCCGACCAGCCCGCCGACCAGCGACGGCAGGGCGCCCTCCATGCCGGCCACCACCACCAGCACGTCGGCCCGCTGCAGGCGTCCGGCCTCGGCGAACAGCCGGTGGGCGCCCGAGACGCCGACGTCGACCAGCAGGTCGACGCGGCAGCCGAACGCCTCGGCGGTCAGCCGGGCCTCCTCGGCCACCGGCAGGTCGCTGGTGCCGGCGCAGACCACCCCGACCAGCCCGGGCAGCGTCCCCTCGGGAACCCGGCGGAGCACCAGCAGGCCGGCGCGCGGGTGCCACTCCGCCTGCGGGCAGGCGGCCAGCACCGCGTCCGCGTGTGCCTGGTCGGCCTTGGTGGCCAGCACCGGCGCCGCGCCCTCGGCGAGGATCGCGCCGGCGATGCTCGCGACCTGCTCGGGGGTCTTGCCGCGGGCGTAGATCACCTCCGGCCCGAGGCCGCGCACGGAGCGGTGGTGGTCGACGCGCGCGAAGCCCAGGTCCTCGAACGGCAGCCGCGCCAGGCGCCGCTCGGCCTCCTCGACCGACAGGCGTCCCGAGGCGACGTCGGCGAGCAGGTCGCGAAGGCGCGTGGCGTCCAAGGTGGTCGCAGCGTACCGGATGCCCCGCAGGCAGGGCGACTGCGGGCGTCGCGGGCGGCTGGCTCACTGATGACCGGCAGGCAGGGCGACGGCTGCTGGGCGGGCGACTGGCCTACTGAGGGGTGCATGCCGTGTTGCGATCGGTCAAAAGGCATCCGGTTGCCGGATGCGGTCGGCGTCGGACACCCGGCTTCGCCCTTGGGGCTCAGCCGAGTGTCAGCAGGCAGCGCACCGGAGGCAGCGAGGCGGCTTCGCGGGTCCAGCTCGCGCCGGCGTCGGCGGAGACGTAGACCTCGCCGCCGGCGGTGCCGAAGGCGACCGTGGTGCCGGCCGCGTCCAGGCAGGCGGTGTCGATGTTGCGCTCGAACCACTCGGGCAGCCCGTCGCGGCAGCGCTCGAACGGCGACTCGGGCGCGGCGGCGAGCGGGCGGCGGTAGAGCGTGGCCCGGTCGCCGCGCGGCCCGGTGGAGCAGGAGACGAGCAGCGCCTCGCCGGCGAGGGCGACCGCGCGGCAGTAGCTGGCGTGCATCCCCTCGGTGGCGAAGCTCCAGGTGGCCCCCGCGTCGTCGCTCAGCGCCAGGCCGTAGGCGGTGGCCGCGAGCACCCGCCGTGGCTCGCCTGGATCGGTCGCGACCTGGTGGACGTCGGCGTCCACGTCGATGGTCGGGGTGAAGCCGCCGGCCTCGGCCCGCAGGATGCCGCCGACGTGGACGTTGACCCAGAGCGTGCCGTCGGCGCCCGTGGCGAGGGAGCGCACGTCGGGCGGCCCTCCCCAGGGCGTGTACCAGCCGCCACGCCCCTCGGCTAGGTCGAACTCGTCGACGCGGCGCAGCTCGCCGCCTTCCATGCGCACGAGGTGGGCCTCTGAGGTCCCGGCGACCACCTCGCTGTCGCCGACCTCCAGGCAGTTCAGCCGCAGCTCCGGTGAGCTGGCCGCCACGCCGCCGCCGTCGAGCGGCTCGCGCCACAGCTCGCGCCCGTCGGCCAGCGCCCAGAGCGCGCCCTGCCCGCGCGCCAGCGCGGTCACCGCCTTGCCTCGCAGCCAGCTCTTCTCCTCCTCGCCGACCCGATAGATGCCGTCGTCCGTGCCGACCAGGATGCTCTCCATCGGTCGCCCCTTTCCTGCTTCCGCCTCAGGCTCTCAAGCCTAGGCGCGTTGGCTGCAGGCGACCGATGGAGACATGAGTCGCTCGTCCGTAGCGACAGATCGTGCCTGTGCACACAGCCGCCCGCCCGGGTGTAGTCGTAGGTCGATGTAGCTCAGCGAGCCAGCCGCCCGCCGAACCTCACAGTCGGTCTGCCTGCGGGTCAGCTCGCGGTCAGCTCGCCGCGCTGGAAGCGGGCCTCGAAGTCGCCGGCGCCGAGGCGGGAGAGCAGGCGGACGGGGGGACCGTAGGGCTCGCCCGGGTTCCTCGGCAGGAAGGCGAGCTGCAGGTCGCACCAGGAGAGGCGCAGCGCCTCGGCGTTGCTCGGCATGGCGAGCACGAACTGCACCTGGTCGCTGCGCGCGTGCATCAGCTCGGCGAGCCGGTCGATGGTGGCGGAGTCCAGGTGGGCGACGTGCTCGTCCATCACCAGCACGTCGGCTGCGCCCGCCGGCCCGAGGGCGGCGAGGGTGAGCAGGAGGGCGACCTTGGCGCGCTGCCCGCCGGAGTGGACGCCCTCCCGGTAGGAGCGCAACGGCTCGCCCGGGAGGTGGGCGACCAGCACGTCGACGCCCAACTCGTCGTGGCGGTCGCCGGCGACCAGGCGCAGCTCGCCCTCGGCCCCGCAGGAACGGCAGAGCCGGTCGAACTCGGCCGAGAGCTCGCCGAGCAGGCCACGGACGCGCTCCTCGTAGTGCCGTCTGGCCTCGTCCAGGTCGCGCTCGACCGCGACGGCGTCGCCGCGGCGGTCGGCGGCGGTGCGCTCGGCCTCGAGCACCGCTTCCGCCTGAGCGTCGCGCCTGCGGGGAACCTCCGGGTCGCGGACCTCCGGGCCGAAGCGGTCATCGTCCAGCAGCGCCGCCAGCCGCTTCGCCTCGCGCGCGGCGGCGTCCACGCCCGGCAGGGCGTCGTCGTGGACGGCGGCCCGCTGCTCGGCGCTGAGGTGGTAGCCGGCCAGCTCGCTCTCAAGCCCCGCCGCCATGCCCCGCAGCTCGTCCAGGCGCGGCAGGTTGCGGGCAAGGCGCGCCTTCGCCCGCGACTGGCGCGCGCGCTCCCCGGCCAGCTCCGCGCCGGCCGCGCCCTGCCGCTCGGCCGTCTCGCGCGCCTCGCGCCGCAGGCGGCGCGCCCGCTTCCGCAGCGGTGGCCGCAGCAGCTCCAGCTCCTCCAGGGTCGGCGCGCCGTCCGGCCCACCCCGGTCGCCCGCCGCGTCCAGCGCCAGGACGGCGTGGCGCCAGTCCGCGCGCAGCACCGGGATACGGTCGTCGAGGGCGGCCAGCTCCGCGGTGAGCCGGGCCACCTCGGCCCTGGCCGCCGCCAGGCGCTGCGCGCGTGCCCCCCGGCCGATCACCGGTCTGGCCGGGCGCTGCAGGCGGGAGATGCTGTCGCCGTAGCGAACGCCGTTGGGGGCCACCGCCGGGCGCCCCAGGGCGGCGAGGTCGTGACCCTGCCGGGCGTTCTCGGCCGCCCAGGCATCCGCCCGCTCCAGCAGCAGCCCGAGCTCGATCGGGGCGTCCACCCGGGCGAGCACGCCGCTCGGCTCGCCCGAGCCGGTGCGCGCGATGCCCAGGCGGTAGCCGGCCTCGACCGCCAGCTCGGTCGCCCGCCTGTAGTCCTCCGACGGGACCACCAGGGCCCAGAGGGCTTCGCCGAGAGCCGCCTCGACCTGCGCCCGGACGGTCTCGCCCGCGTGCGCCGGCAGGTCGAGCAGCTCGGCGACCGGGACCGCCCCGACGCCCTCGGCAGCCAGGCGCGTGCGGAACGCCTCCACCTCGGGCGGTGGCAGCGGGCGGCCCTCGGCGAGGGCGGCGACCTCCGCCTGGTGGTCCTCGAGGGAGGCCGCCGTCTCCCGGCGGCGTGTCAAGGCGGCGTGCAGGGCCGTCTCGGCGGCGTAGGCGTCGGCCTCCGCCCGGGCCGGGTCGCTCGCGGCGCCACCAGCGCGGGCCGCGGCCGCCTCGGCCGCGCCGGCGCGGGCGTCGATCGTGCGCAGGGCGCCGTGGACCTCGTCGAGCTGGCGTTCCAGTCCGTCGGCCTGCTCACCGAGGGCGCGCGCGGCGGCCTCCCTCTCGGGGATGCGCTCGGCGAGCGTGTCGAGCAGTGTCTGGTCCGCGGCGGCCAGCCGGGCCTGGCGGTCCACCTCCGCGCCGACCGTGCGGGCCCGGGCGGCGAGCTCCCGGTACCTGGCCGCGGGCAGGACCACCTGGCGTAGCTGGTCGAGCCGGTCCCGCAACCCGGTCCATTCCGTGGCGCGCGCGGCCAGCTCGTCGAGCGCCTCGAGGTGGGCGTGCTCGGCGCCGAGCTGCTCCTCGGCGGCCAGCAGGGCGGCGTGGGCGCCGTCGCGACGCTCGCGCCGGACGCGCACCGCCTCGTCGGTGGCGCCCTCCCCGGCCAGCTCGAGCAGGCGCCGCAGCAGGCCGGCGGGCCGCTCCTCGACGAGGCGGTCGATCGCGCCCTGGGGCAGGGCGAGCACGGCCCGCTGGGCACGGTTGACCCCGGCCTGGGCGAGCAGCTCCTGGTAGCGGCGCGGCCCGATCCAGCGCTCGTCCGGGTTGGCCTCCTCGAAGGCGCGCAAGTCGGCCCTGATGCGACGCTCGGCGCCCCAGCGGACCAGGCCGGGCAGGACCCGGTAGCGGTGCTCACCGGCGGTCACCTCGCAGACCACGCTGACGCGGTCGGCGTCCTGGCAGCCGCTCCCCGCCGCGGCGAACGGGCGCGGCCCCGAGACTGGCGCCGGGTTGGCGAAGGTGGCACGCAGGAAGGCCTTGCCGGCGGCCACGCCGGAAGGGCCGCCGTCGAAGAGGTAGTCGCCGACGCCGCGCCCGGCGCCGAGCTCGCTCACGCCGAGGAGCAGCTTGAGGCCGTCGAGGAAGCAGCTCTTGCCCGCACCGTTGGGGCCCGTGGCGACGTTGATCCCGTCGGTCAGCAGCGGGACGGGGTCCGGCCGCAGGCAACCCCAGTGGACGAACTGGACCTCTTCAATCCGTGGCACGGCGGCGCTCGGCCGGAGTCACGGCGCGCCGCTTCCCGGCATCCGGTAGACGGTGGTGCGCGAGACGAAGCCGACCTGGTCGCGCCCGACCACGTCGAGCATGCCGGCGTGGCGCAGCTCGACGGCGAGGCTGCCGTCGCCGGCCGGGCCGTGCCGGGTCCAGGCGCCGACCACCGCCGCGAGGCGGGCGCTCGCCTCGGTCCACGAGCCGCCCACCAGCCAGTCGGTGAGCGCGGCCGGCTCGTGCGCGGCCAGCCAGCTCAGCGCCTCCACGGCCAGCACGGTCAGGTCGGGGACGGCCTCGGCCCGCTCGACCGTCAGGGTCACCGGCTCGGGGAGCGGCGCAAGCCCTTCTTCCTGCTCGACGAGCCGCGCGGTGGAGGCGGCCCCTCGGACCGCCATGCCCGGTGCGGGTCTGGCCGAGGCGGCTCCGTCCGGCTCGGCCCACGGCCCGGGCGGTGCTGGCGCGCGAGGCGCGGGGCCGGGCGGAGGCGCGAGCCGGACGGCCTGGTCGACCGCGGGAGGCGCGGTCCGGGCGGGAGCGGGTGGTGCTGCCGGGGAGGCGGCGGGGTGCGCGGGTCCGACGAGATCGGGTGGTGTGACCGGGTTCGAGGGCGGGCCGGCGATCACCCCCGGGACGTGCCGCCATGCCTCTGCGATCGGCATGGCAGGGACCGTACACCGGGCCGGCCCGCGACGAACTACGCAGGTGTCCGCAAGGATGATGCTTAGCCATTCCGGGTGGTGGCTGCCGTCGGGTGGTCGCAGCCACGTGGCGGGGATTGAACCGGCCGGCCTCCTGGCACCGTATCCCCTGTCGGTCGCCCGGCGGCCACCCGCCCGACCTGCGCGTTGAAGGCCGGCGGAGCCCTCCGGGCGAAGCAGACGCAAGCGGAGCCGCACCCATAACGCCACTTCACGTCATAATCGTTGTGATGCAGACTGTCGGCTGCCATTAGGCAACCACGCCTAGAACGAGCGACGCCGCCGAGTCCCCCACAGCCGAAGGAACACCCCGGCGTCGGCCCGTCCGTTCGGCCGCTCGGCAGGGTGTGGGCGGCCCGGTCCACTCGGGCGTGGGTGGTGACTCTCAGAACGGGGGCCGTTGTGCAGGCCACAGACGTTGCGGCAGCGGCCGCACAGAAGGTACCGACCCAGGCGCCGCCCCCACGGCGCACCGGGTCCAGGCTGTCGCTCGCGCACGTGATCACGTTGCTCGCGGGCCTCCTGGCGATGCTGCTGGTCTTCAGCGTGCTGCGCAGCCGAGACGCCACCTGGCGGGTGGCCGTCGCCGGCAGGGAGATCAAGGCCGGCACCACGCTCGACCGCTCGGCGTTCCGCTTCACCGACGTGAACGCCTCCGCGGACGTGCGCCAGCGCCTGGTCAGCCCGGCCGCGCTCGACCAGCTCCGCGGCACCATCGCCACCCGCACGATCACCGCCGGCGACCTGGTCAACCGCAGCGACTTCCGTCCGGCGGCGGCCGCGGCGCGGCTGCGGGCGATGAGCGTGCCGGTCGACCCGGCCCACGCGGTCGGCGGCGCGCTCGCCCCGGGCGACCGCGTCGACGTCGTCCGCGTGCAGGAGAACGGCCAGGCCGTGTTCGTGATCACCAACGCCGAGGTGCTGTCGGTGAACCAGCCCGACTCGCGCTCGATCGGGCCGACGGGCACCTGGAGCCTCACCGTGGCGGTGTCCTCGCGCGACGCCCTGCGGCTCGCGGCGGCCATCCGCAGCGAGAAGTTCGAGGTGGTCCGCTCCACCGGGTCCGACCCGGTCAACGCCGCCCCGGACGTCGGCCAGCAGACGGCGCCGGCGGCGACCGGCGCCCAGCCCGGCGCCGGCGGGCAGCCGGGCGCGGGCGTGGGCGCCGGGGGGCAGCCGACCGGCACGACCCTGTCGGCCGGAGGGACGGGCTGAGGCCATGGGTGCCGTCGAGATCGCGATCGGCGTCTCCCACCGGCCGTGGGCGCAGAGCCTGTTCGGCTACGTCGCCGACCACGGCGGTGCCCGCGTGCGCAAGCGCGTGCTGTCCGACGAGGACGCCTTGGAAGGCGACTACGACGTCCTGGTGGTCGACGACAGCTCCAGCGTCCTGACCCGCCGGGTGGTGCAGGAGCTGCACCACCGTGGCCGCCGCGTGCTGGCCGTCCACGGCGCGGGCGACTACCGCGCGCCGGAGGCGCTGCGGGCGCTCGGCGTCGACGCCACCGTCGAGGACAACGCCAACCCGGAGCGCCTCGTCGACCTGATCGCGGGCCTCGTGCCGGCGCGCGAGCCGGAGGCAGGCGGCAGTGTGGACGACGCCTTCGCGCAGATCACCCGTGAGCTCGGCGACGACCTTCCGCCCACCGGCGGCCTGCCCGAGCGGCGCGACCCCGGCCGAGGCTGGGTCACGGTCGTGCTGGCCGTGACCGGCGGCTGCGGCGCCACCGAGATCTCCCTCGAGCTGACCCGGGCGCTCGAGCGCCGCGGCGAGCGCACCGTGCTGGTCGACGCGGACGAGGTCGCCCCGTCGCTGGCCCAGCGGACCGGCCTGCCGCTGGTGCCCAACATCCGCAACGCGGTCGACGCGATCGAGCAGCAGGTGGGCAGCCTGCAGGAGACGCTGACGCCGCTGCCGGGCGACGAGCCGGAGGTGCTGTGCGGCCTCTCCAACCCGGGAGACTGGGTGCACGTCCGCCCCGGCCAGGTGGCCGACGTCATCGGCGAGCTGGCGCAGCACTGCCGCCAGGTGGTGATCAACGCCGGGCCCCGGGCCGAGGACGTCACCGCGACCAACGGGCTCGCCCGCTACGGCATCACCCGGCTCATGCTGACCGTGGCCGACCAGGTCGTGCTCGTCGCCGCGCCCACCCCGGTCGGGGTGGCGCGCCTGCTCGACTGGGTGGTCCGCTTCAAGGCGGTGGACCGCTCCAAGCCCGTCCACCTCGCCCTCAACCGCAGCCCGTCGGGCGCCTTCTACCGCCGTGAGCTGGAGCGCGAGGTCTACCGCTCGTTCATCCCGACCTCGCTGCACGTGATCCCGGCCGACAAGCGCGTCGAGGAGGCGGCCTGGAACGGCCGGCTGGTCCCTGGCGGCCCCTTCGCCAAGGCGATATCCCATCTGGCCGCGCAGCTCCCCGTGGCGCAGCAGGCCGCCAAGGGGCGGCGCTCCGGCGAGAAGGCCAAGGGGCGGCGGCGATGAGCACCGGCGCGGCCCGCTGGACCCGCCGGGGGGTGCCCCGGTGACGAGCCCGACCAGCGCCTACGACCAGATCCGGCACACCGTGCTGCGCTGGATCGAGGACCAGAAGGTCGACCCGACCGACGAGCTGGAGATCCGCGAGCGCACCGCCGAGGCGATCCGGCACTGGCAGCGCAGCGCCGCCGCCAGCGAGCGGCGCAGCCTCGGCGACGTCGAGGCCATCGCCGACCGGGTGGTGGGCTCGATCACCGGCTTCGGCGCCCTGCAGGAGCTGTTCGCCGCCCCCGGCATCGAGGAGATCGAGATCGAGGGCGACCTGGTCATGTACGTCGACGCGTCGGGGCGGCGCAAGACGCTGGTCGCGCCGACCACCGAGGAGGAGAACCGCCAGGCCGTCGACCGCCTGCTCGCCGCCACCCACCGCCACCTGGACACGCAGAGCCCGCTGGTGCACGCGCGCGTGCTGGACGGCAGGGCACGCCTGTCGGTGGCGATCCCGCCGGTGGCCGACAAGCTCTCCGCCACCATCCGCTTCCACCAGCTCCGCAACGAGAGCCTCTCGACCATGGTGGCGCGCGGCTCGCTGACCGTGCCGGCCGCCGGGTTCCTCTGGGCGGTCGCCCAGACGCGCCTGTCGCTGATCATCTCCGGTCCGCCGTTCGCCGGCAAGACCTCGATGCTCGGCGCGCTGCTCGCCGCCGTGCCGCCCACCAGGCGCATCCGCGTCTGCGAGGACACCCGCGAGCTGGTCGACGAGCGGCCGACCATCTCCTACATGGAGGCCCGCGCCAAGTCGCTCGGCGGCGAGGGCGAGATCACCCTGCGCGACCTGATCAAGTTCGTCCTCAAGATGCGGCCCGACTACATCGTGGTCGGCGAGGTGCTCGGCGCCGAGGCGTTCGAGATCGTCCGCGCGGTCAACGCCGGCTGCGGCTTCGCCTGCACGGTCCACGCCAACTCCGCCCGCGACGCCCTCACCGCGCTGGTCAACGCGGCCATCATGGCGGGGGAGAACGTCAAGTCCGCCGACGTCCGCGAGGTGTTCGCCTCCTCCATCAGGTACGTCATGCACCTGGAGGTCGCCGAGCGCGGCCTCGCGACCGGTGGCGGCCAGGGACTGCTCCGCCAGACGCGCGAGATCATCGAGCTGGTCCCGAGCCTGCACGACAACTTCAGCCACGAGGTGCTGTTCAGCCGCGAGGCGCTCGGCCGCCCGCTGGAGTGGACCGGCACCATCCCGCACCACGCCGAGGTGATCGACCGTTCCCTGCCGGACGGGCTGACGGTCGGGGACATCCTCCGCGGCCACGTCTCCCCGTTCGAGCTCGGCCTCACCGCCATCAGCCAGGGAGTGGTGGCGCCGTGACCGTCTTCGCCGCCCTCGCCGCGGGCGTGTTCGCCTACCTCCTGACGGGGTTGGTGCTCGGCGTCTCGCCGGTGCGGCCGCTCTCCCGGCGCAGGACGCGCAGCGGCCAGACCAGCTCCCGCCAGCTCTGGCTCACCCAGGCCGGCGTGCGGCTCACGCCGCGCCAGCTCTGGCTCGGCTCCGTCGGGGTCGGACTCGGCGCCTTCGTGATCCTCGGGACGCTGGTCCCGACGCCGGTGCTCGCCATCATCCCGGCGGTCACGCTCGGCGGTCTGCCCGCCGCGTTCATCGCCCGCCAGCGCGCCACCCGGCTGCGAGCCGTCCAGCTCGCCTGGCCGGACGCGCTGCGCGAGCTGATCGGCTCGATCACCGCCGGCATGTCCCTCGAGCGCGCCCTGGTCCAGTTGGCCACCGGCGGCCCGCTCCCGATCCGCACGGCCATGAGCCGCTTCCCCACGCTGGCGCGCACGCTCGGCACCGTCCCGGCGCTCGAGGTGCTCAAGGAGGAGCTGTCGCACCCCACCTCCGACCGGGTCATCGAGGTGCTGATCCTCGCCCAGCGGCGCGGCGGCCAGGTGCTCACCTCGATCCTCGAGGAGCTGATCGAGGCGACCGGCGACGACCTCAACACCCAGGAGGAGATCAAGAGCAACGCGCTGGAGGGCAGGATCAACGCGCGCATCGTCTTCGCCCTGCCCTGGTTCGTGCTGCTCACCCTGACCGCCAAGAGCGGCCCGTTCCAGGACTTCTACCGCTCGCCACAGGGCCTGGCGGTGGTCGGGCTCAGCGCCGTCTGGAGCCTGCTCGGGCTGTGGCTGGTGAGCAAGCTGTCCCGCATCCGCAGCGAGCCGCGCGTCTTCGGCACCAGCGCGCCCGAGCCGGTCGAGAGGCGGTGAGGCATGCGCGACCTGCTCGACGGACGGGTGCTGCTGGCCGCGGTGCTGGCCGGCTTCGTGGTGGCCAGGCTGGTGGCGCTGGTGGTGCGGCCACCGGCGCGCCTGGCACACCGGGTGCGCCCCTACACCATCGCCAGCCGCACCGAGCTCGGCGGCAGCCCGGACGTCCTGGCCGTGGCCGAGCCCGGCACGATGCTGAACGACAGCACCTTGGTGCGGCTGTTCGAGCCGCTGGTGCGGCGGCTCGCCGAGCTGCTCGGCGGCCTGTTCGACTGGGGCGGCGACGAGCGGCTGCTGCTGCGCCTGCGCCAGGCCGGCGTGCTGATGGACGTGCCCGAGTCCCGCCGGGCCACCCAGTACCGGGTGCAGCTGCTCACCTCCGCCGCGGCGGCGACCGCGTTCGGCCTGGTGATCGGGCTGCTGATCGGCCAGTCCGCCGCGGTCATGCTGTTCCTCGGTGGGGTCGGCCTGATCTTCGGCCTTTCCTGGCCACGCGGCCGGCTCGACCGGGTCATCCAGCAGCGCCGCGAGATCATGCGGGTCGAGCTGTACACCATCAACCACCTGCTGGCGATGAACATCCGGGTCGGCGGCGGGGTGATCCAGGCGGTGCAGCGGATCGTCGAGCGCGGCCGAGGTGCCGTGGTCGACGAGCTCGCCGAGGTCCTGCGTGCGCATCGCAGCGGCGTGCGCATCGGCGCGGCCCTGGACCGGGCCGCCGTCCAGACCCCGGAGCCGCACGCGGCCCGCACCTACCGCCTGCTGGCCACCGGCGCAGAGCACGGCGCCGACCTGGCCAAAGGGCTCATGGGCCTCAGCCGCGACCTGCGCAACCAGCGCCGCGAGGACCTGCGCCGCATGGCCACCCGCAACCGCGCCGCCACCATCATTCCGATCGTCGCCATCCTGGCACCGGTGCTGCTCGTCTTCGTCGGCGCGCCGTTGCCGTCGATCATCTTCGGCCAACTTGGGGGCAGGTAGTCCCTGCGAGCGAGAAAGGCAGGACGATCCGCAATGCTGCTTCGCTGGTATGTACAGCTGCGCGCCACCCGCACGGGCGCCATCGGGCGGGTCCGCGAGGGCGGCTTCTCCACCGCCGAGGGCCTTGCCGGCGCGGCCCTGGCCATCGGTGCGCTGGTGGTCATCTGGGCCGCGATGAAGGCGCTCGGCATCGAGGTGGTCGACTGGATCCGCGGCCAGATCATCCAGGGCTAGGCTGAGCGTCCCGCCCCTTGTCGGAGCCTGCGACTGCCATGGCCGAGCACCCGGCGACCACCCGCGACGGCGGTTTCGTGACCGCCCAGTTCGTCGTGGTCGTCGCCCTGTCGCTGCTGTTCTTCACGATGATGGCCAACGTCATCGTGTTCATGTACGGCCGCGGCGTGGTGAGGGCCGCCTTGGAGGAGGGCGTCCGGGCAGCCTCCCCGGCCGCCGCCACCACCGCGACCTGCCGGCGGGCAGCCGACGAGACCATGCGCAGCCTGCTCGGCGGCAGCATGGGCCGGGACATCCGCATCGACTGCGAGATCCGCGGCGGCGAGGTCCACGCCAGCGCCACCGGACACTTCCGTGGCTGGCTGCCCGGCATGCCGGACTGGCGCTTCGCCAACCAGGCCACGGCGGTCAAGGAGCAGCTCACATGAGCCCCGGCCCGGCGAGGCCCCGCCCGCTGAGCCTCCACTCGGCGAGGCCCCATCCGGTGACCCCGCGCCCGGCGAGAGCCCGCCGGCCGTGGCCCCGCCCGCGCCTCGGCCGGGCACTGCCGCCAGGCGACGCGCGTGGCGACGGGTACGCCGCGGCCGAGTTCGTCGTCGGCGTGGCCTTCATCATCGTCCCGGTCACGCTGCTGGTGCTGTCGCTGCCGCTGTGGCTCGAGCGGCAGGCCATGGCCCAGCGCGCCGCGAGCGAGAGCGCCCGCCAGATGGTGCTGGCACCGGACTGGTCGACCGGGCTGACCCAGGGCCACCAGGTGATCGACGAGATCGCCCGCAACTACAACCTGCCGGCCGGGGACCTGTCGGAGCAGTTCAGCGGCAACCTCGCCCGTGGCCAGACCATCCGCGTCGAGGTGACGGTCAAGATGCCGGCGCTGGCGATCCCGCTGATCGGCCGCGTCGGGACCTGGGAGTGGACCGCCGTCCACGTCGAGCACGTCGACAACTACCGATCGTTCTAGGAGCCCGCCCCCATGCCGTCGCCATGCCATCGAGCCGCCGACCCGGGACCGCGCGAGCGCGGCCAGGTGACGGTGTGGATGCTCGGGCTCGCGGTGATGCTGCTGTTCCTCGGCGGGCTCAGCCTCGACCTCTGGCGCGCCTTCACCCAGCGCCAGAACCTCGCCAACGCGGTCGAGGCCGCCGCGATCGCCGGCGGCTCCGGCATCGACGAGGGCCGCTTCCGCTCGACCGGCACGCTCGCGCTCGCCCCCCAGCGCGCCGAGCTGCTCGCCATCGGCAACCTGCGCAGCCAGGCCGTCTTCCCGCGCCTCGACACCGCCCAAGTGAACGCGACCGAGGCCCAGGTCGAGGTCGTCGCCACCACCACCGTGCAGTTCACCCTGCTCCGGGTCCTGCTCCCCAACGACCGCCCCTTCACGGTCCGGGTCCGCGCGGTCTCCGTCCCAAGGGAGTCCGGCACATGACCCGCCCCCGCCTGATCATCGGCCTCGCCATCCCCCTGGCCCTCGCGCTCGCCATCGCGCTGGTCCTGTTCACCAACCGCGACGACACCTCCCCACCCACCCCCACCGTCGCCGCGTCCACCACCCCACCCACCACCCAGCCACCAACGGACCAGTGGCTGACGATCGTTCGCCAGATCATGGCGTATCGACATTCGCTCTATACCAATCCGAATCCAGCGCTCCTGGGTCGTATCTATCAGAAGCGCTGTCCGTGCTACGAGCAGGAGCTGAAGAGTCTTGGTGAATTGCAGCAGCGCGGCTGGCGACACAACGATAAGGGTGTTGAGGTGCTAAGGACCAAGCTCCTTGGTCGAGGCGTGGATAAGACACCGCCGGTAGTTGCCATTGAAGTAATAGGGCGCGGATATCCCCAGACCATCGTTGATGGAACTGGAAAGGTTGTAAGAACAGAGCCAGGGTTCTCGTCGACTCGGTTCATTTACGAACTAACTCAGGAACCCGATAAGCAGTGGCGCGTGTCGTTGATCATCAAGGATTGAGGCGCCGGAGGAGCAGATGAGCAGACGAGTCAGACGGGTAACCGTGAAAGTGTGCTCTGTCGCCATCAGTGTGCTCATGATGCTGCTCGTCTTGACTCAGGCGTCGTCGGTGTTCGCAGAGGGCGAGCCAGGTGGCGGCGGGATCCGCCCTGGTGAGCTATGGGTGAATGCTCGACTCGGACAGCCCGGGGGTAACAGGGGCGGGGGTGGTGGCGGTCAGCCTACCGGTAAGGCACTAAGGTATGTGTACGTTGCCGATCAACGACCGTGCAGTGCCGTGAGGTTTGTTACACCACCTGGACTCGAGCCCTGGCTGGGCGTCGGTGGAGACCCCAACGTTAATACCTCGGTCGTACGCGCCCTCTTGGTGGATCGGGCAACGAATGCAATTTTGCAAGAATATGGACTCGCCTGTCTCAACCCCAACGATATTGTCCTGGTCCCTACTCCAGCCGAAATCCTGAACGCTGTACGTGCTGCCAATATCCCAGTGCCTCAGGTCGAGCTGAGTCCTTCCGCCCGAGGGATCACTGGCCTGGAGACTTGGTATTGGTTTGATACGCCGAATCATGTTGAAGTCGACCTCAATCTCCGAGGCTTTACTGTTAGGGCAACGGCGGACGCGACTTTCCACTGGTCTACTGGTGACGGCCAATCCTACAGCACGGGCAAGGGCGGATCAGAGGCGAACCCAGCGGTAAGGCACATCTACAACGAAAGATCCGAATCCGGTAAGGGATACAGTGTCACTCTCGACATGGTTTGGCAGGGCGCGTACAACTGGTCCGGATATGGTGACGCAGGCTCCGGAAACCTCGGTCCAGTCACGATGAGTGGGACCCGGTCGTATCCCGTGAACGAGGTGCGCAGTGTCCTTCAATAGCTTCGACCCGCTCGGGGACGAGGAGCGGGAGTGGCTGCGAGCGAGGCCGCAGCGGTCGAACGTGCGGCGGATGTGGTTCGCGGTCCTCGTGCTCGTGGTCATCCTGATCGGGCTCTGGTGGCTGATCTTCCGAGGGCTGTTCCAGGGCGACGAGCTCACCAAGGTGCCCACGCCGAGCACCACCATCTCGGCGCAGCCACCGAAGTCGACGCAGCCGGCGGCATCGAGCTTCTCATCCGCCGAGCGGCGCCAGATCTCCGACGCGCGGGAGGCGCTGAACGCCTGGGGTGAGTTCGCCGTCAGCGGCGACCTGAGCAAGCTCGGGGACACCTTCTGGAAGGAGGGGCTCCAATACCAGAAGCTGGTCAAGGAGGCTCCCGGCCTGCAGAGCAAGAACAGCGGCCCGCCGCCGTACAAGTTCGCCCTGACGCCGAGCCAGGTGCTCGACGCCTCGGGCGGCCAGAAGATCGTGCGGGGCACTGTGAAGGTGAGCCGGCCCGGCGAGCGCACCCAGTCCTTCCAGTGGGACGTCTACCTGCGGCGCGTGCCTGGCTCGAACCCTGAGCAGTGGCGTCTGTGGACGGTGGCGAACACGCCGAAGTAGGCAGGCGGTGGCCTACGGCTCGTGCCGGGTGACCGGGGGCAGCTTGATCATCTCCCCCGGGAAGATCAGGTCCGGATCGCCGGAGCGGAGCGAGGCCCGGTTGGCGTCGACCACGTCGAGCCAGTAGCGGGCGATCTCGCGTTCGCTCAGCTGGCCCGCGGGGCGCCCGGTGACCTTGGCGAGGCGGTCGCGGGCGATCGTCCACAGGTTGTCACCCTCGGCCACGTGGTGCAGGCCGGTCTCGCCCTTGCCGGGCGGCGCCTCCGGCAGGGGCGCGGGAGGCCGAACAGGCGGGCCGGCAGGGCCGGGCGTGTACCTGGGCGCCGCGGGGGTCGGCGGACGGGTGCTGCTCGGGGCGGCGGTGCCGGCCACCCTCGGCACATAGGGCGCGGTCGCCGGCTTGCCGGGCCGGCTGGTCGTCGGCGGCGCGGTGGTCGAGGACGACGGCGGCGGGCCGGTGGTCGTCGTCGGCTCCGTGGTCGTCGTCGGCTCCGTGGTGGTCGGTGGCGCGGTGGTCGTCGGTGGCTCGGTGGTCGTCGTCGGCCGGGTGCTGCTGGTCGTCGAGCTCGAGCTGGTCGAGGAGGTCGTGGTGGCACCGGCGCCCGGTGCGGCCTTCGCGTCCTTGCCGGCCGGCTCGGGCTCGTAACTGGGCTTGGCCTGGCTCGCGCTTGACCCGGCGGCCTCGGGCTGGTAGGCGGGCGGGTCGGTGGTGCTCGGGGCTGACTGGTAGCCGAGGGTGGCCGCGCGCGTCCAGGTGCTCAGCGGGTCGTGGGTGGCGACCACGGACTCGTGGCGGATGGGGATGCCGGACGGGTTGGCCAGGGCGGCGTTGGCGCCTCCGCTCATGATCGAAGTGGCCAGGGTGAGGGCGATGGCCTGGTCGGCGATCCGGCGAACGGACGGCAGGGTGACCCGTTCCAGCGCCTTGATCGCGCCCGGGATGCGGGACAGGCGCGCCAGCGCGTACAGGGCCGTGCTGCCGAGCAGCCACCAGGAGGCGCCGAGCGCGATCAGGCGCACCACCGCGGCCAGCACGTCCTCGGGCGCGCTGGTCTGCAGCCAGCCTTCCAGGTCGTCGAACGGAATGCGCAGCCAGGGAAGCTCGCCGAGACGGTGGAGAATGGCCACGGCGCCGATCTCGAACGCGACCAGTGCGAGGAACGCGCCCGCTCTGCGCATCGTCGTGGACCGGCTGGCCAGCTCCATCGTCTCGTCCCGCGCTCGTCCGTCCGGATCCCCATAGATCCCGAACAAGACGTTGAGTCTGATTTGCACGCAAAGAGGTGTCAACGCCGGCATTGGTGCGTCAGGGCCGGCAGGCATAGGGTCTGAGATCGGCACGACGTTCCTGAAAGCGAAAGCGAGGCGATCGGTTGTGCGCGTGGCGATGCTCACCCGGGAGTACCCACCCGAGGTGTACGGCGGCGCCGGGGTGCACGTGGAGTACCTGGTCCGCGACCTGGCCTACCTGGTCGACCTCGAGGTGCACTGCTTCGGCAAGCCCAGGCCGGAGCCCCCGGACGGCAAGCTGAAGGTCCAGGCGTACCAGCCCTGGGACGCCCTGGCCGGGTCGGCGCGCCACCTGAGCGCGCTGCGGACCGTCTCGACCGACCTGGCGATCGCGGCGGGGGTCGAGGGCGCCGACCTGGTCCACAGCCACACCTGGTACGCCAACCTGGCCGGCCACGTGGCCAAGCTGCTGTACGGCATCCCCCACGTGGTCACCGTGCACAGCCTGGAGCCGCTGCGGCCCTGGAAGGCGGAGCAGCTCGGCGGCGGCTACGCCCTGTCGCGCTTCTGCGAGCAGATCTCCCTCACCGCCGCCGACCGGATCATCGCGGTCTCCGAGGGCATGGCCCGCGACATCGTGGCCTGCTACCCGTCGATCGACCTGGAGCGGATCCGGGTGGTGCACAACGGTATCGACCCGAGCGAGTACCGGCCCGACCGCGGCACGGACGTGCTGAAGCGCTACGGGGTGGACCCGGCGAAGCCCTCGGTGGTGTTCGTCGGCCGCATCACCCGCCAGAAGGGCGTCCCCTACCTGCTCGACGCGGCCCTCTCCTTCGACCCGGCGGCCCAGCTGGTGCTGTGCGCGGGCGCGCCGGACACGCCCGAGATCGGCCGCGAGGTGGCCGAGAAGGTCGACAAGGTGGCGCAGGAGCGGGGCAACATCATCTGGATCGAGAAGATGCTCGAGCGCAACGAGGTGGTGCAGCTCCTCACCCACGCGACGGTGTTCGTCTGCCCCTCGGTGTACGAGCCCCTCGGCATCGTCAACCTCGAGGCCATGGCCTGCGAGACGGCGGTGGTGGCGACCGCCACCGGCGGCATCCCGGAGGTGGTGGCCGACGGCGTCACCGGCCTGCTGGTGCCGTTCGAGGGCAGCGGCGGCGCGCCGAGCGACCCGGCTCGCTTCGCGGCCGACTTCGCCGAGCGGGTCAACCGGCTGCTCGCCGACCCCGCCCTGGCCGAGCGTTTCGGCAAGGCCGGCCGCCAGCGTGCCCTCGACGAGTTCAGCTGGCCGGCGATCGCCGGCCAGACCGCGCGGCTCTACGCCGAGCTGGCAGCCGAGACCAAGGGCGCCTCCGGCGCCGAGGAGCGGCGATGACGCAGGTGCTGCGCACGCCGGACGAGCGTTTCGAGGGGCTGCCCGAGTTCGGCTTCGCGCCGCACTACCGCGAGTCCGGCGGGCTGCGGCTGGCCCACGTCGACGAGGGTGACGGGCCGCCGGTGGTGTTCCTGCACGGCGAGCCGACCTGGTCGTTCCTCTGGCGGCGGGTGATCCCGCCGGTGCGCGACGCGGGCTTCCGCTGCATCGCTCCCGACCTGGCCGGCTTCGGCCGCTCCGACAAGCCGGTCGAGCTGGGCTGGTACTCCTACGACCGCCACACCGAGCTGGTCGGCGGGCTGCTCGCCGACCTCGACCTGCGCGGGGCGACCCTGGTGGTGCACGACTGGGGCGGTCCCATCGGCCTGCGCCTGGCGGTCGAGCAGCCAGAGCGGGTGGGCCGCCTGGTGGCGATGAACACCGGGCTGGCAACCGGCCAGCAGCGCATGAGCGACGCCTGGCTCACCTTCGCCGCCTTCGTCGAGCGCACCGAGGACCTTCCCATCAGCCTGCTGGTCCGCCGCGGCTGCGCGACCGACCCGGGCGACGAGGTCGGCGCGGCCTACGACGCCCCCTTCGCCGAGCCGGCGGCGAAGGCCGGCGCCCGCGCCTTCCCGCGGCTCGTGCCGCAGGCGCTGGACGCACCCGGCGCTGAGACGGGCCGGCGCGTGCTCGCCGCCCTCGAGGAGGACCGCCGGCCGATGCTGCTGTTGTGGGGCGAGGACGACCCGGCCCTGCCGGTCGCGCTGGGGGAGGCGTTCGCGCGCAGGCTGAGGCGCCCGCCGCCGCGCCGGATCAGCCAGGCCGGCCACTACCTGCAGGAGGACAAGGGCGCCGAGGTGGGCGCGATCATCGCCGACTGGCTGGCCAGCGACCCCGGATAGCCGCGGCGCGCCTACAGGCGCGTGAGCTGGCGCGTGAAGGGGTTGCCGGCGATCTTGAACGGCCGCACTTCCTCCGCGTGGGCCTTCGCCGCCTCCTCGGTCGCGAAATGGCCGCTGCAGACCGCGAACGGCGTCGCCAGGGGCGTGTACTGGTCCCGCGACGCGACCCACACGTCGGTGACGTTCCTGGCCCGTACCGCCGCCTCGTCGCGATCCCGCTTCTCCTCCGACGACGGGCTGGACATGATCACCGTCCAGAAGGTCTGCGGCGGCTCGGTGGATGAGGTGGTCTGGCCCACGCCATGGGTCTGCGAGCCGGTGCCGCCGTTCGCGCCGGCCTGCCTGTTGCTGAAGCCGAACGCCCCGCCGATCACCAGGCCGAGCAGGACCGCGACGGCGAGCATCGCCGGACCCGGTCTTGGCCAGCGGGTGTCGTACATGTCAGCGACGCTACCGTCCGCCGGTCTGCGACCTCAAATCGCCAGATCAAGCCGCCCGGCCTAGGCGCCGCCCGTGGCCTGCTCCTGCTCGCGCAGCTCGGAGCGGCGGATCTTGCCGGTCAGGGTCTTGGGCAGGTCGTCGACGAACTCCACCCGGCGCGGGTAGGCGTAGGCGCTCAGGCGCGTGCGAACGTGCTGCTGCAGCTCGGTGGCCAGGGCGTCGCTGGGCTGGTTGTCGGGGGTGAGGCGGACGAATGCCTTGACCACGTTGCCGCGCACCTGGTCCGGGCTGGCCACCACCGCCGACTCGGCCACGGCGGGGTGCTCGAGCAGGCAGCTCTCGACCTCGAACGGGCCGATGCGGTAGCCGGCGGCGATGATCACGTCGTCGGCCCGGCCCTGGTACCAGACGTAACCGTCCTCGTCCTGGCGGGCGGTGTCCTTGGTGTGGAACCACTCCCCGCCGAAGACCTCCTCGGAGTCCTCGGGCCGGTTCCAGTAGCCGAGCGGGTAGTGCGGGTTCGAGCGGGCGCGCAGGCAGATCTCGCCCGCCTCGCCGCGCGGCACCGGCTGCTCGTCCTCGTCGAGCAGGGCGACGTCCCAGCCGGGCAGCGGCAGGCCCATGGAACCGGGCCGGACCGGGACGGTAGGGAAGTTGCCGCACAACGGGTAGCTCTCGGTGAGGCCGTAGAAGTCGAGCACCGGGCTGCCGACCGTCCGCTCCCACCAGGCGATCGCCTCGGGGTTGAGCGGCTCCCCCGCCGAGCAGGCGAGCCGGATCCCGAACGAGAGCTTGTCCGCCTCCCGCACGCCCATCATCGCGCGGATCGCGGTCGGGGTGGCGAACACGTTGCCGACGCCGTTGTCGGCCAGCAGGCGCAGGGACTTGCCCGGGTCGAAGCCGCCCCTGCGGCCGTGGACCAGCGTCTCGACGCCGAAGCGCCAGGGCCCGAGCAGGCCGGGCACGATCCCGGCGATCCAGGCCCACTCGCCCGTGGAGTGGAACAGCTCGCCCGCCCGCACGTCGTGGCAGAACTGGAACTCCTCGTGCGCCAGCACGTAGCGGTGGGCGTGGAGGATCCCCTTGGCCTGCCCGGTGGTGCCCGAGCTGTAGTAGAGCTGGGCGGGGGTGTCCGGGTCGGTGGCCGGCGACGGGAACCGGTCCGACGCGGCCCTGGTCAGGTCCTCGAAGCTCTCCTCGCCCTTTCCGCCGATGACCACGATGCGCTCGACCGACGGCGCCCGCTCCGCCAGCGCTTCCACCCGGTCGCGGTGCTCCGCCGAGGTGACCAGCACCTTGGCGCCGGAGTCGTTGAGGCGGTGGGTGATGCCATCGTCGCCGTACAGCACGCTCATCGACAGCAGGATGGCCTCGCACTTGTAGGCGGCCAGGAAGGTGGCGGCGACCTCGGGCGAGGCGGGCGCCATCACCGCCACCCGGTCGCCACGCCCGATCCCGAGCCCGCTCAGGGCGTTGGCGGTGCGGTTGGTGAGCTTCTGCAGGTCGCCGAAGGTCCAGCGCTCGTCGCGGCCGTCGTCGGAGAGGTAGCGCATGGCCGGCCGCTCTGGCTCGTGCTTGTCGAGCACGTCGTCGGCGATGTTGTAGCTGGCCGGCACCTCCCACCGGAACCCCGTGGTCATCTCTTCGTAGGTCCCGGGACGATGGCTGCGGTGATCGCGCATGACGCCCTCCTGAGTTGCCGTCGGCGGCGGGGCGGGACGAGATCGGTCGTCAGGATGCCTTTGGAGGCGGTCGAGAATAGCGAGCGTGCACGGCGACCCGCTATCCTGACAGGATGGAGGAGATCAAGAGTTTCATGACTCTCGTCATCTTCCTTACCACGTTGGCACTGCTGGTCCCTTCGTGCTTCTCCGGCTTCGAGTCCACCACGGACCCGAGACTCTCGTGGACGCCGCCGCAGCTCGACCACCCCATCACCGTCGACGTCAGCGCCAGCAACCACGTCCTCAAGCTCGACCCCACCCGCGACTACCTGGTGCGCATGCCCAGCACCAAGCTGTCGGTCCTGGGCGGCCTGGTCATCGTCGGCGGCCACGACGTCGTGCTCATCGGCGGCGCGATCACCATCCGCCCCCAAGGCCACCGTCCAGCTCCAGAACATCCGCGTCGACCGGCTGCAGGCGCGCGACGAGGTCGGCTTCAGCGACAACCACCCGGACCTGGTCCAGTCCTGGGCGGGCCCGGCCGAGCTGCGCGTCGACCGTTTCAGCGGCACCACCGACTACCAGGGGATCTTCCTCGCGCCAGAGGCCTTCGGCTCCTCGCCGTCCCGGAGGTTCGACCTGCGCCGGGTGAACATCACCACCACAGCGACTGCGCGCTACCTCCTCTGGCAGGAAGGCAACGCACCGCTGCGGCTGGACGACGTCTGGATCCAGCCAAGCCCCGGCCGCTACGAGCTGGTCTGGCCGTCGGACCGCCGCTGGGACCCGGTCAGTCAGGGGAGCCCGCCGGCCGGCGACTTCGCGCGCGCGGACGGGGTGGGTCTGGGCTACCGCTCGCCCGGCTACGTGCCCGTGGGGTGAGGGGTACAATGCCTCCTCGCTGACAGGATCAGGTCTATTAAGTCTTTCGATACTTTCGAGAGACACACCCGGGGGGGACTGCATGGGCCGTCCGGCCGTCGGCTTCGTCGCCTGGAGCCGGGTGTCCGGGCGTGAGGTCGAGATCGCCGAGGCGCTCGGTGGCCAGGCACGCTGCTTCTATCCGTGGTGGCTCGGTCGGCGGGCGTCGACCCCCCTGCGCTACGCCGTGAGTGCGTTCGGCACCATCGCCTACCTCGCGCGGCACCGGCCGCGGGCGGTGATCGCGACCAACCCCCCGATCTTCCCCGGCCTGCTCGCGCTCGCCTACGGCCGGCTCGCGGGCGCGCCGGTGCTACTCGACAGCCATCCGTCGGCGTTCGGGCGCAAGGGCGACCGCCTCTCCGCGCGGCTCCTGCCGCTCCACGCCTGGCTCACCCGCCAGGTCACCGCCACCCTGGTGACCACCCAGGACTGGGTGGGCCAGGTGAGCGCCTGGGGGGGCTCGGGGCAGATCGTTCACGAGGCTCCCTCCGGATGGTCGCAGACCCGGCCGCGGGCGCTCCCCGCCCGCCCGGTCGTGCTGTTCGCCGGGGTCTTCGCCGCCGACGAGCCGGTCGCCGAGTTGATGGAGGCAGCCAGGCGGCTCCCAGCGGTCGAGCTGCAGGTCACCGGCGACCTGCGCCGCTGCCCGCCCGCGCTGCGAGCGGTCGCGCCGGAGAACGTGACCTTCCTCGGCTTCCTGGCTGGGCCCGAGTACCGGCAGGCGGTGGAGCGCGCCGATGTCGTGCTGGCCTTGACGACCGAGCCCACCTCGGTGATGCGGGCCGCCTACGAGGCCGTCTACGCGGGCCGGCCTTTGGTGGTCAGCGACTGGCCGGTCCTCGAGGCGCTGTTCCCTCACGCCGTCCACGTCGGCAACCACGCCGACGGGATCGCGGCGGGCCTGAGCGAGGCACTGCGCCGCCATGCCGAGCTGGTCGCCGCCTGCCCCGCGGCCGCCGCGGTCCAGCGGGAGCGCTGGGAGCGGCAGCTCACCGCGCTCAGCGACCTGGTCGGCGCCAATCCCAGCCGGCGGGAGGCGGTAGAGCCTGGCTTGGCGGGTCGGCACCGCGGTCTCGGGACGGGTGGCTGAGGGGTGGCGACGAGAGCGAGCAGGCTCCATCGCCGGCGCGTCCGGGCGCGGTCGGCGTGGCTGCGCCGGCGCGGCTGGGTGCCGGTGGTCACCACCGCTCTGGCCACGCTGACCGCGTTCGCCGTCTCGGACGCCCAGCCGGTCAGCCATACGGCCGAGGCCACCCTGATCGTGCAGTCGGGAGCCACCCGCAACGACCCTGGCAACGCCAACGAGGCGGCCACCCTGGCCGTCACCTATTCCCGCCTGATCCCCCACGACACGCGCATCATCCGCTACCTGGCCGGGGTGCTCGGCCAGCCGTCCCTGCAGGTCCAGCAGCGGATCACCGCCGTCACCGATCCGGAGACCTCGCTGCTGCGCGTGCGCTACTCCGACGCAGAGCCGCGCCGGGCAGTGCTCGCGGCGCGCGAGCTGGCCTATGCGGTGGCCGGGGTACGGCGGGTCACCCCCGCCATCGCGCCCGGGTCGGTGGTGCTGGTCGCCTATCCCACAGTGGCCGCCCCCTCCTCGTCCGGCCCCAGCGGCGCGGTCCCGGTCGGCGCGCTGCTCGGGCTGATCCTCGGCGGCGTGCTCGCGGTCGCCTGGGACCGGGCCGACGCCAGGGTGGACGACCGCGGCGCCCTCCGCGATCTGGCCGGCTGTCCGGTCTCCCTGATCGACGGGCGCGTCCGCGGCGTGGTCGTCGCGCTGCTGCAGCACTGGCGGGCGACAGCGCCCGACGGGCAGGCCATCCGGGTCGCGCTCGTGCCGACCACGCCGCGGCTGGAGCGGTTGCTCTGGGACCTGGCGCAGTACTTCGCCGAGACGGCGGCTTCGCTCGGCAAGCCGCTCGGGGTCGAGATCGGCGTCCCGCACGAGCCGTGGGTGGGCGGCCCCGACGTCACCTTGGTCCTCGGTGGCGTCCCCGGCGACGAGGACGCCGGCGAGGCGGTCGCCCTCGCGTGCAACCTGACGGTGCTGGTGGTCCCGGCCGGCGTACGTCAGCGGGAGCTGCTGGCCGCGCTCGCGGCGCTCGAGCACCATGGCGTCTGGGCGGCCTGGGCACTCCTGGTCCCCCAGCGTGGCGCCACCCCTCGGCGCGCCGTCTCGCCGGACGGCGACGGCGCCAAGGGGCAGGCCGGCGACCCCGCCCCGCTCCCGAGCCGGTCCGAGGTCGGGAGCCAGCCCCGTTGAGCCTGGCAGCGGCGGCCTTGCGCGAGCGGGCAGACCGCGTCGACGAGCGCGGATGGCTGGCTCGCTCCCCCTCGCCGCTGATGATGGCCGCGCTCGTGGCCGGGGCCAGCCTGGCGGTCGGCGTCGCCGCCGCGCTCGGCCCATGGGTCGGCCTCGGCGTGGTGTCGGCGATCGCGCTCGGCCTTGCGGTGCTCTGGCGGCCGGCGCTCGGCGGGCTCGCCGTCGTCGCGCTGGTGCCGGTCACCTCGGGCCTGCGGCGCGGGCTGCCCATTCCAGGCGTGCGCCTGTCCGAGGCGCTGATCCTGGCGGTGGCCGCGGTCGTGCTCGTCCCCGCCGGCCGCCGGCAGACGGTTCCCTGGCTGGCGCTGGACTGGCTGACACTCGCCTTCGTGGGCGGGTCCGTCACGCTCGGCCTGCTCGGCCTGGTCCGCAACCGGCAGCCGTTCACCGCCGAGAGCGTCGGCAGCCTGGTGGGCCCGCTGCAGTTCGTGCTGCTGTACCGGACCGTCCGCACCGCGCTGGCGACACCCCGCCGCCGGCGCCAGGCGCTGCGGCTGGCGCTCTCCAGCAGCGTGGCGGTGTCGCTGATCAGCGTCCTGCAGCAGCTCGACGTCGGCCCTGCCAGGCGGCTGGTCGGGTCGCTCACGGGCAGCCAGGTGTTCGCGAGCTGGGGTTACCGCAACTTCCCGCGGGCGACGGGCCCGTTCCCGCACTGGCTCCCGCTCGCCGGCTACCTGCTGGTGATCCTGCTGCTCGCCAGCTGCCTCCTGCTCGACCCGGAGGGCCGGCTCGTCCTGCGCCCGTCGCTGCTCGCGGCGGTGCTGGCGACGGCCGCAGCCGCCATGGTGCTCTCGCTCACGTTGGCCGGGTTCTTCGGGGTCGTTGCCGGCGCGCTCCTGCTCGGCCGCTGGGCGGGCCGGTTCCGGTTCGTCCTCACCTGCCTCGTCGGGAGCGCGGTCCTTGCCACCCTCCTGTTCTGGCCGTTCGTGGCCAAGCGTTTCGAGTTTCAGTTCGGCGGAGGCGGCGGCCGCAACCCGCTGGTCGCGGAGAGCATCGCCTACCGGGTCGACATCTGGACCCACGACTACCTGCCGGCGCTGTCGGGGTGGTGGCTGGCGGGGTACGGCCCCTTGCCGCCGGCGGAGATCCACTGGAAGGCGACCGAGTCGCAGTACGTCACGCTGGTGCTCCGTGGCGGCCTGCCGCTGCTCGCGCTGTACGGGGCGCTGCTGTGGGGACTCGTCGTGCACGCCCGCGGCGTGCTCCACCACCCGGAGGTGGAGCAGCGGGTGCTCGCCCGAGTGGTGGTCGCCACGGTGATGGTGCTGCTGCCCATGCAGCTCGTCTTCCCCTACTTCACCAACAGCGGCCTGCCACAGCTGTTCTGGTTGCTCCCCGCCATGCTGGCGGCCGGCTCGGCGCCGGCGCCCGTCCCCAGGCTGGTCGCCGCGCGCGCGCCGGCGCGGTGCTGACCTTCCGTGGCCGCGAGCCGCACGGCCAGCCTACGCGCCCTGACCTTACGAGGTGGTGCCTACCTGTTCGTGCGCGAGGCCGTCGGCCTGGCGCTGCGAGCCGGCGGCATCCTCGTACTGAGCAGGCTGATCGGTCCCACGAGCTACGGGCTCTATGCCGCGCCGCTCGCGATCACCACGGTCCTGGCCACGGTCGGCTGGATGGGCGCCGACGTGTTCCTCATCCGGCAGGTCAGCGAGCCGGCTCGGCGCGTCTACCACCAGGCGTTCACCTTCCTGCTGGTCAGCGGGACGCTGGTCGGCGCGCTCGGCCTTGCGGCCAGCTTCCTGGCCGCGCCCCTCCTCGACCCGCGCTACCAGGCGCCGCTCCGCGTGATGCTGCTGACGCTGCCGCTCAACCTCACCTGGATCCCGGCCCAGACCTTGCTGGAGCGGCGCTTCGACTACCGCAGGCTGGCCCGCATCGAGCTCGGCGCCGACGCCGCGTTCTACGGTGCCGCCCTGCTGCTGGCCTGGCGCGGCGCGGGGGTCTGGAGCCCGGTGGTGGGGTACTGCTGCATGCAGGCGTGGATGCTGCTGGCCGGCTGCGTGCTCGCTTGCTACCGCCCGCGCCTCGCGTGGTCGGGCGGGTTCGTCCGCGAGCTGCTCGGCTACGGGTTCTCCTACTCGACGTCGAACTGGGTGCTGCGGCTGCGGATGCTGGTCGCGCCGCTGGTGGTGGGCCATCATCTCGGGCCGCAGGCGGTCGGCCACGTCGCCCTGGCCATCCGGATGGTGGAGAACCTCGGCTTCGTCACCCGGATCACCAGCCGGATCTCCGTGGTCGCGCTCGCCGCCGTGCAACAGGACCCCGCCCGCGTGCGCCGGGCGCTCGAGGAGGCCATGGCCCTGCAGCTCCTGGTGCTCGGGGCGCTGCTTGGCGGGTTCGCCATGGTGGCTGACTGGCTGGTGCCGCTGCTGCTGGGGCCGGCCTGGTCGAGGTCGCTGGTGGTGTACGGGTTCCTGGCCGCCGGCTCGGTGGTGTACGCCATCTTCGCGCTGCACCAGTCGCTGCTGTACGTGCTGCGCGGGACCGCCGAGGTGGTGCTGTGGGCCATCCTCTACCTCGCGCTGCTCGCCGTCGCCGCTGTGGTGCTGGTGCCGCGCTTCGGGCTGGCGGGCTACGGCTGGGCCGAGCTGGTCTCGCTGGCAAGCTACGTCGTGCTGCACCGCTCGGTGCGCCGCCGCGTCCCCTTCAGCTACCGCGGTGTCCTGCCCTGGGCGGTGGCCTGCGGGCCGCCGCTGCTCGCCGTCGCCGTTCCCGTTCCGTGGCGACTGCTCCTGCTGCTCCCGGCCGCCGCGGTCTCCCTGGCGCCGAGTGCCCGGCGGCAGGTGTTGGCGTACGCGGGCTACCTCAAGCTCGCCGTGTCGCGGGAGCGGAACGACAGAGACGGACGATAAGAGCGAATATCCTGATGCAGACACCGAGCGAGCGATCGACTGGCCACTGCCGAGGGGGATGCCGCGTGCCCGAGCCTTCACTGGCGCCTGCCGCGTCCGGCGCCACGCAGCCGCGCGGTCCGGACGCTGGACGGGGGAGGAGGGAGGCCTGGCGGCCGAGCGTCTCGGTGGTGATCCCGACCCACAACCGCCGCCACCTCCTGCCCCGCACGCTCTCGTCGGTGCTCGGCCAGGTCGGCGTGGACCTGGAGGTGATCGTCGTGGACGAGGCCTCGAGGGACGGCACCGAGGCCTACCTCCGCGGGCTCGGCGACGACCGCGTCCGGGTGCTGCGTCACGAGCAGCCGAAGGGGACCGCGCGAGCTCGCAACGCCGGCATCGACCTCGCCGCCGGCAGCTACGTCGCGTTCTGCGACGACGACGACTTCTGGGCACCCGACAAGCTCGCCGTGCAGCTCGACGCGCTGCGACGGCAACCGGAGGCGAGCTGGTCGGCGGTCGGCATCATCGTGGTCGACGAGCACCTGCGGGTCATCGGCTACCGCCTGCCGCCTGACGGGCCCGAGGCCGCCCGCGAGCTGCTCGCCCGCAACGTGATCCTCAGCCCGTCCGGGGTCGTGGCCGCCACCGACCTCCTACGGGAACTGGGCGGCTTCGACCCCGCGCTCCCGATCATGCCCGACTGGGACCTGTGGATCCGCCTCGCCCTGGTGTCGCCGCTGGCGAGCTGCGACCGGCCGCTGCTCGCCTACGTCAAGCACAGCAGGAGCCAGACGTCCGCCGGGGGGGCGACGTTCGACGCCGAGTACCGGTACCTGCGCGACAAGTTCGCCGACGACCGGCGCCGGCTGGGCGTGGAGCTCTACGCCACCGGCGCCCTCCACTGGGTCGCCGAGGGGCACGCGCGCGCCGGCCAGCGCTGGCCGGCGGTGCGCAGGTACCTGACCTTGCTGCGGCACCGCGACCTGGCGGCGCTCAAGCGCATGCCGGCGGTGCTGCTCTGGCCGGGCGCCATCAGGCTGGTCGACTGGAGGGCGGGCCGTCGCGTGCCACCGGCATGGCGCGCGGAGGTCGATCCCTGGCTGCGCCGCTACGCGGCACCGGAGGGGTGACGGTGGCCAGCGCGGCGGCGGGCCGCCTGCCCGCCGTCTCGGTGGTGGTGCCGACCTACCGGCGCAGGGCGCTGCTCCCCCGGGTGGTCGCGCCCATCCTCGACGACCCGGCCACCGCGGAGCTGGTGGTGGTCGTGGATGGCGCGCGCGACGGCTCCCTGGAGCTCCTCCGGGAGCTGGCGCGCGAGGACCCCCGCCTCAAGCCGGTGTGGACCGAGAACGGCGGCGAGCACGCCGCCCGCTCGGCCGGTGCCGTAGCCGCGTCCGGCGAGGTCCTGCTCTTCCTCGACGACGACGTGATCGCCGGGCCCAGGCTCGCCGAGGGCCACGCGCGGCACCACGCCAGGGAGCGCGGGATCGTGGTGCTCGGCTACATGCCGGTCGCGGCGCCACCGCCCGGCCGCACCCCTCCGGTGGTCACACGCCTGTACGCGCGCAGCTACGAGCACCGTTGCCGCGCCTACGCGGCGCGCCCGGAGGGGATCCTCGAGCACCTGTGGGCAGGCAACGTCTCGATCCGCCGTGACGACTACCTCGCGCTTCCACCCGGGTCGCCCAGGTTCGCGGAGGTCTACTTCGGCGACCGGGACCTCGGGCTGCGCTGCCTCGAGGCGGGGCTACGAGGCCGCTTCGACCCCTCGCTGCTCGCCACCCACCTGCACACCCGCTCCCTCGACGCGTTCCTGCGGGAGTGCTGGCGGCAGGGCGCCGGCGAGCGGGTCGTCCACGAGCTTCACAGCGAGGTGATCGGACCGTTCACCGCGGACGTCCTCGAGCAGGGGCTGCCGCTGCCCGTGCGCTGGCTGGTCCGCGCGCTGTCCCGCGAGCCCACCCACCGGATCGCGAGCCCGCTCGTGCGCGGCGCGACCGGGCTCGCCGGGCGCCTGCGCCGCCACCGCCTGGAGACGGTGCTCGCCCAGCTCCTCCGCCGGGTCGAGCGGCGGCGCGGCGCCCTCCAGGCGGCACCGGGGCCGTAGCCGGACGGCCGACGGCGGCGCGCCGTTCCTGGCGCGCCGCCGTGGCTGGTCCGGGTTTCCGTCAGCTGCCGTAGCCGGGCGAGGCGTAGCCGGTGCCGGCGCTGCCGGCCGGGACGAAGTCGCCGGTGGCGGGGGTGCCGCCGTTGATAGCGCCGTGGATGTAGGTGGAGGAGGGCCAGCCCACCGTGCTGGTGGCGTCGTCGATCAGGGCCTTGTCGGTCCCGGCCGCGTCGACGTCCGGCCAGATGCTGTTGGCGAGCGAGTTCCCGCCCGGCTTCACCCAGACGTTGCTCATGGTCAGGTTGGAGGTGTCGGCCTTGTCGGACCAGAACAGGTAGCGGGCGAGCTCGGGCTTGCTGGTGAAGCCGGCGACGTTCACGTGGCGAAGGTCGACCTGGTCGAGGGAGTTCCAGTCGGCGTCGAGGAACAGGCCCTGGTAGTCGGTGGTCCCGGAGAGGCGGTCGATGCGCAGCGCGGCCGCGCCGCCCCAGGTCTGCACGATGTCGGGGTGGTTGTCGCTGTAGTTGACCTGGTCCTTGGCGTGGACGTCCTCGACGCGGATGTTCTGGAGCTGGACGGTGGCCTTGGGGGCGTTGATGTTGATGCCCTCGGACAGCGCGCCGCCGGAGTTGTCGATCAGCAGGCCCTCGATGTGGACGGTGCCGGTCTGCTCCTTGAGGTACAGGCCGCGCTGGCACTGACCGTGACCGTGATCGGGCTGTCCAGGTGCGGCGGCGCCCAGCTCAGCTTGGGCTTGGAGGGAGTGTCGCCGGTCGGGGTGGTGCCGAGGCCGGAGTCGATCGCGCCCACGGGCACGGCCTCGATGCCGGAGACGACCGGGATGTTGGCGACCGCGGTGAAGCCGAGGTTGAGCGTGCCGTCGGTCACGGCGACCTCGAAGCTGCGGTTGTAGGCGCGCTTGTAGCCGGCTGCCGCGTAGATGTCGACGTTGTCGGCCACCAGGGCGCCCTCAGCCGAGATGTCGAAGACGCGCTTGCGGGCGGCCTGGAAGTAGGTCTCGGTGAGGAACACCCGGACGCGGTAGCGCTGGCCGGAGGTGACGGGCAGGGCGTAGCCGCGCATCTCCACGCGGTAGGTCTGGTAGAGGCGGCTGTTGGTGGTGTTGGCGATCTTGGAGCTGGTGCTGGAGACGCGACCGCCGTCGTAGCCGGAGTCCGCCGCCCAGGCGATGCCGTTGGACTCGGTGAAGGCGCCGCTGCCGCTGTTGACGCGGACGGTGGCGGCCGTGTCGGCGTTCGCCGGGGCATCCAGGACGGAGGAAAAGGCAACAAGCGACACGGTAAGGACGAGGAGGACAAACCGGATACCGTAGGCAAGGCTCTTCTGCATCATGGGTCTCGCTCCCATTCAGTGGAAGTGCGGGGATTCCCGCTGTGGATGCCGACCGTTCCGCCGACGCCGTGCTGATCGCCCTGCTGGAAGCCCTGCTGAGGAATAACCGGTGGCCATCTTGCAAATGGCCGCCAAGGACTAGTCACTACAGATAGTCGGGAGTGGCTAGTGCCGACGACCCCGCAAGGTCGAGCAGGGCTCGCGTTGCGTGTCTACGAGAAAAATTCATCGGCGCCGCGAGAGGTGACGCAGTGGCAATTGATCGCCACGTGGTTGGCAGTATTCTTCGCGGCTGCGGGATTGATCCCCGAGACAGTCTTGCCCCTGGTCTCGTATAGTGAGCGGGCGTGTGGCCGGTCCCGCACGTCCCGACGAGCTGCCGGTGTCTGCGCCGTGTTCCGGCTCGTGGTGGTACTTCTCCACTCAGGTTTTTCGGTGGGACCGCCGAACGAGGAGTACCTGAAGTGTGCGCCGATTTCGGGGGGGAATCGTCGTTGAAAGTCGGGGTGGTCGGTTGTGGCTACTGGGGCTCGAAGCACGTGCGCGTGCTGGTCGGGCTACCGGAGGTCGAGCGTGTCTGCGTGATCGATCCGCGGGCGGATCGCCGGGCGTCGCTCGAGCGATCGTTTCCCAGCGTGGCCGGGTTCGAGCGGCTGGACGAGGCGCTCGACGGCGTCGACGCCGTAGTGGTCGCCACCCCGGCGAGCACGCACGCCGCCGTCGCGCGCAGGTCCCTGGCGGCCGGCAAGCACGTGCTGGTCGAGAAGCCGCTGACCACGAGCATCTCCGAGGCGCGGCAGCTCGTCGAGCAGGCCGCCGCCGCGTCGCTCACGCTGATGGTGGGCCACACCTTCGAGTACAACGCGGCCGTGCGCCAGCTCCGGGAGGCGGTTCAGGGCGGCGAGTTCGGCGACATGTACTACATCGAGACGGCCAGGCTGAACCTCGGCGTCTACCAGAGCGACATCAACGTCGTCTGGGACCTCGCACCGCACGACGTCTCGATCATCACCTTCCTGCTCGGCGCGATGCCGTCGGCGGTGCATGCCTGGGGCGCCTCCCACGCCCACGCCACGCTGGAGGACGTCGCCCACCTCCGGCTCGAGTTCCCCGGGCTCGGCGTGACCGGCCAGATCCACGTGAGCTGGCTGTACCCGTCCAAGGTGCGTCGCGTGACCGCCGTCGGGAGCCGCAAGATGGCCGTCTACGACGACCTGGTGCCGGGTGAGCCACTGCGCATCTTCGACAAGGGCGTGGCGGTGACCGCCGGGAACGGCGACCCCGACCTGCACGCCATGCCGATGTCGTACCGCTACGGGGACGTGGTCGCGCCCTACGTGGCGCTGCAGGAGCCACTGCTCGTCGAGGACCGTCACTTCGTGGACTGCGTCCGCAGCGGGCGGCAGCCGCTGTCCAGCGCGGAGCGCGGACTCGCGGTCGTCTCCGTGCTCGACGCGGCCCAGCGCTCCCTCCGCCAAGGGCGACGGGTCCAGCTCGACGCCGAGCCGGCGAGGCGACCGCGGCTGGTCGCCGTGGGCACGGCGGGCGGGTAGTCGCGGTGGTCGACCTGGGTCACCAGCGCCGGCACCTGGTGGTGTCGCATGAGCCGGAGGCCGCCAAGCGGGCGCTCGACGTCGTCCTGGCCGCGGCCTGCTGCTGGTGCTGTCGCCGCTCCTGCTCGTGATCGCGCTGCTGGTGCGCGCGACCAGCCCGGGGCCGGCGCTGTTCAGGCAGACACGGCTCGGCCGCGGCGAGCGGCCGTTCACCATCCTGAAGTTCCGGACCATGTGGCTCGGGGGCGACGACAGCGTCCACCGGCGCTACGTCGCCCAGCTCCTCACCGAGACGTCCCCGCCGTTCGGCGGCCGGCCCGGGCTGTACAAGCTGGTCGGGGATCCCAGGGTCACGCCCCTGGGGGCACTGCTGCGGCGCACCAGCCTCGACGAGCTGCCGCAGCTCGTGAACGTCCTGCGAGGCGAGATGTCCCTGGTCGGCCCGCGTCCGGCCACGCCCTGGGAGGTGGAGCTGTTCCAGCCGCGCCACCGGGCACGCTTCCTGGTCAAGCCGGGCATCACCGGCCTTTGGCAGGTCAGCGGCCGTAACCGGATGACCATGCGGGAGGCGCTCGAGCTCGACGTCCGCTACGTCGAGACCCGCAGTCTCCGGCTCGACCTCGCGATCATCTGGCGGACCATCCCGACGGTGCTGCGCCGGACGGAGGCGGCGTGACCGGCAAGCCCCGCGGCGGCCGTCACCACGTGCTGATCATCGTCGAGAACTCCCCCGTACCGCGTGACCGGCGTGTCTGGCGGCAGAGCCAGGCGCTGCTGCGGGCCGGCCACGCCGTCTCGGTGATCTGCCCGAACGGCGGGAACGAGCCTCCGCGGGAGGATCGCGACGGCGTCCGCATCTACCGGTGGGGCCCGGCGCCGGAGGCCCGCGGCACGGCCGGCTTCGTCCGCGAGTACCTCCACGCGTTCACCGCCACCGCGCTGCTCACCGCGCGATTGCTGATGCGGGAGGGCGTCGACGTGGTGCAGGCGTGCAACCCGCCCGACATCTTCTTCCCCATCGGCGCCCTGGTCCGCCTGACCGGCAGGCGCTTCGTGTTCGACCAGCACGACCTCGCGCCCGAGCTGTACTCGGCGCGCTTCGGGCGGGAGCGAGGGCTGCTCCCCACCGTCCTGCGCGCACTGGAGCGGGCCAGCTTCCGGACCGCCGACCACGTGATCGCCAACAACGACTTCTACCAGGAGATCGCGGTGCGCCGAGGTGGCCAGTCCGCCGCCCGCGTGACGGTCGTGCGCAACGGCCCGGAGCTGGCCGCCACACGCCGGGTCGCCCCGCGTCCGGAGCTGAAGGCAGGCCGGCGGTTCCTGGCCTGCTACGTCGGTCTGATGGGCCCGCAGGACGGGGTCGACCTCGCCCTGGACGCGGCCGCGCACCTGATCCGCGAGCTCGGGCGGACCGACTGCCAGTTCGCCTTCCTCGGGGCGGGCGAGTCCCTCGGCGACCTGCGGCGCCATGCAGGCCGCCTGGGCATCGAACCCTGGGTGACCTTCACCGGCTTCGTGGACGAGCCGGTGCTCGCCGAGTACCTGTCGAGCGCGGACGTGGGCCTCTGCCCAGACCGCCTGGACGCCTTCAGCGACACCTCCACGATGATGAAGACGCTCGACTACATGGCCTTCTCGGTGCCGGTGGTCGCCTTCGACCTGGCGGAGACGAGGGCGTCGGCGGGGCCGGCCGGGGTCTACGCGCCCCCTGGCGACGTGCCCGCGTTCACGCGTCTGGTCGACGAGCTGCTGCGAGATCCCGAGCGGCGCGCCACCATGGGGGCCGTGGGCCGGCGGCGCATCGAGGAGTCCCTCGCCTGGGACCACCAGGAGCCCGCCTACCTCGGGGTCTTCCGGAGCCTCCTGGCCGCCGGCCAGCCGGGCGCGAGGCGGGCCTCGGCCTGAGGCCGGCTGGACGTCTCGCGAGGGTTGGGGTCGAATGGAAGTCCCGGCAACGTCGCCCGGCCGGGAGCTGGCGCGAACCGGAGGTCGCTTCTCACCATGACTCGAATCGGTGTGTTGACCGGTGGCGGTGACGTCCCCGGGCTGAACCCCTGCATCAAGACCCTGGTCTACGGCGCCGCCGAGCGCGGCTACGAGGTGGTCGGGCTGCGGCGCGGCTGGGCCGGGCTGCTGGACTACAACCTCGACGCGGATGTGCCCCAGACCCATTCCGCGCAGCCGCTGACCAGGGCCGACGTGCGCACCATCGACCGCACCGGCGGCACGATGCTGCACACCAGCCGCACCAACCCCGGCAAGGTCAAGCCCCGCGACGTGCCGGAGTTCCTCGCCGGCCAGGGCCAGGCCGAGTCGGAGGGGCCGTTCGACTTCACCGCCCACTGCCTGGCAGTGATCGACCGGCTCGGGCTGGACTGGCTGGTCCCCATCGGCGGCGACGACACCCTGTCGTATGCCGAACGGCTCGCCCGCGAAGGCGTCCGCGTGGTCGCGGTGCCAAAGACGATGGACAACGACGTGTTCGGCACCGACTACTGCATCGGGTTCTCCACCGCGGTCACCCGCAGCGTGCAGTTCCTCCACCAGCTCCGCACCTCCACCGGCTCCCACGAACGCATCGCGGTGGTGGAGCTGTTCGGCCGCAACTGCGGCGAGACCTCGCTGCTGGCCGCCTACCTGGCCGGGGTGGACCGGGCGTTGATCTCCGAGGTGCCGTTCGACCCCGAGCTGCTGGCCCGCTACCTGCTGGAGGACAAGGCCGCCAACCCCAGCAACTACGCCATGGTCACCGTCAGCGAAGGCGCCCGGATGCTGGACGGCGAGGTGCACGAGCGCGGCGAGCAGGACGCCTACGGGCACCGCAAGCTTGGGGGGATCGGGTTGGTGACCGGGGAGGTGCTCAAGCGGCTGACGGGGCAGGACATCGTGTACCAGCAGGTGGGGTATCTGATGCGGTCGGGGGCGCCGGATGCGTTGGATCTGATGGTGGCGGTCAACTACGCCAACATGGCGTTGAACCTGATCGATCAGGATGAGCCGGGGCGGATGGTGGCGTTGCAGCAGGGCCGCTACACCTCGGTCCCGGTCGGCACCATCATGCAGGGTGTCAAGCGGGTCGACGTCGACGCCCTCTACGACGACAAGCGCTACCGGCCGCTGGTCCGCCAGGTCGGCGGCAAGCCCATGTTCCTCTACTGAGTAGGACGAAGTAGGAGGCGGCGGGCCACCGACGTTTCAACAAAGGAGCCCGAGAGTGGAGCATCCCGAGCCCGAGCCCGCCACCTCTGCCCGTGACGTGAGCAAGGACCTCGCCGGCGCCGGCGCGCTGGTGACGGGTGGGGCCTCCGGGCTCGGCGCGGCCACCTGCCGCGCCCTGGCCGCGAGGGGCGCGATGGTGGCCGTGGTCGACCGGGACGGGGACCGCGCGAGCGAGCTGGCCGGGGCGATCGGCGGCAAGGCGCGCGCCTTCACCGCCGACGTCACCGTCGGCGACCAGCTCGCCGAGGCCGTCGGCGGGGCCGTCGAGGCCTTCGGGGAGCTGCGCGTCGCGGTGCTCTGCGCGGGCGTCGGCTGGGCGGAACGGGTGGTCGGCCGTGACGGCCCGGCCGCCCTGGAGCCCTTCGAGATGGTGGTGCGGATCAACCTGGTCGGCACCTACAACGGCCTGCGCCTGACCGCCGGTGCCATGGCCACCAACCAGCCGGACGGCGACGGCCAGCGCGGCGTGGTGGTGATGACGGCGTCGGTGGCCGCCTTCGACGGCCAGATCGGCCAGACCGCCTACGCCGCATCCAAGGGCGGCGTGGTCGGCCTCACCCTCCCGGCCGCCCGCGACCTGTCCCGGATCGGCGTCCGGGTCTGCACGATCGCGCCGGGCATCTTCGACACCCCCCTGCTCGGCCAGCTGCCCGACCAGGTGCGCGAGACCCTCGGCGCCAGCGTGCCGTTCCCGGCCCGCCTCGGCAGCCCCGAGGAGTACGCCCTGCTCGCCTGCCAGATCGCCGAGCACCCCTACCTCAACGGCGAGGTCATCCGCCTGGACGGGGCCCTGCGCATGGCGCCCAAGTAAGGGTCACCGGGCATCGGGCGGCCCGCAGCGCCGAGCGGTGGCCCCGGGTGGATCGAGCAGGCGCTATTCCAGCTTCCCGTACGGTGGTCTGACGGGGTGCGCACCGCCGGGCCCGGCGGTGCGCACGTTGTCGTACGGCGGCTTGGGGCCCCAGCGAACCGGTCCAGAGCTTCGCCGTCCCCGGGGAGGAGGACGGCATGGGCCAGGGAGCGCAAGGTTGCCGACCGGCCACCAGACGAGAGCCGCGCGGCTGGCAGGCGCGCTGGCTCGAGCTCAACGCCGAGCTGGTCCGCCTGCAGGCGTCACACCCGCTGATCGACGCGGTCGTCGACGAGGTCGACGGGCGCCGCATCCGCATCGGCGACCGCTGGCTGGACGACTTCGCCTCGTGCAACTACCTCGGCTTCGACCTCGACCCGGAGATCATCGAGGGCATTCCCGACTACCTGCACCGCTGGGGGACCCACCCGAGCTGGTCGCGGATGCTGGCCAGCCCCGTGCTGTACGAGCGCATCGAAGCGGAGCTGAGCGAGCTGCTCGGCGCGGAGGACGTCCTCGCCCTGCCCACCCTCACGCTCATCTCCGCCTCGGTCATCCCGGCGCTGGCGGCCGGTGGCACGATCCTGGTCGACGCCCGTGCCCACAAGACCGTCTACGACGGCTGCGTCGTCGCCCGCGGCCAGGGCGCCACGCTGCGCCGCTACGCCCACGACGACCCGGGGGACCTCGAGCGGCAGCTCCGCGCCGCCGGCCCGGGACCGTGCCTGATCTGCATGGACGGCGTCAACAGCATGACCGGCAACCCACCCGACCTGCCCACCCTGGCCCGCCTGGCGCGCGAGCACGACGCCGTGCTGTACGTGGACGACGCCCACGGCTTCGGCGTGGTCGGGGAGCGCGCCGCGGACGAGCTGTGCCCCTACGGCCGCCGCGGCAACGGGGTCGTGCGCCACCTCGGCGAGAGCTACGACAGCATCGTGCTCGCGGGCGGGCTCTCCAAGGCCTACTCGGCGCTGCTCGCCTTCGTCGCCTGCCCCCCGAAGGTCAAGGCGCTGCTCAAGGTCGCCGCCACGCCGTACCTGTACTCCGGGCCCTCGCCGGTCGCCTCGCTCGCCGCCGTGCTGCTCGGCCTGCAGGTCAACGCACGCCGCGGCGACCGCATCCGCGCCGACCTGTACGCCCAGAGCCGCCGCGTGCTCGACCGCCTGGCCGAGCTCGGCATGCTCACCCTGAACCGGACGGGCTTCCCGCTGATGGAGATCCCCCTCGCCGACCCGGACGACCTCGACGCGGTCGGCCGCTACCTGTTCGACCACGGCATCTACGTCACCCTCGCGTTCTACCCCGGGGTGCCGCGCCGGGAGGTCGGCTTCCGCGTGCAGATGACCGCGGCCAACACCGACGAGCAGGTCGACCACCTCCTGGACGTGCTCGGCCAGCTCGCCGACCGCTTCCGCTTCCGCGCTCGCGCGTGAGCGCTCCACCGGGGCCGCCACCGGCGGCCTGCTCCAGGGCGGCCGCGGCCGGGACCGGCTTCGGTCGCTTGACCCCTGATGAGAGGCCGGTGAGGATTGCGGCGGGATGGCTGCCGCCGATTCGTGGCGGCCGTCTTGGCCTGCTCGGATGCTCCTAGGCTCAGGTTTCACGTGGCACGCTCGATCGAGGCGACATGAGGGCACGGAGCTGGTGGCTCTACCTCTGCGTGGGCGCCGCGCTGGTCACGGCCTACTTCCTGCTGCCGTACGACCCTTTCGGGCTGCTGCTCTGGCCGGCGATCGGGCTCTCCGCCGTGGTCGCGACCGTGCTCGGCGTGCGCTGGAACCGGCCGAGCCGCCCGGCCGCGTGGTACCTGTTCGTCGCCGGCCAGCTCGCCTTCACCATCGGCGACCTGCTCTACCAGCTACGCGACCGGGTCCTGCACCTGTCCGGCCCGGCGCCCTACTTCGCCGACCTCGTCTACCTGAGCGTCTACCCGCTGCTGGTGGCCGGCCTGCTGCTGCTGATCCGCCAGCGCCGCCCGGGCCGTGACCGCGCCAGCCTGCTCGACGCCACCGTGATCGCCACCGGCGTCGGCCTGCTCGCCTGGGTGTTCCTGATCGAACCTTACGTCCACGACCCTGAGTTGAGCCTGGTCGACCGGCTGGTGTCGATCACCTACCCGCTCGGCGACCTGGTCCTGTTCGCCGTCGCCGTGCGCCTGGCCGTCGGACCCGGCAGGCGGCCGCCTTCCTTCTGGCTGCTCGCCGCGGGCATCGTCGCCCTGTTCGTCTCCGACGTGCTCTACGGGCTGCTGCAGCTCGCCGGCGAGTGGCACCAAGGCGGCCCCGTCGACCTTGGCTGGGCCGCGTTCTACCTCTGCTGGGGAGCGGCCGCGCTGCACCCGTCCATGCGCGCCCTGTCCGAGCGCAGCGCCGGCGGCCCGCGGCTGACCCGCAACCGGCTGGTGCTGCTCGCGCTGGCCTCCCTGGTGGCGCCGGCCGTGCTGGTCATCCAGGACGTCCTTGGCCACATCGACGCCGTGGTGATCGCTGCCGGCTCGATGGTGGTCTTCCTGCTCACCCTCATCCGCATGGCCGACCTGGCCGCCGAGCTGGCCCTCCAGGACGAGCGCAAGCGGGTCATGCAGATGGTGCTGCGGGCGACCGAGGAGCAGCGCCTGCATCTGGCCGCCGACCTGCACGACGGGCCGGTGCAGGGGCTCGCGGCCCTCGGCCTGCGACTGTCGCTGCTCCGCCGGCGCCTGCGCGGCGGCGACCCGGATGGGGCCGAGGCGCTGCTCGACCGCCTCGAGCGGCAGCTCGGCGGCGAGATCGCCGGCCTGCGGCGGCTGGTCTCGGAGCTGCGCCCGCCCGTGCTCGACCAGTTCGGTCTGGAAACCGCGCTGCGCCGGCACGCGGAGGCGTTCCAAGCCGACGCCGGGGTGGACTGCCGGGTCGACACCGACCTGGGCAGCCCGCTTGCGCCGGAACAGGAGACGGTGCTGTACCGGGTCACCCAGGAGTCGCTCGCCAACGTCGGCAAGCACGCCCGCGCCGCCCACGTGCACATCTCCCTGGGCGCCGACAACGGCCTGGTGCACCTGCGGATCAGCGACGACGGCGTCGGCTTCGACCCGTCCAGGGCGCCGCGGCTCGCCGCCGAGGGCCACTTCGGCCTGGCCGGCATGCGGGAGCGGGTCGAGATGGTCGGCGGCCGCCTCCTGGTCGAGTCCCACCCCGGCCAGGGCACCACCATCGGCGTCGAGCTGCAGAGGGCGTGAGGTAGAGATCTGGGGGAGCCCGAAGACAGCTCCCCCCGGAGGCCTCCCATCGCCCATCGGTTCTTTGGCGGGATCCCTGCTTGTGCCCCAGGTGACCGCGGCGTGGTCCTGTCGGACCTCAGGGCTTGCCGCTGGATAACCTTGCCGTTGTGTGGTCCGGGTGGGCCTGGGAAGCAGCGGACCCGCGGCGCAGTTGCACAGGCATAGCCGCGTTGAGGTTGCCTCCCAGGGGGATTCGCGCTCATGCGCCGGACACTTGTCGCTCTCACCCTGCTCGTCGCGACAGGGGTGCTCGCCCCGGGTTGCGGCGGCAACACGCCAGGCCCAGGAGGGGATGGCGCTGGCGGCGGGTCCCCGGCGGCCACCGCCGCCCCGGCGGCCACCGGCTCCGGCGGCCGCGGCGCCTACGGCGGCCGTCCGACCACCAGCGGTGCCGGCGCCCCCGCGGGCGGGACCGCGGTGGCCATCGACAGCTTTGCGTTCTCACCGGCGACCCTGAA